>ERZ773066.739-NODE-739-length-17521-cov-3.740639_pt1 | contig 17521 bp, 16 predicted proteins | sample MGYA00580573_ERZ773066 | MGnify/ENA primary metagenome ERZ773066 (study PRJEB29015, sample SAMEA2738128) | human oral metagenome | biome: human oral; feature: human-associated habitat; material: saliva | place: China | collected 2203 ... | reverse complement strand
GTACCTGGAAGCGAGGTAAAATATAGAGTCTACACCGTAGCTCCGACACAGGAGGCTGTGTGCTCCATCGGCGGTTACAGAACTTTGCCTGATTTTTCGTTTGCCAATATGCCAGATGATTATGCGGCATTGGTGCTGATAGGGGGTAACAAATGGGATACGCCGGAAGCCGAACCCGTTGCCTCACTGGTGCAAAAAGCTTTGAATGCAGGGAAAATCGTAGGAGCAATATGTAACGGAGCTTCTTTCCTTTGCTCGCATGGCTTGCTGAATAATGTCAGACACACCGGCAATGGATTGGACCAACTCAAGAAATGGGGAGGAAGCAGATACACGAATGCAGAGGGCTATGTGGAGGCACAAGCCGTTCGTGACGGCAATATTGTAACTGCAAATGGTGTCGGACATCTGGAATTTACTCGCGAGATGCTCCTGGCATTAAAAGCCAACAGTTCGGAGAAGATAGACAATTGGTACGATTTCTACAAAAACGGCTTTGTGAGGAAATAGCAAGACTATCCGGCATTGATTCAGAAAGTCCTTGAAAAGAATTCTCAATTAAATTTTCAGCTCTCTTCTGGATATTGATGATAGATAATGGGGGAAACGTTCGTATTCCTCCATTTTTTATGTGCCGGCGAATAAGGCTCTAACCTCAAAATTCCATTTAGCAGGTGGTCGGGAATGAAATTCCACCATGGGTCGCGCATTCCGTGAGTGGTTGGGAATGGAATTCCACCCTGGGTTGCGCACTCCGTGACTGGTTGTGAATGAGATTCCACCCTGGGTCGCGCATTTCGTGAGTGGTTGGGGACGGAATTCCACCTTGGGGTTTGCGGTTCTGGGTAAAAATAGATAAAAATGTTTGACGGTTTGGCGAATTTGTACTAATTTTGAGACGATAAAACAATCTCTAACCCTTAATTTGAATGCTTATGGAGAAAATCAATGCTATCAGTTTGAAGAAGCTCAACAACGCTGAGTATGCCTATTTCGCTCAGCAAGTGAGTAACCTCATTCACGAAGGTACAGCCGAGAAACTGCACGTCAGCGCCGCAACGCTGACCGCTTTCGATGCCAATCTGAAATTGCTGACCGACATCGTGGCGCAGAGCCGCATTTCGGACGAGACCGCCGATATTGTGGCGGTGGACAAGGAGGCCGACGACCTGATAACCTACATTCTTTCGGCCATCCGCAGTGCCAAGCAGAGCCCCGTTGCCGCACAGAAAGCTGCTGCCACCACGCTCTACAATGCCACCAAGCCATACGCCGGCATCCAGCAGATGGCGCAGCGGCAGGAGGTGCAGCAGGCACGCGGTCTGCTCGCCGACCTTGCCAAGCCCGACCTCAAGGCGCACGTTCAGACGCTTGCCCTCCAGCCCGCCGTTGACCAGTTGAAGACGACCGTCGACCGCTATGCCTCGCTGCTCGAAAGCCGCTCCGCATCGCAGGTGGCTGCCAATCTCGGTGCAGCCAAGCCTGTACGTGAAAAGATGAACGACGAATACGATGAGATGACCACCGTGGCCTTTGCTTTCAGCATCGCCGCACCGGCAGCCGAACTCACGACGTTTATCACGAAGCTCAACAAACTCATCGACGACACCAACACCGCCTACAATCAGAGTCGGGCGCAGATGAAAGTCACCAAAGGCACGACATCGGGCGGAAAGAAGTCCGAAGAAGTAAAGCGCTTGGAATCGCTCATCGCCGCCTATGAGCAGGGTGCCCACATCACGCCGGGCGTGATGAAGTTCACAGGCCTTGCTGCCGGCACAGGCTCGGAACGTGCCTACAAGATGGTGACCGACGATGTGGACAATCCCTTCTGGGTGCGCATCGCGGACGGCAAACTCGTGGATGTGGAGTTTAAGATTCAGCCTGGAGAGCCGGGAGGGCTGACGGTGGAGAAGCTGAAGTAACACGGCTTCCTATTGAAGTTCATTAAAAGAAATCCCGACGAAAGATTTGATGTCCTTGCGTCGGGATTTGCGTTTTCAAGCCTCGTTAGTCAACGCAATTTATGAGCTCAGTGCAGCCTTATGAACTTTGTTTTTGAGGCAGGGTGATAGGGAATAACTTACTGTCTACATGTTCTTTATAAATGATGTCAATCATCTTTTGAACCACTTCTGGGTGTAAGGCAGCCACATCGTGGTCTTCATGTAAATCATTTGCGAGGTTAAAAAGATGCGGAACACCCTTGATAACCACAAGTTTCCAGTCGCCCATTCGCACTGCAATCTGGTTTGTTTCGGCAAATTCCCAATAGAGATATGGATGGTGTTGCTGTGCATTCTCATGGCCAAGGAGCGTTGGAGCGATAGAGATGCCATCAAAATAATCGTCTTTTGAGCGTTTGTTTCGATAGCGTTTTGTATAGTTTTTCACGCCAGCAAGGTCGCAGAATGTAGGCATAAGGTCGTAGAAAGCGAATGGAGTGGTGTTCACTTTACCTGCTTCTATGTGGCCCTTCCAATAGGCAATGAAAGGTATTCTGATTCCTCCTTCGAAACATTGTCGCTTGATTCCTCGCAACTTTCCATCGCGATTAAAGAATGAAGGGTCTGCTCCTCCCTCTTCATGTGGGCCATTATCACTCGTAAAAATGACGATAGTGTTGTCGTCAAGTCCCTTTTGTTTCAACACGTTTACAATCTCTCCAACGTATGCATCGAGTCGCGTGATCATGGCAGCAAACTGTGCATGCGTGTGCACTACAGCGTTATAACGAGATGCTTCCTGTCCTCCCCAGGTCTTATCTGTAAAGAACCGTCGTTTGTAGAAAGCCAAAAGAGAGTCGTTGGGCTGTGCAAGTTCGGCATGAGGCAACGTATATGTGAAGATGCCGAGAAAGGGTTTGTCGGCCGTTTGCTTCTTAAGCCATTGTAAAGCGTGCTGATGAATGAGATCAGCAGAGTAAGATTGGCGCTTGGAATAATCGTCTCCAAACATCGGATAAGCGATATTGTCTTCTAAGACGACACGTTTCACGCCCTTATCTCCCAGAGAACGGCTGTAGGAATTAAGGAAATTAGGATAATAAAGATGGGCTTGGAACTGGCAAATATAGCCAAAGAATTCGTCAATACCACGTTTGTCGGGAGTTGATTCAGAACCTTCGTAGCCGCCAGCCCATTTACCAAACATCCCCGTTTGATAGCCATTAGCCTTCAAAATTTCGGGAATGATAACGTGGTTAGGGTCATAAGGATGTTGGCCTACAATGGCAAAGTCTCGGTTATTGCCATAAAGTACAGTATTCTTTGTGCTCCAATATTCTTTGTTTCCACGTACTTCGGTGTGCCCCGAATGTTGTCCCGTCATGAAACAAGCGCGTGATGGTGCGCTGACGGGTGCTCCGGCATAGGCTTGAGTGAAGCGCATGCCGTCTGAAGCAAGTCGATCGATGTTGGGAGTTAATATATATCGTTGACCATAACAGGCCAAATCGCCGTATCCCATGTCGTCACACATGATGTAAACGATGTTGGGTTTGTGTGTTTTGTGTGCCAAAGCAGGTACTGCACTGAGCCAAACCATCTGGGTAAGTGCTATTGAAGATAAAGTCTTCATGATGTATCTATTGTTAGGTATAAAGGATTTCGTGTTGTAAATGTATATATATTTTTTGAGCTATACATTCATTTTAACGAATATTATGATAAGAGTCTATGCTTGAAGGCATTGATACCCGTAACTCAGTATTTGTTCGTGTGGCAGCAAAAACTTCTGAAACATCTTATTATAACTATTCAACATTATTGAAGTTAAAGTAATATCAGCACCAATTTTGAATTAAAAATCGTTCCGGTTGAGAATATTTTCTCAATCGGAACGTTATAGTATAAATGCTGTTTAATGCCATTCTACACAATGAGAATCTATAACCCACAAAATATTACCTATTGATGAATAAAAGAATTTTATTGTTATTGTCCATAGCTTTGTCGCTATGCGTGTCGTCATTTGCTATAAATGAAAAGCCGTTTACTATCACCGAGGTGAAAGAATGGAAAGGACTTGATGGCTCAATAGCCCTTTCTGGCCGCATCATCTATAAGGGATTAGAAGAAAAGAAAGTGGCACAACAGTTGGCCGATGATTATCAACAACTCTTTGGAAAGCAACTAACGCTTGTACAGGATAAGGCACGTAAAGGTGACATTGTATTGAGATTAAAAGCCGAAAAGGCTTTAGGCGAAGAAGGATATACGATGTCTATACACGACACTCCTATTCTTTCGGCCAACCATAGCAAAGGACTTTATTGGGCAACACGCACCTTGTTGCAGCTGCTTGAACAGCATCCGTCCCATGCTTTGCCACGAGGAGAAATTCGAGATACGCCTGATTATCCCTTCCGTGGCGTCATGTTGGACTGTGGTCGCAAGTATTTTCCAATGTCAATGCTACGCCAGTATGTCAAGATGTTAGCCTATTATAAGATGAATGTCTTTCATATTCATCTGAATGACAATGCCTTTCAGTGGTTCTATAACAACGATTGGAGTCGCACTCCGGCTGCTTTCCGCTTGGAAAGTGAATGGTTTCCCGGACTAACGGCACGCGATGGGCATTATACAAAGCATGATTTCATCGCGTTACAACAGCTTGCTGATAGTCTTGGAATAGAGGTAATCCCCGAGATAGATGTACCTGCTCATTGCCTCGCTTTAACGCGGTTTCGTCCTAATTTGGCCAGTAAGGACTATCCACCCGACCACCTTGATCTCATGAATCCACAGACACAAACCTTTTGTGACTCGCTGTTTACGGAATATTTGCAAGGAGAAAATCCTGTCTTTCATGGCAAATATGTTCATGTTGGCACGGATGAATACTCTAATAAAGACCAGAAAGTCGTTGAGAAGTTCCGCGCTTTCACCGACCATTACATTCGTTTGGTGGAGAAATATCACCGAAAAGCGGTGATATGGGGACAGCAAACACATGCTAAAGGCACGACACCTATCAAGGTGAAAGACGTGCTAATGTATGCTTGGTCGAATGATTATTCAAAGCCAGATGAAATGATTAAGCTCGGCTATGACCTCATAAGTATTCCTGATGGACAAGTATATATCGTGCCAAAAGCTGGTTATTACTACGACTATCTTGACACAAAGCGACTCTATAACACTTGGACTCCAGCGAATATCAATGGAATGCAGTTCCCAGAACGCCACAAACAAATTAAAGGAGGGGCTTTCGCGGTGTGGAATGATATAGAGGGTAACGGCATAAGTGATAAGGATGTGCACTATCGCGTGTTACCCGCCATGAAGACTTTAGCTACAAAGATGTGGACAGGGGCTAAGCCTTCATTCGATTATGCAACTTTTGTCAGTCGCGGAAAGGCGTTGAGTGAGGCCCCAGGAATGAACTATGCAGGACACTATCCCACAGGAGTTGTCTATCAGCAGAAGGTTGTTTCTCCTGAAACGCGTTTGGAATGTCCTCAAATCGGATGGCATTATCGCGTGAGTTTCGATATTGATGCACGCTCAGAAGCACGCGGAACAACGCTTTTCTACTATGGCGATACCCGCTTTTATCTGTCAGATCCTATTTCAGGGAAACTCGGTTTCTCGCGTGATGGCTATCTCAACACGTTTGATTATCAGTTCTTTCCTGGTGAGAAAGTACGTGTATCCATTGTTGGTGACAAGGAAAAGACATCACTCTTTGTTAATAATCACCTCGTAAGTGATTTGCCTGTGCGCAAGATTAATTTCGGAAAGCGTGGTGATATGTATTATATCAGCACCTTAGTCTTCCCATTACAGCACACAGGAGCCTTTAACAGCCACATCACTAATCTCAAAGTAGAAGGTTTGGAGTGACGAATTATGGGCGGTTTTGCTTGATTTCAGTCCGCCGTTAAGTGCGATTGAATATGTCTTTTTTTATGAAACACACGACAGTTTGCTTCTCTTGATGAGAAGGGGGCTGTCGTTTCTTTTTGTGCCTACCAATTCTTTGATTTGCAGTCAGCTATAAAAGGTCTCATGATTTGAGTCATTTCATGCGCTGATTTGCATCATTTTATCGCGCAAAACAAGTCTAATGACACGCCGCTTTGCATCAAATCATTTTGTCATTTGCTATGGAGTCCTCAAAGAAACCATAACACCTATGGCGTGGATTCATTTCTGTTGTACTATGCTTAATGTCAACCCGCTTGAAAAAGGTACAACACTTACAGCGTTGTTCCCCACACAACACGCACACCCCCAGGGTAGTCTGCACTATCGTTTGACAACCCTGGGCTATAAAAGGTACAACGCTTACAGCGTTGATTCACACATTCCATGATACAATTAATTTCATTCAACAACTTGATTTAATGGTGCATGATATGGAAATACATAACCCCTACGGCGTGGATTCATATATTTCACAATATAATTTGCTTGTTTTCTGATTTTTTTTCTTTATATTTGTCACGTTAATCTTTAATATTTCGGATATGCTTAAAAAGTCAATTCTTTTATGTTTTACATGTCTTTGTAGCCTCATGGCATGGGGACAGTCCAAAGACTATGCACATTTTCAAGCGTTGTTAAAGCAAAAAGACACGGCAGCACTGCGCAAATTCATCCCCCAGTGGGAACAAAGAGCGGGACAATCAGGTGATATCTATGCTGCTTGGTGCAATCTTTTGTTGATGGAAGCACGCCATGAAGTGTTGCAACTCTCGGCAGATACGGCGGTAAATAACGGGCTTTTGCTGACAGATTCAACCGGAAATAAGGCCGGATCTATTACAGATCAGGTGTACTATGATGCGAAAACCATGCACAAACTCTACCAAAAGTTTGCTGAAGGCTTGGCAAAACATCCCGACAGACTTGACCTTTGGTTTGGTAAAATCCATGTGCAGCTGCTTGAAAACCATTCAAACGAGGCTGTTGAAACGATGAAACAAGTGATAGATCGCTCGGTGATTAATCATCAAAAATGGCTTTGGACAAACGACAAGTCTACTCCTTCAGCTCCTGAAGAGTTCTTCTTCTCAACGCTGCAAGACTATTTTCGTCAGCTCTATGATGCGCAAGAAGATGATGTTAACATGAGTTTTGTTGACCATGTGCTAAAGAATTATCCCAAGAACATTTACTTTTTAAACAATAAAGCGGCGTTGTTGTCTGTAAAAGGAGAGAAGCAAGAGGCTTTAAAAGTCTTGCTTCAGCTCTACCAATTGGCACCCGATGATGACATTGTGGTAGCTAATATTGCCACGCTTTCTAAGAAAACAGGCAACAAGAAGCAAGCCATGGAGTTCTATAAAAAGCTCTTGAAGAGCACAAACGAGGATATTCGCAATGAAGCTAAGCATGAGTTGGGAGTAAAAGATTAGTGGAATCGTTGATGGAAAAGCGTTTTTAAGATGAAGAGAATCAAAGTCTTTGGTTTGTGTTTTGCATTTACTTGCCTTTTGGTTGGCTGTCAATCTACATCTATTCGACCAGAAGTTGAGCGCATTATTCAGCGGATTGGCAGGTCGTATACGCCGGGTCCTGTGAGCTATGAGGGGCGATTGACACATCAAGATGAGTTTATTGACACCTTGGAACAAGTGGCTACGGTTGATGAACTCTATCAGATAGCCGCCTCAGATAGCGTGCCAATGGCGCGTTATGCAGCCTTTATTGCTCTCTTGAAAAAGCGTCCTGACATGGCCAAAAACCTTGCTTTGTTAGATATACAGAACCAAAGCATAGTGCCAGCACTATATGGTTGTGATTCGTATATGGAGTCGTTGGCTAACCTTCGCATAGAAATCCTGCAGCAGGAAGGCCGGAGTTATGGGCTGACGAAAGCCGACTCATTGGCTATCGATAGTTGTGTTTTGTTCACACCCCACGCCAAATATCTCGGTTATCTCACGCAGTTGCTGATGAAACTTCCCCCTCATCCACAGTATTATACACGTGTAAAAGCCCTTTTCTTAAACGACCATTACATAGAGGCCTTAGTCACTTTGGCACGTTACCGCAAGCCCGAAGATGTGCAATATGTGTTGGATGCGCTCCATGGAAAGGTGAAGGACCCCATTGATGTAGATGCTTATTGGGCTGAATATGAGCGTATTCGTGTGTCAAAACTTAGCTTGAGGGAGAAGATAGAGTGTTGGGTGCATCCCAAAAAGCCTTTGAATGAGGAAATCAGAAGACTTAAAGATGAATTTAATATTCATGCCTGTTGGCAGTATATCCCAGAAGAAGATGGTTATAATGATGCTGAATGGGTGAAAGCTATAGCCTTGCAATGCGTAGTCGAAAACTCCGATGTGCCGGCTTATAAGCCTTATCTTAAAGCAGCAAAAGCCTACAGCAATAGGTAAACGGGCTATGATTCAGACTTTAATGTGTGTTGATATGAAAGGAAAGAGTACTTTTTTCATGGTGGCTTTTGTGGTTGTTGTGCTCACCGCTTGTGCCACTTCAAGACGGCAATTAGCTTTAAGTGGCGTACCTTTGGCTGTAGATAGTGTTACAACAAAAAGCGATACGGCAGTTGACCGCACACTAATTATCTATTATGATCGCAGTATTGGCAAGCAAGCGCTATTGAATTTTGTGCGTATTAAGCAGTGTAAGCTTATCTATAATTACGTCAATTTCAATGCCATTGCCATTCGTTTGGCTCCGCAACTTGACAAGAAAAAGACGATAAATGAGCTTCGGGAAATGAAAGGAGTGCTGCAAGTTGCAGAAGATCGTGTGTTACATTTAGATGAGCATCGCCTCGATTGACCATTCCAAGTATAAGTAAAGATGAACTTCATGAAGCATATAGACAAGATACTTTTTGTTATAGGAGCAATTGCTTTCGGTCTTTCTTTCCTTGATTCTAACGATCGTCAGGGGCTTATTTTGGGCATATCATTCATGCTTCCACTGCTCATTAACTGGTTTTTTGAGCTCGAAATCGTGGAAAGGTGGACTTTGCGACATTGGCGACTGATAGATGTGATGCGACAAATAGGGCGCGTTTTACTCATTATCTTTTGGTTATTGATTGTTTGGTTAATGGCTTTGGGGACAATGAATGCCCGTCCTCATGACTTAATGCCCTTTGTTGTGGTCGTACTTGCAGGGCTGTTTACCCTCTATGCCTATCGTCATTACTTTATGTTTTGGCGCTATCGGTATTGGTTTTTCCGTCAGGAGAAGACGATAACCAGCCGAATTGATGGTGGCTGGGGATGCATTGGACAGGCTTCAAACACTTGGTTTAAATATAAAATTAAAGAAAATCATGTTGTTATAGCAAAGTATTACCTTCGTTTGGAGCCTTCTTTATCTGATGAAAAACTAAGGATGTTGCGGGCAGAAGTGGCCCAGACATTAGCAGCGTGGCCTCATATTGTAACATTGAATGAGACAATAGAGAGCGACTTTTTAGTTTCATTTGAAATGAAAATCATGCAAAGTGATTTGTCAAAAGCGCTTCTTGGTGCGCTTTATGACCTTTGTTTGCGACTTGAAAAGCTGCAATATCACGGATTATATTACTTCCATGACACGACAAGCTTTAGTGGAGAACTTTGGGGAAAGATAGACAATGGGAATCTAACATCCTGGGTTTATCGGCAAGATGAGCATTGGTGGGGACAGGAACAACATGATTTTTTTGAATATCCTGATGACCTTCCCGAAGAAGTTAACGACGAACTCTGTTGTTATGAGGATGGCTTTATTGATTGTCTTATTGCAGATCAGATAATCACGGAAGCCGAGTGGAAACAGGTTTGGAATGAAGCGAGAAAACAACTTGTAATAAATTAAGTGTATGGGCATAGGGTTTACTATCGTGATTTGGGGAATAATATTCTCTGTGTTGGCGGTTGTCTTAGGAATTTTAACAGCTCTTGGCGTTCGTATTTGCTGTAAACCAAAAGGAAGAGGGCAAAAAATGGTGTTGGCATTCCTTACTCCCGGACTGGCAATCTTTGTTTATGCAGTGTGCAGTGTGCTTTATATGGCCATGATTTCCATCGTGTTTCATGTAGATTTAGGCATTGGTGATAGCTGGTATGTGCCATTAAATAAAGTTTATTCCCTATCTTCTGTCGACTATCCGGAGAACGGATCGATTACCAAAGGAAACGAAGTCGTGTTAGCACCAGTGACTAAAGTGCAGGTTGTTGGTCATCGGGTGATAGGCAAGGGCGAGCAAAAGTATTTCATCTTTGACTTGAACACGGGGAAGGTTTCCTATGCAGCAAGTATTCAGATGCTGCAGAAACAAATGCACTTAGCTAAGATTGATTTGGTAGATAATAATACGTTTTATTGGGAAAAGCGTAAAACGGCCTATATCATCGGTGGTGTTTTATGTCTGATGATAACGTTGCTGGTAGTTGTCGGCTATTGGAAAATAGGACTATATAAATAGAAATAGGGGAGTTGAAAAGCGTAGTTAAAAAATAGAATGTTAGTTTTTAAGTAATAAAAGGAGAAAGAGAATGAATAAAAACAATGGAATTTCAGCGTTTAAAATTAGCCAAACGCAACATAAGAGAATGAAGATGGCACTATGGGGGATAGGTATTCTACTTGCTTTTCAAAGCATAATGGATCCCCTTTTTCATTCAAGTTCTTACAATGTGGTCCTGATGTTGCTGATGCCTATACTCAAAAGTAAAGTTTTTTTGTTGCTGTTGAACGGGGCGATAGTGGCATGTTCGGGGTATATTCTTAATGTATTGCGCGTTGCCTTGAAGCCATATTCCAAGTGGGCACCTTGGTTTTGTTTGGCTTTTATCATCATGTTGGCACTGAGTTGCATTTTGAATATCATGAATACATGGTACATTATGAGCTCCAATTTCAATGAGTTTACAATGGTAAGTACGTTGCAGATGATGCTCATGTGCACTTATTGGATGTTGCAAGGCATGTGGTTTGTGTTGGTATGTATCTTAATTTTCAACTTCTCGGGGCGCATAAGAGAAAATGGTTGGGTATTATTTGCACTCTTATTGATAGAGAAAGTTTGCTATCTTCTATTCATATGTGTGATTGTAACCTTAGCTTCGATGTCTTGGTTGTTTATTAGTTTGTTGATGTCGAGCCTTTATTTGCTCTTATATTACTTTATTTATAGATGCTTTGAAGTGTCAAACGACGAGGCAATCACATAAAGATAGTGAGATAATGTTCAAGATATTAAGATTTAGTTTCTATTTGTTTGTAGCCTTTGTGCTATTTTTTATGTTGCTTTTTAGCTTCGATTCGCCAGCTATAACGGATAATTTGAAGTTAGCAGTACCGATAGTTCTATTGGCCGTCTTCCTTTTCTGGAGGCTGAGAAAGCATCAGTAGGAAATACGCTTTGTGCGCTTTTGTATGAAAGTACGTATCAAAAAAATGCTGTCAGAGACTTATTTCTGACAGCATTTTTTATCAGTTTGCTTTATGATTTACTTTTCTTTAGCAATGACTTCATAAACATCGGCCTTACCAATTAGTTCGATGCGGGTAGCTTTCTTTGCTACTTCGACCGTGAAGAAAGGTTTATCGGTAGTTTGTTCTGTCATGAGATGATTGCGTTTGTCATACTGACAGATACGTATAGAACCATCTTTAGGTAGGTCGAGCATAAAGGTATAGGCTGTTGTTCCTTTTGAAATATCGAATGAAAGTGTACCTGTGTTTTTGAAAGCCGTATTGGGTTGGCGATCGAAGGCACGGAGAATCATGTCTGCACTGCTATTGTCGCTGGCCGAAGCACGTAGAGATGAGGTAGTCGGCACAACCACAAATGAGCGGATTGAAGCCCAATTCTTGCGGTCAGAAGTTAGTCGGCGCAATCTGATGTAACGTGCGTTTACAGACTCGTTAGCCTTCCATAGAATGTCATATTGATTGCGGAGATCAGCCAAAAGCGGTTGCCATGTCTTACCATCTGTAGAATATTCTAACGTAGCATGGTCGAAATAATCGCTATCATCCTTAGAGTTTCTTCCTTGAAGGATATGTACTTCCTTGATACTCTTTGTCTCAGGAAGTGCTATTCCAATCCAATCGCCATCCTTTTGTCCTTCACCTGAGGTGTAGAAGGTTGTGTCGTCGCCATCTAACATCAGGTGGCTTTGCGTTGTACGGAGGTTCTTATATGAGCCAATTCCACGCAAACTAAATGCTTTTTGCCCTGATTGTTGTTCATAAAAAGCATTGCCAAGGTCTTCCATTGCATGCTCATAGAAGGGTTGAAGCTTCATGGTTCCCGACTTATGTGCCTCGTATGCCTGCTTATCTTCAAGGCTCATGCGATTTGAAAGATAGGCATTCCAGAACTTTTGTGCATCACCTGAACGATAGATATCCATGAGTTCGATAGCTTTTTTGCCCCGTTTGCCGAGCTTGCCAAACTCAACGAGCCAGGGCTTTAGCTCTTTCATCAGCAGCGAATCGGTGCAAGCGGCCTCGATTTCTGACGGAGCTTTCGCCACACGTTCAAACTCATTGTAAAGCGAGTCGCGTTTCGCTTGCGTGTAATCTGCCAGGCGGAAAGTCTTAGTTTCCCACGATTCGTCTCGTCGGTAGCCTGTTTCGGTGTCGGCAGAATGTATGGCAAACGTGCGATAAGCCTTCGTTGCATGAGGCATCATGACTGACAAGCCACGCTCCCAACTATCAATGGGGTTATAAACAGAAGGGTTCCAAGTGTAGTCTGCCACACTATAGAGGGATAGTTTTGAGGCTTCTCCGTGTTCCATTGGGTTGCTAACGAGCCCACACATGTCTTTACTTGTTAAGGAAGTATCAAGCCCATACACGGGACCTTGTAGGATTAGGTTGCGTACATAGTCTGTAACGGCATAGTTCCACCAAAAGAAAGCCGGTCTCTTTATACGGCTATCAACCCATTCCAGCGTGCTTTTTGTGACATCACTGCATACGACATCGCCTGTCCAAAACACGCGAACGGAAGGGTCAAGTGTACGGCCATAGATGGCCAAAGGACCATTTTCGCCAGGATTTGCCCATAACTTTGAGTAGTCAGTAGGGCAGATGATGAGTGAAGAAACATCTTCTTTAGGCTTCACAAACTCTTTGGTTAAGCGATTTAATAACTCAACTTGTCGGTTAGGATTAGTTCCTTCGCCTGATATATCATCAAAGAAGATAGCAAAAGAACGTACACCATCGGCATACATAAGATTGAATTTATGAACTAAATTCTGGTAATCTTCTTCGTTCCATTGAATGTCTTTACCAGGGTGAATGGCCCAAACGAACTCCACACGATTACGTTTACATGCTTCAACGAGCTCCTTAATATTCTGTTGTTCCTTTGCAGGATAAGGCAAACGCCAGTTGGGTGAGCTGTGATAAGGGTCGTCTTTTGGTCCATAAATATAAGTGTTGAGCTTATATTTGCCATAGAATTTAATCAGCGACAAACGCACTTCGTGCGACCACGGAGTGCCATAGAAGCCTTCAACTACGCCACGATAGGGGAAAACGGGGGCGTCGTTAATCTCTAAACAAGGTAGTTTTTTACCACCTTCAGCCACAGGACTCTCCATAATCTGGCGTAAAGTCTGAATTGCATAGAATACGCCCAGGTCTTCGGAAACCTGGATAGAGATTCCCTTCTTTGTGATTTTGAGCGTATAGGCCCCATCAACAGCGGGGTTATCGCTAAGGCCTTTCGCACAAACTTCGGGTATCTTAACAAATTGAATGCTTAAAGGCACCCCTTTAACCGCAGGAGACAAGAAGTCGAGGTCATTCCAATAGTCCCATGATGTCTTTGCTTTTGTTCGTGGTTGAATGAGTTTTATACCACCAGTAACGTCTATTGATTCTCCATTGATTAGTTTTAAATCGATAGGAGTGGGGTTAATGATAAGGCCATGATGGTTGATTTTCTTTCCAGGTACAGGGTTTACAAGCTGTACTTCGGAGCGTTGGCTGCCTAAATCAAACTCATTTTCCTGTGCTTGGAGCGTTGTTAGCGCGCATAAGCCTAAGGAAAAGATTGCAAGAAGTCTTTTTGGTCTCATATAGGTTTTTATTGTTTAGTGCGTTATAAAATATGTCGTTGGATGCTGTTATATATCCATGCAAGATGAAATTACAATCTGCATGACAGGTGAGCACTCTGCTTCTCAGAGAAAATTACTTGAAGATCGAAAAGTTAACACTGCCATAACTGCGGTGCTCAACAAAGCGTTCGTGAGCTGAAAAATCATAGTTTTTGCCATGTTCGAAGACAAAGATGCCTCCATCTGCAAGCAAATCGCCATTTAATATGAGGTCAGGAATCTTGGGAAGTTCCTTTAATGCATAAGGCGGATCAGCGAAAATAAAGTCAAATTGCTCATGACATCGTTTGATAAAACGGAAGACATCGCCCCTGATAAGTATGTCTTTATCCTCTCCAAGCTTTGAAAAACACTGGCGAATAAAGTTAAAATGGTCACGGTCGGCCTCCACACTGACCACCTGTTTGCATCCTCTGCTAACGAGCTCTAACGAGATGCTGCCTGTGCCGGCAAAGAGATCAAGCGCCGATATGCCTTCAAAGTCGATATAACCTTGCAACACGTTGAAGATATTCTCCTTTGCAAAGTCGGTTGTTGGTCGTGCTTTGAATGTTCGGGGGATGTCGAAATGCCGTCCTTTATACGTTCCTGTGATGATTCTCATGATATTTTTCTATCTCCCTTTAATAAATAATGTCATCATATCGAAAGGCAAATCCTTTATCTTTGTGATAGGTGCGCGGTTGAATTCTGCCATCGGATTGATGACCGAAACTTTCTGAACATACTCTTTTAAGTTCGCAGAAAGCAACTCGCGATCAGGCAAAACACCGCATAGATGCAGCTCATCTTCGTGGGCATCAAAGTTCAACTGTTTCCAAACATAAAGCATATAATAAGCGGCATCATTATAGTTGGTCACGTCATATCGGTTGCAAAAACGGAAACGATTCTTCGAAAAAGAGAACACTTCCATCTGTTTTCCGCGGAAATACGCAAAGAGTTTGTTCCGCGTTCCTATGAAACTGCGCTTATGAAGATAGTTCCACACAGGTTGCATTAACGGCATAATGCGAATGTCTTTGATATGATCGGTGAGCACAAGTTTTATGTCTTTATTGATGGGATAAACCGCAACAGCGTTTTGTGTGGGCAAGATTGTGTTAAGAATTTCATCAGTCTTGTGCCCCGTAAACGTATAATGATAGAGGGTTTCGGCATCTTCGGCGACAAATTCCTCTAATGGGATGAGCATCACGGGTGTATCAATGAGCACTTGTGCACGTTGATAGTCTTGGCTAAGCAGTTCGCTCTCGATAAATGCTTCGCGTAGATTGGCAGCCATCGACATGCCACTCTTTACAACATAAGGTTCATAGCGCAAACCATTCACCGCCTTGTCATCGATAACGGCGAACGACATTGTTGTGCTGCTCAACCTTAATGTGACGCGTTGAGAAGGGGGTATGATTGGATTTTCGGGCATAGTTTTGTTATTTGTTAATAGACAATTGTGTGTCACCAGCAGCAATATCACCCATGCGGATTCCTGCATAGCGCCCACGCTCGTTGGCTTTCTCGATGAGGGTGGCAATACTGTTCTCGTCAAGCCCATTCAGATAAGTGTCATAAGTCGCTCCGCACTCTGCCAAAGGAAGCTGACGTCCGCTCTTGCTTACCTGCACAGTCGCAGCCAAATCAAAACGTTTCCCATCGCTGAAAGGGATATATTGCAGACTATCTGCCAAATAACCACCTTTTATGAGCACATTGAAATCGCCGGTGTACACTTTGTGATCGCGACAATAAGAAAGTTCGGCAACGCGGATTTTCGACAGCCTGCTAATGACAGCTTGCTCGCGAAACTGCTGTTCTTTCTTGAATTTTATGGGCGCACTGATGCTCATATAGCACATGACGGCTAACACAAGTACGCATAGGGCGAGCCATAAATTATGATGTTTTGCCAACTTCATTTGGAGATTTGTTTTTATCTTTGCAGCGTTATTGATAGGCAGCACACGTGAATGAACTGCTGTTGTCTGCAAAGTTACAAAAACTTTCTACGTTATCGCATTGAAAATACAGGAATTTATAGACGAAGTGGTGCGCGAATTTGGTTTTACGCCCACGTATGACCAGCAGAATGCACTCGAAACCTTTGCGCGGTTCCTGGCCGATAGGGCACAAAACTGCGTGATGATAATGCGTGGCTCGGCCGGAACGGGAAAAACATCGCTTGCCGGAGCAATGGTGCGCACATTTTCGCGCTTAGGCCAAAAGTTGTTGTTAATGGCCCCGACAGGACGTGCAGCCAAAGTGTTTGCGATGAATAGCGGCCATGCTGCTTTTACTATCCATCGCAAAATTTATCGTGAAAAAAGTTATTCAGGACTTGGCGGGCAGTTTAGTCTGAATGAAAACATGCACAAAAATATGCTCTTCATGATTGACGAGGCTTCGATGATTGGCACTGGTGGCAACATGGCGAGCGACTTCGGTTCGGGCAACTTACTTTCTGACCTTGTGCAATATGTTTACAATGGGCAGAATTGTCGAATGATATTGGTGGGCGATAGCGCACAGCTGCCGCCGGTGGGAGAGGCAGAAGCGCCCGCTTTAGATGGGAGCATTTTGGAAATGATGGGCCTAAAAGTCTATGAATGTGATTTGAATGAGGTTTTGAGGCAGAGCCAGAATAGCGGAATTTTGGCCAACGCCACTTATATCAGAAGCCTCACTCCCAGCACTTCGGCAGGTGTAGGAGAGCACAATGCTGAGGCTTTCCGTGGATTGGCGCAGGCCGAATCATCGTATGAAACCTTGTTGCAAACAGGACTCCCTCGCATTCGTTTCTATGGCTTTGCAGACATCATAATGGTGCCGGGCGACGAACTCGTTGAGCGTATCAGCAGCAGTTATGGTGAGGTGGGTATTGATGAAACGATGATTGTCACGCGGAGCAACAAACGTGCAAATGTGTATAATCAAGGCATTCGGGCCACCGTCCTCGACCGAGAGGGAGAACTTTGCACGGGAGACCAGTTAATGGTGGTGCGAAATAAGTATTTAGACAATGTTCAGGATAAAAACAATGGCCTAACGTTTATTGCTAATGGAGATCGGGTGAAAACCCTGCGTGTGAGTAACATTCGAACGCTTTTTGGCTTCAGATTCGCTGATGTTTGGTTGCAATTCCCTGATTATGACAACATCGAAATGCAGCAAACTGTAATCTTAGACACACTGCTGACAGAAGCGCCGGCCTTAACCCACGAACAGCAACAGCAGCTTTATGAGGCCGTGATGGAAGATTACGCTGACATTCCCCGCAAACATGACCGCCTGTTGAAACTCAAACAAGACGTCTATTTCAACGCGCTACAAATTAAATATGCCTACGCCGTGACTTGTCATAAGGCTCAGGGTGGCCAATGGTCGCATGTTTATATTGACCAAGGATATATGACCGACGACATGCTCACACCTGATTATATCCACTGGCTTTAC
>ERZ773066.736-NODE-736-length-17576-cov-3.080132_pt1 | contig 17576 bp, 16 predicted proteins | sample MGYA00580573_ERZ773066 | MGnify/ENA primary metagenome ERZ773066 (study PRJEB29015, sample SAMEA2738128) | human oral metagenome | biome: human oral; feature: human-associated habitat; material: saliva | place: China | collected 2203 ... | reverse complement strand
TCAGTCGGATTCTCGATTACTGGCTTAATTTGTAGTTGGTATTTTTTAGCAAAAGCAAAGTCACGTTCATCGTGCGCTGGGACGGCCATCACTGCACCATCACCATAATTAATAAGAACGTAATCTGAGATCCAGATTGGGATTTGTTCTTTTGTTAAGGGATTGATGGCGAAGCTTCCGGTGAAGACGCCGGTTTTTTCTTTATTTTCTTGACGCTCAATTTCAGATTTTTTAATAGCGTTTGCGCAGTATTCTGCAACTTGCGCCTGAGTTTCAGGGGTAGTAAGTTCTGGAATTAAGGCATGTTCTGGGGCCAAAACGAGAAAAGTGGCGCCACAGATCGTGTCAATGCGTGTGGTAAAAATATCGATTTTAAGGTCTTTTCCCGCAACTTCGAACTTGACGTTGGCACCTTCAGAGCGACCAATCCAGTTTTTCTGCATAGTTTTGATTTTTTCTGGCCAGTTGAGACTATCGATTTCTGCCAATAATTCGTCAGCATAGGCAGTAATCTTGAAGAACCATTGCTTCATCTTTTTCTTTTCAACCTCTGCCCCACAGCGCCAACAATGACCATTTTCTACCTGTTCATTAGCAAGAACGGTCTGATCATTTGGACACCACCACTGGTAGCTCTCTTTTTGATAAGCTAAGCCTTTTTTGAAAAGCTGCAAAAAGCACCACTGAGTCCAACGATAATATTCAGGATCTGAGGTGTTCAATTCTCTAGTCCAGTCAATATAATAGCCGAGGCGCTTAGCTTGTTTACGGAAGTTTTCGATATTGGTTTTTGTAGCAGCTTTTGGAGAAATACCGGTTTTAATAGCATAATTTTCGGCTGGCAAGCCAAATGTGTCGTAACCAAATGGCCTGAGGACATTTTTGCCGTTTTGGGAGTAAAAACGAGCAAGTACATCAACGATCGAAAAATTACGTACGTGGCCAACATGGAGACCAGCACCGGATGGGTATGGGAACATTTCGGCGAGAAACATTTTCTCTTTTGAATCTTCTTTTGCCTTAAAAGTCTGTTCTTTTTCCCAGATTTTTTGCCACTTTTCTTCAATTTTAATCGGATTATATCTTTCCATAAAAAACTCCCTAATCTATCTTATTATATCAAATTTCAGAGATTTGCCGGATTTTTAGAGGCAACGGAGGTAAAAAAGTAGGATGGCAGTAGCGACTGAAACGTTGAAGGATTCTTTCTCCCCATACATGGGGATTTCCAGAAAGAGATCGATTTTTGAGAAAAGCTCCTTAGGGATACCCTGTACTTCTTCACCTAGGAGGATGGCGATTTTGTTCTTTACTTTAGCTTTAGTCTCTGGAAGATTGATCAGGTGCGTGGAGATACCACTGAGATTATTTTCAAGACCAATAACCTGAAAACCAGCGTTTTTTAGCTCTTCCAGAGTTTGCTCAATATTTTCTGAAACAACTGATTTTAAGGTCAATTCAGCGCCGAGGGCAGTTTTATGGATTTGATCAGTAAGTTTTGCCGCGAGATGAGGCAGAAGTTTTGAGTACGGAAGAGGAGTTGGCGTATAGCCGGAATAGATTACCCTATTGACTCCAAAACCGTCGGCGGTACGTAAGATTGATCCGACGTTATAGGTTGATCGGATATTATGCAGAATTATGGCAATTTCCCGGTTTTGCATGATTATATTCTATCATGGATTAGTGATTCTCCCCTGTTTCTGATATAATATGCTTATGGATAAAATGATAGAAAAATGGATCAGTGAAATTACTACTGACAAGCTTTCCGAGGCTGATATTGAACGCTCGATGGCCTATGCTAAAGATATTTTTAGTGGTCTCTCGACGGTTCGTAAGTGTGCACAAGGGGTTTCAGTTTTCGGATCAGCCAGAACACAAGAAACCGAAAAATATTACATTAAGGCACGTGAGCTCGGCCGACTTCTGGCGGAAAATGGGCACCCTGTGATTACCGGTGGTGGACCTGGCATTATGGAAGCAGCAAATCGTGGGGCTTATGAATATGGTGGCCGCAGCATGGGACTAAATATCACTCTGCCTTTCGAGCAACATCCAAATCCATACATCACCGATGGGATGGAATTTAGATACTTCTTTGCCCGAAAATTAATGTTAGTGATGGCCAGTAAGGCCTATGTGTTCTTCCCTGGTGGAATTGGCACGCTTGATGAACTTTCTGAGGTTCTAATCTTAATGCAAACCAACAAAATGCCAAAAATGCCGGTGTTTTTGATTGGGAAGACCTACTGGGGACCACTGGTCAAGTTTATGAAGACTACGATGCTAAAGAATCACATGATCAAAGAAAAAGATCTCGATTTGTTTGTCTTGACGGATGATATTACAGAGGTAGTGATGGCGGCTAATAAGATTGGGCACATCAATATCAACGATAATATTTATAATCATTTCAAATCTGCCTAGAATTAGAAAAGAGGCGCTTAAGCCTCTTTTTTTATTATATTTCAAGTTTCTGGATCGGCATTGGGTGAAATTTTTCGTTGGCGGAGAGAATCCCAGTTTTTGGACCAATTTTAGATATAACAGAGGTAGAGTTAGCGGCGGCTGCGATTAAACTATTTTTAAAATCTAGTCCATCTAAGATACCAGCTAGGAAGCCAGCCCCAAAGGCGTCACCTGTACCACTAAAATCTACGGGCTTTTTTGGCTCGTATTGGGCGAGACGGTATGATTCCTGGCCATTAGTGGCAATTGCACCATTAGCGCCATCGGTTATGATGAGAGTCTTAACGTAAGGAGAGAGGCGCGCAAGTAATTCCTCCAGAATCTCTCCCTGAACCAGCTGTTTTGCCTCTTTTTGGTTGAGAATTAGAATATCGATATCAGAAAGAAGTCCCAAGACTTTTTTCTTCTGCGAAAGTTCTTCTTTTCCTGGGCTCCACATAATTTGTATCTGATTTTCTTTAGCATATTCGACGAATTCGAGTAGTTTTTCCATGTCACCACCCAAACTAGTGACATATAGCCAGTCGGGATTAGCTAGTGAAAGATCGGAGGCAGTAAGGTTTTTATATTTCGCAGCAACACCTAAGCAAGTCATGGTAGTAGCACTGGCGGTTTTTGAATCTAGCATAATAACAGAGGTGCCAGTCTGACCATCTAGCTGATTTAGATAACTCGTGTCCACATTTTCATCGATTAGAAAGTCTATAATGGCCTCGGCTGCAGAATCAGTACCGAGATTACTAATCAGAATGGACTGATGACCATGCCTTGCAAAGGTGACGGCAGCGTTAGTGCCACCACCACCAACCTGATAGGAGACTTGATCGATGTAGACCTTTTCACCAACCGAGATGCTATCTTTTTTGACAATAAAGTCATCATGGTCAACTAGGTAGATTTCCTGAGTGGCGTGACCTAAGCAAACGACGCGCGAAATCGGTTGATCCAGCAAGGGGTTTGAGTTTTTTGCAGATTTTATACGCCCAACCATTAGAGTACTCCTCGTTTTTTCGACTCTTCTACCAAATTACTGTAGGCATCGGCGGGATTTTCTGCCTTCGAGATGGCAGATCCAACATTAATAACGTTGAGGTCGGCATGCGCGAGGGCTCGGATATTTGTCAGATTAGCGCCGCCATCCCAGCCAATCTCAAGATCCGACTTTAATTTTCGGACAATTTTGATTTTTTCAATCTGGAGTAAATCAGCTTCGCCTCCCTGTTTGCCGAGACTACCGGCAAAAATCAGAACGTGGTCAGCTACATCAATGTATGGCTTAACAAGTTCCGGATAGGTTCCAGGTAGTAGAGCGACGCCACATTTTATCCCCGCTTTCTTAAATTCGTTAAAGAATGGCAAGAGATTCTCGTTAGCCTCAGCGTGCAGAATACAGAGAGATGGTTTGAGACGTAAAATATTCGCTAGATGATCACTAGGTCTCGCGGACATCAGATGGATATCAACTGCGAGATTTGGCGGGAGCTGCGCAATTGCAGCTTCAGAAATACTTTTGTCAGCGGTGAAGGTGCCATCCATAATATCTAACTGTATACGCCTCGAGAACTTTTGATACGCGTCAAGCTGCATCGCAAAAACTTGCGGATCTGCCGTTAAGATTGTTGGTACTATTTTGACATCCTCACCCATAGTTATTCCTTAATAAATTGTTTCTTCATCTAGACGACGATTACGTCGAATATAACGCTCCTCCGGCAAGAAATTACCACGAAGGAACATATCAATTGCTTGGTCAATATTTTGATCATCCATAAAATCAGACGAAAGACAGAGGACATTGGCGTCATTATGAAGACGTCCGAGACGGACGAGTTCCGGAGTGTAACCACAGATGGCGCGAATACCTTTAAATCGATTGGCCTGCATTGAGATACCGTGAGCGGAACCACAGATCAGGATACCACGGGAGCCTTCCGTCTCACGAACTGCACGAGAGACCGCAATAGCATAATCGTTAAAATCATCATCTGGGCGCATGGTTTCAGGGCCAAGATCAACAATTTCGTAATTTTCTGCCCATTCCGATTGTGATAGAGTGGCCAAAATACGCTGTTTGGCGACAAATCCACGGTGATCAGAACCTAAAAAGATCCTTGGCATATTAATTTTTCCCAAAGTCCGAGGCTAGTTCGACTATGCGGTTAGAATAACCCCATTCATTGTCATACCAAGCCACAATTTTTACAAGATTGCCACCGACCACATTGATTAGAGGAAGGTCAACGATGCTGGAATGAGAGTTGCCACGATAGTCGATGGAAACGAGTGGCTCCTCAGAAACCCCGAGGATTCCTTCATAAAATGGTTCTTTGGCGGCCTTTTTGAAGATTTCTTGAAGCTCTTCAATGGTTGTATCTCGTTTCAAGACGGCAGTAATATCTGAGAGAGAAACGACTGGGGTCGGGACGCGAATCGAGAGTCCGTCAAATTTACCTTTGAGGGCAGGGATCGTCAAGACTGCAGCTTTTGAAGCGCCGGTTGAAGTTGGGACGATGTTTTCAGCGGCGGCGCGTGCTTCACGTAGGTCCTTGGCTGGGGCGTCTAGAATGCGCTGTGAGGCGGTATAGGAGTGGACTGTAGTCATTAAAGCCTTCTCAATACCAAAATTATCCTCAAGGACTTTCATAACAGGGGCGATACAGTTTGTAGTGCAGGATGCGTTGGAGAGAATCTTATCCTCTTCAGTTACCGTATCTTCATTGACGCCAATCACGATAGTTTTCGCGCCTTCACCCTTAGCTGGTGCGGAAATAACAACTTTGCGGGCACCAGCTTCGAGATGGTCTGCCGCCTTCTTAGGATCAGTGAAGAAACCAGTTGATTCAATTACGACATCAACCTGATATTCACCCCATGGGAGATTTTTTGGCTCCTTTTCGGAGAAAACACGGATTTTTTCACCGTCAACGATGAGGTTCTCTTCGTCAAACTTAACGTCTCGATCATAGGTGCCATAGCTTGAATCATGCTTCAATAGATGAGCTAGGGTTTTAGTATCGGTTAAGTCATTAATTGCAACAATTTTAACGTCACGGCGTTCAAAAGCAATCTTGAAGGCGTTGCGACCGATGCGGCCAAAGCCATTAATTGCGAGTTTTATCATTTTACCTCCTTGATTTTAGATAATTATAGCATATCTAAAATGGGCACACAAAAAAACACTACCATTTCTGGTAGTGTTTTTAGATTTAAGACTAACCTCTTGCGAAGTGAGCGAATGCACGGTTCGCTTCTGCCATGCGGTGAGTATCTTCTTTCTTCTTGAAAGCAGCGCCGGTGCCATTGAAGGCATCAACGATTTCTGATTCAAGACGACGTTCGTATGGCATACCCTTACGAGCACGAGCAGCTACGACTAGCCATGAGAAGGCAAAGTGCATCTGACGGTGACCAGAAATTGGGAATGGGATCTGGTAGTTAGCACCACCAACACGGCGGGACTTAACTTCAAAATCTGGAGAAACGTTGGCAATTGCTTTTTCAAGTACTTCAACTGGATTCTCAGAACCAAGCTTCTTTGCGGCACCTTCAATCGCAGAGTAAACTGCACGTTCGGCAACCTGTTTCTTACCATCAAGCATAGACTTGTTGATCAAGCGCTGAACGAGAATTGACTGGTAGCGGCGATCTGGATTAACTTTGCGTTCAAGTGATTTAGTGGTTTTACGTGGCATAATTACTTACCCTCCTTCTTAGCGCCGTATTTTGAACGACCCTGCTTGCGACCATTGACACCCTGAAGATCAAGGGTACCACGGACGATGTGGTAGCGGACACCTGGAAGATCAGGCACACGTCCACCACGAACGAGAACCACTGCGTGCTCCTGAAGGTTGTGACCTTCACCACCGATGTAAGCCCAGACTTCCTGGCCGTTAGTAAGGCGAACACGAGCTACTTTACGTAGAGCGGAGTTAGGTTTCTTTGGAGTTTTGGTGGTAACTTTGATACAAACACCGCGTTTCAATGGAGCTGGCTGATCGTAGTAACGAGTCTTCAAAGTGTTGACAATGCTACCTAAAGCAGGAGATTTTGACTTCCTTGCAGCCACCTTGCGTGGTTTCCTAATCAATTGATTGATTGTTGGCATTTTTTCCTCTTATTTAATTTCGAATTAATATTTGGCTCAAAAAATCTTTGAACCTAGGTTTTAACCTCAGCCGCCTCCGTTACAGCAATTGGATTTGGCACGAAACTCTTGGCTTATTATACTACCTTGAGCTCAGTTCGTCAATTAAGACTTTTTGGCTTGTTTTGACCTGACAACTGGCTTTTTCACTTTTGCCGGAAGAGACTTTGAAGTCTTTTTTGACTCTTTTTTCTCTTTTGTCTCTTCTAAAATATTCGCACTCTCTACTTTTTGGTCACGTTTAACATCTTGAATGCGCCCCTTCATTGACTCCTCGACAAGCATTTTGACAAGCGCCCAGACAATGAGATTAGCTGAAAAGGCCAGGAAGGCGATAAATGGAATAATGAGAAGCCCAACGCCGAGAGACTGATTTAGTAAGGCGATGACGGCGGACACGAGAAATGAAATACCTGCAATGATCAGGTAAGTGATTTCGAGAATAGTAAGTTCCCTTTTTTCTTTATATAACTGTTTTAGATAAGATATTAAACTAGGCTGTGACATAACTATATATTAACATATTTTTGATATTTAGCAAGTTTTACGTTAGATTACTATCCGCATAGAGTCTGTGCGTTTTTTTAAGTAGTGACCTTAAATGTTTGTGACATAATTTCAAAAAAGGAGCCGATTTGACTCCTTTTTATTACTATGCTTTTTTATTGCTGGCTTCGTCTTTTGAATTTAACTTCACGAGGAAATTCAAAGTTTTTTCAATTACCATGCGGTTTTTGATATCCTGACGAACATTATTATCTTTGAGGCTAGCAAGAGCTTCTTTAGATTTCTTATAAACTTCGCGAAGCTCATTAATCTTAGCGTCAACGACCTCGTTATCAACATCGATTTTCTCCTCACGAGCCAACATCTGAAGAGCGAGAGAGGCCTTAACACGAGTTTCGGCGAGTTCTTTCACCTGCTTCTTCCAGTCTTCTTCAGTCTGACCAGTTTGCTTGAGGTAATCCTCGAAATTGAGACCTTGAGCATTGGCATTAGCTTCAATGTCTTGTTTAATGAAACGGATCTGATCCTCGACAAGGATTTCTGGTGCAGAGATTTTGCTTTTCTTAATCAACTCGTTGACGAGATCGTCTTTGAATTTCTCGTCTGATTTTACTTTATTTTGCTCGGTGAGGTTGTTTTCAATATCGAGTTTGAGTTCCTCGAGGGTTTTGAATGGACCACATTTCTTCGCAAATTCGTCATTTAACTCTGGGAGAACAAATTCATTAACCTGTTTTAAAAGCACATTAAAGACGGTTTTCTTACCGGCAAGTTTCTCTGCGTGGTAGTCCTTAGGGAAGGTGAGCTCGAGATCAAAGCGATCGCCTGCCGAATGACCGACAATGCCTTCTTCAAAACCTGGAATAAACTGATGTGAGCCAAGCTTAAGCTTGAAGTCTTTAGCCGCACCACCTTCAAATTTCTCACCATCGAGACTACCTTCAAAGTCGATGACAACTTCATCATCCATTTTAGCTTCACGTTTTACGACCTGCTTTTCAGCATAGGCGTTGCGAACGCGGGCGAGAACATCATCGATATCGGCTTGGTTCGCTTTAAACTCTTCACGCTTAACTTTGAGATTCTTGTAGTCGCCGAGTTTAATTTCTGGGACGATATCAGCTACGGCCTTGTATTCGAGGTTTTCACCTGGCACATATTTGACAATATCAACATTAGGGATGATGAGGGGAATATTCTTGGCCTCTTCGAAAGCCTGTGGGACGGTGCGACGAACTGCGATGTCGGCAGTGGTACTTGCGAGGTCGTTGGGATTAATGTTTTTCTTTGCGATTTCGGCTGGAACTTTGCCTGGACGAAAGCCCTGAACCTTGATTTCTTTGGAAAGACGGAGAATTGCCTGTTCTTCAGCAATTTGAAGATCCTTCTGATCAAGGGTGACGGTGACTTCGACCTTGGTGTCGGATAATTTCTTTGTAGTAACTTTCATAGGATGATTATATCATGACAAGCTGATTCACGCGAAGTGTGAACCGTTTTATGGTGGTTTTTGCCTTAGTTAGAGCTTTACGAATCGTCTAAAATCTGTATTTAGTCACGACGAATCAAGCCAATTTGTGGGGAGGTGCGCATAAAACGAACTACGTTTGCGAGAGAGGCGTGCTGCTTGATTCTTGGAGCTAGGATATTATTGGAGTCGAATAACTGCTTAATTTCATGATAAAGAGCACGAGTTTTGGTGGGGATTTCCTGATTGACAATGAGAGCCTGAACCTGACCTTCAGCGGAGCCGCCACAGAGCGTACCGTTTGAGTCAGAGAGGAGCTTTCCAAAATGTTGGATAAAACGGAGTAACTGTTTGCGATCATTAACGCTTGAGAGGTCAAAGGCAGGACGTATGGAATAGAGGTTGGTAGCAAAAGAGCCAAAAAGTGGCAGTGGTTGGCCAAAAATCCCTTCGAGTGCAGCTAGACTCCCGATCACTGAGTTTAATTCTGCAGCTGGAATATATGAGCGGTCAACCAGACAGACGCGCTCAGAAAATTCTGCGTCATTACGATAGGCCTCCAGAAGTTTTGCAAGTTTTTCAAACTGAGAGATGATGTCTTTTTGGTCGATAATTGATTTGTATCCCCCCTCCGAAAGTTGTCGCATCTTTTTTATATGTTTATGGTTTTTAAAGAAGGAATCTTCGAGCTCGGTTGAAATGAGATATTTAGCACTTGTAAAAACTGAATTTGAATTTTCCGTGTTTCTCGAGGTTTGCATGGCTTTAGTGTCCTCGGATCCGTGAACGTTCTGGGTATTTACGGATTCTAGGGAACTTTGACTAAATATCCTGGTGTCATAAAAATCAATACGGACTGGTTCAAGTTTTTTAAGTCGTTCCATAAAATCGATGGCGGAATCTAGGTCATCGTAGAGGAAGAGGGCCTTTTTGGTAGGGCGCGGGATCGGTGCCACTTTTAAAATTAACTCCGTAATCACACCGAGGCTGCCTTGAGCACCAAAGAATAGTGGAGCGAGGTCGAATTCATTATTTTTTGAATAGACCTCTGTAAGCATACGATAACCGATGCGCGAATGATCATTTTGTTTGATTTCTTGCAGTTGCCTCTGGTTTTGCTCAATTATCTTATGGGTTTTTTGATAGATTTTTCCGACCAAACCGTCTCGAGTTTTGGCATTACGAAGACCTAGCTGAGTAAGAGTCTGAGACTGAAAAAGTTCACCGTTTGCAAGCACCGCCTCGAGGCGATCAACATAATAATAGATACTGCCATATTTTTTGGCGATACGGTCAGTATAGAAATTGGAGATTAAACCGCCAATAGTCTCTCTAGGGTCAGCTTCGACCGGCAAATAGAGGCCAAAAAGTGCGAGGGCGGAATTTAACTGTCCGAGAGTTACGCCAGCCTGCACCCGGACAAGGCGGCCGCGCTCATCAATTTCCTGGATTTGATTCATTTTTTCAGTCGAAAGAACCATGCCTTCTGTAAGATCGGCTCCGCTTTGGTCGAGTCCCGAACCACGTACAGCAATTGGCAACTGATAGCCCTTTTTTGCTAGTTCATTAGTAAAACGCAACACATACTGAATATCTTCGATGTTGTTAGGTAAAAAGAGCAGTTTTGGCATGATTTCCAAGATACTGGCATCACGAGAGTAGGCCGCCAAAATCTCTGGCTTGTCTGTTACAAAACCAGAAATACGTGCATTCAGAAACTTTGCTATTTTATTCACTTCCCACCTTCTTTTCAATTATTTTAGCATAAAGATTTTAAAAACACTATTTTAGGGCCATTATTTTAGAACAACACTTGAGTCGCCAACCAGAGCCTTAAGCGGATCGATTAACTCACTTGAGGCGTCAATTTTGAACGGCATACGCATTGGTTTTTTACCACTTTCATCCTTAAGTACGAGAATAATTTCCTGAAAACCTGGATTGTCATCACATAATTTACGGATGCGCGTGAGTTTTGCAGTATCTTCAGGGTCTTCGATTAGAACATACAGTCTCTGTGAACGAGGGTCAGCCGGCGGAGTGATGATGTGGCGAACTGGTTCCTCGGAAGTGGCAGCTGAAGTTTTTGTGGCAGTTGCAGTATTTGTAGCTGCTGAAGTTTTTGTGACAGCTGAAATACTTGTGGTACCTTTTTCACTTTCCGGTTTATTTGGTTTACCGTCAGTTTTTCCCGCCTTTTCATCAGATTTTTCGGTATTAGACTCCTTTTTCTCTGTATTTTTGTCGTCTGATTTTTGACTTCCAGATAATCTGGCGGCAATATTTTCAGGTACGGAAGCAGTTTTCTTGCGTCTAAATTCCTTTTTGGGAGCTTCTTTCGGGTCGTCTAAGCGGGCGCCAGTGGACTGATAATTTTCAAGTTTATCATCCGAAACAATAGAGAAAGAGTCCGCAATAATTTTGACCTCTGAGGTAATATTCCCGTCTTTATCGCGTGCGTTGACGCGACCTGTCACCTTGATAATATTATCAACGGCTAATTTTGAACCTTCCTGCTCATAGAGTGAAGGAAAGACAATAAATTCAGTTTCTGAGGTCTTACTTTCAATCTTAACAAAGGCCATTTTGGTGTTAGATTTAGTAAGAATGGTGCGGATGCCGGTAATAATACCACCGACAATCACCTGTTTGCCGTCATTTTCGGCGGAAACTACTGAGAATGGATGAGTATTTTCTTCGAAATAGAGATCGTATTTGTCGAGCGGATGGGCAGAGAGATAGAGCCCCATGAGATCGCGTTCCCAAAGTAATTGTTCTTTTTCACTAACATTGCTTGGGGATGGCTTAATTTCTGGTTCAGGAACCGCGCCGGCATCACCCATCAGACCAAAGAGGTCCGTTTGGCCGGAAGCGCGGTCTTTTTGAACCTTACCGCCATAGGCCTGAATATCTTCAAGATTGAAGAGAAGGTCGGTGCGAGAAGCAAAACGGTCGAAGGCACCAGTTTTGATGGCGGATTCCCAGGATTTCTTATTAAATTTGGTGTTATCAACGCGCGAGGCAAAATCACAGACAGATTTGAATGGGCCATTTTTGTCGCGTTCAGGGATGACGATTTCTTCAATCAGGGCCTTTCCCATACTCTTGATTGCTGCTAGACCGAAGCGGATGGTTTTTTCGCCACCAACAATACCAAAGTCGGCATAAGACTGATTAATATCAGGGCCAAGCACCTTGATGCCAATACGCTTACATTCAGCGATTTCAATGGCAAGACGGTCCGTCCAACGCATGTCTGAGGTCATTAGAGCCGCCATAAAGGCGTCTGGGTAATGAGCCTTCAGGTATGCCGTCCAATATGCAACCAGGCCATAGCACGCGGCGTGTGACTTATTAAAACAATAATTCGCGAATTCAAGTAGCTGATTCCAGAAAGTTTCGGCCTGTTCTTCTGTGGCGCCACCAACCTCCTGCGCGCCCTTGATAAATTCAGGTTTTACCTTATTCATCAACGCTACTTTCTTCTTACCGACTGCCTTACGCAAGGTATCTGCCTGACCACCGGTAAAGCCGCACCATTCCTTGGAGATCTGCATGAACTGTTCCTGATAAATCAAGATGCCATAAGTGGACTTTAGAGCATTTTCTAGCCCTGGATGAAGGTAAGTAATTGGCTCCTCGCCATGTTTTCTGCGAATAAATGAGTCGATAAACTGCATTGGTCCAGGGCGATAGAGGGCCACCATAGCGATAATATCCTCAAAGCTGGAGGCCTTCAGGTCCTTAAGATAGCGCTTCATACCGGCAGATTCAAGCTGGAAAACGCCAGTAGTTTCGGCGTTTTGGAGGAGCTGATAGGCGAGCGGGTCATCAAGTGGGACATTATAGAGGTCAATGTCGTCGTGATAGACCTTACGAATCATACGCAAAGCATTATTGATCACAGAGAGGTTGGAAAGACCCAAAAAGTCCATCTTAAGAAGGCCTAGTTCCTCGACCTGGGTGGACGGATATTGGGTGGCGAGTGGGCCTTTGGCGGAAACTTCAAGAGGAAGGAATTTGACCAGATCATCTGGGGCAATCACGATACCGCAGGCATGTACACCGTGAGAACGAATGGTGCCCTCGAGTTTGGAAGCATAATCAATTACGCGTTTGGCGGTTGGGTTGTGCTCATATTCATATTTGAGGTCTGGCGTATTGACGATGGCATCAGTGAGCTTGACGTGGTGGCCCTGAACTGGGTCCGGGACAAGCTTGGCAATACGGTCAGCCTCGGCATAAGGCACTTCGAGCACGCGAGCCACATCACGTACGGCGTTTTTTGCCATCATCTTACCAAAGGTAACAATGTTGGCAACACGCGCCTTGCCATATTTGTCCGTACAGTACTCAATTACCTCGTCGCGGCGAGTATCCTGGATGTCGGTATCGATATCTGGCATCGAGATACGGTCCGGGTTTAAGAAACGCTCGAAGAGAAGGTCGTACTTCATTGGGTCAAGCTCAGTGATACGAAGAGCGTAAGCCAGAATAGAACCAGCAGCGGAGCCACGGCCTGGACCATAAATAATACGGCGGGTTTTACCCCACATAATGAAGTCTTGGACGATTAAGAAGTAACCGTTGTAGCCCATTTTGTCGACAACTGAAAGTTCATAATCGATACGTTCGAGGATTTTTTCAGAGAGTAGCTTGCGACACTCCTCAATCGAAAGCTTAGCGGCTTCTTCCTGTGTAACACCTCCATAACGGAAGGCTAGGCCTCGAAAAACTAGTTTGTCGAGATAGCTCTTTTCGGAATCTCCATCTGGAATTGGGAATTTTGGGATCAAAATACGACCGAGCTGAATCTCGGTATGACAGCGTTCGGCAATTTTACGAGTGTTTTTAATAGCATCAGGAAAATCCTTACTCCAGCGGTCAATAATTTCTTGAGGTGGAATGACGTGAAGCTGAAAATCCTTCAAGGTCATGCGGTTGGGGTCGGAAAGATTGGAGGCCGTGCCAATACAGAGGAGGATTTCATGCGCATCTTGATCCTCATGCTTAAGATAATGACCATCACAGGTAACTACTAGAGGTAAACCGGTTTTTTTGGCAATTTCTTGCAAACCCTGATTAATACGATTCTGGACATCCCAGTGAGTTGGTGAATCAGGATGGCCGTGGTCCTGCATTTCCAGATAAAATCGGTCACTGTAGACATTTTTATACCATTCAACAAGTTTCTCAGCGCCTTCCATGTCACCATTCTTGAGTCGGACGGAGATCTCAGAGCTAGCACAGCCCGAGAGACAGATAATTCCCTCGTTGTATTTCTCTATGATCTCATGGTCGATACGAGGTTTGTAGTATTTGCCATTAACTTCAGCTTCAGTTGCTAAACGACAGAGGTTTTCAAAGCCCTTATCATTCATGGCAAGCAGCGTAATGTGGTACCTGACTTTATCATAAGCAGGATCGCGGTCTAAACGAGAACGCGCTGCTACATAGGCCTCAAGGCCTAGAATCGGCTTTATTTCGGCGGCTTTTGCCTCTTTATAGAGCTCAATCAGGCTAGACATAGTGCCGTGGTCAGTCACGGCAACAGCCTCCATACCTTGGCCCTTAACATAATTAATTAGGTCTGGGACCTTTGTTAGACCATCTAGGAGGCTGTAGTGAGTGTGGTTGTGAAGGTGGACAAAATCACTCGGCCCGATCTCGTGATCAGGGGAGTCGATTTGCTGGCAAAATTCCTGATATTTTTGCTCATGGGCCAATTCGGCCGCTTCTTGGTCTACCTCACAACACATACTTATATTTTAGCATAAACAATGCGAGATGGGCAAAACAGTGGGATTTTAGACTGATTTTTAGTTGATTATTAAATTCCCATCAATTTTTTCAATCTGTTGAACTTATTCGTCAATTGATTCAACTGCTGTTTCAATAGCTGATTCTGCAGCTTCTTTAGCTTCATCGGCGGCATCTTTCATGTCTTCGATTTTGCCGAGTTCTTCAGCTTCTAATTCATTTTTCTTACGAAAAACTTTATCAAAGAATTTTTGACCTTCAGTTTTGGCACCGAGATAAGCCTTTTTGCTAACTTTTTTAGTAGTTTCAATAGCTTCTTTTCCCTGTTTTTTCAGATCTTCACGGGTTTCTTTGCCTGATTTTGGTGCTAGAAAAACTCCAGCAACAACACCGGCGGCTGCGCCGAGAATCATGCCGAGGAAGAATTTATTATCTTTTTTCATTTAGGACTCCTGTTTTAAATTTCTATCTTTATTATAGAGGAATCCTTAAAAAAGAGATATACTGAAACCAGAAACTTTTTCTTTAGATTATTTTTGTATATCTCTCGTATGATTTTATTTATTTTCTCAACTTATTTTTTCAACTTATTTTCTCAATTTATTTTCTCAGCTTATTTTCTCAGCTTTGAAGCAGCAGTTTTAGCCCGCCTTTGGAGATCACGATGAGTTTTTGTGGTATTTTTTGCGCTGGTCCTAGCAGAGTTTTTAGCGGACTCTGGCTCGTCCTCATCTTCCTCTTCTTCAAATTCGTCAAAAACCGATTTTTTAGGTTTTTTATCGATTTTTAATAAGCTAAAAAGTTTTCGACCGATATATTCTTTGACGAAACCACGAGCAAGAGGTCCAACAGAGGTGAGGTCCTTAATATTGTCTGCGACATCATCTGCCTTATCAAAGATTGACTGGCCAGTCTGAACCATAATTTCAATCTCGGAGAGGAGACTAGTGAACTTGACGATACAAATAATGCCAACGATAAGAAAAATCAGCAGGGCTACTGATAAAAACATTACTAAAATCCATTCAGCGAGATTCATGAAAGCTCCATTTATAACCTTAATGGTTTTATTATAGTATAAGCACTATTTCTTCGCAACCACAAAAAATCTACCTGAGATGATAGATTTTAAGTTAGGCAAGTTCTTGATAGATAACCTAGAAGTTCTTGATCGCACCCTCGAGATCTTTACCAAAATCTTCATAATGCTTGGCATAGTAGAGACCCGTGAGGAAATAGTTCTTTGGATCACCGGTGGTCATCCACTGACCTTGAGTTTTTTCAACATAGACGTTGCCATCCTTCACCATGCGAGTAATCGCGTCAACAGTCCAAAGTTCATTATCTAGACCGATGTTTTTTGGATCAAGATACTGGAAGACATCTGGAGTTAATAGATAGCGACCGTATGAAGTGAGATTTGATGGGGCCTCTTCAATTTTTGGCTTCTCTACAATGTCATGAAGAGTCATTTTCTGTTCATCTTGGAGGCGGATGATACCATATTTATTGAGAACTTCTTTTGGCATCTCTTGAGCGATAATAATAGCCTTGGCATCTTCGTGCTTTGCAAAAGAGTCTTTTAGGGTTTTAACATCAGAGGCGGCAAAGACAACATCATCAGAGTAGGCGACGATAAAAGCTTCGTCATCGCGGATAAATTTACGGGCTGAAGCAATTGGCGAGCCATTACCGTAAGGATAGGATTGATCCTGTTCGATCACGGTAATTTTTGGATAATCGAGGATCTCCTGGATTGGGGTATAACGATCGTGTTTACCTTGAGAGGCGAGCTGTTTTCTAATGCGGTTAACGGCATTATTGAAGTAATCTTCATAGATTGGCTTACCCTCCGGGGTGGCTACAATAATAATCTCTGTAATTCCTGCGGCAATACACTCGTCCACAACAAATTGCATAATCGGACGGTTTCCAAGGGGAAGCATCGCCTTCGGGATTGTTTTTGTGATAGGTAAAAATCGACTAGCAAAACCAGCGTCAGTTATGATAGCCTTGGTTGGCATCTTATATTTCATATCATCTCCTTGAGATCATATTATAGCATATTATCTTAGTTTTTAAAGCTATAAGGGCGGCTTTATAGATATTTAGGCTATTTAGACTTTTTAGTCGATTTACTACCGGATTTATACTTAATGGTGGTTTTAGCAGATTTTTTTGCAGAAATTTTGCGAGATGGAGTTTCAACAGCTTTCAAAAGTTCTTTTGCTGAGTTTTTTACTGCAGCCTTAGCTTTTTTCGCGGCAACTTTTTCAGCCTGGTAATCCTTGGATTGTTCATGGTTATGGATTGAATAAATAAGATTGACGATACCAAAGACCATCATGTAGGATCCGAAATATTTAATGAAGTGGGTGGTGCCAAGGCGGCCACTGTTTAAGATGACGATACCCATAATACAGCCACAGATACCGGTAAGGACCCAGCTAAACTTATCAGTGAGGTCATCGATTGAGCGAAGACCTAGAATTAGTTCAAAAATACCCCGGAAGATAGTATAGGCGGCAACGACGACGAGATGCCAGGCAACATTCTGCTCGTAGGTAAAGAGAAGCGAGAGTGCGGCGCCAATTTCGAGAATGGCCATGAGGAGCGAGATACCCCAGGTATTGCGAGTTCTGGTGCGGATGAGGAGATTGAATAACTCAATGATTCCGAGAGATAGGAGGACAGAACCAACGATGACGACGAGAGTCTGAACATCGCTGGAACCAGTAAATAATGCAAACCAACCAAATAGCAATGCAACTACACCTTGCAGGGCGAAGACGCCCCAGTGGCTATCAATATATTTTAGTTTTGTGGACATTATTACTCCTTTTTTATTATCCTTATGCTTATTTTATCACGTTTTTGACTATTGACGAAGTTTAGGCTACTGCTGTGACGAGGCGCTGTTCACTGAACTTAGCAAACTGAGTAACGAGACTGTTTGGAAGAACTTCAGCAATAACAGAGGACGATTCGTATTGATAATCTTCAATTTTGGTTGGCAATTTCGGACCTTTTTCTTTTGGATGGTAGTTTGCGAGATAGGTATTATATTCTAGGAGTCCGAGAGCGATCTCCGCATCTTCCTTAGTCATGCCAGTATAACGAGCCACGATACCAGAATCACTATGGTCGAGGGGGTGTTTTTTGTAGTAATTTTCCATATAAGCAACGGAGGCAGATTTTTCGATAACACCGGCTGATTCTAAG
>ERZ773066.733-NODE-733-length-17605-cov-3.980285_pt1 | contig 17605 bp, 17 predicted proteins | sample MGYA00580573_ERZ773066 | MGnify/ENA primary metagenome ERZ773066 (study PRJEB29015, sample SAMEA2738128) | human oral metagenome | biome: human oral; feature: human-associated habitat; material: saliva | place: China | collected 2203 ... | reverse complement strand
GCGGTGACGGGATTGCTGAACCGTTATCAATTCACCGAGGATCTTGGTGAGGCATTGCGCACGGCACGTGAGACGGGGAAGGGCGGAGGCCTCCTCGTCATGGGCATCGATAATTTCCGCACGGTGAATGAGGCATTCAACCATGAGGTCGGTGATGCAATTCTGCGGGAGATCTCGGAGTGCATCCTGCAGAATGTGCCGCGCCGTCTCTCGCTCTATCGTCTGGACGGTGATGAGTTCGGGCTCATCTATCCGGAGGCGGATGAGGAGATGCTGCAGGAGTTTTTCATCCGCGTCCAGCGCGAGTTCGCGCATCCGCAGGTCTATGACGGACGGCAGTATCTCGTTACCATGTCGGCGGGTATGGTGTTCTATCCACAGGCGGCGCGTGATCCGCTTGTCCTGCATAAATACGCGCAGGCGGCACTGGATACGGCAAAAGCAGGCGGAAAGAACCGACTGAATGCGTTCTCGAAGGAGGTCTACAACCGTTGGTTGCGGTCGCTGACGATTCAGGAGCAGATCCTCGAGGATGTCAAGGCAGGCTGCCGCAATTTCGAGCTATACTTCCAGCCGCAGGTCGCAGGCGACGACCAGCATATCGTCGGTGCGGAGACACTGCTCCGCTGGAAGAATGAAAAAGGGCACATGGTCGCGCCTATGGAGTTCATCCGTATCCTTGAGGAGACCAAGACGATTGTGCCCGTCGGGCGATGGATCTTTGAGCAGGCACTGCGCGTCTGCAAGAAGTGGCGGAAGAAGATTCCGAACTTCCGCATGAGCGTCAACATGAGCTATGAGCAGATCAAGGATCTCTCGTTCCTCGAGTTCATCGAGGACTGCCTGCGCCGGCATGACATGCCGCCGGATGCCGTCGTCCTCGAACTGACGGAGAGCAAGATCGTCAGCGATCTGAAATTCGTCAATGCGCAGTTCGACGCATTTCGGCTGCATGGCATCAAGATCGCCATGGATGATTTCGGCACGGGATACTCTTCGCTGTCCTCGCTCAAGAATCTGAACTGTGATATCATCAAGATCGACCGTGCGTTTGTCATGCGGATCTTGGACAATCACTTCGATCAGAAGCTCGTCGAGTATACGGTGGAGCTCTGCCACAGCATCGGCAAGACCACCTGCATCGAGGGCGTGGAGCGTCAGGACGAGTACGACTGCCTCGTCAAGATCTGCAAGACCGATACGATTCAAGGCTATCTCTTTGGACGCCCTGAACCGCAGGATGTATTTGAACAAAAGTTTTTGGGGATGTAATGGCAAGAGAAAAAGCAGAGGAGGGGCTGACCTCGCTCGGCGCGCAGCGGACGGACTACGGATATGACTATGCGCCTGAGGCATTGGAGACCTTTCAAAATCAGCATACGGATCACGACTACTGGGTACGCTTTAACTGCCCCGAGTTTACGACACTCTGTCCGATTACGGGGCAGCCGGACTACGGAACGATCTATATTTCCTATATGCCGGCGGAGCGCATGGTCGAGAGCAAATCACTGAAGCTCTATCTGGTGAGCTTTCGCAATCACGGCGACTTCCACGAGGATGTTGTCAATGTCATTATGCACGATTTGATCCGCCTGATGGCACCGAAGTACATCGAGGTACAGGGGAAATTTCTGCCGCGCGGCGGTATCTCGATCGACCCCTATGCAAACTACGGCCTCCCGGGGACAAAGTACGAGACACTGGCGTGGGAGCGCCTCGCACAGCACGATCGTGTACCGGAACGGGTGGACAACCGTTGACGGCGCGGCAGAAACGGATCGCCCTCATCAATGACATCACGGGGTTCGGCCGCTGCTCAGTGGCAGTACAGCTCCCGCTGATCTCTGCGATGCGCGTGCAGGCGTGTCCGCTCCCAACGGCGATCCTTTCCGTACATACGGGCTTTCCGAACCACTATCTCGACGATTACACGGCGCGTATGCGCCCGTACATGGAGAACTGGGCAGAGAACGATCTCGATTTCGATGCGATCCTCACGGGCTTCCTCGGCTCGGAGGAGCAGATCGAGGTCGTGCTCGATGCGGTGCATACGTTTAAGGGCAAGGACACATTGGTTATTGTCGATCCCGTGATGGGAGATCACGGTAGGCTCTACTCCTCGTATACGCCCGCGCTCTGTGCGAAGATGCGTCAGCTTATGCCGTACGCAGACGTCGTGACGCCGAACCTTACGGAGGCGTGTCAGCTTCTCGATCTGCCGTACCCGCCGGACGGCGAGGTGACCGATGCAGAGCTGTCCCACATGGCACATCGGCTCGCCGCGATGGGACCGCGTGCTGTTGTCATTACCGGCCTTCACGCGGGTGACTGCGTGCGCACGTACCTCTATGAGGATGGAGAGAGCCGCTGCTACGACCATGTGAAGATCGGGCGTGACCGTTCCGGTTCGGGCGATGTGTTTGCGGCGATTGTCGCGGCATCCCTCGTGCGCGGCATCCCCCTTGCGGACGGGGTGAAATGTGCCGCCGACTTTATCGGTCACTGCCTCGCCTATGCGGAGGAGTTGGATCTGCCGTGGAATTACGGGCTGCCCTTTGAGGAATTTATGGGCGAGCTGACCAAACTGTAAGGCTGTGCAACAAAAAAGCTGCCGTAAGGGCAGCTTTTCTCATTTCTGTGTATCATTAGGAGCATATTATGATTGTTTACGCGACCCATGCGGGTGGCCGCTATTTGCCGATGGAGGAGAGTCTGCGCGAGCAGCCTGAGGGCAAGCGTGCCATCTATATCAATATCACGAACTCCTGTAACTGTGACTGCGTTTTCTGTCTGCGCAGCATGAAGGAGATGGCGAAGGAGTCCTCGCTCTGGATTGACCATGATCCGACACTTGCTGAGATCACGGAACAGCTTGACCGCCTGCTGTGGGAATACATCTCCGAAGTCGTGTGCTGCGGCTTCGGAGAGCCCCTGATGCGCCTTGACACGGTGCTCGGTGTCCTGCGCTATGTCAAGGCGCATCATCCGCAGGTGCCGACGCGCGTCAATACGAACGGACTGGGCGAGCTGGAGCATGGCACCGTCTTTGCGCAGCGCTTTGCAGGGCTGCTCGACACCATCTCCATCAGTCTCAACGCATCGAATGCCGAGCGTTATCTTGCGCTCACGCGCTCGAAGTTTGGCATCGGTTCCTATGAGGCGATGCTCACCTTTGCCGAGCACTGCAAGCCCTACATTCCCCATGTTGTTCTCACTGTCGTGGAGAAGGTCGAGAACGAGGAGGAGATCGCTCGCTGCCGCAAGATCTGTGCGGAGCGCGGATTGACACTGCGCGTGCGCACGTACGAGGACAGCTAAGGACTCACTGCTTTCAGATCACCGTAATTCCCTAAGCCATTACAGTGTCAGCTTCGCCCCATAGAGCGGCGTTTGCCGATCCATTGCGGCGAGGAGGCGCGGCACGGGAAGTACGCGCAGCAGGATGAAACAAATCAGAGCCTCGGGAACGAGGTAGGTCGCATTGAACACGAGGGAATACAGATAGGGTGACATTCCCTCCGGCGCGTACGAGCCGAAGAACACAGCGCCCGAGATAAAGTGGCAGGCGAAGCGTGCCGCAAAGGCGAGTGCAGCTCCCGCGAAGATGCGTCCCGGTACGGCAGCGGCAATCGCGAGTGCCATATAGGGCAGCGGGTAGTCAAAGAGTACCTGCAGGGGGTGCAGGATGAATGCATCCTGCATGAGGTTCATCATACCGTAGAGGAAGCCCGCGAGACAGCCGATGCCCGCCCCGTAACGGTAGGTGAGAAAGAGGAGGGGAATCATCCCGCCGATGGTGACGCTCCCGCCCTGCGGCATATGAAAGATGCGCAGCTGATGCAGCACGATCGTGAGCGCGAGCATCAGTGCGACACTGATGAGCATGTGGGTCGTGAAGTGAATGCGCCGCATCTGCAGATAGCCGAGGATCAGGATGAGTACGGCGAGCAGCGCAAAGAGACTGGTCGGCTGCGCGATCAGATCGGCAGTACTTTTCATAAGTGTGTCCATGGAGACCTCCTGTGAGGATACAATTTGTGTGGGGGACATCGGTGTCCGGCACCTCGTATAGAATACTATAAAAACAATGTTTGTTCAAATTGGAAATGTGCTCTTTGCAGACATTCCCTTCATCTTATCCGCATGTCCATAGATTTTTTGGCGTGAATATGGTAAACTGAGAATTGTTGTTTGAATCGTATTGTGTCGTGACGACGTGCACATACAGGAGGACGTTATGGACGAAAAGATCAGAGAACTCAAGGCGCGTGCCCGAGCTGCGATTGCAGAGACGGCGGGCTCGCTGAGTGAGCTTAACGATATACGCGTCAAGATTCTGGGAAAAAAGGGAGAGCTGACGACCCTCATGCGCAGCATGGGCGCCCTCGCGCAGGAGGAACGACCGCGCATCGGCAAGATCGTCAACGAGGCGCGTGCCGAGCTCGAGGAGCTCCTCGCGAAGAAGTCCGAGGAACTTGCCCAGCGTGAACTGGCGGCCAAGATCGACGCCGAGCAGATCGATGTCACGCTGCCCGGCCGTACGATGCAGATCGGACATCTGCATCCGCTCACGATCACGCTGAACCGCATCAAGAAAATCTTTCTGCAGATGGGCTTTACGGTAGAGGAAGGCCCTGAGATTGAGACGGACTACTACAACTTCGAGGCACTCAACCTGCCGAAGGATCACCCCGCGCGCGATATGCAGGATTCCTTCTACATCACGGAGGATATTCTGCTGCGCTCTCAGACCTCGCCCGTGCAGGCACGTACGATGCAGAAGAACGAGCCGAATGCTCCGATCCGCATGATCGCGCCCGGGCGTGTCTATCGCCGCGACTCCTACGATGCGACGCACTCGCCGATGTTTACACAGGTGGAGGGGCTCGTCATCGACAAGGACATCTCCTTTGCCGATCTCAAGGGAACGCTTGAGCTGTGCCTGCATGAACTCTTCGACGCCGACGCCAAGGTGCGTTTTCGTCCGAGTTTCTTCCCGTTTACCGAGCCGTCCACCGAGGTTGATATTTCCTGCTCCGCCTGTCATGGTGCGGGCTGTCGCGTGTGCAAGGGCACGGGCTGGCTCGAAATCCTCGGCGCTGGAATGGTGCATCCGAACGTTCTGCGCATGAGTGGCTACGATCCAAATGTAGTGTCGGGTTTTGCATTTGGCATGGGCGTGGAGCGCATCGCGATGCTCGCGTACGGCGTGGATGATCTGCGTCTGTTCTACGACAACGACGTGCGTTTCTTACATCAATTCTAAGGAGGCGGGACTATGCAGGTTTCCATCAAATGGCTGAAGGATTATGTTGAGATAGATGAGCCGGCGGAGAAGATTGCCGACCGCCTGACGATGGCAGGTGTGCCCGTCGAGCGTATTGTGCGTGCCGACGAGGGGCTTGAAAAGGTCATCACCGGGCGCATCGAGAAGATCACGGCGCATCCGGACTCCGATCATCTGCTCGTCTGTCAGCTGAACATGGGCAGTGCGGAGCTGACGCAGATCGTGACGGGTGCATCCAATGTGCGCGAGGGTCATATCGTCCCCGTCGCCACGGTCGGGGCAGTGCTCCCCGACGGCAAGAAGATCTCGAAGGGCAAGCTGCGCGGCATCCCCTCGAACGGCATGATGTGTTCGGCGGGCGAGCTTGCCATTGATACCGAGGGGCTGCCCGACGAGCAGGTGAACGGCATCTACATTCTGCCGCCTGATACGCCAGTCGGTGTACCGGCGGCGCAGGTGCTTGGCCTCGACGATGTGATCCTCGAGTTCGAGCTGACGGCAAACCGTGCGGACTGCTTCAGTGTCATCGGGATTGCGCGGGAGGTCGCCGCGCTGACGGGCAAATCGCTGCGCATGCCGACGATTGAGGTGAAGGAGACGGCGGGCGTACGCGCTGCGGATCTCGTTTCCATTCACATCGACGACAAGGAGCTGTGCCATCGTTTCTCCGCGCGTGTCCTGCGCGATGTGAAGGTTGCCCCCACGCCCGCATGGATGGTGGATCGTCTGCGCGGTGCGGGCATTCGCTCGATCAACAATGTCGTCGACGTGACGAACTTCGTCATGCTGGAGCTGGGACAGCCCCTTCACGCGTACGACTATGATCGTATCGCAGGACATACGCTGACGGCGCGGCGCGCTCGTGCAGGGGAGCAGCTCCATACGCTGGATGATTCAAACCGCATCGCCGTCGGAGATGAGCTCGTCATTGCCGACAGCGAGAAGCCCGCAGGGCTTGCCGGCATCATGGGCGGACTCGATTCCGAGGTGACGGACCAAACGACGACGGTCGTCCTTGAGGCGGCGTCCTTCCATGGGCCGACCATCCGCCGCACGGCGCGGCGTATCGGTCTCCGCTCCGAGGCATCGGGACGGTTTGAGCGCGGCGTGGATGAGACGGCGACCATTCGTGCCGTGACGCGTGCCGCACAGCTCCTCGCGGAGATGGATGCCTGCACCGTGGCAGAGGGGACGATTGACGTCAATCCCGCGCCGCGTGTCCCGACGGTACTCACGTTCAGTGCGCGTGCCGTCGCGGAGCGCATCGGCGCGAATATCCCAGGCGAGTGGATGGCATCGGCACTGCGCTCCCTCGGTTTTATCGTCGAGGAGCAGGGGGTTGAGACCTATCGCGTCGTCGTTCCCTCATGGCGCGGAGACGTGACGCTGATGGAGGACATCTCGGAGGAGGTTGCGCGGCTCTACGGTTTTGACAACATCGCATCGAAGATGCCGTCGGGGGCAGTCCTGCAGGGGTCGGTCAGTGAGATGCAGGCGTTTGTCGATACCATGCGCGAGACCTTTGCCTCCCTCGGCATGACGGAGGAGCTCTCGTTCAGCTTTACGAGCGCAGCGGCTCTCGACAAGCTCTGCGTGCCCGAGGACAGCGTCCTCCGCCGCGCGATTCCCATCATGAACCCGCTCATGGAGGAGTATCCGCTCGTCCGCACGACCCTCCTGACGAGCATTCTCGAGAATGCGGCGCGCAACGTGGCACGTCGGAATCTCGATCTGCGGCTCTTTGACATTGCGCCCGTCTTCTTCCCGAAGGCACTGCCTGTCACGGAACTCGTCGAGGAAAAGTGCAAAGTGGCAGGACTCCTCACAGGGCGGCGCAATCCAATCGCATGGGATACGGATAATGCGATGGTCGATTTCTACGATGCAAAGGGCGTGCTGGAGCATTTCCTCTCCGCCATCGGCGTACAAAAATATACGGTGGAGCGCGGCGAGCACTTTGCGATGCACCCCGGCAAGACGGCATTTTTCAAAAAGGGGCGCGACGTGATCGCCGTCCTCGGCGAGATTCATCCGACGGTCGCCGCGAACTTTGCCATCGGACAGAGTGTCTATGTCTTCGAGATGGATGCTGAGACACTGCTGCGCTACCGCAAGAAAAAGGCTGCGATTAAGGCTCTGCCAAAGTATCCCGCATCGACGCGCGACCTTGCGATCCTCGTGGATGCTGGCCTTACGACGGCGGAGATCGAGCGCGTCATCGCGAAGAAGGGCGGCAGTTACTTCCGCGGTGCGACACTCTTTGATGTCTATGAGGGCAAACAGGTGGGCGAGGGGAAGAAGAGTATGGCGTTCCACTTGCATTTCCAGTCCGACGACAAGACCCTGACCGATGAGGAAGTGGATGCGGCATTCGCCGCGATCCTGCAGGCGGCGGAGGAGCAGCTTCACGCACAGCTTCGCGGATAAAAGGCGGTGAGAGAGCTATGGCAGAAAAAAAAGCGACGACCGAAAGGGTCGTCGTCGAGATGTTCGGGCAGACCTATCAGCTCAAAACCGATGAACCGGAGCGTCTCAAAAAACTCGCGGCAGAATGTGATCGCCGCATTAAGGATATGTCAAAAAAAGCACGCAGTTTTGATGTTCAGCGCATTGCCGTGCTCACTGTCCTGCAGCTGTTGGATGAACATGAACAGCTGAAGCGGGATTATGATGAACTGGTTCAGCTGCTCGAAGAAAAATAGATGACTCTATTCACGGTCATCAGAAGATGCAGGTGGATTCAATCCGTGATTCCTAAAAGCCCGGCAGACAATGTTATTCTCTGTCGGGCTCTTTTCTAGTCCAGATCAAAAACAATGGGAGCGGTTGCCCGTACCGTTTTTCCGGTCGGATTTGGGTAGCTGCCAACAGCATAGGCGGCAGCCATACCGGCCTCATCGAGCAGTTTGTATCCGGACGATGATGCAATTGTGACACTTGTGAAATTACCGGAAGCATCCACAACAATCGAGATGGTCACTGTACCGGTCAAGCTGCGCTTCACTGCCATAGGTGGGTAGGTTTTATTTGCATCGATTGCTGCGCGAAGTCCTGCTGTATCGAAGGGAGCATCTCCGGGGCCTGAGACATTTCCTGTACTGTTTCCCGCCTGTGGTTCCGTATCTGTGTCATGGTCGTGCCCGCCTTCTGTGCTGTTTTCTGTTCCCGTACTTGTACCGCTGGTGCCGGTCGTTGTTCCCCTTGCCGTACTTCCTGTATCCGTCGGGGAAGGTGCAGCAGAAGATGGAAGTGCAATTTCATCCGGAACGGAGGCCGTATCTGTCGGTGAAGTCGTTGGGAGCATGGGCTGCTGCACTGTCTCAACGCGCTTTGCAACCTCCTCCGCCTTCAGCGGCTCCGGGAAGAGACTTTCGGAACTGCCGCTGCCCTCATGTCCGCTGCCTTGATTGAAATCCGATGCCTGCAGATCGATCTCATAGACCTGCTGCTCCTGCTTTGCAACGACGGCAGCAAGTCCGATGGCGAGCAGGAGAAAGATGACGACGTGAATGGCGGCAGAAAGGATATATGCTTTTCTCCATGAGAGATGCTGCTCCATCGATCTACCCCTTCTGCTCTGCTGCAATCGAGAGCCGTTTGACTCCCGCTCCTTTGAGCATGTCCATCACGGCGACTACCTGCCCATGCGCCGTGCGCTGATCCGCCTGCAGGACAACCGCCGCATTCGGATTCTCCTTCATGTGACGCTTCATGATCGCCGTGGACTCCGTGATGCTCACGGGATTGTTGTCAATCGTGATATGTCCGTCTGCGTCGAGCGTCATGATGATCGGCAGTTGTGCGGGTGCAGTCGCGGTCTGTGCCTGCGGCAGCTGAACGGCGAGTGCCTTTTGCGCCACCGTCTGCAGGCTGTTCATCATAAAGAAGACGAGTAGGAAAAAGATGATGTCGATCATCGGAATAATCATGAACTCGGGCTTCTTTTTGAGGCGGTGATTGCTAAAATTCATTACGCATCCCAGCTTTCTTTCTTCGCAATCACAATCGTCGTGCAGAGACGTTCTGTATCCGTCACAATCGTATCCAGCTGATGGCTGAAGTAGGTGTAGACGCAGAATGCGATGATTGCCACGCAGAGTCCCGATGCCGTCGCCACCAGTGCCTCACCGACACCACCCGTAATGGCAGACGCGCCGCCGCCCGCATCGAGGACACTGAACGTCTGGATCATGCCTGTGACCGTGCCCAGGAGGCCGAGCAATGGGGCAATCGTGACGATCGCACTCAGATAGTCGAGATAACGGCGAAAGTTGATCGACTCCATCGACATACGGTCTGAGAACGCATTTTTCATTGCGTTCTCCGTGCGGGCATTCTCGATGCCGTTCTCGACGATACGGCTGATGGCAGAGGGATACTCCTTGCAGAGGTTGATGATCGTATTCCAGTCCTTCTGGACAGCAGAGTGATAGACCCCATGAAAGAATGCGCGCGAGCCTCTGCGGTTGATGCGGTAGTAAGAGAACCGCTCTACGGCGATGGCAATCGTGATGAACGACAGAATCAGCAGGGGATACATGACCAGCCCGCCGCTGTGGAAGAGATGTACTGCACTTTCAAAACCTGACATAGTTCTGCTCCTAATAATAGAAAATACCATAAACGACTAAACATGATCATGATAATCATTATATTCCGTAGATAAAATATGTCAACCTCATGGTTAGTCTTTGTCGTCTGTTTTGACAATGGAATTTTTTTTTATTATACTGGGTATGTTGGGGGAAGTGTATCTATGGCATTTTCCCAACCTTTCGGATGAGAAGGGAGGTGAATGTTTGTTATTCGAACGAATTTTACGCTTTTTCATCGTACTCATTACGGCAGTTGTCGGTGCGACCGCCTTTGAACTCGCCGTTCCGACGGCGAACGCCTATTTCTCTGCGCCGCTCTGGCATACGGAGCTGGGGATCTTCGACCTGTCGCTTGCGGGACTGCTCTGCATTCTGTGCGGGACGGTGCTCGGCGGGCTGATCGGCTATCCGTTGGCTCCATTTTTTACCGGACGGCTGCGCAGTCTCTCCATCTGGGTGGAGGGGCAGCTCGCGAAGATGCCGACACGTGATGTGATTGCCGGGGCAATTGGGCTTTTTATCGGACTTATCATAGCACGCCTCCTTGGTGATGCATTTTCTACGATTCCCATTGTCGGTGACTACATCCCCATCGTGTTCAGCATCGTGATCGGGTATCTTGGCGTGCACATCATGGTGCAGAAACAGCAGGAGATCGCCGAGGCCTTTGATTTCGTTCCGCGCTTTTTGCGTGAGGTGATCCGCATGCGCCCTGATGTGCGTACCCCCATGCCGCTGACGGTGCGGGATGGGCAGGAGGACAGGCGGTACAAGCTGCTCGACACGAGCGTCATCATCGACGGCCGTATCGCGGATATCTGCGAGACAGGCTTTCTTGAGGGGACGCTGCTCATCCCTGTCTTTGTACTGGAGGAGCTGCAGCATATCGCCGACTCGCCGGATGCTCTGAAACGTGTACGCGGACGGCGCGGGCTCGATATCCTGCAAAAGATCCGCAAGGAGTCGCGCATGAAGGTGGAGATCACAGAGGCGGACTTTGAGGATATCGCCGAGGTGGATTCCAAACTCCTTCAGCTCGCGCAGGAGGTCGGCGGGAAGATCATCACGAACGATTTCAACCTCAATAAGGTGGCGCAGCTGCGCAGTGTCCCTGTGCTCAACATCAATGCGCTCTCGAATGCGGTCAAGCCTGTGGCGATTCCAGGCGATCTGATGTCCGTGCAGATTGTCCGCCCGGGCAAGGAGCATGGACAGGGGCTTGCCTATCTCGATGATGGTACGATGATCGTGGTGGACGGTGGATTCCGCTGCATGAATGAGATCGTCTCCGTGGAGGTGACTTCGGCACTCCAGACGGCAGCGGGCCGTATGATTTTTGCGAAACTCGTGCGGGAATGAAATGCATCGGGAGGAATGTATGGTAAGTGTAGTTTTTCCTGCGGCAGGACAGGCGCACCGGATGCAGGTCGGTCTCAATAAGGTCTTTCTGACCCTTGCAGGAAAGCCAATGCTGCTGCGGACGCTGCTGACCTTTTCGAAGGTTCCAGCCGTCGGTGAACTGATTATCGCGGTTGGCGCCGATGAGGTGGATGCAGTCAAAGGGCTTCTCAGTCACGTCAAGGGACTTGCTCCGTGGCGTGTAGTCGAGGGCGGAACGGAGCGGCAGTATTCGATCCGCAACGGTCTTGCCGTCGTATCGGAGGAGGCGGACATCGTTCTTGTTCACGATGCGGCACGGCCGCTTATCCGCCGCGAGACGATCGAGGAGCTGATCCGCGTCGTACGCGCAGAGGGTGCGGGCATCGTCGCCGTGCCGGAGAAGAATACGATCAAGATTGCTGCCGAGGATGGTACGGTCGCCGCGACGCCGCCGCGCCAAACGCTCTGGCAGGTGCAGACCCCGCAGGGCTTTCGCAAGGAGATCCTGATCGAGGCGAACCGCAGGGCGGAGGCGGATGGCTTTCTCGGGACGGATGATGCGAGCCTGGTGGAGCGCATCGGCGTTCCCGTTCGTATTGTGCAGGGCGAATACAGCAACATCAAGGTGACGACCCCTGAGGATATGGTGGTCGCAGAAGCTATTCTGCGCAATGACATGGGCGCGGGAGAGCTGATGAAGACCGCCGTACACGAGGCAAAGCGCCTGCTCGGCGGCGTCGTCCGTCGGCGTAAGGAGGACAGCGTATGACGCGAGTGGGTATCGGCTATGATGTGCACCGCCTGGTGGAGGGGCGCAAGCTCATCCTCGGCGGCGTGGATATACCGTATGAAAAGGGGCTGCTGGGGCACTCGGATGCGGATGTGCTGCTGCACGCCATTTCCGACGCCCTCCTCGGAGCAGCGGCGCTCGGCGATATCGGGCAGCATTTTCCTGATACCGACCCGCACTATGCGGGCGCAGACAGCGGGAAGCTCCTTGCCGAGACGGCACGGCTCGTCCGCGCAGCAGGTTTTTCCATCGGCAATGTGGACGCCGTCATCGTAGCACAGGCACCGAAGCTGCAGCCGCATATTCCGGCGATGCGTGAGAACATCGCCGATTGGCTCGGCATCGACCTTCGCGATGTCAGCGTCAAGGCAACAACGGAGGAACGACTTGGGTTCACCGGAGCGGGCGAAGGGATGTCCGCCCATGCCATTGCAGGCATAGAACGCATATAGGAGGGATTTACATGGCAAACCAGCTGAAGGAACTCTTGGGGCTCGATGTACCCATTCTGCAGGGAGGTATGGCATGGATTTCGGAGGCGAACCTCGCGTCTGCCGTATCCAATGCGGGTGGCGCAGGCATCATCTCAACCGGCGGACGCACGACGGAGTATACTCGTGATGAGATTCGCCGCTGCCGCAGTATGACGGATCGGCCATTCGGAGTCAACATCATGCTCATGGCGCCCAACAAGGAAGAAATCGTGGATGTAATCTGCGAGGAAAAGCCTGCGTTCGTCACGCTCGGTGCAGGCAACCCCGTCCCGTACTTTGAAAAACTGCATGCGGCAGGAGTCAAGGTCATTCCCGTCGTGCCGAGCGTGAAGCTCGCAAAGCGCGTCGAGGAAAAGGGCGCCGATGCCATCGTTGTCGAGGGCATGGAGGCGGGCGGACACATCGGCGTTCTCTCCACGATGCCGCTGATGGAGCAGGTCATCCCCGAGGTCTCACTTCCTGTGATCATGGCGGGCGGCTTCGGCGATGGACGCGGACTCGCTGCTGCACTGCTCATGGGCGCGGCCGGCGTTCAGATGGGAACGCGCTTCCTCGTTGCGGAGGAGTGTGTCGTCCATCCGAATATGAAGGAAAAGCTGATCGCAGCGGTGGACACGGATACCATCGTGACGGGCATCACCATCGGCGGCGCAGTGCGCGGCATCAAGAACAAGTTCGCCGAGGACTTCGTCGCGCTTGAGTACTCGGGCAAGGCGACGAAGCAGGAGCTCCTCGACCGTGCGACAGGCACCAATAAGTTGGCAGCGGTCGACGGCGATGTCGTAAACGGCATGATGCAGGCGGGTGAGACACTGACGCTGCTGCGCAAGGTCGAGCCGGTCAAGATCATCATCGACGACATTGTACGTGAGGCACGTGAGACGCTTGCTCGCGCACAGTCAATCACAGTCTGAGAGGTAAGATGGGGGAATGGGAACCGATGAACTGACACGGATTCATGAACTCGCGAAACGTGTCACGCTGCTCGAGAAGATGGTACTGCGTCAGCAAAGCCGTATCGACGAACTGATGCAGCACATGGAGAAGGAAGAGCATGCAGCGGAAGGACCGCAGCGTACCTCCAAGAAGATGCAGAACATGGATGATCGTGGTGCTGCAGAGGACACGGCTGTACGCACACCCGTCTCAGTGAGTGATCTTCTCGATGAAGAAATGAAGCGCGAGATGACGCGTGCGTACACGGGAACCCAGAATAAAGCTGCCGAAAAGAAGCCGGAAAAACCGCCGAATGCCATGCAGCGTGCGGCCGGCAGCTATGCGCGCGCCGGCGGCGGCAGGGAGCCGGCGGTCAACGATCAGGCGAAGCAGACGGAAGCCGCACGCAAAAAAACCGCCGAGGCAACGCTGGCGGGGATTCCGCAGCATGAGCTGCGCGAGCGAACCCCTGAGGAGCGGACGGCGGACTTCGTGCGGGACTATAATGCCCTCTATGATGTGCCGGGAACAATGTTCCAGAAGAAGAAGGCACAGGACGATTTCATCCGAGACTATGAGGTGCAGGGGATGCGCTGTACGAACATGCAGCTGCGTCACAGCCGCCCCGAGCTTGAGCCACGCTTTGTCGCCGTGACGCCGACGCGGGATGCGGACTACTGGGGTATGCCGCTCGGCAATAATCTCTTTGCCGTTGTGCCGAATCCCTTTCTCGTTTACGGCGAGGAGATGCATACGGCGGGCGGGATGCGCGAGGCATTCAACTCGAACTATCGTCTGGGGAATACCTATGGACGGTACACGATCAAAGAGGCGGCGATCTTCCAGTTCGGTACGATCGGCAAGGTATTTCGGCGCGGTCAGTTAGAGGCAGAACAATAAAAAACGGCAGATCACTGCCGTTTTTTTGTATGGGTCGCGACCCAGTTGAGAGAGCGTAGCGAACGAAACAAAAACCCACCCGCTATGCGGGTGGAAGATAAAAAGTTATACAAAAAGCATCTTTCCCGCTTATACTAAGGATGTTCAAGCCAGTAGAAAAAGAAGGGAAAGATGCTTAATGGCACAGAAAGCAAACAGTTTATCCCACACAAAGTGGCTCTGCAAGTACCATATCGTGTTCACCCCGAAATATCGGCGGAAAATCATATATGGGCAATACAAGGAGAGTATTCGAGATATCCTGAGGCAGCTATGTGCATATAAAGGTGTGGAGATACTGGAAGGTCACCTTATGCCGGATCATGTACACATGATGGTAAGTATCCCACCGAAAATCAGTGTATCACAATTTATGGGATATCTCAAAGGGAAAAGTGCCTTGATGATTTTTGATAAACACGCCAACTTGAAATACAAGTTTGGGAATCGGCACTTTTGGTCGGAAGGGTATTACGTAAGTACCGTTGGGTTGAATGAAGCAACGATACGTAAATATATCCAAGAGCAGGAAAAGCATGACATTGCCTTGGATAAACTCAGCGTGAAAGAGTACGAAGACCCTTTTAAGGGAAGCAGGTAGTACCACCGCCCTTTTAAGGGCAGTGACGAGTCAAGGGCAATATGGCTTGAACAAAGTGAAAGCCAGCGCCTTTAGACGCTGGCCGGTATTATCCCCTTATAGGGGCGTGCAAACCACCCGTTTGACGGGTGGTCATGATTGAATCAATATGTTGTTGACAAACATTATCATTCTATGGTAGTTTGTTGAATAATTATATGGGGGAGGTGGTACGGTGCTGACATCCTACGATAAAAATTATTTGCGCGTCGGACTTCCTGCGGCGCTCGAAGGGGTTCTTATGATCTTCCTGAGCAATGCCGACATCGTTATGGTTGGCATGCTCGGGACAGGTGCCATCGCGGCGGTCAGCATCTTTACACAGCCACGCATGATGCTCCTCACGGTCGCGCGTTCTGTGGCGGCTGCTGTCACGATCTTGATTGCCGAGCGGTACGGACAGGAGCGGCACGATTTGTATGGTGATGTGCTGAAAAAGACCATGGTTTTGCTTGTGCTGGTTTTGGGGCTTGCACATATCGCGTTCTTTGTTCATCTGGATGCGATCCTTCTTTGGATGGGGGCACAGCATGATTATTTGCCGGATGCCATGGTCTATGGTCTCTGGGTACTGCCTGCCGTCTTTATTGCCTCCATTACGACATTGATGCAGGCGGTGATGTTTGGACGCGGTGAATCCATGACGGTGCTTTCGATCAATATACAGGGGAATGTTGCCAATGTCATCTTGAATGCGCTCCTTATCTTCGGTCTTGGACCGTTTCCGGCACTGGGCGTGCTGGGGGCGGCGCTCGGCACGGTCGGAGGGACTCTTTGGTCGCTCTTTCTTACCGTGCGCGTACTCTATCGATGGGGGATCTTTGCTCAGGGGAATTGCCGCCTGACACAGGCATATCTGCGCGAGTTCCTCGGCGTGTTCGGTGGAATTTTCAGCGAGCAGGGCTTTGAGCGCATCGGCATGGTCATCTATACGCGCATGGTTGCCGAACTCGGTACGATCCCTTATGCTGTCCATGCGATCGCGATGAACTTCTGCGATTTTTATTATAGTTTCTGCAACGGCATGGGCAAGGTCAGTACCGTTCTCGCCGGGCACAATCGAGATATGCATAGACAGGATGAGTGGAAATGCTATTTCTGGCGAGGGATGCGTTGGAGCTTGATTTTCTCCACTGGTGCATTCCTCATAACATTTTTCCTGCGTGAGGAAATCTTTGGCATCTACTCACATGATGCTGCGCTCATACCGCTCGGAAGTCTGATCATCGCCTATGTCGCTGTCGTGAGCTTTCCGGAGGCATATCAGATGGTCTGCGCGGGGATTCTGCGTGCCAGCGGAAAAACAATGCAGGTAGCGGCCTATTCCTTTGTCAGCATAACGATCCTTCGTCCAATCATCACATATATATTCCTTTACGAATTTTATATGGGACTTGAGGGCGCATGGATATCTCTGGTACTGGATCAGAGTATGCGTGCCGCCTGTGCCGCCGTGCTTCTGTATGGAGTATATCAGGAAAAAAATTACCGCGGCGCATTGAATCCATGTTAAGGAAGCGCTGATAAATTCAGCCGCGCCATCTTAGCGCATCTTTTTTGTCCACACTGTGCCCTAGAATCCTCCACATAGCCCCTGCTATGCGTCCGGTTTGTCTCCTTGTTCGGACGAAAAAATCTACGCCAATCTGACGGACTTCATTTTATCAGCGATTCCTTAATACGGAATGATGACACTTCAGAAGGGACTTATTGACTATTCAAATAAAATAATCTGAAATGAATGTCTTGACAAGTATATCCGACATGGATATACTACGTTAGAGATTATGTGAAAAAATGAATAAATACGTTGCGAGTGTCGGCAGCAGGATCTGGTTTTTGATTTTGTCTGCTGAACGATGAGAGGAAAATGGGTGCGATGCCCATGCTGTCCCGCAGCCGTAAATAGGGAGTGTTCTTCCACAGGCGCAGAAGCCTGTGCCGGTAAAGTCACTGGGGAAATAAGCCCCGGGAAGGCGGAAGAATGCGTTGATCTATGAGCCGGAAAGCCTGCTCGCAATAAGATTCATTGATGGACTCACGAGAGATGGGGAGATGGATGCACGATTTTCAGCACTGGGGGAGTGTTGCAAGGTCGTTGTTTTTTGTGTGCATTCTTCTGCCTGTCTCAAAAGAGACAGGCAGTTTTATTTTGCAAATGACAACAAAGGAGTTGGGGAGTTGAGTGCAAAAGCGATCCTGATGCGTCTGGGGCAGATGATCATTACCCTGTTGGGGGTCAGTTTTCTGACGTTCAGTCTGACATTCATTGCGCCGGGCGATCCTGTGGATGCGATTCTCGAAACCGGCGATACGATTGTATCACAAGAGACCATCGAGCGTACACGCCACGAGTTGGGGCTGGATCGACCATTCCACGAACAGTATCTCAGTTGGCTGAACGGTGTGGTACACGGGGATATGGGGCGTTCCTACTCGGCAAAAATTCCGGTACAGGATAAACTCTTGCAGAATCTGCCGGGAACACTTTTTCTTGCGGGAACGGCAATCGTGATGATGCTGATCATCTCACTTCCGGCA
>ERZ773066.732-NODE-732-length-17625-cov-2.952703_pt1 | contig 17625 bp, 14 predicted proteins | sample MGYA00580573_ERZ773066 | MGnify/ENA primary metagenome ERZ773066 (study PRJEB29015, sample SAMEA2738128) | human oral metagenome | biome: human oral; feature: human-associated habitat; material: saliva | place: China | collected 2203 ... | reverse complement strand
GGGAGAAGCCAGTCAAGTCTCCGAAATAAATCAATTGTGGGAGAAGACATGTCTTATAATTAATTATCCTATTTGCTTATAATTAAAACGCTTTAATTTTGGCGCAATATCATTATATGTCTTCCCAGCCAATATTCCTCCGGCAATAAAATCTTCTTGCGTTACGTCAGCCAATGCTATATCTGGTATTTTAAAGTCTGATTTTTCTTTTACCGTATTAAATTCAAAATCCATCAGCACGAGACCTTTTAGCCCGTCAACAAAGATATCGATTTCAGCCATTTTGCCTTCAATTTCTATATTATATCTGTCTTTAGTTACTCGTTTTTTACTGCAACTAGATAATGTCGTAAATTCTTCTTCAGTTAGCGGTATTGTCTGCTCAGTCTGCTCAGAAGCATTCCCTTCTACGACGGGCATTTTCTTTGTTATTTCATATTTCTCGCCTTTTTGACGCAGTCTAAGATGTGAATGTTCCGGCGTATCTGGAATATAGATATCAACTATACGTGTTGGCCTTATTGTTTTAATACCCTCTGGCAATTCTTTTGCTAAAAAAGTAAGTTCTAATTCTAATTCTTGATTCATTTCTCTCCTACTTATATTATAAACCTTTATTTTTTAAAATATAATCACAAACCTTTTTGAATCCAGCGATATATTTATCGACAATATCAGATTCGTCAGAAAAAGTCCAAATCGGAATTTTAATAAATTGTTTAACATACTGTTCTGCGATATGAAAATCTTTTTGTAGTGGTAAATTATTAGGATATAATCTGCCAAGTAGTTTGTTTGGCTCGATAAATAATGGTAAAGTATTTAAGAGGCCAGTAGAACCAGGTATGTCGACCTCAACTAACCCCTCTGCACGTAAGGCATCTACAAATTTTTCTTTAGTAACACCATATGCGTTTTTCTCGATATACTGCAAGCCGTATGCGTACCAAGATTTTATTATGTTATCCTCTATTGTCGGAGTCTTAAGGAAAGGATATTCTTTTAGTACTTTAGTAATTCTCGTAGCATACTCGTTTCTTGTTTTTAAAAAATCGTCTAAATGTCCAAATTGCTCATTTGCTATAGCTATCGCTAATGGATGCGCCCGTAACTTTAATCCCATACCTGTAAGATAATACTTGTATAAATCATCCGATTTATCGATTTCATTTTTTGGACGTTTATTGTAATGACCTTGCAATAGTGCTCGATTAAATAATTTCTTATCGTCCGTTAAAATTATTCCTCCTTCACCGCCAGTAACGGTTTTCTGTCCTTGCAGGCTCCAAGCCGCAATATCGCCAAAAGTACCAACTTTTTTACCATATATCTCTGCACCGTGAGCGTGTGAGCAATCTTCTAGAAGATAAATATGTTTTTCTTTACAAAAATCAGCGATTTTTTGGATATCTCTTATTGGAACCCCCCACATATGTGTTACGATAATCGCTTTTGTGTTATTGGTATAATTATTTTTAACACTATCAAATGAAATATTTCCTTCGTTATCACTGTCGCAGAAAATTGGTTTTGCTCCAAAATACATCATCGGACTCACGGTGGCATGAAAAGTATAAACTGGACATAATACTTCGTCGCCATTTCTTAAGCCAATAGCTTCAAACATGGAGAATATAGCAGATGTGCCGGAATTAAAGAGAAGCGCATATTTTTTCTTGTGGTAATCTGCAAATTTTTTTTCAAATTCTCCAAAAATACCAGAATTATCATAAATCGAAATAGTTTCGTAAAGTTGTTTTATGACCACTTTTTCTGTATCATTTGTGATTCTTGGCCAATTGAATTTCATTTCGGCGTCTTTCGCTATCTTTTCTCCCCCGAAAATTGCAAGTTTTTCCATCATGTTATCCTTTCTTTAATTCGTTAAAATAATTGATGGGATTTTCTGCCTTATGTGCTTTAGCAGAAATATATGAAGCTTCTAAAAACGAAACTTGCTTTATATACTCATCTATAATTCTTCCTTTATATTCGCCACTAATAATCTTTTCGTGAAAATCTTCCAATTGATCAATTATGGCAGATGGCCATCCTCCCAGTCTGGATAGGTGCTCTACCTCTTGTCCGGTGACATCTAATCTCACCAACTCGCCACGCCTGACAGATACACTACCATCTGAACCATAAGCAACAAGATATTCATCTTTTTCCGGATAAACCCTAGAAACAACAAGGCTACCCAGGATCCTTTCGTTGTTGTTAGCTATATCATTATAAGAAAAATCAATAAATGCTGTATCCTCTACATCATATTGTTGATTTTTGCGATTACCAGTAGAAATCTTGCAAGTTATCGAATCTGGAAGCCCAAAGTACCAAACTAATAAATCCACATAATGATAACCCATATCCGCTAATGCTCCACCATAAGCCACATCTTTTACGGCGCGCCACCCAATAGAAATGTCCGCTATATTCATAGTATAGCGGGCCTCTATTGCGTATATTTTGCCGATTCGTTTAACTAATTGCTCAAAAGATTTGAATATCGGGTTATATCTCCTTTGTAGTGTCACAAATAATGAAATATTATTTTCTTCTACAATATCTTTTAGTTCGGAAGCTTCCTTTAATGAAATAGCAAATGGCTTTTCTTTTATAATATCAACTTTGTCAGCAGCTACTTCTTTAATTATTTTTAAATATTCACTATGTGGAACAGCAATAAGAGCAACGTCAATTTTTATACTAATTTTCGACCTTAACTTTAAGTATGTTTGTGCCGAAACAGTGTCGTATTCTTTAGCGATTTTCTTCGCGTGCTCCTCATCTATATCGACAACGCCGACGAGATTGTATTTTTTGCTTTCCCGAATGGCCGGAAGATGATCCTCGAGGCTTTGATGTCCAAGACCGATTACTATTATATTTAAAACTTTATCGTTCATAGACCTCCTTCAAATATAAAAAACGACAACCGTTCTAGGTTGTCTACACCAAATATCGAAAGTTTAAGCTCTCGTATCTTTTGAACAGTTGCCGCTTTAAAAGCTCAAACCTATCCAAAATGATACGTTTCGATATTTAATGTAGACAACTTTATTATACCATAATCTGAGGAATATGCTTACTTTTCATATCTTCTCTCACAATTGATTTATTTCGGAGACTTGACTGGCTTCTCCCACCAAGCCCGCCGATTCTTGTAAGATATATATTCTGTCTGTAATTACGAAAAATCAGGCGCACCGTACTATGTTAATTGTCTTTGATAGGCCTTTATTTTCATTTTTTCATACCACCTCCAAGATAATTTAACTATAAGACATGCTTTATACCACAATATTCCAATCGTCTGTATTGTCCCTGAAAAATACAAAAACGTCGGCGAAGAACACGCCAAAAACAAAAATCTAAATCTTGATTAACAAAAAAGACCCCTCGCGGATCCTACTAAAAATCATAAATAAATAACATCTGGTGGGCGAAGTGGGAATCGAACCCACACTCCATTACTGGAACTAGATTTTGAGTCTGGCGCGTCTACCAATTCCGCCATTCGCCCATAACAGTTCTATTTTACCATAAAATCCTGATTTTCATGCAGAACTTATCAAACATAACCTAAAAAATGATATAATTAACACATGAATCCAAAAGATGGTGGGCTATCTTCTAGCGATCGACAAAGACAAACTGTTACTGAACTCGCTCGCAATAAAGTTCTGGCTGCTTATTCAAATAGTGGCTCGCTTTCTGCCGCACAGAATCAGAATAATGCCATCATCAATCAGAATACCACCACTCAGAATAACGCCACCGTCCAGCCTTCCGGCCGCCACTATCTTTCCGAAACCCAACAGTCACAAAATTCATCCCTCAATCGCCTCAAACAGAATCGCTCTTTTGCCGCTCTCTCTTTTTTACATAGCAACCAACATCGCATTGAACACCGCATGCTCGGCGAGCAGACTTTGCGCAGCGAACTAATTCAAAAATATAATTCAGAAAATCGTAGCTCCCTTAAGCAGGCTCCGATCAATCTCACAAAACAAGCACCAGATTGGCAAAAATATCACTCCGATTGGCAAAATTATTATCAAAAATATTACAGCGAATACTATGCTAAAGCCGCTCAAAAATATCTTGAAACCGAAAAATCTAAGCTCAGCGCCCAAACCGCCTCGACCAACGCCTATCTCTCGCAAGACTCCATCGCCAGGACTGAAGCTAGTGCTAAGCAAGTTGAAGTTAGCCTTCGTGAACGTATTCGCGAAAAGGCTAATTCCAGTTTCAAACTTTCCAAACGTCATAAACAATTCGTTCCAATTTTTGCCGGCGTTTTTTCCGTCCTCTTTATTCTTTTCTTGCAATATAACCGTTTAATTTTTGCTCCAATCATGGCCTATATCGCACCAGGAAACACCAAGGATACTGGCATTACCGCCATTGACCCGACCGTTTCTGAAGCCCCAACCGCCGACCCTCGTCTTTTAATTCCAAAACTCAACGTCGACGTCCCAGTTTTCTTCAACATTTCGAACGACACGGCAACCATCAATAACGCCATGAACCATGGTGTAGCACAGTTCAAGATTCCTGGCGCTGATGCTATGCCAGGTCAAATTGGTAATCTTGTTATTTCCGGACACTCTGCTGGTGATATCTATAGCAACAATCAATATAAGTTTATTTTTTCCGGCCTCGAACGACTAGTCGACGGTGACCTCATTTATGTCAACTATAATTCCGTACGTTACACCTACAAAGTTTATAAACGTGAAACTGTAGAACCAACCAATGTGGCGGCCCTAGTTTACAAAATTGACAAGCCAATCCTCACTCTTATCACCTGCACACCACTCGGCTCTGATCGCTACCGTCTTCTCGTAATGGCTGAACAGATCAATCCTTCCTACGAACAAAAGGAAACTACAGAAATTGCCAATCATGAAACTGGTACAGAAGATAATAAAACTCCAAGCTCTTCTATAATGCCAGCCAATGAACGTTCATTCTTTGATAGGGTCTGGCGCTGGCTTACTAATCAAAAAGACTAAATGATAATTATTCTAGAATAGCTTATCTCGCTTTAAGCCATACCCATTATCTGTCTTCACGACATAATATAAATATCTATCATTTGAGTTAATTACAGCGTCAAATCCTGCCGCAATATTGTTATTCAAAATCGTCCTGCGATTAGTTCCATCAAAGTCAAAGACTTCCATCTTGCCATCAACCACGTCAAACATCATATAGTTATCCAGCCAAGAAATATTTGTGTTTGCATGCTCAACCACATTTATCTCTTCAAGATCAAGATTATATAAAGCAAATTTATTATCGGTTTCCGCAATGAAAAATTCACCATTTGACGATTTTATAAATCTCTTTGGCGTAAACCCAAGCTTCTCCTCATTAATTTTCTCTGGCAAATTATCATTATTGCCATAAGTTGGATATTCATCCGCACGATAAATGGTAAACAAATCATCAACTACTACACTTAGGTATTTCTTATTATCAAAATCCGAAATACCAAGATAAATCGTTGCATCGCGTTTTGAACGCACAACCGTTTCAAGTTCAATTCCACCTTTGTCACCTAATTTATAGATACCAATTTGTCTTTTATCTTTTTCAACATTAGTTAAATAAATTACTTCTGAACCAGATAATTTAAACTGCGCAATATTTTTTAAATAGGCTTCCGATAAACTTCTCCCAGTAATATCGATTTCTTGCAATTTTCCATCCACTAGCGCTAAAAACTTATTCGCCGAAGCGTCTTCAATTATCACATTAGAAAGTACATGTTTTGCCTCTATTTGCTCGGCCGCATCCTTCTTCTCAACTTCATTCTTTTTATCAACATCAGTCTTCTTAAGGTTTTTATCAGTGTATTTCAAGATCGCCTGTGACAAATTCACACTTTCATTTACCTTCTTCAGATTAATTACCCCCCACTCGACCTGTTCGCCACGTTTCACCTTTAATAACACCTTTTCGCCAGTCTCATTCCAGTTTACTTCAAGAATTTCGCCAGAAAAATTCCCGTCACTGGTATTTGAGAAAACACCCTTAATATCAATAGTTTCAGTCACCACCTTGTCAGCACCCAGCGAAGTTATGTATTGCCATTTTGTTGTCTGATTTGAAGCAATTAATAAGCTTCGATGGTCAGGAGAGGCATACAAAAAACGCAAGGCCTCAAAATCCGCTACGTTTTCCGTGGTGCGATTTTGTTTAAACAGACGCGGATTTCGTAGTCTCGTCAAAAGTCCTGAAGCAATCCGAATCTTCTTCGACCAAGAATCATACCCCTCTTTCTTCAACACAATTTCATGCTCACCAGCCGATAATAATTTTGAAATATTTGTTTCATTAAAATCCTGTCGACCATCAATGACCACCTTGGCACCAGTTGGCAATGATTCAATCTGCGCCATTCCGTTCTGTTCTAATTTCAAATTAGAACTGAGACGCCACCCCTCTACAATTGCGACTAATACAAAGACTAACGCCACTACGGCAAGAGACATAATAATGTCCACGAAAATTACGCGAATCATCTTATTACGTTTACGTTTATCAATGTCCATACTTCATATATTATAACATGTTCTTTTTTCTTAAATGGTATTGCTTTTCCAAACCGATATAGTTTATAATAACGACAAGCGTAATAAAGAGTGAGGAAGATAAACAATGCAACGACAGATTATTGGTCAGGATATAACAAGTAGCCGTACCCACCATATCCTACAGGCATCTGCCACATTAAATCGTCGTTATGTTCGTCGACCAGTCGCTCAAACTACTCCTTCGATTCAAAATCAAAACTCCGTCAGTATTACATTCAAAAATAAGCAAACGCAAGCTGCACCAAAAAAATCCTCCTTTCACGTCAATATTTCTGATGGTACCGAAATAAAACCACGCCAAACTCACCCAACCGCGATTTCACATTTCCCAAAATACGAACCAAAAATGCGTGAGTCTCAGCCAGCTCAACCAGCTCAACCAACCCATCCAACTCAAACAATCCATCCAACTCAGCCAGTTCAGTTAGCCCAACCAGTCCACCTAGCACTACCAACTCAGTTAGCCCAACCAATTCATCTATCTCAACCAGTCCAATCAGCCCAGCCTGTTGCCCCTCGCAGTGTCAAAAATCCTTATACCACCTCTGCTATTATTCGCAAAGCAGCTGAAAAAATTCAACAAAATCCTAGTGGTTTCTCTCCCATCTTTGATCAACAATCAAGAATGGATCGTGCATTTTCCGCAGTCTCTGAACAAGAAAAACAGATTCTCGAGAACATCGAAAAGCCAACTGCTATCTTTACTAAGAGTAAAAAGTCTTTTGTAAAGCCTTTAGTCAAATCAAGCCTAAAGCCAAAAGCCTCCATTAAAAGTCCAGCAAAGAAACTGGCAAGGGCTGCCATCCCAGCCACCAATATGACCACTAGCTCAGTTGAGTCGGCCTTTAGCAGAATGAGTGAAGATCCAAAAGCCAAACAAGTCGTTGCTGCTACTCAGCCAAAAAATGTAAAACCGGTGAAAAAATCGATCCATAAAAAAAGCACTCGACTTGCTTTTGCTCTTTTCTGCTCCACTGCAGTAGTTGCCAGCCTCTTCTTTATTGCACAAACCAATATGCCAGACATTTCCGTACGTGTCGCTGCCATGCAAACTGGTATCCAGGCTACTTATCCAAGTTATATCCCTCGCGAATATCGACTTTCTGGTGTCTACACCACACAAGATAATAGTGTTGCCATGGATTTCACTGGCCCAAATCAAGCAAAGTTCACCCTCACTGAAGAAAAACTCCCTTGGGATAGCAACGCCCTTTTGAACCGTTATGTAAAAACTAAGTGGGGCGAGAATTATGACTCTGTCCGCGAGCAGGGAATCACCATATACATTAGCGGATCTAATGCCGCCTGGGTTAACGCCGGTATTGTCTATAAAATCAATAATTTCCAAGGTGAACTCACCAAAAAACAAATCAAGAACATCGTAACCTCTCTATAGAATAAAAAAGGTGCTATACTTATCTTATTATGAAGAAAATTCGCACCCGATTCGCACCTAGCCCAACCGGCTATATCCACATTGGCAATATTAGAAGTGCCATTTATCCATACTTAATTGCAAAGCAAGCAGGCGGACAGTTCATCCTTCGCATTGAAGACACTGACCAGGCTCGTTTTGTTGAGGGTGCTACCGAATTGATCTTCGATACTCTCCGCTGGCTCGGCCTCGAATGGGACGAAGGTCCAATCGTCGGTGGCCCACACGTACCTTACGTTCAAACCGAACGTAAAGCCATCTATATCGAATGGGCAAAAAAATTAATCGAAAAAGGTCGCGCCTATGCCGACAATACTTCGAGTGAACAAATCGACGAGTATCGTAAAGAAGACGAGGCTAAAAAAATTCCTTACCTCTATCGTAACCACCGTCCAGAAAATCCCCCAACCTGGCACGAAGGCTTGCCAATCCGTTTCAAGACTATTCCAAAAGAATATTCATGGCATGACGAAGTAATGGGCGACCTTCATACTGGCCCTGAAGTTTGCGACGACATTATCCTTATAAAAGGTGACGGTCTTCCAACTTACAACTTTGCTCACATCGTTGATGATACCTTAATGGAATGCAGCCACATCACCCGCGGCGTCGAATATCTTTCAAGTACCCCAAATTATCTTGCGCTTTACGATGCGCTCGAAGTGCCACGCCATATCTTTGTTTCTTTGCCACATATCTTGGCACCAAACGGCCATAAAAAACTCGGTAAACGCGATGGCGCAAAATCCGTCACCGAATATCGCGACGACGGTATTTTACCAGAAGCCATGACCAACTATCTTGCCTGTCTCGGATGGAATGATGGTACTGAACAAGAAATTTATTCACTCGAAGAGCTTATCGAAAAGTTTTCTGTTCACCGCATTCAGAATTCTGGCGCTCGCTTTGATGAAGTTAAAATCCTCTGGATGAATGGTCAATGGATTCGTAAAATCGCTACCGAACAGGGAATTGACGAACTTTACGCCCGTACCTGTGAGACCTCTGGCTCTGAAGATTTCTCACGCTACGACATCTTTAAACCAATCGACTTCTGGCCAGAATCTGCAAAAACTGAAACTGACGAATACAAAAAAGCAGTTCTCAGTATTATCTACGATCGTCTAAAAACTCTTTCGGATCTACGCACTATGACAACTTATTTCTTCGAAGACCCAGTTGTTGATCTTTCAATGATTACAGACAGCAAATTCCTCAAGAAATATTCCGAAACCGAACTCGTCGGGCTACTCACCGAAACTATCGAAGCCTTAAACGATGTTAAAGACGAAGACTGGACCGATGATAATCTACAGAATATCTTAAACGACCTTCTCGCGAAAACTGAGAAGAAACCAGCTGAATTCTTCAGTCTCATCCGTATTGCGGTTAGCTTTGCGCCATTTAGCCCAGCCCTCCATCTCACCTTGAGGGTGCTCGGCAAAAATCGTACCCTAGCCAGATTAAACAAGGTCCGAACCGCACTCGCAAATAACTAAGGCTCTCTCGCCAAAAGGAGTAAAAGTGCCAAAAAATAAACACAACCAGGCAACGCCTATCGAGACCACCCCAGAGGATAATCTCAAAAAAAATACTAAAGATCACAGTCCTGAAAAATCTGACAAACCTAGCACGGATCCTAAAAAACCAAGTAAGCGCCTTATCTTTAGTCTTATTACAATTGCCTTGTTTCTCTGTATTATTACTGGCACTTTTTTGCTGATTTTTTCCAAAAAACCTGAGACCAAAGATGAAACAGAACATCAACTAACCGAGGTTGAGAGTACTCCATTTTATTTCTATGACAACCTCACCGGCGAAGTAATTTCACATTCTGGCATTCAGTATAATGAGCGCGGTGAAAAAATTATTGAAGCTGATGGTAGTACTAGAAAACTCTCAGTCAAAGAAGCCGAACAAATGGCCAAAAATGCCAATGAGCAACCCATCTATTGCATTCAAATTCCTAACGGCCTAGATGGCGCTCGCCCTCAAGTCGGTTTGCATCGCGCTAGTATTGTTTTCGAAGCGATCGCAGAAGTTGGCATCACCCGTTTTGCTGCAATTTTTAAAAACCCAGTTGGCGCCCAGGCCATCGGCCCCATCCGTTCACTTAGACTCTATCATCTCGAATGGGACACCCCGTTTGATTGCACTGTTGTCCATGCAGGAGGAGCCGACGACGCACTGGCGGCAGTCCGCAATTACCGACACATCTCTGAATCCGTCAACTATATGTGGAGAAATTACGGACAATGGTCTGGCGGTGCCTATCTTGGTTATACTGCACCAAACAATCTCTTTACATCTGGACCACTCCTCGCTACTTTTCTTGAGAATACAGCCCGTGGTTCCTTCTCCAAACCAAAATCCTTCGCCCGTCTAACAAAAGACGAATCCGATGCACAGAAAAAAGAAATTGAGGAGAGTCAAGTCAAAAAAGATGAAAAGCAGACGGATTCCCTAGACCAAACTCAAAACAAAACCTCCTCAGAACCTAAAAAATTAGCTTCAAATATCCATATCCGCTTCAATCATCAACAAGGATTCAATGTAAACTACGCATACAGTAAAAATACTAATACTTATTTTAGAAGCTATGCTAGTGGCGAAATGCATCTTTCATACACTTGTGAGAATGTTCCGACCAAACCATCGCCAAAGCGCGACTGCAATCAGCCTTATCAAATCAATCCAGACGTCGTCATTGTCATGCGGGTCAAAGAACGCACTAGTCCGCTCGATGGTTATCACGAAGATATCACTACTATTGGATCCGGCCAGGTCTCTATTTTCCAAAACGGCACCGTCTTCGAAGGTACTTGGCATAAGGCAAATCGTGAATCTCAAATTAGTTTTAAAACAACCACAGGCGAGGAAATTAAACTTAAACCTGGCCGTACTTGGATTTCTGCCATCCCAGATAGCTATGGCAAACTTTCTTATGAATAACAGTAAATAAACCGAACTACTTCCTCAAAGCTAAGCATAAAATACCACCTAGTTATATCTTCAGCCATCTCATACGAAAATCTTAAATTCCTGCTATAATCAACATAATAATTAATTAACAGGAGTTTTATATGAGTGCAGAGTTCTATGTCAACGCTGGTGAACCAAATAGCAAAATGTCAGAAGTTGTCGAAAAGAAAATTGACACCGATGCCGACTCCTGGGATTCTGGCGCCAATCAGCCAGACAGTTTTGACCATACAACCTACGAGACCAATGATTCTAATGACGATAATAACTTAACTGACGAAGGCGACGAGAATAATCTCGGCGACATGTCCGATGAAGAGTTTCGCGCCAAAAATGACGGTCTTGATTTGGGCATGGGTGGCAGCAAACGCCAGCTTGAAGAACTTGATGACTCATACTACAATGACCACACTTTTGATTGTGACTAGTCAATTCTCTTGCTTTTTCTTTAGAAAAATGTTAATTTTATTACATATTGGTTCCGTCGTCTAGTGGTCTAGGACGTCTGGTTCTCATCCAGAAAATCGCGGGTTCGACTCCCGCCGGAATCACCAATTCAAGATCTAGAGTCAAAGCTTGACTCTTTTTTGTTTATTTAAGATATTTTCAACTACAACATATTTTTCATATTTTACAAGTAAAGCTTCCTGTGATAAAATATTTATATGAAAAAACTTCCAATTGTCGCACTCATCGGCCAAACCAATGCCGGTAAATCGAGTCTCCTAAATCGCATGGCACATAAAAATATTGCCATCGTGGCACGCGAGGCTGGTACTACCCGTGACAACGTAATTGCCACCATTGACAATTGTTTTACTCTTATCGATACCGCAGGTCTAAAAAACCCTGAAGATGACTTTGAAGCCTCCATCCAAGATCAAATCGAGGACGCCATTGAAGTTGCTGACCTCATCCTCTTCACTGTCGACTCCACCAAGTATCCTGACTTCCGCGATCTAGACATCGCCCGTTCCGCTCTTCGTTCCAAAAAGCCAGTTTTTCTAGTCTTAAATAAATCCGATCTTAAAGAGTCTCTTGATAATTTCGAATATCTCAAATTTGGTATTAAAGAAGATAATATACACCGCACTTCTGCAACCACCGGTTTTGGCGTTAACAATCTCAAACAGGCTATTTTTCATACCCTAGATGTCAAGCCAAAAGAGGAAGCCACCGAAGATAGCAAGGTAAATCTAGATGAAAACGGCAACCCCCTAATCAAGCTTGCCCTTATCGGCCGTCCAAACGTCGGCAAGTCCAGTCTCTTTAATCGTCTCGCCCAAAAACAGCAGGCCATTGTTAGTTCAATGCAGGGAACTACTCGCGACATTAATCGTATCCGCGTCAAATTCAAGGGGCAGACCATTGAAATCCTTGACACTGCAGGCCTTAGAAAGCCTGGCAAGCGCGAGGTTGGTATTGAAAAATTCTCCGCTATTCGCACCCTCGCCGCCATCGAAGAGGCCGACATCTGTGCTCTTCTTATAGATTCTAAAGAGCCACATTCTAAGCTCGATCAGTCTCTCGCCGGACAAATTATCGAGGCTGGCAAGGGAATTATTATGGTTCTCACTAAAGCCGACCTTCTTGACAATTCTACCCCTGTTACATCTACTCTTTCAGATAAAACCAAAACCGCTGACTACACCGAAATCGACCATATCCTCAATCACCTCGAACGCGATTTTAACTTCCTTTCCTTCGCTCCGGTCCTTATTACTAGCTCTGAAACTGGCAAAAACGTCACCAAGCTCTTTGAGCTCGTTACTGAGATTGATCTAGCTAGACATACTGAAGTAAAAACTTCTGAACTTAATAAAATCCTCAACGAAGCCACTGTTTCTCATCCGCCAGCTGGACTGAAAAATACTCACCCAAAGCTCAAATATATTATTCAGACTGATACCTGCCCACCATGGTTTGTAATCCACGGTCGCGAGATGGAACTTCTCCACTGGTCTTATAAACGTTATCTTGAACGTCGCATCCGTGAGGTTTATCCATTCGTTGGTACACCAATCATGTTCTCCTTCCACAACGATCGCGCTGCTGGCCCACGCAAGTCCTATCGCAATAAATCCAAAGATAACGACAAATAATTCGATTAAGCTTGCGTTTTTACTCAAAAGTGCAATAATATCACCAAGTGGGTATTGGTGCCTACTTTTTTGTAACTAGTAGTCTTTGATAGTTTTGGTTTAATTATCAAAATCTACTCAAACCACACGCTCTTTAAAAGGAGGGAATTATGAAAGCAACCCAGTCCACCCCGTCCTGCGACGCCACTGGCATCGTCATCAAAGACATCTCTTCCGATACCCAGGTCAATTATTCTGGCGAGAAGTACACTGGCTACGTACTTGACAAGAGTACACTTCTGGCTTGCCCGGAAGTCATCCCCAGCTTTGATTGTGATACCGACGAGATCTTCAAAGAATGGTCGCACAGTGCATGGGACGACTTTCATCATGCATATCTGATCATACCGACTTCCGTAATCGAGGAGTTGAACGCGATTTCACCGGAAAACGAAGTCTATTACTACATCGCAAGACAAGTTTTAAGAAGACTCCGTAGGTTGGTCGAGAAGGTAAAATTCGTCTCCGACGAAAAAAAGACAGATAAGCTGAAGACGGCCATCTATTTTCCGCAGCAGAAAAACCTTTTCACGGTTTTTCCGAACACTCGTAGCTTGTCATTTTTTGGGAACTCAGGTTTAAAAGATCCCGTAGGACAGCTGCTTAGCGCAGTCGACTCCGCCAAGAACCACGCCATGATAGACAGCCTCGTCCTACTCACCAACGATGAAGCAATCGCAATCCGCGCGCGTGCTACCGGCACTGCAACTGCCTCCCTGGCCAGCAAAGCCCCGGCCTATACCGGCAGACGTGAGGTTACTGTTCCGTTTGAGCTTTACGAAGATTTTATGAGCTCTAATTGCGGAATTAGCCTGGAGACATGGCAGCAATTCATGCCTAATGAACCGCGGCTGTTTGCCAACGAATTTATCGTTATGTCGCCTAAGTTAGGGCAAAATGGCTACGATGTTCTAAAGGGTAAGTCTAAAGAATATCACAATATCGGACGCTTCGACTGCAAACAGCAGCGCATTGTACACCTGTTCTATTTCCGCAGCTTTACTACCATCAAACCCAAGAATGCTGGGCAGGCAATGTATCTTGAAGCCATCAGTCACCCCGACATCTCTGTTGTAGTTGTTACTGGCAGTGCCGGTACAGGCAAAACCTTTCTCTCAACAGTCTATGGCACTATCTTGCATGAGGCTCGCGCCTATCTGCAGTACTTCATAGTACCATGCGCTATTGATTTTCAGAGAGCCCATGGATATCTTCCCGGTAATTTTGACGAGAAGATTGAGCCCAACATTGCTCCGTTCAAGAATGCACTTAAGAACTATCTCAAATTAACCAACGAGAAGTTCAAGAATGCAGTCGCACGCTCAAACGATCCTAAGAATCTGGACTCTAAGAGAGAGGAAGATCCTGGTACTGGTACTAAGAAAAAAGGTGATAAAAAATCTGCTAACGCCAATCTCAGCAACGATATTGAGAAATCAGCAGATAAGTTATACCGAGAGTGCTACAAAACCATTGCTGTAGAAGCAGCAAGAGGATTAGACTTCGCTGACACTTTTGTAATCTACGACGAATTCCAGGATCAAGGGCCGCGAGAAGCGGATACGCTTTTGAAGCGACTCGGCAACAACGTCAAGGCTATTATCGCTGGTGACATCGAACAAGTACACCAAGAAGGGCTTAATAGGCAGAACAATGGTATTAGTTTCATTAAGCACTATATCACTGATCTGCCCATGGTTGCTCAGATCAGCCTTGGCAAAGTTGAAGTCGTCAGAAGCGATTTCGTAAAAGACTACATATCAAGAAGAGATCCTAGTCAGGATTAACTAAGGACTGACTCTTGACCAAGCTGAGACCAAGCTGGGACCAATCCTGGAATAAATCAGGACTAAGCTTGAGTCATTCTAAGCCCCTCCTAAGGCCACCACCTCGGTGGCCTTTTTCATATCTTATTTCCATATTTGCGTTATAATTTACTTTATGAAACTAATAGTCGGCCTCGGCAATCCCGGCCCAGAATACAATTTTACAAGACATAATTTTGGCTTCCTTGCCCTAGATTTTTATTTTAAAACCCACGACCTTTCCTGGCAGACCGCCAAAAAGTTCCACTCCATCTACACTAAGGTAGGCGACGTTATCTTCTTAAAACCTCAAACTTGTTATAACGAAGTAGGATTAGCTGCCAAAGAATGCGCCAGTTTTTACAAAATACCTCTCGATCAAATTTATGTCGTCTGTGATGACTTTAATCTTGAGTTTGGCCAGCTTCGCTTCCGCGAAAAGGGAAGTAGTGGAGGAAATAATGGACTCAAATCCATGGAGCAGTATTTCTGTACTACTGATTTTCCAAGACTTCGCCTTGGTTCCGGTAATAACGAACTCCGCAGCAAAATTGGCGACGCCAACTTTGTCCTCGGTTGTTTCACCGAAGAGGAATCCAATCTTCTACCTGAAATCCTTCAAAAAGCCTCAGATAAACTCGACGAAATTATAAAATTATAAAATCATAAAATCCTAGGTTAAAACTTCATTTACCTCGATATTCGGTAATCCTTTTTCTTAAATTATAGTCCATTTTCCAGAGTAGCTTTATAAAAGTAATCCGTTCATCATGTGTAAAATCCTCAAATAACTCATTGACATATTTTCTCTGTTCTACCAGGATATAGCTCGCGATATAAATCCCCTCCCCTGAAACCACTAAATCCATATGTTTCTGATTGTATGGATGACTACGTTTGTGAAGAAAGGATCGACCTTCGAGTCTCGAAATCGACCGCGCCGCCGAACTTTCGCCAATATTATAGCAATCTAAAATATCACTCACGCCTCGCTTTAATGTATTACTTTTGACATACCCCATGATCTTTACCTCTGTCGGGTTTAATTTAAAACGATTCGCCACCGCCGATGCATGAAGTGACCGCAAAATACCAATCCTCGCCAGAATATGCGATATCTCCGCAATTGGCATTGCTTTTGGCATAGCATTATTGTTCGTCATATTTTCTCCGGTTTCTTTTTTCCATCTTTATTTCTCCCCGTTTAACTTACCTAAATAAACATTAAAATTGAGTCAAAAAAATATAAACTTATGTCATAAAACCTCCTCATTCTTCTTTGCTTAGCTAATCCTAACCAAGCTTTTTATTATCACAATCCCTATAGACACATTTAGTTATATCTAAACCAAATACCACCAAGAAAAATCAAAGTCTATTCACTAAGTCACTAACATCCAACGATTACTCCCCATTGACTTGATCCTATTCTTCATTTGTAATTCAAAGATTGCTACCGCAAACTCCGATACATTTACCGTCATTGTACTAGCTTGACCCATAGTAGGGCAAGCATTATCAGATAGAGCGCCTCTATTAATACTTGCCAGAATCTCCTCACCGTCGCGAACACCATCTTTTAACTCCTTTAAAATCAAGGTTTCAATCTCTGTATCCCCGGATAATTCAACCTTCTTTTCTTTAACACGTTTATTTTCGTCAATTCCCAGATCCAATAAAATATCCTCAATATCAGTCAAGGCCACCGCTCCACGCCCAAGCAGTCGATTACATCCCCTTGAACTAGCCCTTCCTACATCCCCCGGCACCGCATAAACTAGATTACTCTGCTCAAATGCATGATGCGCTGTATTCAGGGAACCTGACCGCAGATCCGCCTCCACTATTACCACAACATCAGCAAGCCCTGAAATCAAGCGATTTCGTGTCAAAAATGAAGCCTTCCGCCCACTCCTCGATTGAAAAAACTGTAATAATTTTTCATCCTTTTTCACCTCACTCCACTCTGGATACTCTGAAATAATTGCACCACCTTTTTGCACAATCTCATCTGCCAGCCCTGTATGACTTGCAGGATATATTTGATCAATCGGAGTTCCCAGTACTGCTAACGTTACTCCTCCAGCATCAAGCGCTGCCCGGTGTGCCACCGAATCAATTCCAAACGCCAAACCAGACACGATCACTACCCCATGCTTAGCTAATTCATACGCAATTTTATATGCCTGTTCCTTACCATATTCTGTATTTTTCCGCGCCCCCACCACAGCTACCGTCTTCGCTCGCCCAGGAGATTCGAAGCAATATCGCGGCGCCACAGTCAAAAACCTTTCATCTCTTTCCGGCATTTTTCCATAGTAATATAACATTTTAGGCTTAACCGCAATGGCAGAAAGTCTTGCTAAATACTCCTCATCTTCAGGTACGCAAGAGTTGATAATCATAATATTTACCTCCACTTTTTACTTGATTATTTACAAATCTTAGTTTTAAGTATTGACGTATTTATTTTTGTATGGTATAATTCAACAAGTTAGAGATTGAGAGCCAAAAAAGGCACAGTCTCTACACCGCACCTAAATAAATCATAATTTCTGTTACCAATATAACAGAAGTTGCGTGTTCTTAAAAGACTTTCGACTTACAATTTTTCTTTTATCGGTTGTAAGTATAAGTATTACCTCCACTTGAAA
>ERZ773066.731-NODE-731-length-17639-cov-26.657302_pt1 | contig 17639 bp, 18 predicted proteins | sample MGYA00580573_ERZ773066 | MGnify/ENA primary metagenome ERZ773066 (study PRJEB29015, sample SAMEA2738128) | human oral metagenome | biome: human oral; feature: human-associated habitat; material: saliva | place: China | collected 2203 ... | reverse complement strand
CGGGGGCGTAGAGCCAGTAGCGCACGGTCTGCACGTCAGCGTCGCCGAGGGCGGCTGCCTGAACGACCTCTTCTTTCTCCTTGCCAGCTTCCTTCGTCTCGCGGTTGACCTGCTCAGAGACTCGCCACGCGCACGCGGACAGCTCGGGAAAGGTCTTGTATTCGTAGGCTCCGGATGTCAACGCGGACAAGACACTGTCGCAAATCCACAAGTATTCAGCAGATCCGGGCACATTCTTCGATGCGGCCAGCGCGGAACGCACCGGCGCAGTCATCCGGTCGGGCAGCCCGAGGAACCAGCGATCACGCGCGCACAGGTTGACGTAGGCATACGGGCGGATCCAGAAGAGTCCCATCGTGATGTTCCAGCTGACACGACGCTGTTGAAGAACAACGTCGTAGGCACGACAAAATTCCATCTCCGTCTGTTCACTCGGTTCGTCCGCATAGGCCAGGGCAACCGCGAATAAGTCCCAGAGCCTTTCGATATCCCAATCATCCCGACGCACCTGGTCGTAGAAGGTCGCGTTGATATTGAGCAGGACGGGGACGCCGACGAAATCGTCTCTCAGCGGAGCCTGCACACCAAGGGCACCACCGAGGCCCAGGGCAATGACCCGACGCTTGGCGTCAGTGAGGCCTCGATTGAAGAGACCGTAGACCGTAAAGGGATCAATATCCATCGGAACACCACCGGAGTCGAGCGTCGGCAGAGTCATTCCAATCTCCGCGTAGACCTGCTTCAACGTTGCAATGAGGCCCTGCCGGTCATCCCTGAAGGCAAGCAATCGGTCCGCAAGTTCCATGAAAAAGCGCGGCCACGAGTACTGGCTATCCGTCGTCATGGCGACACACTACCACCGGGTGACAGGCGACACTCCCTATACTTCCACTTCCACGCACCCAACAGCGAAGCCGGGCCGCACCCTCGCGCGACCCGGCCATGGCCTCGTCAGACTGAGGCGGTTTAGGCGACTTCGACCGTCGTGAGCGGAACGATTCCACTCAACGTATCCCCCAGCGCATCTTCGGCGCGATCAAGCTCGTAGCGCATCTGCAGGTTCATCCAGAAACCCGGGGTCGTACCGAAGTAGCGAGAGAGCCGCATCGCGGTATCGGCTGTAATTCCCCGCTTCCCGTGAACGATTTCATTGATACGACGCGGCGGAACATCGATAGCGACGGCAAGCTTGTGCTGCGTAATTCCGAAGCCCTCAATGAAGTCTTCCATGAGAACTTCACCCGGGTGAATCGGAGCAATTTTAGTGGTAGTCAACGATCTCAACCCCTTCTGGACCAGCATCGCCCCACTTGAAGCAGATACGCCACTGATCATTAATTCGGATACTGTACTGCCCTGCTCTATCACCGCGCAGATGCTCGAGCCGATTGCCCGGAGGAATCCGAAGATCCTCTAGACGACACGCAGCGTCGACCTGACGCAACTTGCGCAGCGCGACGCGAGCGATGCGTGGGTCGAGGGAAGGAACAGGCTCCCTCGCAAACAACCGCTCGGTCTGACGATCCCCGAATGACTGGATCATGACGCATACAATATATCGGGACACGTTATTAACGCAAGGCGTTAAGTTGCATCGTCGTCAGGACCTCCTTTTCCGCACGCTAGATGACCGGCAACAGCAAAGCCGGGCCACGCCCTCGCATGACCCGGCCACGGCCTCGTCGTGAAGAAAATTCTCGTGACCTCGTAATCACTATTTACCACCCGCCGGTGACACGCCTCACTTAACGAGGTCACAGCGTTTTTCAACCAACAGGATCCGACAAACCACGGAAGAATGGTCGCGGGGAGCAATACCAGGGCGACCGGTGGGGCACACAGACCGGTCGCGGTATCTACGATGACACGTCACTGACCTGTTGCTTGAGCCGCGCATCACCTAGCGGCCCCCACCTTCGATTCAATGAAAGAGGCTCACATGAGCGACAACAACGAGCAGGACAAGACCCCCGAGGGTCCCCTCCAGACCGACCACGGCACGACCACCATCGAGGAAAACGTCGTCGCTAAGATCGCCGGCATGGCCGCCCGCCAGGTGCCCGGCGTGTACGGCATGGGCAACGCCATGCGCCGCGCCTTCAGCGCCGTAACTGACCGCATCACCACCACCCAGACCAACGTCACCGGCGGCATCACCGTACACAAGGGCGAAACCCAGACCGCCATTGATGTCACCGTCGTCGTCGAGTACGGCTACTCCATCATCAACGTCTGCAACGACATTCGCAGCAACATCATCGACCAGATCGAAGGAACCACCGGCCTGGAGGTCGTCGAGGTCAACATCGACGTCACCGACGTCCACCTGCCCGAGGAGGAAATAAACACCTCCGCCTCAACCGATCTGAAGTAGTCGACCTCGACGCCTGGATCTGAGGAATTCTCATGAAGACAACGCACCTGGCTCTCCTGGTGGGCCTGTTCATGGGAGCCGTTCTCGCGTTCGGTTCCTTCGCCAGCTTCGTCCTCGTTGCCCTGTGCGGCGTCGTCGGATGGGTAGTGGGCCTCTATCTGGAGGGCCGGGTCGATGTCCAACGTATCCTCGATTGGCGAAAGAGGTGACGAGCGTGGCCGCGCCTGACTCCGCAGTCACGCAGTCGATGCCGTCGCGCAAGAAGGATTCTTCTTTGACGCAGCGTGGCACCACGACTATCCCGGCCAATGTAGTCGCCCGAATCGCCGCTCAAGCCGCGTTTGAGTTCGCCGCCGTCGGCTCGAACGCAGGTGGAGTCCTCGGAATTGGTTCCCGCCGAAACTTCGGGTCTCGCCCCGAGGCCACGTGCCAACTCTATGGACAGCGCGCGATCCTCCATCTGGACCTCGGCCTCGTCTTCCCCACCCCCTTGTCCTCCACTATCGAGGACCTGCGCGCGCACGTGAGCGGTCGCGTCGAAAAGCTGTGTGGGGTACGCGTCGCCAAGATGTCCATCGACATTTCGTGGCTCAACCCGAGCAATCATATCAGGAGGAGCCTGAGATGAGAGCACCCGTACCGGCACTCGTTTATCGCCCGACCCGGAGCACACCCGCCACCCTGTTGGCGTTGCTGCTCATCATCGTCGGAGGACTCGGCACATGGCTGACGGGATACCGCCTTCTCACTGGGGCCTGGCCGCAGCGCACCGTCACCACGCTCAACGCGGTCGGCACGGTGTCCTTCAGCTCCATCGCAGCACTTATTGCTGCCGGATTCGCGGCCGCATGCGGCCTGTTGATGTTTGTCGCAGCACTGTGGCCTGGCCGCCCCAAGCACATCGCATTTCTTCCCGACGATATCCCCGGGCAGACAGCACTTCACCGTTCTGACCTGGCGATCCTCGTGAAGCGGCACGTCGAACAGCTCGCCACGATTCGGTCCGCTTCCGCCACGGTGCGCAGGTCACGAGTCGAGGTTGTCGTCTTCAGCGACGCGGATGACTTAGACGCCGTGCGCGAAGCCGCGTCCAAGAAGACCGACGAGGCCCTGGAGGTTTTCAACCCCGAGGGCATCACCCGCAGCCGTGTCCGCGCCAAGCGCGTGAGCTGAAAGAGAACCGATTTATGCGTTCAGTTTCTGCCGCTCTCAACAGGGTTCTCCTGGCATTCTTCGGACTGCTTATCGTCTGCGCGTCCGCTTGGTTCCTCGCGTCCGGCCTCGACGTCGGCCACCATCTGCCCGTCATTTCCGTATACCTAGCTGCGGCGCACGACCAGATCGGGGCGATTCTTTCGCCTCGCGCCCACTGGCTCGTGCCATGTGGCGTTCTGGCATCTGCGCTCGCCTTCGTCGCTGGTCTGTTCCTGCTCCTCATGCAGGTGCCGCGCAGGCCTGCGAATTCTCCGCTCAGGCTCAGCGGCTCCGATAGTGCTCTGCTGGCTACTCTTTCCCCCGATGTCCTGTCGCAAGCCCTCTCCGAGCGCGTTCAGGACCTTCCCGGTGTCGAGCGCTGTACCGTCTTCGTTACCGGTTCTCCGAGCAAGCTCTGGGTTCAGGCGGACACGAGCGTCGCGCCGGACTGCGAGGTCGAGTGGACCGTGACCGAGCTCCGGAAGCTATTGAACGAGGACGTGGCTACGTCTCTGGGAACGCCTCCCAAGCGGCTCGACGTTCTCGTACGCCTGGCGCGCTCGGTGAGTTCGACGTCAACATCGAAGGCCGTCACGGGCCAGCCGTCACCGGCAATCACTGGAACGGGAACAGGCGCATGAGACGTGGGGCAGGGCGGGCGTCGCTTTGCCCCACGTTTGTTGTGGGCAGGGCACCCCCATTCACGAGGCCGGGGCTGAGCCTGTCGTCACGATTCGCCCAAAGTGCAGACCACTTCGCTCCAATGAGGCGTTTTTCGCGACTTTTTACCGAGGTGGCCTGATCCACGAGACGACGATCGCGGCCGTCACGAGGAAGAGGGAGAACACCCCCTCCATGACGAACAGGATGAGCTGATTCCGCGCGAGAACCTGCATGACGGCGAGGCGGTTGTCCTCGCCCGTGCGCGCCAGGCGCTCCCCCACGCGGTCGGCCGCGCCGATCCCCACCAGAGTGGACAGGCCTTGGATGGCTTCGAGGAACTGGGCGGACAGACGGGCCCGCATCTCGCGCGAAGCCGACGAGTCGTCGCGGACGAAGCGCTGGAAGAGAGCGATCGAGAGGGGGACGAAGGGGATGCAGGCGACGAGGACGAGCGCGGCGACCGGGTCGATGAGCGCCCCGACGACGACGAGGACGAGGAAGGGCGTGGCGACGGCGCCGATGAGTTCGCCGATGTAGGCCTGCCGGTATTCGACGACGCGTTCGACGGAGTCGGTGAGCAGCGAGATCAGGCGCCCGGTCTCCTCGGCGCCGATTCGCGCGGGCCCCAGGCGGAAGGCGTGCTCGAGCAGGGCCCGCCGTATGCGGCGGGCCTCGCGGCTCCGGGAGGCGTCGGTCTCGCGGCCGAGGGCGAGCCTGGCGAGGCAGACGACGAGGATCCACACCGCCGTCAGGATGATCGAGGACTCGTGAAGTCGGGCGCCGACCAGGTGCGCGGCGAGGACGTCGGCGAGGACGTCGGCGATGCCGATCAGGGCGAGAGCCGCGGCGCAGGCGCGGATCGAGATGAGGAGGGCTTGACGCGCGATCGCCGGGTTCCCGGGGGCGAAGAAGGCGCGCGCCTCCGGGGAGCGTCCCCGAGCCGTCGCCGCTTCGCCCCCGAGAGGGCCGCGTCCTCGGCGTCTCACCGATGCACCTCGGTCATGATCTTCTCGTAGCCGAGAGGTAGATTCGTGCCGGCGACCGCCGAGGCCTCGTTCATCGGCAGGAGCACGATCCGCTTGTTCTTCACGGCGGGGACCTCGGCCAGAGCCGGGTTCGACAGGAGTTCTTGGAAGGGGCCCATGCCCGCTCCCATGAAGTCCTCGACGAAGACGATGTCGGGGGCCGCGCGCACGACGAGTTCGGCGTCGATGGGAGCGGTGGCGGTCAGTCCGGCTTCCTGCGCCGCGTCGGCGCCTCCCGCGCGAATCGCGAGCGCCGGGATGGTGTTCTCGGCGCCCATCGCCCGGCTGCGAAATGAGCGCCCTTCCCCGACGGGGGAACGCATCGAGGAGCCGTCCCCCGTTCGCGGGGACGACTCCTCGATGAGGTTGGAAGGATCAGTCCTCGGCGCCGCGGCGCATCAGCACCGCGCCCGCCGCCAGGCAACCGAGTGCCACCGCGATCATGCCGCCCGCGGTGAAACCGGTGCGCGCGAGATCGGCCTTCCCACGACCCGGCCCCTTCGCGACCTCGGCACCCGGGGAGAGCGTCTGAGTCGTCGAGGACTGAGCGGTCGACGAATCGCCGGGACGCGCGTTCCCGTCGGGCTTCGGCGCGGCGCCATCGGGCAGGTCGACGGCCCTGGCGAGGATGTGCGCCGAGTGGGCGAAACCTTGGTCGCCGGTCGCGGCGTCGTCGATCACGCCGTCTCCGCCGATGGCGACCGTGGCCTTCCCGAGGTAGTCGCCGATGAAGGCGACGGCGCGGCCGAATCGGGAGCGCTCGCCGCGCGAAGCGATCTCCGTCGCCTTGATATCGGCGATTCCTCGAGGATCCGACGCGAACTCGTCGGTCGAGAACACCCACGCGCGCCCGTTCCCGGTCGAGCCGTAGGCGCCGACCACGAGCATCGCCGAACCCGATCCCGGAATCGGGAGGGCGTCGACCGCGTATCCGAACCCGTGGTCCTTCTCGCCTTCGGGGCCGGTGATGATCCTGACGCGCGCCGACGTCGCGCCCGGGTCCTTCGGCGAGATCACGACGTCGTCCAGCTCCTGGCCGATCGCGGCCTTCTCGCCCGCCACGAGCGCGACGCCGCCGGTTCCCTGGTTCGCGAGCAGGCCGCCGTCGAATCCGATGACGAAATCGTCGATCGAATCGCCGGTCACGTCGCCGACGTTCGCCACCGAGGTGCCCGCGCCGAGCCGGTGAGAGGCGTCGAAGGGCATCGTGAGCGCGAAGCCGGCACCGGGGGCTCCGGCCCGGACGCGCGCTCCGGCGGCGGAGCGGTCGCTCGTAGCGTCGGCGGCCCGCCCGTAGACGACCCACGCCTTGCCGGGGATCACGTAGTCGCGCATGTGCTGGAAGTCGGTCACGACGTAGTCCGCGGTGCCGTCGCCGTTCACGTCGCCCACGCGTGTGAAACTGTTGAAGGTGTTTCCCTCCGGCGAATCGATGCGCTGAAGAACGGCCGGGTCGTTCTTCGTGAGGTCGCGCATGTCGACGGGCGCGCCATCGGCCTTGCCGCGGAGGATGAACGCCGCGCCCTGCGGGGTCGCGTTCTTGTCGGCGGAGACGGCCGCGTTCGCGACGATGAAACCGACATCGGCCATGCCGTCGCCGTTCACGTCGCCCACGCGAGTGATGTTGAACGCGCCCGCGCCCACCGACGGAAGATCCACGTACCAGCCGTGCGCCGGATCGAGCTTGTTGAGGTCGACGTCGCGCAGGTGCGAGCCGCCGAAGACGACCCACACGCGAGACATCGTGTGCGAGCCGAAGGCGATATCGTCCACGCCGTCCTTGTTGACGTCGCCCAGGCACGCTACGGAGAACCCGATGTTGGCGTCGGTTGCGGGGTCGGCGGTGCGACGCGGGCCGAGGATCGAGATCGTCTCAGCGGAGGGGAGGGCTTGACCGGCGGTACCGCCCGGGATGATCGAGATCTCGCCGGTGACGTTCAAGATCCAGCCGCGCGTGGGCGTGCTCTCCGCGTAGTACGGATCCCACTTCCATTGGGACCGCACGACGTTGCCCGAGATGATGTCGGGGCGCCCGTCCCCGGTCACATCGCACGCGCCTCGCGCGAGCGAGCCCCCCAGGCCGGACGAGAACTCGCCGAGCCACGACTTCTCGGTCGGGGTGTCGAGCGGGACGAAGGAGGTCTCCTCCTTGCGGGGCTGGGGCTCGGGGATCGGAGCGACGATCTCCTCGTCGTCGCTGTGGGTCTTCTCGCCCTGGCGCGACATGTCGACGGTCCATACGTCGATGCGGCCCTTCGAGTCCGATGTGTAGACGCCCTGCAGAGGGTCGTCTCCTCGGCGCGGAATGATGCCGAGCCCCGCGCCGGGGTCGCTCTCACCGCCCTCGGCGGAGACGAATGTCGCATGGTGCGCGCCGGGGAGATCGAGGATCCCCTGCCCCGCGTTGAAGTCCTGCGTGAACGCCTTCGCGGAGATCGCGAGCGCACCGGGGTGCTCGCCATCCTTCGGGCGGCCGACGAAGAGGGCGCCCGGATACTCCCCGCCGTCGACCCACGCGAGTGACGCGCCGAGCCGTCCGTACAGGGGGCTGCGGAAGAGATAGCCGGTCCGTTTCGCCGATTCGCTCGCATGAACCGGAGCGGATGCCGTGGAGTCGAGGTCGATGACGGTGTCGATCCCCGCTTGAACGACGGCGAAGGCGCCGGCCTCGTTGTTGTGGCCCGGCGCGCCGACGGCGAGATCAGGAGCGCCGTCCGCGTTGATGTCGCCGATCCGGGCGATCGCCGCACCGAATTCAGCGCTTGCTCCCTGCTTCGACGCGCCGACGATACGGGGCGCGCCGTCGAGGCTGCTCGCCGACGCCGGGGCGTAGGCCACCGTGCTCGTCGCGGGAGTGCCGACCGCGAGGTCGGATCCGAAGGCGAGCAGTGCGAGGCCCTTCGAGGTATCGACGTTCCAGGTGGCGGAGGCGATATCGCGCAGCAGGCGGCGCGCGCCGGGCGCGCTCGCGTCGGCGGTTCCAGCACCGGCCGCGCTCGCGTCGGATTCGGCGCCGGTCTCGGTCGCGCTCCGCTCCGGGGTTGAGTCGTCGGAGTCGAACAGGTCGGCGACGTCGGGGTCGAGTTCGCCGCCCGAGCCGAGAGGAGGTTCGGGGCCGTCCTCGTTCCACTCGTCGTCGTTGGATCCGGTGGGGGGATCCGAGGGCGGAGCGGGAGGCTTCGGCGTCGTCTCGAAGCGCGCGGTATCGACGATCGTGACCTTATCGGCCGTGCCGACCGCGAGGAACGGGCTGTCCGGGCTTCCCGCGATCGCGAGCACATCGGCGTCGGGGTCGATCGCGGCCAGGAGTCGAGGGGCCGCGGAGTCGGAGGAGTACAGGTAGACCGCGCGCTCGCCGGCGACGGCGACGTGGGGCGCGCCCTTGATGGAGACGCAGGTGACGGCATTGCCGAATGCGTTCTCACCGGCCGGGGCCGCGGTGGTGAGGAGGTTGCGCTGTTCGCTCAGCGAGATCTCGACCTCGTCGCTCGGATCACCGTAGGGGATGTAGGGGAGGACGTGGAGGCCCGTGCGATTCGCGAAGATCATGTCGGCCAGACTATCGCCGGTGATGTCGCAGGATACGGGAGTCGTCGCGCCCGCGTCCTTGTACGTGAGGCGATCCGTCTTGCGAATGATGTCGCCGTAGCGCGACTCGTAGATCCAGGAGAATCGCAGCGAGTCCGAATCAGCTCCGCTGGCGCGGCGTTCCCCGTGCTCGGTCGTCGACGTCGGGTTCGCCGGTTCGGAACCGGACGCCGGACTCGTCGCGACGGCTGCGAACGTCGGGCTCGCAGTGCCGAGCGCGAGCGATGCCATGGCGATTCCTGAGAGTGTTCGTGAAAGTGTCTTCACCTCGGCCCTTTCGTAAATTTATGCAAGCCTAACCTTAGACGTGGCGGGTGATTCTTGGGAAGAAGATGAAGCGGACGACACACGGAGCGAGGGATCGAGGACGCAGCGCTGGGCTCGCTGATCGGAGATGCTGGTCGAGCAGGTGATGGGCGATCGGTTTCCACAGGCCGAGTGGGGTCTGCGATGCTTGCGGAAGCGGATCCGGCCGGCCGGCGCGTCGCGGAGTTCTCGCTCCGAGGCGCGGCAGGGGCGCAGGCCCGGCCCTCAGCGGGGATTCGACGGAAGAGCGACGCCCCACGGCCGACGACGAATCGAACGCACGGAGAGGACCGATCATGGAACGCACGACGCTGGGCACGACCGGCATCTCGATCCAGAGGCTCTGGCTCGGCGGGATGAGCTTCGGGAAGGTCTTCCCCGCTTCCACTAGTGGATGGTCCGCGTGGACGAGACCGAGGCGATCATCACCCGCGCCCTCGAACTCGGCGTGAACTTCATCGACACGGCGAACACCTACGCGCACGGCACGAACGAGGAGTACATCGGCGAAGCCCTCCGTCGCCTCGCCGTGCCGCGCGAGGACGTCGTCCTCGCCTCGAAGGCCTACTTCAACGAGGGACATCTGTCGAGGGGGCGATCGAGCGGGAGATCGAGGGGACCTTGACGCGCCTCGGCGTCGACTACCTCAACCTCTACATCATCCACCGCTTCGACCTCTACATCATCCACCGCTTCGACTACTCGACTCCCATGGCCGAGACGATGGAGGCGCTCGACAGGCTCGTCCGCGACGGTCGTGCGCGGGCGCTCGGCGCCTCCGCGATGTACGGCTACCAGCTCCACAACCTCCAGCGGGTCGCCGACGAGAACGGATGGACGCGCTTATCGAGCCTGCAGAACCACTACAACCTGCTCTACCGCGAGGACGAGCGCGAGCTCATCCCGGTCGTGCGCCAGTACGGCATGAGCCTCACGCCGTACAGCCCGCTCGCCTCGGGCCACCTCACAAGATCGACCTGGGACTCCGACTCGGTCCGTTCGACGACGGACGGGACGATGCGCCAGAAGTACGATCGCGATCGGGAGATCGACATGCCGATCGTCGTGCTCGAAGCCTTCGAGGGTCGACGACGCCGTCCGCGCGTTCTCGCTAGAGCTCTCGGCCGAGGAGGTCGCCTTCCTCGAGGAGCCCTACGTCGCCCACGACCTCGTCGGACCGCTCGCGTGCCCGAGCGAGAAGGCGCTCGCGGGGACGGTCGTTCCGCAACAGCCGGGACAGAAGAACGCATGACGACGAGGGCGCAGTCGGCCGCCGGGAATGAGGTCGAGGACTACCTCGCCTCGATTCCGCCGACCGCGCGCCCTCGTTTGGACACCGCACGCCCCGCCCTCACGGGCCTGACGCTCGCAGACCACGCGAACTGCGCGCTTAGGCAACTCGGGACCGAACCTTCCCGGGCACACTCCGATTCTCCTTCGCGAGACTCGGAACAAACCCCAGGACGCTTCAGAACGAGTAGCCACCGCTCGTGAGCGCGTGGTCGTCAGCTTGGCTGAATGTTGATGCCGCGCAGCCAGTCGAAGAATCCCATTTGCCTCACCTTTCACAGATAAGATCAGATCGATGACCGGGGAAGAAGCGTGTGCCCGATTAGAGACAATGGAGCAAACCCATGACCAGGAAGTCAGTAAAATCATCGGGCAACAAAACCCGAGAGAAGAAGAAATCTTGGCGCAGTTGGATCTCCGCATCTGAGGCAATTTCGCTAGTTTCAGTCATCATCGCCGTAGCGGCACTTGGCTTCAACATCCATGATCGCAATCGCGCAATCGAGGCAGAACAATTCCACCAAGCAAATCAAGCATTTGCCCGAATAACAATTAGCGCGGACATCTCACAGGTCGAATCAGGCCAGTATGGGAAAGAGATCACTTCCACCTTCCACAACTCGTCACCGAATCCAGTATTCAACCTGGTTCTAGCCATGCCCAAACCGCTTAATACCTTAAGCGTCTCCGGCGATAATTACCACGAATTCCAGAATACGGAGCATGGATTCGAGATCCCCTTTCCGACCGTTTCACCTGGCGAGAAGGTTGAATACGCGAACACGTACAGTCAGGATCTATTCAGTTCACAACCACCCCGCGTAATCTTGAACGAGAACTTTCGCTTTTGCTTTACAGATGTCAACGATCAGCGGTGGATGGCAGACCATCACGGCGCACAGAGGATCTCTTCGACAAATGAGTGCATTGAAGACAAGTAGATCGGCAATTCGCTAGAACACCAACAGCCCTCGTTCGTCGTAGACTCTGCCAGAGCCTGGCGCGCTGCCGTTTCTGATGGCTCGGTCGAGGGCCATGATGGTGGCGACGACTCCGCCAATCTTCTCGGTGGACTCTTGCTTGTCGGGTTTGATGTTGCCTGCCGGGTCGGTTCGGACATGGATGTCGTCGACCATCCATGCCAGTACGGGGTGGCCTGCGTGGGCGAGGTTGCCTTCTCATCAGTTCCTTGGAGGGTGGGTTCATGTCTTTGAAGCCTTGCCCGAAGGCGATGACGGCGAAGCCCGCTTCTTCGAGGTTCTGGCTCATCTGGACCGCATCCCATCAGTCGAACGCGATCTCACGGATGTCCAAGCGCTCCCCTAATTGTTCGACGAAGGTTTCGATGCCGGCGTAGTGGACGACGTCGCCTTCGCCGGTTTGCAGGAAGCCTTGGCGTTCCCACAGGTCATACGGGGCATGATCACGGTTCACGCGCTGTTCGATGTTGTCTTTGGGGATCCAAAACCACGGCGCGATCACGCACTTGTCGTCGCCGGTCTCTGGCGGAAAGACGAGGACGAACGCCGTGATGTCAGTGGTGGAAGCCAGGTCGAGTCCGCCGTAACACACCCGGCCTTCCGACTCTGTGAAGCGTCGGCGGAGAGGTACGCCGCACGCGCCAAAGCCAAACGCGAAGCAGAAGCAGCCGAGCACAAAGGCCCGAACACCATGAGAGGGCGAACACGGAAGCGCCCCCAGAGCCGACGAACGGCCCCCAGGGGCGCAACTAGGACGACAACGGGACGCTACGCCCGCACCTCATCCCGACACGTCGACAGCGCCGCCAAGGTGGGGACGAGATCCGCGAGCGTCCGGCGGAGCGCCTCGAGATCCCGGAGGGTGTGCGCAGTCGTCAACGCGTCCACAGTTGGCCCGCCCTCGTCGTTCACGGTGACCTCGAGGAGGATCTCCGCGCCGTCGCCGGGCGCCTCGAGGACGAGACTCCGGTACCAGGTGGCAGGGTCGCCGGGGTCAGTTGAGAGGGTGGAGGAGCACCACCAACGGGCAGGGGTGAGATCCCGGAAGGGAATCGTCGAAGCGTTCATCGGGCCACCGCCTCGAGGGCGTGGAGACGGGCGGACCCCAGCCGTGCCGCTGGAGCATCGCCGGGGTCAGGCTGGATGGGGGTGAACGTGCGGGTCATGGTGTTTCGCCTTTCGGAAGCAGCGACACCGTGCCCGGCGTGAAGCGTCCGTGCGGCTGCTATACCCCACGCATACCCCACGCACCGACGTTCCGAACGCATATGCGCAGGTCAGATAGCATTGGGTGGAGCTAAGGGAGCACGTGTCGAACTCATCCTAGGACGCGATCACTTGCTGCTCGTGGCACTTGCCCTATAGAGGACGTAATGCGTTCAGATGTGTGCAGTGTGTGCAACACCAAGTTTTCCTTGGTATCTCAACAAAAAGTACTGTACACATGATGTGTGCACAATGTGTGCAATGTGTGCAGCACTGTGTGTTCCCGGTCTCATTCACATGTTGCCGACCAGATGCATGGGCATTTCACCTCACGAGCTCGTCCTCCTGTGCGGATGAGCTCGCGCCCCGAAGGGACGCTGACCAGTTTCGCCTTTTCGCGCCCGCAGGGTGCGGTCTTGTATGCTTCTGGATCCCCACCTGGAGCACCCAACGTCAGCACCTCGGAGCCACTTCACTTCCACACGATTTCAACCGACTCAGGATCAAAGCCCTTTTTGCCCTGCTTTGCCCGCTTGAGCGTCACGGTCATGAGCGTGACGATCATGGTGCGCTGCAACGCGATGGGAGCCTCCAGGAAAGCCGCTGCCGGGTCTGGTGTGCCGAGGATCGGCGCGAGCACCGTTCCGGTTCCAGAGGCGAGGCGCTCGGCCTCAAGGCGGGTGATCTCAGTGCGAGCAGCGTCGCGGATGCGGGCGAGGTCAGCACCCTCGATCACCTCGGCGTCGTAGTCTCGCTCAGCACGAGCAATGCGTGCGCGCTGCTGTGCGATCTGCTCCGAAAAAGCGTCCTTGACCTCGGGGTCCGCCTGCTTCTTGTGACGCCTGAGGTCCTTCTTCTGGAGCCGGGCGACAACGAGAGCCCGCACGAAGTCATCAATCGCGTCTCGGGTTCGGTTGAGATGCCCGGCGTTGCAGCTGTAGTAGCGGGCGCGGGTTCGCACCGGCTCCCCACACTCACCGCATCGATAAAGCCCTGCCCCCAGGTGTTTGCGAACGGTGGAGCCGCTGCGGTTCGTCACGCGGGCAGGGTCGTCGAGAAGGTTCTGAACTGTCCACCATTGATCTGCTTCGACGATCGCCTCCCACTGCCCGAGGACGAGCTCCCCGTTCTCATCCTTGACGAGGGCAGGGCCTTACGGCGCGATTCCCCGGCCTCCTGCCGACAAGTGTCCTTCGAGGTGTAGACCGAGTACCCCGCATAGCGAGGGTTCCGCAGGATGCCGAGCACCGTCGAGGGTGACCAGGGCTTGTCATCGGGCACCGGGCGAAGCTGCTTGCCCTCAGCCTGCCGTCGAGCATTGCGTTCGAGGACGATCGTCCGACTGTGCAGGGGCACGCGCGGAACCCCAGCCGCCTCGCCGTCGGCCTGAGCGCCGCTGAGGGCGCGTGCGATTCCGTGCAGCGAGTCCCCTCGAAGGAAGGCAGCGTAGATGGCACGCACAGCCTCAGCCTCGTGAGGGATGAGCTCGCCAGCGGTGGTATAGCCCATCGGACGAACCCCTTTGGGTGGCCTCCCTTGCCGGGCACGTTGGACGTGCGCCCGAGACTGGCGAGCGCCCTTGCGCTCGACCTCCGCTCGCGCGACCGCAGCCTTGATGCGGGCGTACATGCGCCCGCCGTCGGTGCCAAGGTCAGCGTCGCCGTTCGCAGTGACAAGAAGTAGGCCACGGGACTCTGCTCGGTCGATCCAGTCTTCAAGTTCCCGAGGCTGTCGGGCGAGCCGGTCGAGGTCGTAGCACACGATCGCGTCAAGAAGCCCCGCCTCGTAGTCAGCGACCATCCGCAGGTAGGCAGGGCGCTTTTTCGTCTTATCCGAGGCCGAAATTGATTGATCGACGTAAGTCTCGACGATCTCCCAGCCACGGAACTGAGCGAGCTTCTCGCAGTCCTCGCGCTGACGGTCAATCGCGAGGCCGTCCATCTCACGGTCGAGAGAGATACGAAGGTAGATGGCTGCACGGACAGGCTGGGAGGAGGTCGGCTTCATGCCTCCAGTTTACTTCTTAGACGTAAGCCCCGTGCGAAACTCCACGACATCGCCTTCCAGCACATTTACCCCTGCACGCAATGCTCATGACACCTCATCTGAGCCAGAACAGTCATTCGCGGCAAGCAATCTTAAGGCACAGACTCTCTAATCATTATTTCTGATATCTCTTAACCCGTTTGAACCAGTCCTCAATGACTTCGATTTCGTTTTCTAACTCGCCGACTTCTGGTGGAGAGTAGTTGAGTTCAGGATGAGGGTCATGCCGTGATGCCCACCCAGAGATACGACTGTAGGAGTCATCGTAGGTTTTCACATCTTGTTCTGTAACGCGACCAATAATACGTAGTTTTCCGACTCGAACCTCTAATGACGCAAAGTCGACCAGAGGCTCCGCGATAACTTGGCTAATTATCCGCTCCCAAGTTTGAGACATGTGGCCTGCGATCTTTTCGGTTTCTCGTTGATAATCCTCTTCAGGCATCCCCTTTTCCTGTCGACGCAGAGCCGCAACTTCCTGCCTTAACTTATTGACACGTTGTGCTGCGTCTTTTGCAGTCCAGGGATGATGTTCAGTCGTATAACCCGGCTCTGCTTTCCTTCGCTTTTCAATGCCTCGCGTAGCATACGGTACGGCGATTTCGTCTGCCGCCTTACGCAGGAGCATGGTGAAGGCTACGTCATGCGTGAACACCACAACTTGTCTATCTTTAGCTAACTCAACGATTCGCCTAGCAACAGATTCACGTTTCATATGATCAAGAGAGGAAACCGGATCATCGAAGATCAGTGCTGACTTACTAGCATCGAAATGTGCCTCCGTGAGAAAACCTACAAAACCAAGCGAAGTCTGTTCTCCCTCAGAAAGGACCTCAGTAAGCTTCGTTCCGGAGCGGGCATCTCGAAAATCCGCCTTATGCAGTTGAGAACCTTGTCGCGCTCTGGTAGCCCTAAACCTAACATGTTCCAGACCAAGATTCTGCGCCTCGCGAGTAAAGAACTCGTCCGCCTCCTGAGTTACGTAGGCGCGAGTAAGTTCGCTGACTTTCTTGGTAATTGAACGGGTGTTTGTCTCGGACAGCTTCCTATCAAACTCATTTATCATCTGAAGTCGAGTACGTTCAGCTTCAATGAGTTGCTACCCATCGTGCATCGCAATTTGATCGCACAGTTGACGCTCTTGCGCTTCTGCTTTCGCCAGTTGCACTTCGAAACCCTCTGAGTTCATGCTATCGGCTTGGTCGCGATGAGTGACAGCATCGTTCCGAAGAGCAGTCACAGTAGTCGTAACATCAACCGGACGCGTCTCCTTACCCTCAACAAGGTCACACGTGCGAGTTCGTAGGTCATCAAGGACAGAATTGATCATTTCTACCCTGGGGTCATCTTGCAGTTCCAGCTTCGTGATGGCCTTTGAGATCTTCGTTGGCCTATCTTTCCATCTCTCAAGCTCTTTCAGAAAGTCGTCACGTTTACTCTGTGCGCGCTGTGCTTCCGCGGCTGTAGTATCAACAACAAATTGCTGGAACCTCTCAAGTCGGCCAACAGCATCAGTGCCAAGCTGCTGCTGACATAGGACACAGACCGCTCCATCGGAGGTGTACGGGAATTCATGATCGGGGTAAGCCACCTTTGAATATGACTCTGCCGCATTCCACAGCGCCTTCCAGGCGCTTGATCCAACTTCGGATAGAGGCTCGTTCGCAAACGTTTGACGCGAAGCAAGATTCGCCGCCTCCTGAGCGATATCTGCATCTTTCACCAGTTCAGCGAGCTGTTTCTCAGCCCGCACTCCGACCTTTTCATCGAGAGTTTCCAAATGATCGGCAATCATAGTGAGGGCTTCGGAAATTTCGATCAGTTGAGCTTTCTCTTGAGTCGGGTCGCTGACACGAAGATGAGCAACTACTTTCTTCTGTTTTTCCAGCTGCTCGGCAGCGTCAGGAGGACACTGGATCGCTGTTGCTACAGCAGCATCCGTTGTTGAGGCACTGAGATCACGAAGAAACTCCGCGGCGGAACCACGAGGATCAACCTTAGGCAGTGGCCCGGGTTGGCTATTCTCTTGCTTCCACGCGTCAATCACTCGGGACACACCAGTGCAGATGTCTGCGAGATCCTCCAGAAGCTTCACCGCTGAAGGACGGTAGGAGATCTCCGCTTCGGTAGTCAGATAGCTATCCCCACAGTGTTCGTCATAAAACGCTATGCGCTTAAGGTCTGGATCAGGTGATTGGTCTAGAAGGACACTTCTTTCATCATCACCAACACTGAAGACAACTTCGCCTGAAGGCTTTCCAGAATCACTAGCGAACACATCCGGCAAGATCTTCTCTTGATGGCGCGCTCCCACCATTGAGCTGATCACTCGAGCGTAACCAGACTTGCCGCTACCGTTGTGTCCATACACCACGGTGAGTCCGTTTGGTTCAAATGTTAATTCTTGGCCAGGAGCAAGACGATTGACGTTAGCGAGATTTTTGACCGCAACCAGTTGAACGGGCTCGGCCTGCGTCACCTGCAGTGGTGTGAGGTTAGAAAACCAACCTCCATCAGGGGGAGACTCAGGTTCCTCGATTAGGCTTCGCGCGATGTCCGCATAATCGTGTTCCCCAAAAGTATCCCCCGCAATAATGCGCGCAAGAGCCTTCTGCTGCCACCAAGGTTTTGTTTGTGCCCAGCTCAGTACGTCTTCGTAGGCTGCCACTTGGATGCTCCTTCACTTGCAGGGTTCATAGGGGAAGGGAAAACAATGGGTGAATCAAACGTCGCCGCTAGTCTCGATTCGTTCTAAAGCCGTGGCGCACTGCGCCCCAACAGAACATGACTTTCCCAATAGTTCCAAGGATGTAGTCATGAGTAGTTGAGAAGAAGGAATGCTCTACACTCACTTCTTACCCCCAGACGTAAGCCCCGTGCGGAACTCCACGACGTCACCGTCGTGCATCACATAGTCCTTGCCTTCCATGCGGACCTTGCCGGCGGCCTTCGCGGCGGCCATGGAGC
>ERZ773066.730-NODE-730-length-17646-cov-3.372804_pt1 | contig 17646 bp, 23 predicted proteins | sample MGYA00580573_ERZ773066 | MGnify/ENA primary metagenome ERZ773066 (study PRJEB29015, sample SAMEA2738128) | human oral metagenome | biome: human oral; feature: human-associated habitat; material: saliva | place: China | collected 2203 ... | reverse complement strand
ATTCCTAGTATAGAAAAAAAAATTCCTAGTATAGAAATTTTTTTTTGTAGTATAGGAATTTTTTGGGGGTGTGAGGTTAGGTTTTGTCGTTGAGTTGTTGGAATGCTCCGATGTATTGTTGTCCGAGGATTTCTTGCATTTTGTTGGCCATGACTTTGACGGAGATGGCCCATGAGCGGGAGAACCATGGGCGGGGGCGGCGAGGTTGGCGGAGGTGGTGTTGTTTTCGGTAGGTGGGGTTGAGGATGCGGAGGTTTCCTTGGTTGTTGTGGGTGTATCCTCGTCCTGTTCCTGCGTCGACGTATATGCCGTAGTGTAGGAATTGGAAGGCGGCGGTGAGTTGTAGGTTGTGTTGTGTGAGGTGTTGTGGTTGTATGGAGCGGTGGAGTGCTCCTGTGTTGTAGGCGTTGGCGAGGGTGAGTCGGTCGCGCCAGATTTGTACCATCATGTGGTACCATTGTTGGCTGAATTCTTGGATTTGTTGTTCAGGTCCATTCTGTGTAGTCATAGGCGAGGGATGTTGGTTCGTCGAGTGTGAGGAGGAAGTAGAGTCCGGTGGCTGAGTCGAGAAAGTTTCCGCCGAGTTCTCTGGAGCGTATGTTGGCGCAGTCGAGGTAGGCGCTTCGGTTGTTGAGTTCTTGCTCGTCGTGGAGGAATCGGGAGTGGAGTTGTCGGAAGAGTTCGCGTGCGGTGTTGATTTTGTTGTCGTAGTCGGTTTGATTGCCGTATTGGAATCTTAGGACGATGAAGATGGTGAAGACGCGTCGCTTGAACCATGCTCCGGAGTTGTGGAAGGTGGAGTCTTCTGTGATGTCGGAGAAGCAGATCATGTTTTGTTGTGTGCGGAGGTCTTGTAGGAGTCCTTCGAGTGAGGCGATGCCGGAGCAGGTGGTGAAGTGGAAGTGGTGTTGCTGGGCGAGTCGGTTTTCGGTGATGAGTTGGCGGAGGTAGTCGCGGAAGTTGTAGAGGGGTGTTGGTGTCATTTTTTTTGTAGTTTTTTTGCTGTTTCTTGTGCGTCGTGTGCTTTTGCGTCGAGTTCGGTGAGTGCTCTCCAGCAGTCGGCTTGCATGATTTGTTGTTCTTTGGTGATGTCGCCTCCGGTGAGTGCTCTGATTTGTGTGTCGTTGAGTTGTCGGATGTCGGGGGTGTCGCCTCCGGTGGGTGCTGGGGCGAAGAGGTGGGTGAAGGTGTTGGCGAAGTGTTGTTTGATGGTGGTGTACCAGAGGATGATGTTGAGGAGTTCGGCGGAGGTGTATTTGTTGGGGTTGGTGTTGGGGTAGAGTCGTGTTCCCATGAGGCGTAGTGGGCGTTGGTCTTGGGTTTGGAGGTAGGCTTGATAGAGGGTTTCGAGGTGTAGGTAGTTGTTGAAGGTGACGTGGTGTAGGAGTGTGTCGACGGCTGGGTGTCCTTGTATGGTTTCGAGGCGGACGGGGGTTGTGGGAGGTGTGTCGAGGAAGTCGAGGGTTTCGGCGGCTTGTGCCATGGATAGGGGGCTGATGCGGCAGTAGCGGTTGTTGATGCGTATTGTCCAGCGTCCGTGGTGATCGGGAGGGCCGAGTGGGTGCATTCCGGTGAATCGTAGGAAGGCGTAGGCTTTGATGCGTGAGGTGTCGAAGCCTTCGGCGGAGAGGGTGAGGATGTAGAGGAGTTGTGGCTGTGTGAGTGTTTGCCAGGAGGTGGGTAGGTTGATGTTGATGGTGTCCATTTTAGCTGAAGAAGAAGGTTTTGTCGTTGGGTGAGTTTTTGTAGGGTTCGGCTTTGAGGGCTGCTGCGTTGGAGGATTGCAGCCAGGGTTGGAGGATGTTGGCGAAATCTTGGATGGTGTTGAGAAGGCGGTTGTGGAGGGGTTGTAGGCTTTTGAGTGAGTGTCCGGCGATGATGGCGGCCATGAGTCGGCGGGTTTGTTCGGTGATGATGTAGTAGACTTCGGGGTCGGTTTCGGCGGGTTGGCGTTCTTGGCGGACGAGTTCTTGATAGAGTGCGCTGGAGATGAGCTGGATGATGTAGGCTTCAGCGTCGGCGATGGCGGGCTGTAGGGCGAGGAACTCTTCGTGGTAGACTTCTTGGCCGTTGGGCTTTGCTCCGTAGCTTCGGATCAGGGAGGGACACCAGATGAGAGAGGTGATGCGGCGTGTGGCTTGGATGGAGTTGCGCCAGGGGGTGGTGAGGAGAGAGAAGAGTAGGCGGTCGGTGGCGATGCTTTCCTTTTGTCGGAGCTGTTCGAGGAGTCGATCGACGCGTTCGCGACTGGCGGGGGCCACGTTCTGGTTGCTCACGACTCCGAAGCCTGTGGCCGTGAGCACGAGGTCGAGCTGTGGCACTGCTTGGCGGGCTGCTTTGAGGCAGACGAGGCGCTGGGCGTGTTGCTGTGTGAGGGGTGGTATTGGCGTGTCGGCAATGATTTCTTCCACTTCCTGCTGGGCTTGTTGCAACTCGCCGCTGATTTGCTGGAAGATGGCGTCGTCGGGAGAGAGGAAGGCGGGGACGTATTGTTCGAAGAGTTCTTTGGTGATGGTGAGGGCCATTTTCTTTGTGTTTTAGGTTAATTTGTTGATACTTTCTTGACGTCTGTGTGCTCGTCGAGGGTGGTGAGCATGAGCATGGGGATGGATGGTAGGACATCCCAGCCGTTGAATTGGCAAACCACCTGGAGGGATTGCAGGAGGATGTCGTGGAAGGCTTTTTCGAGGGCTTGCTTGATGGTGAAGAGTTCGCGCTTGTCCGAGCCGGAGTTGTTGCTTTGTGCTTTGCCGGGCACTGCTCCGACGAGGTTGGGGTGAACGTTGAAGGCGTAGCAGGCGGTGTTGGCCGCAGCTTGTATGTCGTCGGCCCAGTCGCCGCCTTCTTTGGGCGTGGATATGCAGGAGATGACAACGTCCTTAACGGTGTGGCCGTCGGGGTCGACATAATAGCCGGAGATCCAGACTTTGTCCGAGTTGTCGATATTGGAGATGAAATCGCGTATGTTTTCTTTTTCGCGCTTGATGCGTTCTTTTCGTTTGAGAGGGTCGGTGATGCCGGCTTCTTGGAGGATGCGCCCCCAGTAGGAACGTTCCACCTCGACGTGGTATTTCACGCTTGAGAAGTTGCGGAGCTTGGCGCGTTTGGCGGTGCTGATGAGTTGCATCTCGTCGTAGCTGCCACCGCGGAAGATGGAGGCGTAGTAGGGGGTGGGATAGTATTGAGAGGAGGCAGTGGGGAAGCGCATGAGGATGGCGAATTTCCGGTCCTTCGTGGGTTGTCGGTATCGGCCGGAGGGAGAGGGTTCGCGGCCGAGGCGTTGCAGGAGGTCGCCCAGCGGGTCGCGTTCGTCGAGCAGGGGGATGATTTCCGGTTCGGCCTGCTGTGAGCTTTGCCAGTCGGCGTAGAACACGTTTTCGATGCGTCCCTCGGCGTTGGCCTTCTGGAGTCGGCAGTAGCAAGCGTCTTTATGGATGAGCTTTGTGATGCGCCGCCCATCGCGCGAGAGGATGATGACGGCCACGGCGAAGTAGAAATACTTCATGTCCGTGATTTGTTCCAGGAAGAAGCGGGGGAGAAACTGGCGCGCGGCCCATTGTCGGAGTTCGGTGAGACGGGAGGGAGCGAGGGTTTCGGGGTCGCGAAATTCCACGCCGCCTCCGTAGCAGGTGAGCACGTTGAAAAGCTCGTTCTGTGCGGTCACTTCCGAGCCGCCGAGGAGGTCGATGATGTGGTAGGGTAGGCGGTTGTCCGCGCCCCAATTGATGTAGCGCAGGTTGGGATGGTTGGGGACGGCGGAGGAAGTGATGCGTCCTTGCGCGGTGTCGAAGATGGTGGAAGTGTCGTCCACGGTCTCCAGCATGGCCGATACGCCAGAGTTGCCCAGATATAGGAGTTCGCCGGAGGAGGAAACGGGGGAGGAAAGATTTTGCATATTACCAAAAGATTTTGAGGTCGTCGATTTCGAAGAGGCAGCAGTCGCGGAACTCGCGGGTCTGTCCCGAGGAGAGTAGGCGGACGCGGTGGATGCCGCCGCGGGTGTGACGGCCGAGGCAAACGATGTTGTGATAGGTCAGGATGTCGCCCGTGGAAAGTTTCCAGAGGCGCAGCTTATGGGTTTGGCCGTCCTCTAAAAGTCGGAGGGCATCGAGGCGGTGAATGGTTTTCGGAGTCATTGGAAAGAAGTGTCGAAAGTTTCGTCGAAGGTGCGCACATGGCTAAAGAGGTCGGCCTCCATCATTTGCCCCGTTTCGCGCCAGCGCACCGAGGCTTCGGCCGTTTCTGTGGGAGAGTTGGAGAGTTTCACGTCGCAGTCCGTCACACACACCTCGCGTCCCTGCTCATCGTAGGCTTCGAGCGTTTGCGCGCAGTCCTCGAGGAAGAAAATCATACCATCGGGGAGAAAACCCATCGAGGCTTTGTAGCTGTGGTAGGCAGTGGCGGAATAGTTGCGCCAGCGCCCTTCGAAGGAGGCCGCACCGCGTGTCACCTCCAGTTCTCGTTCTTTCTGTCCGAAGAAGCAGATGGTCTCCAGCTGTCCGAAACAGTTGCGAAAGGTCAGGCGTGTGGGTGCGGCCGTGAACCCTTGAGGTGCGAGCTGGTAGGCTTGGGAGCGTTGCCCCACGCTCACTTCGAAGGCCAGCAGCTGAGCTCCCGCGGCGGGAACTTGGAACTCGCACGGGCGGAGGCTGAAGGTGTGGATGTTGCCGTGGAGCTGTGTCGTGCGTGTGAGGAGGGTTTCTTTCACCGCGCTCCCCACGGCCCACTGAGCGCGGATGGTGGCCACGGTGGGCGCGCCCGAGGCATCGTAGAAGCTGAGCAGCTCCGTGTTGAAGAGCGTGGTGAGTTTCGCGCCGGAGAGCAGCGTGAGAAAATGAGAGGCGCAGAATTCGGCCGCCCCTTTGTCCGTTCGCGTACGGCAGGGCAGCACGCTGACCATGCCCTTCACCGCTCCCGATAGGCTCAATTCGGCGGGCGCGGCCGTGAGACGGCTGTTGAGCAGACGCGAGAGCGCGGGGAGCGTTAGTCGGCCTTTCTCGTCGAGCAGGAGCGAAGCGGTCATCAGTTCTTCGCCCGCGAGCGTCAGCACCAGCTGCGCTTGCTCAAAGGGGCGGCCCGAGAGCGTGAGCGCATCGAGCTCAAAGGGAAAGGCCACGGAGGGCAGAGATTCAGGGAGCAGTTTCATGAGCGGCGGCGTTTGTAGATGATGAAGAGGAAAAAGCAGCTGCACACAAGCACCAGGGCGAGCTTGCTCAGATAGTGAGGCGCGGAGGTGGTTTCTTTTTTTTGTGATTCGGACGAGTCGGACTGGTCGGACTTGTCGGACTGGTCCGAATTTTCGGACTGGGCGGATTTTCCCTCCAGGTTAGACATTTTAGAGCTGTTGTCGTTGCCCGCGAAGTTCGCGCGCTGCTGTCCTTGCTTCTGTGCGCGGTGGCGTTCGCGAGAAGTTTCGTGCTCGCGGTGGAGGAGTCGGCCAGAGGAGTCGGCCACAAAGAGATCGCGCACGCGCTCCACGATGCTGTCCGTCAGTGTCGAGGACGATGCGGCGGCCTGGAGCGTGCTCGAGCTTTGCGCCTGTGTGGAGGTCGTCTCGTTGTGGGTGGCCGATGCTTGGAGAGCAGAGGTGGAGGAGAGGGAAGAGTGATGCTCTGTGCGCTGCTCCTCCACGATTTTCTTTTTCGTTTGGCACGCCGCCAGTAGCAAGAGAGCCGCCAGAGCAATCAGCGCGAGCGAGAGCAGGCGCTGCGTCGCGCGGGAATGAGAGGGGAAAACGAAACCGTTACAAATTGTAACGCTTTGGAGCAGGCGCTGCGTCGCGCGGCAATGGGAAGAAAGAGGCTGTATCATAGATCCTTGTATTCGTTGGTGGCATCGAAGGACGGGCAGGCCTTAGGGGCGAAATCGCGGTGGCCGCGGATTTGTGCTTGCGGGTATTTCGCGCGCAGCTCCGTGAGAAGGGTGCGCAGCGCGGCGCGTTGTTCGGGCGTGCGCGTGTCGGCTGGTGTGCGCCCGTCGGCATCTAAGCCACCGATGTAGCAGATGCCTATCGAGTCGGTGTTGTGGCCGAGGCAGTGCGCGCCGATGTCGCTCTCCGCGCGGCCAGGGTGAACGGAGCCGTCGCGGTAGACGATGTAATGGTAGCCCACGGTTCGAAATCCGCGCTCACGGTGCCAGCGCGCGATGTCGGAAACGGTGAAGTCCAAGCCGGCGGGCGTGGCCGAGCAGTGGACAATGAGGTATTTAATCGGTCGCATGGGTGTTTTCTTTTTTGAGTTCTTTCAGGATTTCTTGCTTCATCTCGTGGTAGTTGTCTTTGATATACATGGCCACGCCGAAGATGCTGGCAGCATACACGAGCGTTTGGCCGAAATACCAGAGTTCGCCATCGCCCACGTGCCCGTTGCGGAAAAAGGAGCAGAAGCAAAGCGTGATGCCGCTAATTAGTGTGAAGAGGGCCGAAGCAACGGCCAGTGTGTCTTTCATTTTTTGACTCATAGCAGGGGAGGAGGTTATTCGTTTTCGAAACGGGTGGGAGCTACGACGGGGAAGAGTTTGGAATATATCGTGTAATTGGTTGAATTCTTTACTTGCATTTTCTTATAGCTGGCGGCCCAGCGAACGCCGATAGCTATTTCTGAGGGATCGGATTCGGTTTGTCCTTTATATCTGTAGAAGCTGATGACACCGTCCACGCGCACCATGCGGTTGCGCACATCTAAGAGCTGCTGCTGTGGGCTTTTATAGCTATAGTTGCGCCATTCCGTCACTTCCGCGCGGCCCACGAACACAAAGTCCCATTTGTCGAAAAAGTCCTCCACTCTGGGAGCTTTGCAGAAGATGTTGCAGGCAAAACCCGCGCCGTGGGCGTCGAGGATTTCGCGCAGGAGTGTGTCGAGCGGCTTGTCGGGGAAGTTGAGCGTAGGAATCGAGGAAGCGTCTGGCAGCGCCACGCGTGCCACGAGGCTGTTTTCATAGTTTTTCACCACGAGCCACGTTTTCTCCTCGCGCTCTTCGGTGGTAAACTTCAGTGCGCCGATTTCCTCCCACTTGAAGGCGCGCACGGCGCCCGAATTCTGATTCCACGAGATGTCGCGTTGGGAAAGGTGTCCCATGAAGAATTCCAGCTGGGATGTCATTTGGCGCTCTTTGTCGACGGTTTGCAGGATGAAGCCCTGATTGGGATTGCCCGAGGCGCTTTGCTTGGTGTAGGTGAGAAAGCGCACGTTTTCTAAGTCGTACACCACGTGGTTCGAGGCCGCAGCTTCGCGCGCCGCGCCTTGGGTTTCGAATGTGCCTAAGTGGTGGAGCATGCCGAGTTTCTCTCCCATCTGCCCGAGTTGTTGGATGATGGTTTGCACCTTGGCGAGTTCTTTTTTGTCCGCCGCCGTCATGACGCCCGCCTTCTGTTGTGTGGCAGCGGGGAAGGGAACGCCCGAATCGAAGAGCGTGTGAATGGAAGCCACCACCATATCTTCGTTCGGATCGAAGCGGATGCTGCTGATTTTGCTGTTGACTTCATTTTGGAGGCTTTGTAAGAGGGAGCGCAACTCAAGGATCTTTCGCTGCATTTCCTCGTCTTGGGCTTTTGTTCCCACTTCGGTGGTGAGCGTGTCCAGTTCCTCCTCAAAGTTTTGCAGATGGGTGTTGAGAGAAGTGATTTGGTTTTTCACATCGGTCGCAGCGGCTTTGGTTTTCACCTCTGAGAGCAGCGAGGCGATTTGTTGTGCCACGCTGGCAAACTTCTCCGACATCTCAGCCGTCGCGGCTTTGGTTTTCACCTCTGAGAGCAAAGCAGCGATTTGTTGTGCCACGCTGGCAAACTTCTCCGACATCTCAGCCGTCGCAGCTTTTTCATCGACGAGCCGGAGAGTTTCGGTGAGCACCGTGCCCACGCGCACGGCCGTGTTTTCGCCTGTAGTGTTTGCCCCGCGCACTTTCTGCGCCTCGCGTAAAATTTCGTCGTGTGTCATAGCTTTGTGTTTGTTTCTAAAAACAAAGATAAAGGCACAAAAAGGCAGCAGAAAAGACACAAAAAAGCCCGCCGCGCGGAAGAGCGAAGCAGGCCTATGAATGCGCCCGTAGGCGAGCGGGCGGCTTTTCTACGATATTTTTTTTATTTATTTCTGTTCTTTGCTATTCAAATAAAAAGCATTATATTTGTAATATCAAAGGAAAGCAACGTTTTCGTAAGTCAGATGAGCAAAGAAAGTAAGCTTTACTTTGCCATGACGAGAAAACGCACTTTTGAGGAACGAAAAAAGAAGAATGAAATACAGCGAACTACATAGAAAGCTCAAGAAAGCAGGGTGCTACCCTACAAATGGGGTAATTGCTGGCCACCCCGAATGGTATAGCCCCCTGACCGGTAAGTATTTCCCCACAAGCCATCACGAAAAGCAAGAAGTTGCACCAGGCACTTTGAGAAAAATTTGCAGAGATGCAGGGCTATAAGCCCTCTTCTCTACACGAGAAGACAATCTATAAAACAAATGAGGTATGAAAGAAATAAAAGCACACATTGAGAGTAACGGACAGGGAATGTACTCTGTCTATGTAGAAGAGGATTTGCCTTTTGGCTTACTGGGAGAGGGGACCACTATCGAAGAAGCAAAGGCGGATTTTATGGAAGTATATAAAGAAATGCGAGAAGCTCACAAGGCGCGCACAGGCGAAGAGGTCTCCTATGAGTTTTGCTTTGTTACAGATATATCTGCGTTTTTAGCAACTTACAAATATATTCTGTCGCTGGCAGGATTGGCCAAACTAACGGGTATCAATAAGGCGCAGTTGTCTCAATACGTTTGTGGCACAAGGCGCCCATCGCCCAAAACTCAAGATAAAATAAAGCGTGCTTTAGCAGGATTAGGAAAAGAGCTGATGGCGGCGAGCATGTAAAGATAAAAAAGCCCGCCGCGCGGAAGCGAGGCAGGCTTATGAATGCGCCCGTAGGCGAGCGGGCGGCTTTTGTCCAATAAGAGGGGAGCGCGAGGCAGCCCTTCGCCTAAATGTTTTCGGCAACGCGGCGAATACGTTCGGAGAGATCGAAGAGCGCACCGCGGAAGTGTTCCACTTCTTCAGGCGTGAAACCACCCACGCCGCCGTTGCCGTCGATACCGTCCAGCTTATGATAGAGCCAGCTGCTGCTGTGCTGAAAATACGTGTTTGAAAATTCGCGCCAGGATAGAGCCATACGAATGTCGCTGATACGCGTTTTCATGTCGCTCACCATGATTTCTCTTTCTTTTACTGCTTCCATGCTTTTTTTCTTTTTATGTTCCCTCCTCTATTTGGGGAGGGAACATTTAGTTTTTTAATTGTAAGGTTGTCGGAGCATATTGTTGAAAATTTCTTCCGCGTACCAGAGTAATTCTGGGTAGCCATCGGGAAAACTTTTGTTGTAGTTGCGGATGGCTCTTAAAAGCTCAAGCTCCTCGTCTGTTACTTCAATAAATCTTTTTTTCATTGTTATTTTTATATTTCTTATTGGACACTACAAAGATACTACAATAATTTATAGTACGCAAGTTTTTCTCAGAAAAAAATATCTTTTTTTCAATATTCGAACCTTCTGCTGCCCCAACCTATCAGCGAATCTCCATCACGGGCCAGGGAGCTGCCGTGAGGGTGGCGGAGAGAGTGCAGGCGCAAGCATCTGAGGCACGAGCGGGGGCGCGGTCTTCGAAGGCGATGAGCAGGTGAGGGCGCTGCGCCAGGCCCAGGAGATACTGGCGGCCGCTCGTGTCGGTCAGGCGCAGGCAGAGCGGCTCTTCGGGCGGCGCGGGGCGCGTGGCGAGAGTGGCCGAGAGCTTCGCCGTCCAAAGGCGCAGGCCAGAGGTGGAGGCATCGGACACGGTGAGCGAGGCCAAATCGATGATTTCGAGTGGATCCCACACCACGCTTAGCGGGAGCAGGACGGAAAGCGTGTCGGGCAGGGGCAGCGCGGAGGCGAGATGGCGCGCGGGACAGCTTTCAATGCGGCGAATGTAGCGGATCATAATCTTCGGGGGTTAGGGGTTTCACTTCTTCATACTCTGCGGTGGGCACCGCGGCGGCTTCCTTTTGCCATTGTTGCAGATACTTCTGTATTTTGCGGTTCAGGTCGGGGATGGGCTGGAAACCTGCCACGGCGGGGTCGCCCGACATTTCGAACGGCTGCGGCACGATGAGCGAATAGTCGGCCACTTGTGCCTCGTCGCGGTCGAGGCGGGTGTATTTTCCCAGTGCCGAGAGCACCGAGGCAAAGGCTTTCGGATCTTCCTTTTCGCGCGCCATGCGGAAACCCTCCTCACAGCGTTGGATGAAGAGGTAGCGATAATAATCGGTGGTGGAAGAGTTCAGGCTGCCCAGGAGGATTTTGATGTAGCGCAGGTCTTTGTAGGCCGCGCTCTGCGAGATGTTGTAGGCCTCCTGCATGTAGCGCGCCATGTCGCGTTCCTCCTTGCGCGGGTGGTTGAGCCAGTAGGAATACACGTCGCGCATGCGAATGATGCGCTCAATCTGCGCTGGCTGCAAATGGGCTTCCTCCATCTCCTTGCGGTCGGCAAAGAGGAAGTTCTGGATGGTTTCGAGCGTGCGAGGGTCTTGGTACATAAGAAACAAAGAAATCGAGCCGCAGGCCTAAAGCCCACGGCCCGAAACAACATAAAACCTAAATCTAAAAATAACTTATGACTATGAAAAAGGGGTCAGAAAGAAAGTCCCAGCGCTTCGAGTTCTGCACGGAACTTTGGCGCAAAACAGCCGTCGGCACGCAGAATCAGCGCGATGCGTTGTTGCATCTTCTCCCTCAGAGCCGCGGCTGTTTCGTCGTCGGAAGCTTCCAATGCAGCAGCGAGGCGCGGCTTGTTGGTGGAGAGAAACTTTCGCGCAGCGGCCACTTCCTTTGCAGGGTTTGGGGCTGTGGTTTCGTCCTTAGCATCTTCAGGGCGGAAGGCGTCGTAAGTTTCCCAGTTCTGCCGATAGCGCACGTCCAAGTCGCGCAGCTGCTGAAGATATTCGAAGCGGTCGCAGGGCAGCGCATCTTCCATCTCCTTGAGCTGCTCAAAGAGTTGTTTCATCTTCTGATAGAGCAGGCCGTTGTCGGTGTAGAGCTGCTGAATTTCTGCGGGCAAATCATCGTGGTCGGGGCGGATGCCCTTTTTGGCAGCATCTGTCGAAGAGTTGGCAGCATCTTCGGCCGTTGCTGCGGGAGCATGCGGCGAGGTTTCCAACAGTTGCGCCACCGCCGGTATGAGCTGGCGGTCCAGTTCGGCCACGTCGTGGACGGTCATCCCATCCAAGCGGATGCGCAAATGTTTGTTCAGCTCATACTCCAGCTTGTCGTGCATCCGCTCGGGGCGGAGCAGAATGCGGGAGTAGAGGAATTTATTGCGGTTGAGCTGAAGCAGCAGCGACGCGCCCGCGGGAACGTCTCTTTCCTCGCGGGGCGTCATCAGCCACTGCTGAATTTGTTGGGTTAACTTTTCGTCCATCATGTGTTAGCCTCCTACTGACGGTGCCGCGCCTGCGGGGCCGTCGGTTCTACCATCAATTTCACCCTCGGCCGTCACGATTTTGCCTTCGTAGAACGGTGCGGGACAAACGTCCGTAGCTTCTACGGCAAACATAGAGCCGGCGCTACCATCCAAGCCTTCGCCTGTTGCGCCGCTGGGTTTCGTGTCGGTTTCGAACTGTTCGGAACCTAAGATGCGCACGCGGCCGTCGCGTTGCGGAATGGCCCAAACGAGATCGTCTGCGATGGCCATGCGCTGGAAGGCAGCAGCCGAGCCATTGATTTCGGGGTGAGTGGCCGTGAACTTGTTGAGGAACGTGCGGCTGGGTTTGTTGCCCTGCGCCTCCCATTCGATGTTGCCTTTGTTGTAGGCCAAATCCACCACGAGCCATTTTTTGTCAGCCGCCAGCGTGAAGTCGCCTTTATAGGTGGCGAGCTTGCCGAACAAGTCCTTTTCGGCGGAGAACGCGGGCAGCGTTGGCCACTTCACAATCCAGGATTTCGGGATGACGTAAGCGTGAGCGCGCACGCCAGGCAGGATTGTTTTGCCTTTACAGTATTTCAAACTCTCGTAGAGAGAGAAGTCAGTACATTTTTCCATAACTGAAAAGAGTTTTTGTGTGGGTTAATAGGAGGGGTTAGGCGTGGAGTTTGCCCACGAAGAGAGCCTCGGGCGCGATGCTGCGGAACTGAGTACCGAAGAACATGGTGGCCACGAAGTCGAGGAGGAACGGAGCGTGTTTCTCCACTGCGATGGTTTCCTCGGCCAGGCCGTTGCCGTAGCCGTAAACCATGTTGCCCTGCGGCGCGAGGTGGATGAAGTTCGAGCCCTTCTTGGATACCAGCGGCACGAGTTCGCAAAGGTTGTTAGAACCTTCGAGGAACGTTTTCTGGTACTGCTGGTTGTAGGGCACAGCACCCACGCTCTGCTGGTAGTCCTCCGTGTAGGCGTTCATCACGTTGACGGGAATATACATCTTAGTGGGGCGGCTCTGGAGTTCATCGCTGGAAGCCCAGTAGAAGGCTTTGAGCAAATCGCAAGCATTCTGATGCGTGAAGGCAGCGCCGAACTCGTAGAGGTTCTTTTTCGCCGTGGCGATGTTGCCCGCGGTCATTTCCTTCTCTGTGATGGAGTCGAAACCATCGAAGAGATCTTTGGTGGTAGTGCCCGCGTCGTTGCGCTTTGCAGAGAAGATGCTCTCATTGAGCTTCTTTCCCAGCTGTGCGGCGAGGTAGAACAGCACCTGCTGCGCCATGTCGACCTGCTTGAGTTCTTCGCCTTGTGTCAAGAGCGAGCCGTAAACGGTTTGCCAGGCTTCGTTGGGGTCGAATTTCTTCACGACGCTGCCCAAGAAAACCTCCAGCGTGCGCGCATCGACGCTAACGCCCGAGTTGTCCACACGGGAGGGGTCGTAAGGGCCCAGTTCGATGTCGCCGCCCAGGCTGCCCATGACCACGCGGCCGCGACTGCCAGGGAGGGGAGTCATGTGTTTGAGGGTTTCATACGCACCGATGACGGGCATGATGAGAAGTTCTTTTTGATACTGAACGGCCGATTTTGCCAGGTCAGTGCTTTGGATGTTGAGTGTTGCCATAGTGTTAGAGAATGTTTTTGAAGCGTTCGAAACTTGCTTGTGCCGTAGCGGCATACTTCAGAGGGGAGTCGTCGACAGTGCCCTCAATCTTGGGGCTGTCGTCACCATCGGCGTTTTTGAGTTCTTCGATGTTGGCGAGCAGCTGCTGCTTCTCTTGTTCGAGAGCTGCGATGCTGTCGGCGTGCTGTTGTTTTTCTTGTTCTGCTGCGGCGAGTGCGTTTTCCATCTTTTGCAGATTCTCGGCAGAGAGCAGCAGCTGGCCGTTGCTCTCTTGGATACCCTCGACCTCGAGCAGGGCGAGAACGCGGGAGTAGAGTGTGTTCATAGTTGTTTGAATGTGTTGATTAGAGAAAAGTCGGCGCAGCGCGCGGAGGAGTCCTTTTTCGGTCTCCTCTGCTGCTGTGGAGTTTTTTATACCGTGGGTGGGAAGCGGCAGGCCGCAGGCGCGGAAATGCTCGCGGATGTCGGCCGTGAGCGTAACGCCTTCGCCCTCTTCCACGAGTTCGTCCACCAATCCCAGCTCCAGGGCTTCCTCGGCCGTGAGCCATGCGGCACGTTTCATCACTTCGGCCATCTCCTCCACGCTGCGGCCAGAGCGCAGGGCGTAGATGTTGGCCATCACGTCGTCAATCTTCGAGAGGTCGGCCGTGCGGTCGTTGAGCTGGCGGGCATACTCGCTGAGCTGGTCGGCATTCATCTGTTGCCAGGTGAACACTTCTGTGCTGCACTGGTGGAGGAGCAGCAGCGCGTAGCGGCTCATGCAAATCTTCTTCGCACCCATGGCCAAGATAGTGGCGGCTGATGCTGTCATGCCGAAGATGTAGGCCGTTACTTTCCCGTGGTCGAGGAATTGCTGGCGGATGTCGAGCGCGGTCTGCACATCGCCGCCGTAGGAGTTGATGCGCACATTCACGTTTTCCCCGCTCTGTTTCGCCAGCTTCTCGCGGATGTATTGTTTCGAAATGGGATACCCAATGTAGGAATCGATGTCGATGTGATAGTTCATGAGATATAGCTTGATTAACAAGAGCAAAGCTATACCTCTTATTATTAGGGAGAAAAGACATAGAAAAAGCGCCACCCCAAAGGGCAGCGCACACTGGACAAGTTTTCGTGTCAATTAAAACAAGCCCTGTTATTCTGTCACTGCGAGCGATGCCAGCTCGCGGCCAAAACTCTTGATTCCGTTTTCTATTCGTTCTTTTTGTTGTCGGCGCGGCTTGGAGCGGCCGTGCATGTATGCCCACAGCTGCTTTTGGTGAATGCCGGTAATTTTTTCCAAACCTGATAGCGATATGATCGTACCATAATAGAACAAGAGGCTTTGAATGTCGTAGTGCCATTCGATGGAGTATTCTCCACGTAGAGGGGCGGCCCATCTCTCTTGAGGTAGTTCTTCTTTGATAAGGTGGATGGCTTCCAATACGTCTGCCTTGCATTCCTCAATGGTATCTCCTGCGCCAAAGATGCCGTCACAATTAGCAGAGTAAGCCCCGAAGCTGTCCTTACTGGCGCAAACGTTGATGATTATCTTTTCCATATTCTTCTTATGTTAGAGGCGAAAGCAAAGGGGACTAAAGCCCCAGTGCTTTTGCAAGTTTTTTTCTCAGTGGCGGGTGTTCTCGGACGGGTCGGACTGGTCGGACGAGTCGGACGGCTCTAATTGTTTTGGTGAAACTCTTTGTACTTCATTTGGTTCTTGTTTTAATTGACATTGCAAAGATAGTAATTTTTCTATTCTTCTTTTCTTTTCTTTTTTGGATGTTCTCGGACGGGTCGGACAGGTCGGACGGGTCGGAGGTCCTCTCTCTTGGATGTTCTCGGACAGGTCGGACAGGTCTGACGGGTCGGACTGGTCGGAGGTCCTCTCTCTTGGATGTTCTCGGACAGGTCGGACAGGTCGGACAGGTCGGACGGGTCGGAGATCCTCTCTTGCATATTCCGCCTCTTCGCCGCTGGCTCATTACCGAAAGCGAACAGGGCGCTGGGGGGTCGAAAAAGAGAAAAAGGGGTGTTTTTTTCTCTCAGAAGGAGGGGCGGCAGGCGGGGAATCCCTTGTAAAAAGCCAATGTTTACGCGTTTTTCGGGGCGAAATGGGGAAGTTTTTCTGAAGAGAGGGGGCGGAATAAGTTTCTCCAGGGCGAAAAGGTGCGGAAAAACTAAGAAAGGGCGGAAAAGAGCAAGCGGCCGCTGAGCACTCCCCCTCATGGGGGAGATGGAGGGGGCTTTGCCGTGTGGGCGCGGAGGGGGATTTTTCAATTCCAATTGGAAGTAACGGCCATGATGCTGCCTTCGATGGGGAAGCGTTCGCAACCTATGTAGAGCGTGTCGAAGGCATCGGAACCATCGGTGCGACTCTCGAGGCGGTCCTCGTCGGTTTCGGCGAGCTTTTCGCCGCGCTTGTCCTTTTTGCCGTTGTACACGCCCGCGCTCTGGATGGAAACGAGCAGGTCCTCATTGTTGGCTTCGTTGAAGTAGGGCATGAGGCGCGCTTGTCCGGCAAAGCCGCGATTGATGAGCAGGTGTTTTTCGATGTGGCGCATGGGTGCGCCGAGATACATGGGGACGACCGTCCAGCCGCGGCGCTCGAATTCGTGTTCGATGACCCATTCGAAGTCTTCGTTATTGACGGCGTAGTTAGAGCCGCGGGCGGTGGCGTCGAAATAGAACACAACGGTTTTCTCGGGGAAGTGTTCGTAGTACTGGCAGAAGTCGCCCACGAGTTCGGGGAGTTTTCGCTCGTATTTCACGTAGAAGGATTTCACCACATTGAGGCGGTGTGCGCCTTCGTCGGGTTGTCCAACGACCATCCAGTTGATGTTGGAATTGAAGTCGAAGGCGATGCGTAGGGGGGTGTGAGGTTGGAGGTCGCAGTCCATGCGGGAATCCACTTCGGCGAGTCGCTGGAGGTCGTAGTCGAGGGAGTCGAGGTAGGAGAAGTCCGTGGCAGCATATTTGTGGGCGGGGCGCATGGACGAGTAGAAACCGTCGCGCATGATTTCCACGGGGATGCAAAGGATGGAGGTTTGGAAAATGAGGGGCGGTAGGTCGCGTTTCATTTGGCGCACATAGTCTTCCCCCAGCACGGCCATGTTGGTGAGCGAGGAGTAGGTTTTGTAGAACACGGCTTGCCGGCGCAGCTCCGTGAGCTGGTGGTCTACTTCGGTGATGGCGTGTTTGAGAGCGGGCGTGGGGCCAGTGGTGAGCAGCAACTGCTGTTGGAGCTTGTAGCGTTGGAGCACGAGGCCTTGGATGAGGGCGATGAGTTGCGGATCGCTATCTTTTTCGTAGTGGAGAAACCAGCTGCCTTTTTTGGTCACAGGCATATCGGAGGTGATGAGCATCCCGTGATGGAACGGCAGGTCGCCGAATTCGCGGGTCTGTCCGCGGTTGGCCTGGAAGGTTTCGTCTTTGAGTTGTTCGAAGTCGATGAATTTTGCTTCGTCGATGTCGAGGAAATCGAAGCTCTTGGAGTTGGACGTGCCTTTGCGGTCCTGCGAAATGATTTGTCCGATGGCGCCGGTGTAGAAGGAAATGATATTGTCCCAGCAGGCGGGCGTGATGAGCGGCTTGGGCCAGTTGAGCGCTTTGGGAGGTGGATGACCGATGCACCAATGTATGTCGCGTCGGTAGCCCCAGGCTTCCCAGTGCATGAGCATGGAGGGGAGCGTGTTGGTGAGTGCGCGCTTGCCGTTGGGAGCTACGAAGGCGGTGGTGCTGCGCGGCATGAGCTGGAAGTTGCGCAGGTTGGTTTGTGCGTGGAGCACCCCTTTTCCCGTGCCGCGTCCGGCCACCACGATGCTGTCGCGTGCGCCGGTGCGGATAACTTCCTGCTGCATCTGGTTGAAATACACTTTTTTCATCTTTTCACAAAACCGCTTTATAATCAATCTTTTTGCGATGTTTTTTTCCTAAAATTATTTCGGAAGCTAAATAGTCCTTTCGGATGCGGTAGAATTTTTGGCGCACGGCTTCGCGGTAGTCGAGGGCTATGCCGTGCTGCTCACACCAGCGATCGATGTGTGCGTTGATGCCGCGCGTGGTGAGCAAGGGAGCGAGGCCATACCAGAGGTCCATGCGGAAGAGCATTTCCACGGCGGCGATGAGTGCCGTTTCGCCCTGCCGCGACAAATGGGTGTGGGAGTAGGGATTTTTGCCGTGAACGATGGGCACGCGCACGGGGATGCCTGCCGAGCGCAGCGCGGGGACATAGTTTTTCGATGGTGGCCGCTGGATGTAGCGCGCCAGGATGGCATTCTCATTCGAACGAGCGGGGAAGGCTACGGGGCTGCCCAGGCGATTTACAAGCCATTGCCCCAGATATTTCTCAAAGGGGACATAAACAAGGATGTGTTCCATGAGGTCAAGAGAAAGAGTGTGTGTGTTTAAGAGCTTGCTGCAAAGATAATTTTTTTTTCAGTAGTGGGTGTTCTCGGACTGGTCGGACTGGTCGGACGGGTCGGAGGTCCTCTCTCTCTCTTGGATGTTCTCGGACTGGTCGGACTGGTCGGACGGGTCGGAGGTCCTCTCTCTCTCTTGGATGTTCTCGGACTGGTCGGACTGGTCGGACGGGTCGGAGGTCCTCTCTCTCTCTTG
>ERZ773066.709-NODE-709-length-18007-cov-2.979557_pt1 | contig 18007 bp, 15 predicted proteins | sample MGYA00580573_ERZ773066 | MGnify/ENA primary metagenome ERZ773066 (study PRJEB29015, sample SAMEA2738128) | human oral metagenome | biome: human oral; feature: human-associated habitat; material: saliva | place: China | collected 2203 ... | reverse complement strand
GATGAACTGAGCGAAGTAGCACTGAGTCTTGCGGATGAATTAAAGGAGAATTATCCGGATCTTCATGTTTTCATGTTGGATACGTATATGGAGCATGATAAAAGCAACTTTACCAGTGTGTCCGTGGATCCTTTTGAGTCGTCTTTTGTGGCAGGGTACATTGCAGCAAATATGACGAAGAAGAAAGAAGTTGGTTGGATTGGACACAAAGACATTTTGAAGATTCAGCGTTTCCGTGACGGATATACTGCCGGTGTAAACTACGCAAACAATGGAGTAAAGGTAATTTCCGCTTTCACAGGGGATCCTTTTGATCCGATTAAAGGGCAGGAGACGGCGAAAGCGATGATTCAGAATAATGACATAGACATCATATACCAGACAGATTATCTGGGAGGACCGGGGGTCATTTCTGCCTGTGCGGAAGCGGGAATTAAATGCATCGGTGTAGATGACTGGCAGGGGTATATCGATCCGTGTGTATTCTGGTCTGCTGTGAAGCCGATGAATGTGGCGGTTGTGTCCCTGGCCCACGATACCTTGAAGAACCGTCAGTTTCCAACCGCGCTTGATTTTAATTTAAGTTCCGGTGGTGCAGTTTATGACAAGAGAGATGAGAAGAATATTCCGCCTGAATTATTGGAGAAAGTAAAGAATTTGATTAGTGAAATCAAAGAAGGAAAGATTGACGTATTTAAGGGGTATGACAATTATCGCTTAAAGTATTAATAGATAATAGTTAGTCAAGGGCCGTGAAAAAGCATGCGCATCGTATTCTTTTTTGCGGCTCTTTTCTAAGTTCAGCAGAGGTTTTACATGGAAAAGGCTTCCTATTTACTCGAATTAAAGGGGATAAGCAAGTATTTTCCCGGAGTAATCGCAAACGACCATATTGACTTACGGATAAAAGGCGGACGTGTCCATGCGATTATCGGAGAAAACGGTGCTGGGAAAAGTACATTGATGAACATGATTGCCGGTAGTTATTTTCCGGATACGGGAGAGATTTTCTTAAACGGAGAGAAGATTGAGCTCCATAGTCCCGGGGATGCTGTAAAGCATGGCATTGGCATGGTGTTTCAGGAATTTATGCTCTTTCCGGGGTTAAGTATTTTGGAAAACATCATTATGGGGGCAGAGCCGCAAAAAGGATGTTTTATTGATCAAAAGAAAGCAAGAGAAAGCATTCTTTCTATATGTGAGGCTTATCAGTTTCAGTTACCGCTGGACGATAAGGTAGAAACGGTTCCGGTAGCAGTGCTCCAACAAGTAGAGATTGTGAAGCTGCTTTATAAAAATGCAAATATCATTATCCTGGATGAGCCGACCAGTGTACTGACTCCACAAAGTGTTGCAGGACTTTTTGCTGCAATCCGGAGATTGATTGCACGCGGAAAAACAGTGCTGTTGATTACGCATAAACTACAGGAAGTTGTGGAAATTGCGGAGGATATCACCGTCTTAAAAAGTGGAAAAGTATCGGGGAATATTCGAAAATCGGAGGCAAGTGAAGAATTGCTTTCCAAAATGATGTTCGGTTCCGAGATTTCGTTGCAGGTCAAAAAAGGAAGCAGCGTGAAGAAAAGAGAAGTTCTAACTGTGAAGAATTTAAATCTGTTCTCGAAGTTTCATGTGCCCATTGTGAAAGAAGTACAATTCTCTGTTCGGGAAGGGGAGATTGTCGGCATTGCAGGTATAGCCGGGTCGGGACAGAAAGAATTGGCGGATGCTTTGATGGGACTATACCCTCTGAAACAAAGTGGAAAAATATATTTGGAAAAGGAAGAGATTACACATGCTTCTGTAGGAAAGAGGAGGGAAATTGGCATAGCTTATGTAGCGGAGAACCGAAAAACGGTGGGAACCTGTGGGAAGTCATCCATTTGGGAAAATGTTTTCATGGGCTTTCCGAAACAGAAGGAAAATCGGGGACGCCTTTTCCTTCATAAAAAAAGAGTAGAGAAACAGTGTCATGACATTGTGGAAGACTTTTCCGTGAAAACAGCGGATATCCATGCAGCAGTTTCTACCTTATCAGGAGGAAATATACAGAAATTACTCGTAGGGCGGGAGTTTACACAAGGAAAGAAACTCATGATTATAGAAGATCCTACAAGAGGAATTGATATTTCCGCCGTTTCTTATATCTGGAAGAGAATCCTGCGTCTTGCGGAATCCGGAATTGCCATCCTGCTTATCAGTCATGAACTCAGCGAATTGAAAGAATTGTCGGATAGAATCCTGGTCATGTATGACGGACGTTTACTGGAACCGGAGAATAGCACCGCGCTTTCAGAAGAAGAGCTTGGGCTTTGGATGACCGGTGGAAAAGCAAGTGGAGAAGGGAAGGGTGAGCGGTAGAGTGAAAAAAGAGATACAAGAGGGAAAAAGACTTGTCTTTCATAAAGAAACTAAGCTGGTCATACAATATAGTATTGCTATGCTGCTCACCCTCTTTTGTGGTGCTTTATTGGTCCTTTTGCAGGGAGAAAGACCGCTATATGCGTTAAAGGAAATTTTTTATGGTGCCTTTGGCAATGAAGTAAATATCGGAACGAGTCTGCGATGGATGACGCCATCATTACTTGTTGGAGCAGCGGGGGTTATTTCATTTCGCTCGGGCGTGATGAATATGGGAATGGAAGGGCAGATGTATCTTGGAGCATTATCTTCTGCGATACTGGGGTATTCTCTGCATTTGCCGATGTTCTGCCATATTTTTCTTTGCCTTCTTGTAGGAGGAGTGACAGGTGCGCTCTATGCACTTGTCCCGGGACTGATTCGATTGTATTTTCATATACATGAGTTAATCACCACTCTTCTATTGAATTTTTTAGCGGCACTTTTTACGGAATATATTGTGATGTGGGTGATTCTAGGAGGAAAGCAGGCAGAGAACGGTTCTCAGTCGATTGCAACGCCGGAGATTGTAAAAACGGCTATTTTACAACCGATTATCAAAGATACTATGGCGAGCACAGGATTCTTTCTTGCTATTTTTTTGGTGCTTCTTCTATGGGCTCTTTTTCGATTTACCATCTTCGGATATGAACTGAATCAAATGGGACGAAATACTGCCTTTGCGAGACAGGGCGGTGTAGCTATCGAAAAAAATTATCTTGCAGTTCTGATGATTTCCGGCGGGATTGCCGGACTATGCGGAGCGATTGAGGTGATGGGCTCCTATCATCGTTTTATACCCTATTTCAGTAAAAATATGAGTTGGGATGGCATTATGATTACTCGAATTGCGATGAATAATCCCTTGGCAGTCTTTCCGGTTTCCTTCATTTGGGGCGCACTAAAGGCGGGAGCCTTAAATATGGAACGCGTAACGAAGTTGAATCGCTTGGTAGTGAATCTGATTCAGATGTTTTTTGTTCTTTTTATTGCGGTAGACTATGCTTCTATCTGGAGAGCTCTAAAACGGAAACTTTCGGGGAAGGTGGGAAATGATGCAGGGGAGATGAAGTTCTAACGCGAAAGTGTAGAACGATAGAATGGAAATGGTATGGAAAACGAATTTTGTGAGGATTTTGGATGAAAGAGTTCATCAGTTTATTTTTAGGGAGTGTTACCTTGGCAGCAACTGTACGTATGGCAACCCCCATATTGTTTACCGCACTCGGTGGCTGTTTTAGTCAGAAAGCGGGAACTTTTTGTATTGCATTTGAGTGTTTTATGCTTTCGGCCGCTTTTTTTGCAGCGTACGGATCGTATCTCACGGGAAGCCCGTATGTCGGCACCCTGTTCGCCATTGCCACAGGGGTTTTGTTAGCAGGATTTTATGGACTTTTTGTCTATACTTTTCATGCAAATGCCGTCATTGTCAGTATCGCTTTTAACTTTGGAGCATGGGCGGGGACAACCTTACTTCTTACAAAACTCTTCGGTGTCCGGGGATATTTTTTCAGTCCGAAAATAAAAGGATTTTCCGCGATTTCTATCCCTTTATTGTCTTTTATTCCCTATCTTCGGGATATTTTCAATCGACAGTCCTTGCTTGTTTATCTGGCTTATCTCTTTATTCCATTGTGCTTTATTCTCCTGTATAAAACACCTTTCGGACTTCGTGTGCGGGGGGTAGGAACAGCCGCAAACGCGGCGCGTACAGTGGGGGTGGACGTACTGCATTATAAATGGATGAGTCTTATGATTATGGGGGTCTTATCCGGGATGGGGGGCGCATACATCACGCTCTCCGGGATGAATATTTTCTCGGAAAATATGACCGCGGGAAGAGGATTTCTTGCCTTTGCCGCGATTTTAGTGGGGGAAGCAAATCCAATTCAAGTTGCGCCGGTTTGTCTTCTTTTCGCTTATACCGATGCACTCAATTTAAAGCTTACAGAAAGTGGATTTCCGGTACAGATTTTGAAAATGCTTCCCTATGCGGTTGTCATTCTGGTTATGCTGCTTTCCAAATGGAAGGAATTTGACGGGATTCCGCGTTTACAGGAAGAAATTGAATTATAGGAGGAGAATTATGGCTAAGTTTCTAATTGAGACAGCATTGCTGACGCATGGACTTGTGTCTATCGATGAAGCGGAACTTATATCGCAGTGGCCGTTTCAGGAAGAGGATTTAGTTTGGGTAGAAGAAGGGAAGATTCGAATCGGAACACTGAATGACTACCTTCCTATTCGAAGAAGGGCAGAAAAAATCATACGTGTTGATCGTGACATTCTGCAAAGGAGTTTGGAGAATAAAGAGGACGGCTGTCTTACAGCATCAGGTACGATGGCTGTTGCTGAGAGATTAGGTATTCCGCTGGCAGTTACTGCCGGAATGGGAGGAATCAGTAATTATATCAAAGGAGAAGAACTCTGTCCGGATCTTCCGGCACTTGTTGAATCGAAGACAGCCCTGATTGCGACTTCTCCAAAGGATGTCGTGGATATTCCGGCAACGATTCAGTGGATACTCAATCATGGTGTAAAAGTTTTTGGTGCACGAGAATCCTATTGCTCAGGTTTTATGTTTTCCGGAGAGAAGATTCCACTGACCGGGCAATTTCCAATTGGAAGTGCGATTCATTCCGGAACCTTGATTTTACAGGGTATCCCGGAAGAAGAACGTATTCCTAAGGGAGATATTTTGGAAAAAGCTTTGGAAGCAGGGCTCCAAGCACAGGAGAAAGGGGCGTATTTTCATCCCGCTGCAAATGCAATGATAGACCAACTTTCAAAAGGAAAATCATCCCGCTTACAGCTACATTCTTTGATTGAAAATGCATTTTTGGCGGAAAAGTTGTGAGGGAAATCCAATCTCACCCTACCATTCTCCCTCTAAAAATTCTTTGGTTTCGGGCCTCTCAGGATGAGCAAAAAACGCTTCTTTTTCGCCCCATTCCCAAAGCTCTCCCTCGTGGAAGAAGAGAATTTGGTCGCCGATACGCTTCGCCTCGGAGAGGTTGTGGGTCACGATAATCATGCTGTATCTGTTTTTCAGCTCTTGCAGGAGTTCTTCTATTTTCAGGGTGGAAAGTCGGTCTAAGGAAGAACAGGGCTCATCCAGAAGGAGGATTTTCGGCTCCATGCAAAGGGCGCGGGCAATACAAAGCCTTTGGGCCTGCCCTCCGGAAAGGCTTAGAGCGGAGCGATGGAGCTCCCCGGAAATTTCCTCCCAAAGTCCTACGTCTTTAAGCTTTTGCTGGATTAATTCCTTCTGCTCGGCTTTATTTTTGATACCGTAATACTCTAAGGCATAAGTCATATTTTTATAAATGGAAAAAGGAAAAGGACTGGGGTTTTGAAAGACCATGGCAATCTGCTCCAGTCGCTTTTCTTTTTGCTTTGTCAGATTTTCTCCGGAAAGAAAGATTTCCCCTTCCATAGAGGCCTCTTTATTTTCCAAAAGAAGACCGTTCAGGCTCTTTAAGAGAGTAGACTTCCCGCAGCCTGAGCTTCCCAGGAAAACCGTGATGCTCTTCTCCGGAATCCGGAAATGCAGATTCCGGAGGATTTGTCTTTTACCATAGGAAAGGCTCAGATTTTTCACTTCCAAAATGGGATTTGTAAATAAAATGGGATTCGTAGATTCGGTAGACATTTTATTCTCCTAAAATAGTTTATTTATCTTTCGGATATTTCTTATTCCATTCGATTTTACGGTTGGTAACGTCCGGAAGAGTTCTCGTTAAATTTTTCGTTTTTATGGCAGTTACTTTTTTTTTGCCATTTCCTGTGGCAGTAAGCGGTCAGAAGGCTGGCTATTCCGTTTCCAATGAGCAGAAGGAAGAGCATCACCAAAGCGGTTCCGTATGCTCTGGATAAGGAGGTACCGCCTTGTACCAGCAGCAGATAAAGATGCAGGGGAAGCGCCATAGCCGGGGACAGTAAGGAGGTAGGGCTTTTCGCAAAGGCGACTCCTCCGGTAAATAAAATCGGCGGAGTGGCTCCCAGAGCAAAGCAAAAGGCCAGAAGCATGGTGGAAAGAAGCTCCGGTAAAGTATAAGGAAGCACAAGCTTTCTCAAAGTATAGCCTTTGGAGCAGCCCAGACTTTCGGAAGACTGGAGGTAGCTTTTCGGCACTTCTTCAAATATCTTTTCCATACGGATTTCCATGAAGGGGAAAATCATAATTGCCAAAGCGATGGCGCCGGAGAGTACCGAGCGCCCCAACTTCAGTTGGTATACAAATAAGCTGTAGGAAAAGAGTCCCAATACTATAGAGGGAACGCCGGAGAGCAGGTGAATAAAGAAGTGCAGGCACTCTTTTTTTCTGCCTTCCTTCGCATAAAAGACCATGAAAAGAGCGGTAAAAAGGCTTGGCAGTCCTGAAAGTACCAAAGCCGTAAGGGAAAAGGCCAGAGAGCCGGTTATAGCGGGAAAGATTCCTCCCTCTTCTCCCAAGACCATTCCCTTTGGCGTGTCCAGAAGAAAGCTTGGAGAGATGACTTTGTATCCCTTGTAAAGGATATAAAGAAAGAAAAACAGCAGTGCGGAAAAAATCAGCAGGAAGGAAAGGAAACTGTATAGGAAGAGGAGGGCAGCGGAAAAAGATTGGGACGCCTTTGCTCGCTTCCCGGTAGCAAGGAGATGTGGCGTTGCTTCTTCCCTATTTTCCGCGGAATGCATAGAAGGAGACTTCGAAGTAATCGGATCAGGACTACCTGCTCGAGATGTCAATTTCGAAGTGCGTGGTCTTTCTCCCATTTTCACCAGCAAATGAATCAGCGCAACCAGCAGTAAAAGTACAAGCCCCGAGGCATAGAGGGCGTGGTAGTGGAGAGAATGATACTCCGCACTGCCCATTTCCAGCGCAATGAGTGAAGCAATGGTTTCGCCCTTGGAAAGGAGCTTCGGGAAAAGATTGGCATTGCCTACCACCATCATTACCGCCATAGTCTCTCCTAAAGCTCTTCCGCTACCCAGCAGGAAGGCCATAAAAATGCTTCGAAGGGAAGAAGGAAGGATCAGCCTTAGGATAATGTAGGCGGGAGGAAGTCCCAGAGCCCTTGCCTCTAAAAAGTATTTCGCCTTTAATTTCACCATACTGTCCGTGATGGAATCCACCATAAAGGGGAAAATCAAAATGGAAAGTAGGACAGCAGCCAGTAAGACGCAGGAGCCTGTACTCACGCCCATTTTTAAAAAGAGAGGCTTTCCTACCGTTAAACCGATAAAGCCGTAAACCACGGAAGGAATGCCGGAAAGTAAGTCCAAAAGGGGATAAAGGATCCGTCTTCCCCTCTCCCAAAAGTAAAAAGCAAAAAAGATACTACAGCCCAGAGACAAAAGGGTGGAGAACAACAGGGCAAGGAAGGAAACGAAAATAGAGCCCATCAGAAAGTGGAAAATGCCGAAGGATGCCGTTCCGGTGAATGCCATGGGGTTCCATTTGGAACTGAACAAAAAAGAAGGCAGGGAAACACTTTCAAAGAGGGGCAGGGATTCCTTTGCCAGAAAAAGAAAGAAAAAACTCAGAATACCGATGGAGAGAAACAAAAAAGCGTAAACGAAAAAAAGAAAGAGAGAGTTTTCCAGCTTTCTGCTTTTAAGATTCCGCATTTTTACGACAACCTTACTTGGAAAATGCAGGAATGTAACCATTTGCCACAACCGCATCATACCCTGTCTCGGAGAAAACGTAATCAATAAAGGCCTGTTCATTTTTTGTGATTGTCTTTCCGGTAACGAACATAACCGGTCTTTGAATCTTGTAGTCACCGCTTAAAATCTTCTCTTCGGAAGCTTCTACGCCGTCAACCTTGATTTCTTTCAAAACAGTGCTTTCTTTGTTTGCTTTGTTAAATGCACCGAAGCCTACATAGCCGATGCCGTTCGGATCGTTTGCTACATTTGTTGCCAGCTCAGTCATGGAAGCGGACTGGGTAGCGGAAGGGGTGATTTCCTTATCTCCCATTACTGCCTTCTGAAAAACTTCATAAGCGCCGCCGGAAAGGTCACGGATGTACACATGAATCTCATCATCGGAGAGAGCGGAATCGACCTGACTCCATTTGGTATATTCTCCGTCGAAAATCTTCTGTAAGGTTGCCGTATCCAGATTTTCCAGCTTATCCGCATTGGGGTTCTTGCTGCTGACCGACACGGTTAAAGCATCCTTTGCCACTTCAAAGCTCTTATAGTTCTTGCCTAGACTCTCTACTTCCTTATCTTTAATGTCTCTCGCCAGCATACCGAAGTCGGCGGTGCCGTCGACAGCAGCCTTTACCCCTACGCCGGATCCGCCCGGAGCGACATAGATGGAGATGTTTTCCTTCGGGAAAGAAGCATCTACCTTGTCCCAGGTCTCATACTTCTCGGTAAAGGAAGAAGCTAAAGAGGACATAATGGGGTACAAAGAAGTGGAACCGCAGAATAAAATCTGTGCCTTAAAATCGGAACTGTCGGAAGAAGCTTCTGCCTTGCTTTCTCCCTCTTTTGCCGTAGTGCTTTCTGCCGCAGTTTCCTTGTTACTTGCCGCCGCAGTGGTGGAAGCCGTGCTTCCCTTTGCACCGCAGGCTACCAGAGAAGAAGCCAGAAGAAGGCCGCCGAGTAATAAAGATAGTTGTTTTTTCATCATTTTCCTCCCATGGAATTGCATAAATATATCTTCTCTGCACGAATCAGAAGTTTTCACGCTTTTCGTATCAAAGAAGACATTGTAGAAACAGTCCTATTATGGGGAAGATTAAGAAGCGGGTTAAGAGGGAAAAAGCTTGACCGGGAATAAGGAAAAGGGTTGACCGCAACTAAGGTAAGCGCGGAATACATGTCATGGAATAATGGAAAAACATTCGGCAATATGGTACCATGGAGCCATCTTTAACGGAGGAGGCACAGCATGCGAGTCAATATCAATGTATCTGAAAATATTCTTGATTGGGTAATGAAAAGAGTTAATCCGTCTGTGCTTTCTTCAAAGCAAGGAGAACTGCTGAATGCCTGGAAAGCAGGCAGAAAGGTACCGACTTATAATCAAATAGAAAAAATGAGTAAGGTGACAGGCATTCCTCTAGGATACTTTTTTTTGGATAAACCGCCTGTTGAGGATTCTTCTTTTGTGGAATACAGGACAGTAGATAGTAAAGAACTCGCTCAACCCAGCAGAAATCTTATAGATACTTTGCATGATATGGAATTCGTGCAGGAATGGATAAGAAATGAATTACAAGCAACCGGATGTGATGATTTAAGTTTTGTTGGAGTCGTTAAAAAAACCGTTCAGACTAAGGATTTCGCTACTTTTGTAAGGAAATGCCTTCAAATTGAGATAAACTGGTATGAAAGCTGTAAAACCGTTGAAGAGAGCTTTAAATTGCTTCGGAATTATATCAGTGACCTGGGTGTTGTAGTAATGATGAGCGGAATCGTAGGGAGCAATACTCATCGAACATTGGACACGAATGAATTTCGTGCCTTTGCTTTAGTGGATAAGAAAGCACCGCTGATTTTTATTAATGCTAACGATTCTTTTAGCGGGAAGCTATTTTCTTTGTTGCATGAATTCGCTCACATTTGCTTGGGCGAGAACAGCCTGTTTAACGACCGTTACGGAAGTATAGAGAAAGTGTCTACTACGGAGAAAACATGCAATGCATTGGCGGCAGAAATTCTGGTTCCTGAACATATTTTTTTGGAAAAGTGGAAAAAACAAATCCGAGAAAAAGATGAAGAAGCAACAATTAGAGAATTAGCAAAGTATTTTAAATGCGGTTATACGGTTATCGCGAGAAGAGCCTATGATCGTAAATTCATTGATTTTCAGAGCTATCAAAGTTTTGCGAGAAAAGCCGTTCAGCAGTACTTAGAAAAAAAACAAAGCGGCTCCGGCGGAGGTGATTATTACAATACTGCTGCCAGCAGGGTAGATAGAAGATTTTTTGATTTACTCCTTGGAAGCGTATCAGAGGGTAGAACATTATATTCTGACGCGTTTCGATTGACCAATACAAATCGAAGCACTTTTTCTAATTTGGCTGAGAAGATGAGGGGTGTTGGATGATGGAGAAGGAATTATTTTTAATTGATGCGAACTCGCTGATTACTCCTTATCTCACATATTATCCTTTTGATTTGGTAAAAACTTTTTGGAATCAAATGGAAGTGCATATTAAAAATGGAGACATTGCTATCTTGGATCTGGTGAAATCCGAAGTCCTAAAAGGAAAAGACAGTCTAAAAGAATGGATGGAAAATATAGAAGTAGGACAATTAATTGACCATCGAGAACCGGCGATAATAGTCAAGTACGGAGAGGTTCTTCGACATATACAAGACAATCCTGCCTATAAGCCTGCGGCATTAACCGAGTGGTCGCGTGAGGAAGTGGCTGATCCGTGGCTTATAGCTACAGCAGCTGTTGGAAACTATACTATAGTATCTTTTGAAAATGAAAACAAAGGATTAAATACTCGAAACCCCAGCAAAAATGCTAAAATTCCTGATGTGGCTAAGGTGTTTAAGGTGGAAGTAAAAAATCTCTATTACATGATGCGAGTATTAAAATTTAGCTTATAGACCTTCTTAATTTATTGGGAAAAGATATGCTGCTGAACTATCAGACTCTAAGGACAAAACAGGATTAGATTGTAAAAGAGGTAGATTAGAAGAAAACTACAGATGCAGAATAGAGAGAAGCTGCAAGGCATTTTGTAAATAAATGGCGGGGGAAAAGGAAATGAGGACGAGGATGGAAGGCCATACTGGCTGGATTTCCTTAGCAATGTTATCGGGATGGAGAATGCTACTGACCGCGTGAAATTTGGAAAGAAGGTCGTGGGGGATTGCCATGAATGAAATTAAGAAAAAGGATAGGCTCTGGCACGCTGATGATAATTCTTACGGACAGCTGATTCGGAATATTGGCTCTCTACTGGAAACCGGTAAGAAGCAGGCAGTGTCCGCTGTGAATCAAGCCATGGTTAGAACCTACTGGGAAATCGGTAAGCATATTGTGGAGTATGAACAGGCAGGTAATGAGAAAGCGGAATATGGCTCTGAGACGCTAAAAAGGCTTTCCAGAGATTTGACGGAACGATACGGTAATGGCTTCGGAATGAGCAATATCAACAAGATGAGAAAGTTTTATTCGCTATACCCAATTTTGCAGACAGTGTCTGCAAAATTGAGCTGGAGCCATTACGTAGAGCTCTTGAAGATTGAAGATGCTATGGAACGGTCCTTCTATCTAAAAGAATGTGAAAAGGAGAACTGGGGCGTTCGGGAACTTCGAAGACAGATGAAGAGTATGTTGTTTCAGCGTTTGGTGTTGAGCAAAGACAAAACGGAAGTAATCCGGCTTTCAACAGAAGGACAAGTGGTTGAGAAGGCAGAGGATATTCTTAAAGATCCTTATGTTTTTGAGTTTGTCGGTTTGCCGGAACTTCCGGTATACAAAGAGGGAGATCTCGAAAATGCGCTGGTTAACAACCTGAGTCAGTTTCTGTTGGAACTTGGCAAAGGATTCACCTATGTGGGCAGACAGCAGAAAATCAATATCGGCGGAAGAATCTATAAGGTCGATCTGGTCTTCTATCACCGTATACTGAAGTGCTTTGTCCTTATTGATTTGAAGCGAGGCGAGGTACAACATGAGGATATTGGACAGATGAACCTATATCTAAACTACTTTCGTGAAGAGTTGAATACGGAGGGCGATACCGAGCCTATTGGCATTGTGCTGGGGGCCTATGAGGACAAACTGATGGTTAAGTATGCGACGCAGAACATTTCCAATCAGCTGTTCGTTAGTCGGTATCAGCTCTATTTACCGGACAAGGAGCAATTAGAACAGGAAGTACGTCGTTTTTTAAGGGAAGAATAGATTAAGGTATATGATGCGAGTATTAAAATTTAGCTTGTAATTTTTCTTGAATTTCTTGGAAAAGATATATTCTATATGTTTTTTTAAAGTGGTATTTATTTTATGCAGAGTAGCTTTGGCTAGAATGGAAAGGGACTCCATATTAGCTGAAAACAAAAAATCTATCGGCGAAAGGAAAAAAACAGCTCTGTAGGAAAGGGAGGATATTAGTCCGACAATGAAGGAGGAGCTCACATGTCTAAGGGGAAAAAAGACACGATTGAAGCAAAGGGTTTTGCTATTCAAATTTATACTGAAGACTTTAAAAATGACTATATAAGTCTAACGGATATTGCAAGATACAAAAATGTGCATGAACCTAAAGATGTTGTTAAAAACTGGCTAAGAGTAAGAGATACAATTGAATTCCTTGGTCTCTGGGAGACTATTCACAATCCTAATTTTAAAGGGGTCGAATTCGACTCCTTTAGAAAGGAAGCAGGAACAAATGCATTTACATTATCGCCTCAGAGATGGATTGAAAATACAAATGCAATCGGTATTGTTTCTAAATCCGGGAGATGTGGGGGAACGTTCGCTCATCCTGATATAGCAATGGAATTTGCTTCATGGATTTCACCAGAATTTAAGCTTTACATTATTCAAGACTATAAGAGACTTAAGTCAGATGAAAACTCAAAATTATCATTAGGTTGGAATCTAAATCGAGAAATTTCTAAAATTAACTATAAAATTCATACAGATGCAATCAAAGAATATCTCTTAAAGGATCTTACCAATGAGCAGTTATCTTATAAATACGTAAGTGAAGCGGATATGCTCAATGTTGCCTTATTTAACAAAAGAGCAAAACAGTGGCGTGAAGAAAATCCGGACCTAAAAGGGAATAGGAGAGACTATGCGAGTTTAAATGAGTTATTGGTACTTGCCAATATGGAAAGCTATAATGCAATTCTTATTGGAAAAGGCATGGATCAAAAAGAAAGAATGATAGAGCTAAGAAAGCTTGCAAGAACTCAGCTGATGTCAATTGAAAAGTTGAACAACACGGGAATTAAGAGTTTAGAGGCTAAGTCAAAGAAATAGAGAACTACGTTTTTCAAAGTGGAATTTATTTTACTTAGGGGAGCTACGACTAGAATAGAAAGAGACTCTATTTTAGCCGAAGCTGTGTATTGTCTAAATGCAAAATTTCGGCTAATATGGAATGGAATTACAAATTAGCCGAATAAGATAAAGAAGAATAAAGCAGATAGCCGTAACAATGCGGTGAATCTATCGTTTTACGATTCGAAATAGGAGACAGATATGTCCTACATTAGAAGAAGTTTAGAAAAGATTGTTTTGCAGGTAACAAAAGAATATCCGGTGGTACTTCTTTCAGGGCCGCGTCAAGTGGGAAAAACCACAATGCTTAAGAAATTGATGGAAGGGACGGAACGAAGCTATGTCTCTCTGGATGATTTACAGGAAAGAGAACTTGCAAGGACAGATCCGGAATTGTTTTTACAGCTCCATAAACCGCCTATTCTCATTGATGAAGTACAATATGCTCCCGAACTTTTCCCCTATATTAAGCTGATTGTGGATAAAGAACAAACAAAGGGAGACTTTTGGTTAACGGGTTCAGAGGTATTTTCGCTGATGCGAGGTGTACAAGAATCTTTAGCAGGGAGAGTTGCCTTACTTTCTCTGTCGTCGCTCTCGCAGACGGAGGTTTACGGTGGAGAAGAGGAAATATTTACGCTTGATCAGGAAAGTCTGTTTTCCAGAAAAAAGGGAAGAAAGTCCGTGGATGCAAGTGAAGTTTTTCAGCGCATTTTCAAAGGCTCCATGCCGGCTATTGTGAGTGGGGGTATAAGCAGTCCCGGTATTTTCTATAGCAGTTATTTAAGTACCTATATTGAGCGAGATGTAAAGAGTCTGTCGGATACCATAGATTCTTTAAAGTTTTTACGCTTTATTACGGCACTTGCTGCAAGATGCAGTCAGATGTTGAATATCAGTGAACTTGCAAGAGATGCGGAGCTGAACCAAAAACAAGTGAAAGACTGGCTCAGAATCTTGGAAACCTTGGGGATTCTGTTTTACTTATATCCGTATTCCAATAATTTATTAAAGCGTCTTGTTAAAACACCGAAAGTATATTTTTATGATACGGGACTTGTGGCCTATCTGACCAAGTGGAGCAGTCCGGAAACACTTGCAAGCGGAGCAATGAGTGGGGCTATTTTGGAGAATTATGTGGTATCGGAAATACGAAAAACCTATTTGAATAATGGGAAAGAAGCTTTTATGTATTACTATCGGGATAAAGATGCCAAAGAAATCGACCTTGTTCTGGAGCAGGACGGAGAACTCCATCCTATAGAAATTAAAAAGTCTGCCAATCCGGCGTCGGAAATTCTTCGTGTCTTTCCTGTCTTAGACAAGTCATCTTTAAAAAGGGGAAACGGAGCGGTCATCTGCTTGAAGACAGAGTTGTCTGCATTTAATAAGGAAAACTACATTGTTCCGGTCTGGATGATATAAAGTTCTGCAATATAAAAGGATGGATGCGTTACAGGAGTCCTACAGGGATTAAGGATGTGTAACGTGTATGAAAAAAACCTCCCATGATGCAATATATCATAGGAGGTCTTTTTATTTGCTTTTATCTTAGTTTGACAGTCTTGAATTAGTAACTGTAATTATCCACCTCTACTTTATCAGATTCTTGAAATGGTGCCAGAGTGGAAATCATCTTAACCGGTTGATCATAGTTGTTTATTACATAATGTATTTCACCCGGCTCAATGTGAATCATTTGTCCTTCGGATAAGTGATTTACGACACCATCCACAATGACATCAATTTTTCCTTCCAAAATATAGAAGTTCTCTTCCATGACATTATGGTAATGTGCTTTGAAATCCACACCGGGCTGGAATTGAACGAGTGCAAAGTTCATTCTGGGTCCTTTCATTAAGTATTTAGGCCCGTTCAGATTCTCGTTCCTATATTCATAATCCTTTTCATCTACTACGTACATTTTTTCCTCCTACATTCATACAATTCATGCGTTATTTACGCACATTATTCTTTAACTTAAACCGGGTGCAATCCACATATACTTTAGTAGTTTCTCGTCACAGAGATGCAATTGCTCCTCATAGGTTTTTCTCCAAATGGGATACATTTCCTGATAAACAGCGTGGTTACTGGGGTTTGGAGAATAAATTTTATCCCATTTTACGCAAGCTTTGGCTGCTTTTGCAATGTCGCTATAGATACCTACACCATACCCCGCTAGTATTGCGGCACCTAGTGCAGTGGCTTCTTTCACTATGGGTACTTTCACATCGATATTAAGTACATCCGCTAAAATTTGGCACCAGAGAGGGCTTTTGCTTGCTCCTCCTGCGAAGATAACAGCATTTGGCGTTGTACCTGTTGAAGCTTGTACCAATTCCATGTGCCCTTTAGTTACCAGTGCGGTATTTTCCAGTATTGAGCGATAAAATGTATAGCGATTAAACTTTTCCGCATCTAAACCGAAGTTCAAGAAGGAAGGGGAGGCGTGTTTCCACTGAATAAAATTCATCACATCGGAGAAAGTACACATCATACCATAACAGCCTGCCGGTATCTTTTCTGCCTCAATGTTCATTAAGTTATAAGGGTCTTCACCGGTTTCTTTTGCGATGTCTTTTTCGCGCTGGCAGAAAGCATCTCTATACCAGCGCATCACAAGTCCCGGCTTAAAAGCAAGTGCTTCATATTGCCATACATTCGGTACGGCATGACAGTTTACGCGCACTCTGCAATAGGGATCCGTGTTCCCGTTCGCTGTATTGTATTCGTATTGCCAGAAGCTCCCGCCAAAAATTACGGCTTCACCGGGATTAACAGCACCCACACCGATCGTGCCTAATTGGCAATCTCCGCCGCCAACTATCACTGCTGTTCCTACAGCGAGTCCTGTCTCTTCTGCTGCATGTTCCGATACATAGCCGATTTTTGTGCCACATTCAACGACGGGAGGGAAAATATCACTTCTTAAACCGCATTGTTCTGCAATTTTCGGGTTCCATGAGCGCTTCTTTAAATCGAAGATGCCGATAGTGGATCCGTTACTGGGCTCTATTGCCAAAATGCCGGTCAGTTTGTAAATCAACCAATCATTGAACATACCGAGTGTGGCAGTTTCTTTATAGATTTCCGGAAGCTTATTTTTAACCCAGAGAAGACGGGGAAGAGCGCCAAGTGCATAGGTCTGTCCTGATTCTCTGTATAAAGTTTTTTCCAGCTCTGGATTTTGTTGAATGAGTTCTGCCACTTCATCCGTACTTCGACTATCAACGTTTGCGCATGCCCATATTTCCTTCCCTTCTTTATTGTAAAGGACAATTCCTTCTCTCATACACGTAGTGGAGATACCGGCGATGCTTTTGGGGTTTATGGATGTCTTTTCGATTAGCCGCTTTATGCAGTTTGCGGCTGATTCCCAATTGGACTTCCAGTCAAAGTCCATACTGCCCGGCCATCGTGGGTCTTCGCGATGTTCCCATTCTTCTTGTACACAATCAATTTGTTGACCTAAAGTATCGAATAAAACAGCTCTTATGCTTCCGGTACCTGCATCAATTGCGAGTAAATATTGTTGGTTCATAAGCAACTCCTTTAATTTTCGTTATTTTCATTAACTAAATAGGAAGCGGTTTCTTCGTCTGTAATAAAAACATCGAGAAAGTGACCATTTAATACAGAACGGATAGCCTTCACTTTTTTTTCTCCTGCTGCCACACCGATGACGTTTTCAAGTTTCCTTATGGCATCTAAAGTGGTGCTTACTGTTCGTTCTTCCAAAGACGAGTTGACGATTTCTCCGTTTTGATTAATAAAGTGGCTGAGTAAATCTCCGACTGCTCCATTATTCTCCAGTATTAAAAATTCATTCTGGCTTAAAATACCCGATTGAAGAATGGTGGCCCTCTGATCCATTGCTCCGATTCCTACTACGGAAAGATGGGAAGAGGGAATCAGTTGTTCAACCTCTTTTACCGATTTTTCGGCTTTAATGGCGTTTGCCATCTCCTTTGTGGATATGATTAGTGGAGAAGGCATTAAGTAAAGTTTGGAATTAAATGTTGATGATCTGGCATTTGGCAAGTAATAGCTGACACCACCGGTTAAGGATACAAAGGACAAGGTATATTCTGTATTGATTGCAAGGTGATTCAGAATTCTTCCGGTAGTATCTCCATAACCGATATTAATGAAACAGTCCGCATTTATGCGGTTTGAAATGTACATTGCCGCTGCTCTGGCTACATTTTCGTTTGTATCCTGCTCATTCGTAGGAGATGGAACGATAAAACAGTCTTTTAATGCGAACTTTCTAATCAAATTTTGTTCTAACTGCATGCGCTTATCTACATTGGAACGAATTCTGAATTGTATGATGCCGGTGGATTTTGCTTTTTCTAAAAGTTTAATCACTCTCATTCGGCTTATGCCTAAAAGTTCTGAGATATTTTGCTGCGTTAGATTCTCGGAATAATAGTACCAAGCAGTCTTTGCTATCAAGGACTCTTCATAGTCATATATTTCCATAAATCTCCTTTGATAAATGTTTTTAAATTAAACAAATGTTATCGTCTGAAGTATAGCAGTTGCAAGACATGCTGTCAACAAGATAAAGCTGCTGTTTATCGGAATTTGTAACAATTATAAATGCTGAAATAAAGATAA
>ERZ773066.706-NODE-706-length-18063-cov-6.195635_pt1 | contig 18063 bp, 17 predicted proteins | sample MGYA00580573_ERZ773066 | MGnify/ENA primary metagenome ERZ773066 (study PRJEB29015, sample SAMEA2738128) | human oral metagenome | biome: human oral; feature: human-associated habitat; material: saliva | place: China | collected 2203 ... | reverse complement strand
GGCCGCCGCGGCCCTTCGCGCAGAAGGAACGGCGCGAGCGGTACCAGGGGCGTCGCTCAACCGGGGGCAGGTGCACGGGCGCCGTGACGACGAGGTCGTTGCCGGTTGCGCTGTTCGCGTTCGTTGCCGCGCTGTTGGCGGGCGTGAGCTCCTGGGCGGGCTGCTCGGGCTCGGCCTGCTTGGTGGGCGCTGCGGAGGCAGCGATGTCGCTGACAGTCTCTGGTGTGGTCTCTGCTGCGGCAGCGTCGGTCGCGAGCGCGGCGGGGGATGCCTCGACCGCGTCCTGGTCCTGCAGGGGCGCGTCGGACGCGGGGGGCTCCAGCGGGTCCTGCTCGGCGTCTTCGGCGAACGCCGCTGCCGTCTCCTGAGCGCCCTGGGAGTCCTGAGAGTCCTGGGTATCTTGAGTGCCCTCGGTATCCTGAGCGCCCTGGTTGGAGGGCGCGCCTGCCTGGGGGGCGGTGCCCTTCAGGATGTCCTCGAAGGACGCGATGGCGGCTCCCTTGGTGGGAGCAGCCTCCGCGGTGGGGGCGGTGGAGGTCGAGGCGGCTCGCTGGGTGCCAGCTTGGTCGGCGGCAGCCTCCAGGTCGGCCAGCTCCTGGCTGTCCGAACCGTGCAGTTCTTCACGCGGGTCATTCGACATGCCCCCATTGTTTCAGGATCGTGTCGATTGTGTCGTCATGGCGCGCGGGAATGGGTGGGGTGGTACGTTTGTGAGGTCCTGCGGGTAGGGAACGGAATCGGTGGAATTATTCGATCCACCCCGGAGGGACATGTGTAGGCAGCGGCTGTCTGGAGCAGCAATCGCCTTGTGCTCCCACAACACCTACACTCCCAAATGCGAAGAGCCGATTTTGTTGTTTCTGGGCTGTTCGCTAGCGTGCTGGAGGTTCAGTAATCGGGTGCTCGTCCCCGATCTTCCCGTTGGATTGGTGCACGTTTCTGGTTGAGGGGGTCTGCTGGTGAGCTAGCGTTAGCGGGTACGTGCGGGGGGCTAGGACATAGAATCTGGCTTCGAGAAGGCCTCTGGCACGTTGTATCTGATTTCGTTGGCTTCTTTGCGGACGTTGATGTTCGAGCTTTCGAGGAGAATCGGGTTCAGGTAGGGCTTTCCTTCGTGAAGAAAGATTGCATTGGAGACGTTGGTTCGAATGTAGGTGGCGCTCTCGCGGGTGAATCCGAGCCGTTGGAGAAGGATGGTTTCCTGCTTTGTCGTGCCGTACTCGATGTACTCGTACCAGTCGTTGTCGAACTGCTCTACTCCGTGGACCTTCTTGTACTCGTTGGAAAATTTGAGGAAGTAGTTCGACAGGCTGAAGAGGATGACGTCTTCAAGGACTTTCAGGATTTCACTGATGACGATGTTGCGATGCTGGAGTGTGTTCTCGTAACGGATCTCTCCTTGCCCTTTGATGTAGAGCGTCCCTTGCTGCAGGCGGTATCTGAGGGCACGGTTGATAATGGAACGGAGTCCGTGACCCTCCATCCACTGTGTAAGCAATACGGTGTACCAGCGCAGCATCGTGAGCTGGTTGCCGTACCTATCTGTTTTTCCGAGTGTCTCGGGGTCGTAGACGCGCCATTTGAAAATTGAGGCGAGCCGTTCGAGAAACGCGAGAGTTTCGTCGTAGTTGAACTTCCCGTCTGGAGAGATGTGCGGGTATTTGAGACCGGCTCGGACAGCTTGAGTTAAGGATTCTGCTTGGTCAACAGATACGTTGATGTCGTCGTCTTGTTGCCCTTCTCTTTGTGAGAAGGACTCTCGGATTCGGCTGACGGTTTGGTCGTCGAGGTAGTCGGAGAATTCTTCACGCACCAGGCTTTGACGTCCGGTAGTGATGTCGCGTAACAGCATGAGACCGAATTTGCGTTTCATATCATAACGCTCATAGCTCTCATTCCCTTTGGAGAATTCGATGCGACCTTCCTGTAGATCCTTGACGACACCTTGCTTCATTTTCTTGCTGATAATGTCGGTGTCGTTCTCCACTGAAAGCTTCTGTGCAGGAACGTTCGCTTGCAGAAGTGCCTTGGCTTTATGTTCGTCTGCAAGCTTGTCGCCGACCATGATGAATACGTTGCCGTAGAGGTTGAACTCGATACGCCCAACTCGTCCGATCAGATTCTTGAAGTCGACTGCTGTCATTCCAGCTCTGCCGATTTTGTTGGTTGTGATGACGAGGTTGTCGGCGGGAAGGTTGACTCCTTCGAGGAGCGTGCTGGTACAAAATAGCGTCGAGATTTTACCTTTGCGGAACAGGTCTTCGATGCGTTCGCGGATTGCTGGTGGAAGGTAGCCGATGTGGTAGCTGACGCCTCTACGGATGAGACCGCTAAGGTAGTAGTCCTCGTGGACGTCGCTTTCTATATCTTTTGAGAGAGCGTCCAAGTCTTTATCGTTGAGGTCTGCCAAACTCTGAGCGTAGTCATGTGCCGCTTGGACCGCGTGATGCCGGGCAGAATGAAATACGATGGTTTGCCCACGATGATCTGATCGTCGTGATGATTCACTAACAAATCGGGTTACGCCCTGTGCGGTAGCGTCCTGAGCTTGAAGCGAGGCTAGATGCGTGAATTCTTGGGTGTGGTCGTTGTAGCTGGAAATGGTGTTCTCGTGCAGGTTGACGAGGTATTTGAACTGCGCGACTGGCGAATACTGTGTTGCGACCGCGTTGGTTTCATTCTTGTCAGAGTTTGGATCAACCAGCCTCAAGAATACCTCTGGGTTGGGAATGTTGGGCGAAGCGAAGATGAAGTGCGGTGGCCTGTGGCGGTGTTGAAGAATCGTCACGGTTTGGTAGTAGAAAGGGGCGCGGCTGTTCTTGCCTGAGAGTTTGTGTGATTCGTCGAAAAAGACGTACTCGAATTCGATCGCCGGTTTGCCGATCAGAAGGTAAAGCAGGCGTTCTGGGGTGAGTACGAAGATAAAGTTGTGATCGCCTTCGAGCACGATGTCACCGGCGGCACTGACGATTCGATAGTTGTGCCGTTCCAGGTCTTCGCCAAGGTCCGCGATCAGTTTCGATCGGGTCTCGTTGATCAGAGCTTTTGACGGCACGATGATCGCAAAGTTGGCCAGTACCCCGGATTTGATCTGGTTGGAGATGAAGGTGCGCATGATGAAGGACTTGCCCAGCGACGTTGGGGCTGAGAAGGAAAACTTGCCGTCAGTGAGGCGGTCGTAGATTTTCTTTTGCGGTGCGAAAAACTTCATCGATTTGTCACCGGGTACGGTGAGGTATTCGGCTTGGTAGGCATTGAATGCGGCGTCGAGGATGCCTGCGTCGGAAGTCACGCCCAACTGCTTCAGGCCTGGGTAGTTACCTAGCGTGGTGAAGATTGCAGGAACGTATGCTTTCGTTCGTGCGTCTTGTGGATAGAGGATGTGGCACAGGAGCGCGATTTCCTGCGCCCACACCCTGTGCCGGTCCCGATTGTTAGGGTGGATTGATTTCGACAGCAGATCCGCAAACCGTAGCGCTGCTTCAAGATCCACATCGTACGGTTGACGATCCACCAGCCCCAACCGATGTAAGCCGTAGTTGTAGAGCAGGTTTGCGTACAGCTGTTTGAGGAATTCGTTGGAATCGATTTCGGCAAATACGAGCTCGCCGACTGTTACTTGCTTGTCAGACATGGCTACCACCTGACCCGCCCACGAACCCATCCATGATTGCGACCGCGTCAACGTCTACTTCATTGAGGGGCAAAACGTAAATGTAGAACGAGTAGTTATCCAAGTTTCGTGTGTTGATCTCGTCGGCGATGCGTTGGGCGTGCGCGGCGATATCTCCCTGCATTTTCTGATCGAGTGCAGACCGATACTGCTGATTGTCGTAGTTCTTCGGATTCAATCCGATGTCGTAGCTCAGAAACATCGAATAGGCAGTATCGAACACGGGTGCCCCACCCGGCTTCGGGATCAGCAGATCCTTCACGTAGCCTGCGGTCGCTGCGTCGAGAGTCTTGGTAAACGCGGTCTGCTCGGCGAGCTGAACCTCGTCTGAGCGATTCTGCTCGATATCTACAACACGGTCGAATGCTGCAGTGATGGCATCCCCAATATTGCCCACAACGCTGGAGGTTCCAAACACGATACTGCTGGTGGTTCGCTGACCGTCTGGTGTGAGTAGGTGGATGGCATCACAGCGGCTGTGGATCTGGCCTCGGGCCTGGTTGAGCTCGATCTTACTCATCACTTTGGGTGCTTCGAGGATTTGTTCGAGCAGGACGTAGAGCAAGATTTCGCCCAACCCCATGCCGTCTTGTTGTGAACGCATCCGGTTTACCGCGTCGAGAGCGACTTCTTCGAGATCGTCTCGTTGCTTATAGCCTTCGTATTCGGCGCGGGAGAAGACGTAGCGTCCAACGTTGCGTTTGAGGAACTTGACGAGGGCTGTGTGGTCGAAGCGGTTGTTTTGGACAGACAGATGGAACAGGCGTAACTGTTCGTTGTTTCGAAGACCTAACGTGTTCGAATGCGCCACCTCGGTGAACGTGGACGCAAATGTGTCGCCGCGCAGCGTTGGTGTGATCGTTGCCTGTGCCATCTCGTCTTCTCCCAAGAGGTGTCCTTCCCGCCTACAGCTTTTCGAGGATACGCACGAGCTCTGACAAAGTGACCGCCCCGTCGGGTGGGGTGACATTGTCTTCGAAGACCATGTAGTAGCGGTAGCCATTGCCAGACATGTTCGCCCACGCCCGGCCGAGCCGAATCTTGCGGTTAGAATCGTCGTTCTTCAAATGCTTGCCCTTGGTCTCGACAACCACGATGGTGCCGCTAGCGGTCATCACGACGAAATCTGGGTAGTGGTTGAATGGACCGTTGAGACAAAAGCCCTTGCGTTCAATGACGCGGTGCCACCAGTGAACATTGTCCATTCCGGAGAAGCGACCAGCGAGTTCGAGCTCAAAGCTGTTCATCTTGTCTTCGGCCTCATACAGCGATCCGCCAATCAGGGAGGAGGCATGAATGGGCTGGATCGCTTTCGGGAACGCATAGAGTTGTTGAACATCAACGCGGCGGGTCTCGATGTCCTCATAGAACCTCTTGACCTTATGCGCTTCCAAAAGACCATCGATTTTTTGCTTGACCTTGCTTGCTACCGCATGCGGGTGCTCTTGATAGGTCAGCAGCTGCTCGGTGCCGAACGCTTCAACCATCCGCACAATGTATGCGCGCAAATCAGAGTCAGTGATCGAATTGATCGGCTTGATCCGGTCGTAGATGGCGATTGCCGTGTTGCGCTTTTGTCCTTCGATGCTCAGTTTTGAGAAGTGTTCGCGCATGAACTTTTGGTCGGTGCTCGACATCCGGAAGGCTTTAGGAACCTCGGAGTCTTTTCGCACGTCGATCTTGTACATCTGCTCGTCTGCCGTCGACAGGTCAATGTCGATGTCTTTCGTCTTTAAGTCAAAGTCACCGGCTAGCGCCTCGTGCTTGAGCTCGTTGTATCCCTCATGAGCAGTAGGGAACAATGCTGACCCGGGTTCTTGGATGACGAATTGGGGAAGGCGAAGGGTTTCGATCTTGTCAGCAAATTCGGAGTTCACGAAGCTCGTGTCCACAGCATCCTCCAAATCCGAGGGAACGTAACCCTCACCCATCTGTGCGGCTTCTTCGGCCTCCTGCTCATAGTCCGCACCCTGCTGAGCCGCCTGCTCAATCATCGAAGCAACCGTCGGATCCGGCGAAGGCTCCTGTGCACTAATGGACTCGTCTCGCGCATCCAGATCAGCAGCAACCGCTTCTTCGTCAAACTCCAAAAACTCTTCTATATCCACACTCTGCTCCGGGTCTGCAGGCGTCGGGGCAGGTTGGGTTGACTGGCTCGTGTTGGTGAAGTCGAAGGCTACTTGATTGGCTGCACGGAAGTCGCGCTTGGAGAATCCGGCGCTGTTGAGCCCGACAACGATCTGTTTGAGCGTGGCGCCGAAATCGTTCGAAGAGGTCAGCACGTAGCTCATGTTTAACAACGTGTTCGGTTGCTTCTTGGCGTGGGGTTGGCGCAGAATACGGCCAAGGATCTGTTCAACATCGACCTGGCTGGTCTTGTTCGCCAAGGACGCCAGAATGTAGGCGAAGGGGCAGTCCCAACCTTCTTTCAACGCGTTCACGGTGATGATGAACCTGATCGGACACTCTTTGCTGAGCAGGTCCACGCCCTTGAGCTCGTTTACGTCGGCGGTCTTGATTGCGATCTGCTCGGCAGGAATACCCGCCTTGACGAGCTTGTCACGCAGCCGCTCAAACGATGTAGCGTCCTCGCTCGTCTTCGGCTGAGCCTGGAACAACACGATTGGCCGAATATAAGAGCCACCATTCTCATACTGCTGTGTAGCGGCGACTTCTAGTGAACGGCGCAGGTCGATCGCGTCCGTAACAACATCCTTCTGTGAGGACCGGTTATACGCGATGACCGGAAGTTTGACCATGCTCTCGTTCTTGAGTGAGATCGCATCCACATACGAGATTACGTTCGCTTGCCGCTTCGGGGTTGCGGTCAAATCAAGAATGAACGCTGGGTTGAAATTAGTGAGCATCTCCTGGCTCAACGTGCTCGTCGCGTGATGCGACTCATCCACGATCACGACGGGATTCAACTGGTTAATCACCTGGAACAGTGCAGTCTCATCCGCGTTCTCGATCGGCTGCTCGGGGGCACCAAACACGGTCGCGAACGAGGCGAGATTCCCATTGGCTTGGTATGCCTTGCGCCCGTCCTTTGTTCGTGAGCGGAACGAGTCGTAGGAGAGCACCATTACTGACAGCTGCTCAGCCACCGTCGACGGGCTGAAATTCTGCCCTGCCAGCAACTCTTCTTTCGAATACACCTCAACACGGCCACCGAAATCAGTATTCAGCTTCTGCCGATACGGGTGCGAGGGATCCTTCAACGCCGCCAACGTCTGCGTCAAAATCGAATCCGACGGCACCAGCCACACCACAGCCTGTTTCCGCGTCGGCGGCAGGGCCTCAAATATCGGCTTCACTGATGCACACGCCAAAAACGTCTTCCCACCTCCAGTTGGGACCTTGTAACACACGTGCGGGACGCCGTCGATCACGTTCTGGTAGCCCGGCATCTGCGGGGTGCCAACCGCGATCTGGTGAGACTCCCAAAACATCTTGAACGCTTCGCTTAGAGTGGGCTGCTCGTTGACCTGCGTCAGGTAATCCTCTAGATCGGCGATCACCCGGTTTTGATACTTCTTCAACTCCATAACCAACACTCCTTAGAGACGGGTGATATCCCGAGGGATCTTCTTAAACATGATATTCAGCGAGCGCAGCTCATCCTCCGACAACAAACATGTGTCGGCATAAATCACATACGAACGAGCGGCACACTCAGGAGGGATCGAAGCGAGATAGTCACGATCCAAACTCGTCACACGATCCGGGTCGAACACGAAGAATAAAGACGCATCCTCATACCGACCCAGGAAATACGGATGAGCACTGGGCGGATTCGAGAATGGCTGCCCAGTTTCGGTGAACCACACATACTCACGGACCCGCTCAAGAGGAACGTCGGGATTCAAATCGCCCTCCACGAGCAGCGGCGCGCCAAGCTCATAGAAGGAGAAGTCACCTCCCGTGCCAGAAACGTCATGGTCGTGAGACTGTGTGGCGACAACCTGCAGGTAGGAGCTTCCAGATTTACCTGTCACCTTCGTGGCAATCTTCGGGCGGGAGACCTTGGTGTACTTGCCCTGAGCCTCCTGGTAGATTTTGTTTGCCTCGTCGAGCAGGCCGTCGGCTTTCTTCATCGCAGCCAACGTGAGCTTGTGCTCGTACAGCGTGATCGATTCTTCTGACTCGCCCTTGTATCCAGTGATCGCGCGACGGACACGCTCAGCGGTCACTGAGTCGGCATAATCACCTAGCTCGACAAGGATAAATGAACGCTCGCCTTTATCGGAATTGTTGACGTTGAGCACTGCATGTCCGGTCGTACCCGATCCTGCAAACGAGTCGAGAACGACATCCCCAGGTTTAGTCGCGATCTTCAAGATCCGATCGATAAGCCGGGTTGGCTTTGGAGTATCGAATGCTACACGGCCGTCAAAGATCGCACGGATCTCCTTCTTTGCCTCATCGGTATGACCTGCAACCTCATACGACCAAAAGTTCGTCGGTAGCAGCCCACCCACACTATCGAGGTATGTCTTACGACGGACGCCGCCTTCGCCTCCTTTGGTGAAGTAGAAGCGAGGCCACTGCCCGCGTTCATACACTGCGCGCGCATCGGCACGAGCTTCCTCCAACGGTTTCGCTAACACGAGACCCAAAACGCCGGGCTTCACTTCATCAGCAGGCACGCCGCACACGCGTGCGCGTTCCGCAGTGTCATCGAGATCCTTCAACTCATAGGCAGTCCAACCAGAAAATATGCGGTACATCTCCGGTTGCTCATAACGCCAACAATTCCCAGTGCCCGGATAGATCATCGCTCCCGTAAATGGGTGTTGAATCGCGTAAACCATGCCCTGGTGGGTAGCCGCCCCTGGAGCAAATGGATTATCCGAAGTCCAGGCTCCTGAATCATTATCAGGATTCTTATATATCGAATCCATGTCGGCTGTGCGTTCGAGCTTGTTGGGGTTCCATCCTGGCTGTTTGGAGAACACGAGCAAGTGTTCAACCTCGGCTGGGATTCCTTTGGAGTCATTACGGGTCGAATAATTTCGCTGCCACGAGATGTCAGCCACAAAGCATCGGGCTCCGAAGATCTCGTCGCAAATAGCTTTTAGATGCGCGGCCTCGTTGTCATCGATCGAAATGAAAATAGCACCAGTTGGTGCAAGCAAACGCTGAAGCAGGCGCAGGCGCAGGCGCGGATACATCATGCATAGCCATTTGTCGTGGCGCGAGAGGTCTTCGCCTTCCTTGCCAACGACTTCACCAAGCCATTTCTTAATTTGCGGGTCGTTGACGGCGTCGTTGTAGATCCAGCCTTCGTTACCTGTGTTATAGGGAGGATCGATGTAGATACAGTCGACTTTTCCTTCGTAGCGCGGCAGGAGGGCTTTGAGGGCTTCGAGGTTGTCGCCGTGGATGATCATGTTCTGCGAGCCGTTGTCCGCATCGTGTTGGCCGTGCTCATCATAGGAGTATTGGCGGTCAAGGACGCGGTAGGGAACGTCGAGGTGGTGGGTGATCACCTTGTCTTTGCCGACCCAATTCAGTTGTGGCATTAGCGTTCTTCCTTAGGCTCGTGAGTGTTGTTGGAATGCGGTGCTTCTGCGGCTTGACCGGTACGAATTCATTCGTCTCTTTCTGAGAGTTTGAACTTCCAGACCCTGCCAACTTTGTAGGCGGGAAGATTGTGCGTTGTGATCCAGTTCATGATGGTCTCCCGGCGCACCCCGAGGTGAGCTTGCACTTCTTTCATGGTGACCAAGTTTTCTAATTCAGCTTCGCTCATCGTCCCTACCTTGTCGGGTGAAGATCTGGGTTAATAACGTTGGCATCGACATTAAATGTTGTAGTCGCTTGGGGAAAGCAGTTCTCGCCTTCCTGGTTGCACATTTCCCAGTGGCTTGAGGCGGTTCCTTCGTAGCCTTGCGCCCGAAACGTGCAGGAGATCTTGATGAACTTTCCTGTCGTTGGTGGACTGTCAGGAATGGCGATCTGTGTGGCGCCGACGGGTCGTATTCGCGAGTCAGTTGGATTCGTACAGACGAGTGTCCGACCAGTCCAGTTGATGCTGCCAACGTTGCGCATGGTCCATGTGTGAGTGAACTCGTCCCAAAATCCTGGCTTGTGCTTTTGCAGTGCGGGCGGTTCCGTCACGTCGACGCGATCTCCTTGATAAAGCGGTTGCGGCGCGGAGGTTATCTCGTCTGGTTCCTGGCCTTCAAGGCGAAGTCGGTAGCAGCGTTCGAGGACATCGCAATGGTCTGGATCATGGACGATCGCGTCGAACCAATCCGTAAGTGCCCAAATGAACGCTTCAGGTTCGATAGTGAGGGTTGAGGGCAGCCCGGCGTCTTTGCCAACTACTTGGCAACGGTCGTCCAATGTGGCCCGTGTGTTTGGGAGGGGCGTCAGGTAGCTAAGAAGGAAATCGTGCAACGAGTTCTTGCTCACCGGTGTAGGAAATGACGCGTATTGCGGTTCGGAGATCGGTTTTACCCCGGTAAAGATCTTGCGTGCGTACTCGTCTTCTAATCGCTCTGCACTGCCAGCGTATTGGAATACGGCTTGGACGAATTTTGCCTGGTTAGTGATGGGACTCTTCCGCTTGTAAACAGCGCGACAAAACTCGGGCAAACCCATATGCGTCACGCTCCTCTATGCCGAGTCCCAAAACTAGTCCCAGAAGTCCCAGTTTTTGCTTCCCTCACCGATCTGAAGTCCCAAAACCACAGCGTTTGATGAGTATGTGAGCAAAACACGAGCCGACGAGACGAGCAACTGTCATCTCATTGTCGCACGCCGACTCGCGCTAACGCTCACGAACACGCACCAGCTGGTGGTGGGTGCCCTGATCGTGGCGAAGGAGGTGAAACACATGGGTAAGAACCGTAAGCAGACGTCTGCGAAGGTGGCGTCCAAGGCGTCGAAGATTCTGACCGATGGCCGTTATGGCAAGGACTCGAAGTCTGTTGCCGCGTCAGCGTTGGCGCAGACCAAGCCGTCCAAGCGCGGCAAGTAGACCCAACCGCTCCTGCCTGGTGTGAGTGCTTCTCGCGCCAAGCAGTGGAGGCGGTAGTGCTGGTGGCCACCGGCACTGACGTTCTCCGAAGCCTGAATGTGATTGTTCGGGAGCTCATCTGGCGGATGAGTAAGCCCTATGGCGGCTGCAGGCCGTGGGGTTCGACACAAGATTCACTAGTGAGACCTGCTCTGGGAGCGCTCGGCGGGTCACCTCACCCACCCCTTCTTCGCTGAAGGGGTGGCGGGGTGGCTCGCCTTTGTCGTCTTCCTAGCAGTCCTCACCAGTGATCTGAGCCAAACAGATCAGGTCTCCAAATCACCGGGATTCCCGGAGAAATGGAGATCCTTCGATGAAGGTCACCTTCAAGCACGAAGCTGAAAACAACAAGAACGAGTCCATCACTGACAGTTTCGACATTGACCCTGGCGAGTTCGCTCTCATGATCGCTACCGACCGGCAGCAACGTGCCGCAGCTACTGGTGTTCCGCTTGATCAGGTTAAGCCCCGCACGGCACAGAAGATTCTCGGCGAGTTGTGGAACGCAGAGGAAGCTGCCACGCATCAGGCGGTTCGCGGGGATCGCGGCAAGGGTAAGAAGAAATGCACGTGCGGAGCTGGGTGCGGTCCTCGACGTGGATGCCGTCTGCCGAACAACGCACCGTTTTCGTATGAGCAGTTGCTCGAGGTCGATCTTGACCCTGCTTCGCCAGGTATGAGTGCCGAGGATCAGGTTATTGAACGTGAAGATACCGTCCAGCGTGCTCGTGGGCTCGAGGCTATGCGTGACGTCATCGCTGGTTTGGATTCTCAGCATCGTGAGGTGATGACTCGTCTGCTTGCAACCGACAAGCTCAATCAGGCAGAGGTGGCACGCGATATGGGGTTGAGCCGTGCTCGGGTATCGCAGCTGGTGGCGGAGGTTAAACCGCTGATCCGGCAGGCGGTTGAGGAGGCCCGATTTAACACTTTCGGCGGTGTCGGCAGTGGGGTGAAGGGAGAAGCCAACCTGGCTACTCCCACAAATGAGGAAGAAAGGTAAGCCCGATGACCCGACACAGTCTCAAGCTTCATATCGCTCGGCGTATCCCTGACGATCCAGGAATCGTCGCGACAAAAACGTGAGGCTGCGTGAACGGCTCATACGTCTGCTGCTTGGTACTCCGCGCAAAGTCATGATCCTTGTCCCTGGTGATTCGGTCAAGCAGACCGACATCACCGACAACACCGACGATGACCTCATGACCCTGGCGGACGTTCTCAAGGCGGGTGAATCCAAATGATGATGCCACAGCTCAATGCCTTAATTCGTGATGGGAACCAGACACTGCGGTCGCTCGCTGATTTGCTTACGCGAGTTCAGCAGATTGCTGAGGAGAGTTTCGAAGACCACGCAGGAATGCCTGGTGAACGCCCGGAGCTTGCCCTGCAGATCAAGGAACCCTTCGAAACCATCCCAGCCACGCACGCCCAGCCAGAACTTTTTGAAGACGAGCCTGAGGTTGAACCTGAACCAAGTGTGACGCTTGCGGATGTGCGTGGCATGCTCGCTGGTCTTTCAGCGCAAGGGCATACGGCGAGGGTGCGCGAGCTGATCGTCGAGGCTGGGGCGGACAGGCTCTCATCAGTGGGCTCATCCAAATTCACATGGCTTCTTGAATCAGCACGGAGGCTCACCAATGCCTAATCAACATGCTCTTTTGTCCGCCTTGGGCTCTCACCGATGGTTATCGTGTCCGCCTTCAGCACAAGCCGAGGCTGGTCTGCCTGATTCGTTCTCGGAAGCTGCCGAGCAAGGTACCGTCGCTCACGCTTTAGCTGAGTGGACGGTACGCCGCCTTGACCACTGCCTTGTCGATTCTGCCGGTGACAAGCCCGTCAGCGAGTGGATCGACGAGGAGATGGAACGCTATACGGACGAGTATTCGACGTTCGTGCTCGAAGAGGCAGCCGCAGCGAAGATGGCAGATCCATCGTTCACATTGCGTGTCGAGCAGCGCCTGGACTTCTCCCACATTGTGCCGGGAGGTTTCGGCACCGGGGATTGCGTCATCATCGCCGAACCCACCTTGCAGATCATCGATCTCAAGTACGGGCAAGGCGTCCTCGTCGAAGCCGAGAACAATCCGCAGTTGCTGCTCTATACTCTCGGAGCGTGCCGCACCTTCGGCGACCTGTACGACATCGAGCGCGTAGCGGTCACGATCTACCAGCCGCGCTGGGCGAATGTCGACACCTGTGAAATCTCTGTCGCCGAGCTCCAACAGTGGGCTGAAACCGAGGTGATACCTAAGGCAGAGCTGGCCTTGGCTGGTGAGGGCGAGTTTTGTCCTGGGTCGTGGTGTCAGTTCTGTCGTATCACACCGACGTGTCGGGCGCGGGCTGAAGTCAATCTTACGCTGGTCAACTTGGAGTTCGCTCCACCAGCAGAACTGTCGGATGCAGAGATTGCTGACGTGCTAGCTCGGATTCCAGATCTGAAGTCCTGGGCGTCGGATGTCGAGGCCTGCGCCCTGTCGAAAGCGGTCAATCAGGGCGTGGTTTTTGAGGGGTTCAAGCTCGTCGCCAGTCGTTCGGTACGCACGTACATCTCCGAAACCGACGTGGCTGTGGCGGCCGAAGCAGCTGGCTATAGGGGCATCTGGGACCGCAAGCTCATCACCCTCACAGCCATGGAACAGCGCATGGCAAACCCGCCTTCAACGAGATTCTTGGCAATCTCGTGACCAAACCTGCAGGAAAACCAACCCTGGTTTCTGCATCCGATAAACGGCCAGCACTCGATCTGGTGAGCGCGGCCACCGATTTTCAACCCAACAAGTAACGAACAGAAAGAAGAACAAGGTTATGACTAATCAGAATCCGACTCGCATTGTCACCGAAGTACAACTCAGCTATGCGAACGTGTGGGAGCCAAACTCCATCCAAGGCGGCAAGCCGAAGTACTCCGTCTCCCTGATTATCCCGAAGTCCGACACCGCCACGATCGCTGCGATCGAGAAGGCCGTAGACGCCGCTATCGAGCAGGGAATCGGGAAGTTTGGCAGGAAGCGCCCCAACAAGGCCGCCCTCAAGCTTCCGCTGTGTGATGGGGATATTGAGCGTGACGATGAAGCCAACGCGAACGCCTACTTCCTCGACGCGAACTCTCTGACGGCTCCACAGGTCGTCGATCAGGACGTCGCCCCGATCCTGGATCGCGCCGAGGTCTACTCAGGCTGCTACGCCCGCGTTTCCTTGAGTTTCTATGCGTTCAACACGAACGGGAACCGTGGCATCGCCTGCGGACTGGGCAACATCCAAAAGACTCGTGACGGCGAGTCCCTCGGCGGTGGGCGTGTCTCTGCTGAGACCGACTTCGGTGCTTGCACCCTAGCCGACGACGACTTCCTGAATTGAGAGGACACATCATGTTTATGGATTGTTTCTTGGCTATCACTTTGGCTTACTGGGCCTACTACCTCATCCCGAACGGCATTGTTGCCTTCGTTTCGTGGGTGATGGACAAGCGTGAAGAACGCCGATACGTAGCGATGCTCGAAGAAGAACGAGCACGCATCAAGGCCAGCGAGGTAGCGAAGGCAGAAGCCTCGCCCCTGTAAGTAACCGACTCGTGGGGGGAACTACCAATCACGGTGGTTCCCTCCACCTCATTTCCGTGACGTGAAAGGAGTTTAGTCATGCGCATGCTCTCCATTGATATCGAGACTTTCAGCCCTGTTCGGCTCGGCAAGACGGGTGTTCACCCGTATGCCGACCACCCAGACTTTGACCTGCCGCTCTTCGGCTATTCGGCTGACGGTGGTCCGGTCGAGGTGGTCGATCTTGCAGGCGGCCAGACCATCCCTGACGAGGTTCTGGCGGCTTTGGTGGATTCGGGTGTGGTCAAGTGGGCGCATAACGCCGCCTTCGAGCGTGTCTGCTTGTCAGCGTGGCTCCACACGCATCATCCAGAGCTTCTCGCTGATGGGTTTCTTGATCCATCCCAGTGGCGCTGCCCCATGATCTGGTCCGCCTACCTCGGTTTGCCAATGAGCCTCGACGCAGTGGCCACTGTCCTCAACTTCGATGTTCAAAAGGACAGCGCCGGGCGCAAGTTGATCAAGCAATTCTGCACTCCCACCACACCATCAGTGCTCAACGGTGGAAAACGCAGGAACCCACCATCAGCTGACCCGACCGGCTGGGCGAGGTTTATCGACTACAACCGTCGTGACGTCGAAGTAGAGCTCGCTATCCCATGAGCGGCTCTCATCGTTCTCGATGCCCGATGCCCGATGCCGAGTGGGAGACCTACGCCCTCGACCAACGGATCAATGATGCTGGGATTCTACTCGACCACACGCTCGTGGGCAACGCTGTCGCCGTGGACGAGCACCACCGCAACGCGTCGCTTACGCGGGCGCAGAAGCTCACGGGGTTGGACAATCCCAACTCGCCAATCCAACTCAAACAATGGCTCCACAACCACGGCTGCGAACTCGAATCACTAGCGAAAGCTGACGTCAACGCCGCCCTTGACACCGCCACTGGCGCGGTGAAAGAAGTCCTCGAACTGCGCGGCGATCTAGCGAAATCGAGCGCAAAGAAATATCAGGCGATGCAAAACGTCGCCGGAACCGATGGCCGTGCGCGCGGGCTCATCCAATTCTACGGAGCAGGCCGAACCGGACGCTTCGCAGGACGCCTCGTCCAAGTCCAAAACCTGCCAAAGAATCAACTGCCTGATCTCGATCAAGCACGCACGCTCGTCAGAACAGGCAACCTCGACGCACTTGAGCTGCTCTACGACTCCGTGCCCGACACTCTCTCGCAGTTGATCCGCACCGCCTTCATCCCTTGTACCGGCAATCGGTATATTGTCGCGGACTTTTCTGCAATCGAGGCGCGTGTCATTGCCTGGCTCGCCGGAGAAACCACCACCCTGGACGCGTTCCGCGACGGTAAGGACCTCTACTGCGAAACCGCGAGCCGGATGTTCGGCGTCCCGGTCGAAATACATGGTGTGAACAGTGATCTTCGGCAGAAGGGGAAGATTGCGCCCCTCAGCTGTGGTAATCAAGGGTCAGCTGGTGCGCTTAAAGCCATGGGAGCCCTCACCATGGGACTCGCCGAGCATGAGCTCAAACTTATCGTCGACGCATGGCGGCAAGCTAACCCACACATCGTTCAGCTCTGGGCACATGTTGAAGAGCTTGCGATCGCAGCCATCACCTCACGCCAGTCGATCCGGCTGCGCAACCTGCGCTTTAGCGTTGAGTCTGGGATTCTCTTCGTCGAACTGCCCTCGGGGAAGACGACTTGCCTACGTCCAGCCGCGTCTGGGTGAGAATCGTTGGGGTGGCATATCCATCACCTACACCGGCACCACCACAGCGCGCCGCTGGGGACAGTTAGAAACCTACGGTGGGAAACTTACCGAGAACATAGTTCAGGCGATCGCTCGTAATCTGCTCGTCACTGGCATGCACGCAGTCGTCAATGCTGGGCATCGGATTGTGATGCATGTTCATGATGAAATCGTCATCGATGAACCTCTGCATTCGGGCTTCACCGTCACCGGTGCTTGCCATCTCATGTCCACGCTCCCAGCCTGGGCGGAAGGCCTGCCGTTGGATGCGGACGGTTACGAGTGCGGCTACTACCACAAGGACTAACTCCTACTCGTTGCCGAGCAGCAGCTTCGGATCGGTTGTCATGAACTCTCGAAGATACGCAGCGATCTGCTGAGCCGCAGCGCTCGGAGCCGGGTCGTTATCGAGGTCGCGCAGATATTCCATGAAGGCGAATAGGCGCATGTTTTTCGCCATCGCCCACACCGATCCCTTATCAATCTCACTCATGCCATCCATGTTCACTAGCGCAGCACTGTTTGTCTGCGGGGTATACGCGGCATGGATTTAACACTTTTAGGTTCGTCGGCAGTGGGGTGAGGCCCTTAACTCCTTGTGCCGCCCGGCACGACTTTTTCTCGACGGGGTCTCGGGAAGGAACTCCGCCATGGGAAACCAGATTCAAACATTCACTAACGATGCATTCGGAGCCATTCGCACCATCACGGGCGATGGGCAGACCCTTTTCTGCGGCAAGGACGTCGCCGTCGCTCTCGGGTATGCCAATCCCAGCAAGGCAGTACGCGATCATGCTCGCGCCGGTGGGGGTCTAAAACGTTACCCCATCGTCGATGCCATGGGACGCGAACGAGAAGCCATCTTCATTACCGAAGGTGATCTCTACCGTCTCATTATTTCCTCGAAGCTCCCGGCAGCGCAGATGTTCGAAGCCTGGGTGTTCGATGAGGTGTTGCCGACGATTCGTCGCCACGGCATGTACGCATACGACGAACTGCTCGCTGATGATGAGTTCCTTGAACATGCCATCGTCACGCTGCGTGCCGAGCGAGCCAAGCGCCTGGCAGCAGAGCAAGCGCTGCTTGAAGCGGCACCGAAAGTCTCGTACTACGACGTTGTGTTGCAATCGGATTCGTTGCTGACGACGACGGTGATTGCGAAGGACTACGGACTTTCCGCGAAGAAGCTCAACCGGATCCTACGAGATGCTCGCGTACAGTTCCATCAGTCTGGCCGGTGGTTCCTCTACGCGAAGTACGCCGAGCAGGGATACACCCAGTCCAAGACCCACGAATACGGCGAAGGCCAGACCCGCACCCACATGTACTGGACCCAGAAGGGTCGCTTGTTCATCTACGACCTTTTGAAGAACCAGCTCGGCATCCTCCCAGTGATCGAGCGTGAAAGTCAGGTGCAAGCATGACCTGGGCTTAGGCTGGTGTTGTTGACTCTTCGTGAGGTGGGTGTGTGTCTGCGGAGCGTGGGGTGCCTGTTATGGGAACTCGTCGTCGTTTGACGCCGGAGTATCGTCGCGATGCCCCGGCTGTGGTGGTGGATACGGGGTCTACAGATTGCGTCTGTGGCTCGGGATTGAGGGCTGGGTGAGTCGGTGGTGGGCCGGTGGGTCACACTCGAACGCGTGCGGCGCCAGGCTGTGCGTGAGGGCCGTCCTGATCCACGCGAGATGGAAGCTGAGATCACTGCTGTGCGTTGGCGGGTGCGCGAGCTGGAGAAGGAGAATGAGTTTGTGGGAAAGCCAGCGCCTTCTTCGCATCACCACAACACCAGCGGTTTGAACTGCTGAACTTGCAGAAGGCTTCCTCCTCGATCGCTGTGATGGCTCAGGTTTGAGGGGGCACGCGCGCAGGCTATGACGCGTGGAAATACCGAGCGTCCCACACGGGGTGAGCGTGCGCTGGTGCGCAGGCGTGTGGATGAGGCGGTGGCCTGGGAACACGAGGTGTCGGGTGGCACGTATGGGGCTCCTCGCATCCGTCATGCTCTGGCGCGCGCGGGTGTGGATGTGGGTGTGCGTGCGGTCGCCGCGTCGA
>ERZ773066.701-NODE-701-length-18189-cov-3.639627_pt1 | contig 18189 bp, 20 predicted proteins | sample MGYA00580573_ERZ773066 | MGnify/ENA primary metagenome ERZ773066 (study PRJEB29015, sample SAMEA2738128) | human oral metagenome | biome: human oral; feature: human-associated habitat; material: saliva | place: China | collected 2203 ... | reverse complement strand
AATCGTCGGTGTGATGAGCGGTACAATGACCGTTACCACCTTGCGGACACCGCTGCACCCGAGGCTTTCCGCCGCCTCGATCAGCGCCGCGTCGATGTTCTTCATCGCGCCTGCCGCATAGAGATAGATGAAAGGATAGAGCTTGAGTGTCAGGACGAGCAGGATGCCTGTGAACCCGTAAATTGACGGGAACTCATACTGAAACGTATTTTGAAGCCACTGCGTCAGGATGCCGCTGCGTCCGCCGATGAGAATCCATGAGTACGCGCCGATGAAGGGCGGCGAGAGCAGCGAGATGATGATGCAGATCTCGAGTGCCGTCTTGCCACGCACACGGAAGAGTGTCATACAGTACGCGAGTGCCGTTCCGATTACGATGGCAAGCACCGTCACACAGGCCGTCACGCTGAAACTGTTGATCATCGACTGATAGTAATATTTTCGCTCGAAGAAATGTGTGAAGTGCTCAAGCGTGAACTCCCCCGTTACGGCATCCTGAAACGCCGAGATGAAGAGGGAAAAGAGCGGATAGATGAGGAAGAGTCCGAACACGGCAATCGACAGAGCCGTGATGCCCGTCCAGAAGTCGAGGCGCACGCCATGCTTACTCATAGTGCACCACATCCTTCAAAATATTGCGTGAGCCGTCTGCCGTGAAGACATTGACACGCTTTGCATTGGGGCGCAGACAGACCGTATCTCCGACCTCCAACTGCTGCTCAGCATGGCCGAGATCCTGTGAGAACTCGATGGATGCCTGATGCGGCAGGATCATCTCATCGGCGAAGCCGAGGCTGTAGTTGATGTACTTGCCGAGGAACACCTTTGTGCGCACCTCACACGAAAGTCCTTCGGACTGAATGGACAGTTCCTCGGGGCGCACGGAGACGACGACCTCCATTCCGTCCTCTGCCGCATCCTCGATCCCCTCCATGGGCATCTCCCAGCCATTGCGGAAAACGACGCTCGTCTTCTCTCCCGCCCGCTTCACCGTGGCGCGGAAGAGATTGGAGTGCCCGATGAAGGTCGAGACAAAGATGTTCCACGGGCGCTCGTAGATGGTCTGCGGACGCGCCGTCTGCTGGATCTCGCCCTTGTTCATGACAGCAATGCGGTCGGAGATCGAGAGTGCCTCCTCCTGATCATGGGTGACATAGACCGTCGTGATGCCAACCTGTTTCTGTACCGCGCGGATCGCGGAACGCATCTCCACGCGCAGCTTTGCATCGAGATTGGAAAGCGGTTCATCCATGAGCAGTACGCTCGGATGGATGACGATGGCACGGGCAAGTGCAACGCGCTGCTGCTGACCGCCCGAGAGACGTTCAGGAAGGCGATCCTGATAGTCCGTGATCTGTACCACGTCGAGGATTTTATCGACGCGCTCCTTCATCTCCGCTTTTGGCACCTTACGCAGCTTTAGTCCATATTCTACGTTCTCCCGCACGGTGAGATGCGGGAAGATCGCATAGCTCTGGAACACCATGCCGATGTTGCGCTGATGCGCGGGAATGTCATTGATGCGCTTCTCGTTGAAGCAGATGTCGCCACCCTCGATGCTGTTGAATCCTGCGATCATGCGCAGGAGCGTTGTTTTTCCGCAGCCTGAGGGACCAAGCAGGGTAAAAAACTCTCCATTTCGGATATGCTCCGTGATCCCCGGGATAATCGTGAGATCGCCGTATCTCTTGACGGCATTCTCAATCTCTATCGCTACGCTCATATTCACTCCTCCAATCGGAAATACGCACGGTCATAGTATTATTCATTCAATTGTATGTATTATACAAATATTTGCGATAGAATAATATCCTTAAAACTGCAAAAATATCCGGAAAACTGAACATACAAAAACAGCCCATCCTCGCGAATGAGCTGCAGCGCATTGAGAACTATACTACCGTCCTCGATGGAACGATCCCCCGCCGCGGTACGTATTGACAACGCAGGTGAATACTTGTCCGCACGTCGGACACTGAATCACATGATCGATGATGTCGTCCACCCAACATCCATCTTTTTTCTCTTCTCCGAGAGGACAGGTTCCCTCCACAAGGATAAAGCCCTCGTCGGCGACCAATCGCTTCATCTGCTCAATCGTTCGCTCATACTGGCGCGGAGAGGAGAAATGAGGCACTTCCTCGACCTCTGAGCAATGTCCGCACACATTCATTCCTCCCAGTGAAATCTACTGCGTCAGGATAGCTTCTGCTGCCGCCATCACGCCGAGCGCTGCGTGCTCGAACGTCAGCCCGCCCTGCAGATAGATGCAATATGGCGCGCGCATGGGGCCATCGGCACTCAGTTCGATCGACGCCCCCTGCACGAATGTCCCTGCCGCCATGATGATCTGATCGGTATAGCCCGGCATATCCCACGGCTCCGGTGCGGCAAATGCATCGACCGGGGACATCGCCTGAATGGCACGTGCAAACGCCTTCATCCGCGCCGCATCCCCGAGCTCAATCGCCTGGATGATGTCGCCGCGCACCTCGTCAAAGCGTGGAAACGTACGGCAGCCAAGCCCCTCAAAGATACCAGCGGCAAAGACCGCTCCCTTGAGTGCCTGTGCCACAACATGTGGGGCAAGAAATAGCCCCTGAAAGAGGAGGCGATTCGAGATGAGACTCGCACCGAGTTCATCGCCCATGCCCGGTGCAGTGAGACGGTAGGACGCCATCTCGACGAGGTCACTGCGCCCTGCGATATAGCCGCCCGTCGGGGCAAGTCCGCCGCCGGGATTCTTGATGAGAGACCCCGCCATGATGTCCACATCCGCGATTGCCGTCGGCTCCTCCGTCTCCACGAACTCGCCGTAGCAGTTATCCACAAAGACAATACAATTGGGATTCGCCGCCTTGATGCGCGCGCTGACGGCACGGATATCTGCAATGCTGAGCGGCTGACGCTCACTGTAGCCGCGCGAACGCTGGACGAGTGCCACCTTTGCCTCGGACGTCACGATACGTGCGATGCCGTCCAGATCCACACGCCCTTCACACATGGGCAGTTCATCGTAGGAGACACCGAACTCCTTCAGCGATCCGCAGCTTTCATGTGCCCACCCGATCACCGTCTGCATCGTATCGTAGGGTGTGCCCGTGATGGAGACGAGGCGGTCACCGGGACGGAGAATCCCAAACAACACCGTCGCGAGAGCATGCGTCCCCGAGACGAACTGCGTCCGCACGAGAGCACGCTCCGCACCAAAGACGCGCGCATAGAGCTCATCCAGTTTCTCGCGCCCAAGATCGCTGTACGCATAGCCCGCGCTCACGTTGAAATGCGCATCGGAGACACGGCATTCCCGCATCGCATCGAGCACCTTCTTCGTGTTCTCTTCCGCGACTGCATCCATGTGCTCAAACGCATTGCGCGCGCGTGCCAGTACATCCGACCGCAGACTGCTCAGTTCATCTCTCTGCACAATGTCCTCCCGTTTCCATCATCCGCGATTTTCCTCCTGCTCCCTCGCCCATTGTTCCGCAGAAAGATGCAGATAGCGCACAAGATGCAGCTCCAGCCGCTGCTCCAGTTCCTCCAGATCGGACGCATCGAAGTCATAGCTCACATAGGGCATCCCTGCCACGTGATACTCACCGAAGAACTCATTGCGATAGCAGTTATAATAGATGCCGACGTCATTCCCCTTGGCAAAGTCCACATAGTCGATGATGAGGAATGAACCGTTCGTCAGCTGTGCCGGAGCCGCAGGTCGGACGAAGAGCGAAAATCCCTCCATCTCCTCGGCAAGAGCTGCTCCATACGCCCACGTACGGATCGCATCACACACGGGAGCAAGCTCCTGCGTCGCCAACGCCTCCGCATGCAGCTCCGCCGTCACACGCGGCAGATTCCGTGTGAGCTCCCGCCCGAACGTCTCCAAATCCCCACTGACAAAGGAGGGCAGGGCAAAACTCACCACCCCGACTGCAACACGCATCTTGTAGGTCTTTGTACCGCTGTCATAGAAGCCCACGATCGCACGGTGCTCTGCAGGCGCATCATAGCGAAAGAAATCATACTGCCCCTCATGCTCCTGCCGCATTGGGGAGAGCGTAAACCCATCCAATTCCTTCGGCAGTGTATCGAGCACTGTCCATGCCGCAAGTGCCTCGTCTACTTCCTTCGTAAACTCCTCCGCCATCGTACGCGTCCGTTACTTTCCCGTACGACCGCGCTTCGTCATGGGGATTCCCTTGGCGCAGAGCGGGCAGTGCTCGGGCGTATAGGTCTCCACATCCATCGTGAGGAGGGCGGTCGCAGGCACATCGCCAAATGTCGCCTTGCCGCCGCTGCGGTCAACAAGCATCGAGACCGCCACGGGGACAGCACCCGCCGCCTTCACCACGTCGATCACCTCTTTAATCGAGCCGCCCGTCGTCACGATGTCCTCGACAATCAGCACACGCTCGCCCTCACGCAGGGAGAAACCGCGGCGGAATGTCATCTTGCCGTCCACGCGCTCCGTGAAGATTGCACGGGTTCCGAGTGCCTTTCCCGTCTCATGCGCAAGCAGGATGCCGCCCGTCACGGGGCCAACGACCGTCTCAATCCGCGCATCCTTGAATTTCTCCGCCATCGCCTCACAGAGCTGCTGCGTATACTGTGGATGCTGCAGCACGTTAAACTTCTCCACATAGTGCGGGCTATGCAGCCCCGACGTCAGCAGAAAATGCCCGTCCATAATCGCGCCTGTCTGAACCAGCAGTGCGCGCACCTCATCCTGCGTCATCATCTCTCCTCCATCTCCTTCAAAACAGCCTCTGCGGCCGCACGCGGATCCTCCGACGCATAGATGGCACGCCCCACCACGATCTGCGACGAACCGGCGCGAAGTGCTGCCGCCGGAGTCATCACCCTGCGCTGATCGTCATGCGCCGCACCGGCGGGACGAATCCCCGGTGTCACAATCCAAAAATCGCGGCCGCAGGCGCGTCGAATCGCCTCCGCCTCCACGGGGGAGGCAACGACACCATCCAGTCCCGCCTCCTGTGCCAGCGATGCACGGCGCAGCACGGCATCCGCGACGGTTCCCGTATGACCGAGCCCCGTCCAGTCCTCCGCATCCATGCTCGTGAGCACCGTCACACCGATCAGCTTCGGACAGGGGACTCCCTCCTCCTCTGCCGCGCGGTGCAGCGCCTCTGCTGCTGTCCGCATCATGCGCAGCCCCCCCGCCGTATGGACATTCAGAATGTCGGGACGCAGACGCAGCAGAGAGCAGAGCCCGCCTGCTACAGTATTCGGTATATCGTGCAGCTTTAGATCGAGAAATACCTTCTTTCCCTCTCCTTTCAGCCATGTGACAACATCACCGCCGAGCGCATAGAAGAGCTCCATGCCAACTTTGTAGTAGGAAACACTGTCCCCCAACTGTCCGACCAGTCTCTCTACAGCCTCGCGTGTATGGACATCCAGTGCAGCAATCAGTCGTTCATCTGCCATCATATCACTCCTCCACCATCCGCACCTGCTCATATCCCCTACGATCCTGCTCTCGTAAGAGGCGCACGTGCAGTCCCGTACGACAACGCAGGACAGGTTCGGCCTCAGCCGTCAGTGAGGAGAGGACAAGCTCCCCACACACCCCATCCGCAGCAGAGCCCTGGCCTGCTGTATCGATGACCTCAGCAAAAAGCAGACGTCCATCGAGATGAATGCCCGTACCATCATCGTCGCTGCATCCAATCAGCACCCCCATCGAGGCACGTGTAAAGATGTGCGTATGACGCGCTCCCATGCGCTTTACCAGCCGCCGCGTATGCTCCTGTGCACATGGATATGCACCGATGGAGATCAGCCGATAGAGTGGAGTCCTCTCCAATGTCTCTTCGAGCAGAGGAAGATCCTGCTCCCATGCGATCACCGTATCGGGCACAACGGCATCCATGAGCCGCACAGCATCTGCCGCAGAGGCACAGGAAAGAACCGTCGCGCCGAGCCCATCGAGCGCATACTGGAGATCGAGTGTGCGGCTGTCCGCAGCATTCCCGATGAGCAGCACCGTACTCGCACGGTGCACGCCGCAGGTACGAAGCATATCTGTTGCTGCCTGCACCTGCCGTGCCACATCCCCCTGCGTATAGCAGTGCACCTGCCCGCCTGTCTCGGCGGTATCCCGCAGCACACTCACGCGCATAAGCCCCGATAGGGGCAGCGTGAGCATGAAAAAAGGGGCGTTCGCCCCCTCCTCTGCCACAACATCCAAGAACGGAAGCCGCGCCATATCTGCGAAATCCTGCACGTCAGCATGGGACACACCGGCACGTGCGAATGCGTCACGGTATGCCGCTAACTTTTCCTCTGCCCACTTGACCTCACGCAGGAGCAGCGCGCGCCGCTGTTCCTGCGTGAGCTGCGGTGCGCCGTTCATGACTCGAGCGGCCGCTGATAGAAAAACGGCTGAAAGCTCGTATAGCCCATCTTGCGAAAGTTGAGAATCGACTCCGTCGCACCAACAAAGAGAATGCCGCCCGGCTTTAGTGCCTCAAAGAAATGCCGATAGAGCTGATCCTTCGCCTCATCCGTGAAATAGATGACCACATTGCGGCAGAGGATGAGATCGAAGCCCGTCTCAAACTTATCCTGCAGGAGATTGTGTCGCTTGAACTCGATCATGCTCTTGATCTCCTGCTTGACGGCATAGTGGTCGCCGTTCGTGACATCAAAGTACTTGCGGCGACGCTCGGGTGCCATGCTCTTGATCTCGTCCGCCGTATAGACGCCGCGCTTCGCCTTCGCCAGAATCTCGATATCGAGATCAGATGCAAGAATACGGTGACGCGTCCCGGGCGTCATCTCCTTCATAATGATGGCAAGCGAATAAGGCTCGGCCCCGATGGAGCAGCCTGCGCTCCAGATATTGAGCTTCGACGAGCGTTTTAGAAGATCAGGGATGACATCCGTCTCGAGTTTGCTGAATTTCTCCGGCGTGCGGAAGAACTCCGACACGTTGATTGTCAGATACTCGATAAAAGCAGCAAAATCATCCTTGTCCTTACACACATGATCGAAATATGCGCAACATTCCTTATACCCAGCACGAGTGACCAGATTATTGATGCGGCGCTTCATCTGCGGTTCTTTATAAAGATCCAGATCAATCTCCGTCTTTGCCTTGAGCTTCTGCTTAAAGAGCTCCCAATCACGATCCTCCGACATAACGTCCTCCCGTTCTAGCTCTCTCTCGATCTACTCCCGTCCGAATCACTGTATCGTAAAGACGCGGCGCGACTGCTTCTCCGCCAGCTTCGGCAGGATCACATGAAGAATGCCCGCCTCATAGGAAACGGATACATCCGCATCGTTTACATCGTCGATGAGGAAAGAGCGCTCAAAAGCCCCCGTCCTGCGCTCATGACAGAGATAATGCACCTCCGAGTCCTCGGATGCACTGCGCTCCGCTTTGATCTTCAGCCGTCCGTCCTCGCTGTAGGACACCTCGATTGCATCCTTGGAGAAGCCCGGCAGCTCGGCAAAGATCTCGTACTGCGTCTCCGTATCGGTCACATCAACACGAAATGGAAAGAGCACCCCACCGACCTTATCGAATGGATTGAAGGAATGCTCCATCACCGTATCCAATGCCTTGCTCAGCATTTCCTGTCCCTTTTCGGCATTCTCTTTCAGATTAAATGGCAACGGACGAAACATAACAGCCACCTCCAATGAAATATACCTGTCAATGCCTTCATTATAGCAATAAGCAGCGTTATTTTCAATTATCTCTATGAAATGCTGTCCCTATCTGAATCGTAATATTTATCGATTCAGATGTTCCTGCTTCACCTTTCGCAAATCAGATTCCAGAACCTCTTTCCATTGCTGTATGACCTGATCCGGCAAGTGGATACGATGGTATTGTTCATCTTCACGATAGACTTCAAAAAAGACTTCAGATGCATACACCAATTCCCGAAGAGAATTGCGTACTCTGCCATAGACAACACCATCACTGTTCATCATGTAGACTTTTTGAAAAGCAACAATCTTTTCCACGCCATCTTTTCTAAAAACCAGTCGCGGCGGATGTTTTTTAGAAAAGATCGGTGGATTGGAACGGTCGTTGTTAATATCCGTTATCTTGAACATCATGTATGATTCTGACGACAAGTATGTTGTAGACCGTTGCTTCTCGACGGTAATCAATAAATCCTTGTTCTGTTCATTGTCCAATATATAGTACATGGACACATAACTAATAAAATCATCCTGAATATTAAGTTTGAAAAAAGGATTCTTTTCCGCAGGAGGAATCATCATGGGAGAAGATGACATCATCTCGCCAGACTGATTTTTCTCACTCGTTGGAGGAGGAGTATCCTGTTTTGTGTTTTCATTTGGGACAACAGTTCTCACCTGCTGTGGGGCTGGCTGCGCCACAGCAGGTGAATCTGGCATCCTCTGTTCAACCTGCTCTGCTGCACGATGAATACTGCGTTTATTATGGACAATCGTTTCTGCATGAGCAATATTCGATATAGAAAGATACATGGCGAGCACTGAAGCAGCGATACCTATACATCCGCGTTTCATGGTTCGTCCTCCGTTCATCCGCAATATGTTACAGCACTGCAAGCATATCCTGCACGCCCTGCAGATAAGTATCCCGCGCAAAGTTCACGAGTTCACCGGATTTGCGGATCTTCACCTCAATCGTTCCGTTTTCCATGGTCTTAGGTCCGATCGCAATACGCACAGGATAACCGATGAGATCACAGTCGTTGAACTTCACGCCCGCACGCTCACGACGATCGTCGAGCAGTACATCGACACCTGCAGCATGCAGCTCCTCATAAATCTCCTCGGCGTATGCGAGCTGTTCCTCCGATTTAGCGTTTACCGCCACGACGACGACCTCGTATGGCGCAATCACACGCGGCCAAATGATGCCATGCTCATCGTGATTCTGCTCGATTGCCGCTGCCATCGTACGCCCGACGCCGATGCCATAGCAGCCCATCTGCAGAGGCTGCGTCTTCCCCGCCTCATCGAGGAAGGTCGCCCCCATCGCCTCACTGTATTTCGTGCCGAGTGCAAAGATCTGTCCTGCCTCAATGCCGCGGCCAATGTGAAGATGTCCAGCGCCGCATGCAGGGCACAGATCGCCCTCTGCAACAAGGCGAATATCCGTCACAGCCACTTCCCCAAAGTCACGCTGCGGGTTGACGTTGATATAGTGAAAGTCCTGTTCATTTGCGCCAGATACGGCATTGTGCATCCGCATTGCCGTCTCATCAACCACGATACACGTGCCCTCTTTGATGCCAATGGGGCTCATAAAGCCCGGACACCCGCCTGCTGCGCGGATGGCCGCATCATCCGCCATGCGAAGCTCCTGCACACCAATGGCATTCGCAAGCTTCACCTCATTGACCTCATGGTCGCCGCGCAGAAATGCGAGGATTAGTACATCCTCCTCGGTCTGATAGGCAACTGCCTTGATCGTTTTCTCGACAGGAATCCTGAGATACTCAGCAAGCATGGCAATCGTATGAGCATCGGGCGTTGCCACCTTCTCAAGCGGCAGTGCTTCCTCCGCAGCGGCATCGATGGGACGCAGTGCCGCCTTCTCGTCACTCGCAGCATAGCTGCACGCATCACAGCAGGCAATACGCGACTCCCCCTCAGGAGCAAGAACGGTAAACTCCTCGGAGTGCCCGCCGCCGATCGCACCGCTGTCGGCCTCCACCGCACGAAAGTTCAGTCCGCAGCGCGTGAAAATATTCGTGTAGGCCACGGACATCTTGCGGTAGGACTCGTTCATCCCCGCGATGTCCTTGTCAAAGGAATAGAGATCCTTCATGATGAACTCACGGCTGCGCATCACCCCAAAACGTGGGCGGCGTTCATCACGGAACTTGTCCTGAATCTGATAGAGCATGAGTGGGAGCTGCTTGTACGAGCGCACCTCATCGCGCACGAGTGCCGTAATCATCTCCTCATGGGTCGGCCCCATGCAGAACTCGCGGCCATGACGATCCTTCACGCGGATCATCTCCGCACCGTATGCCCCCCAGCGACCGCTCTCCTCCCAGAGTTCGGACGGCTGCAGGATTGGCATCATGATCTCCTGCCCGCCCGCGGCATCCATCTCCTCACGGATGATCTGCTCAATCTTTCGGATGGTGCGCCATGCGAGCGGCAGATAGGTATACATCCCGCCGGCAGACTTGCGAATGAGACCGGCTCGGTACATGAGCTGATGGCTCGCAATCTCCGCCTCCGCAGGCGTATTTCTAAGGGTAGGCGCGTACAGATTCGTTGCTCTCATGACCGTTTCCGTTCCTCCAATATCGCATCAATCTCCCGAAAGAGTTCGGGCAGCAGTTCTTCTTCCTTTACCTTGCGAATGACCTCTCCCTTGCGAAAGATCAGGCCCTCGCCATTCCCGCCGGCAATACCGACATCCGCACCACGTGCCTCACCGGGACCATTGACAACACAGCCCATCACAGCTACCTCGATGGGATCCTCCATGCCGCGCAAACGTTCCTCGACCTTCTCCGCGATGGATGCAAGGTCGATGCTCGTCCGCCCGCACGTAGGACAAGCGACGAGCGTAGGACCATACTCCTTCAGCCCGAGCGCCTTCAGAATCTCATTTGCCGTACGGACTTCGACTACAGGATCTCCCGTCAGCGAGATACGTATCGTGTCACCAATTCCCTCGGCGAGAAGAGCTCCGACGCCGACAGCAGACTTGATGATCCCCGTCCCCGCCGTGCCCGCCTCCGTGATGCCGAGATGCAACGGGTAATCCGTACGCTCACTCATCAGACGATACGCCGCAAGTGTCAGCGGAACATCATGCGCCTTGAGCGAAATCTTCATGTCATGAAAATCCAGCTCCTCCAGAATGCGCACGTGTTCCATGGCGGATTCAACCAAGGCTTCTGCTGTGACCCCGCCATACTTCTTGAGCATTTTATGGTCGAGTGATCCGGCATTCACGCCGATACGGATGGGGATTCCCCCCTCACGTGCCGCCGCGACGACCTTTTTCACACGCTCCGTACCACCGATATTGCCGGGATTGATGCGCAGAGCTGCAATTCCCTGTGTCATCGCCTCAAGCGCGAGCTTATAGTCAAAGTGGATATCGGCGACGAGCGGAGTTTTCACCTGACGAATGATATTGCCGAGGTTCTTTGCCGCCTCCATATCTGGCACAGCGAGGCGTACGATATCACAGCCTGCCGCCGCCAGCTCGCGGATTTGCCTTACCGTCGCCTCCGTATCCGTCGTCTTCGTGTTGCACATGGACTGCACGGAGATCGGTGCACCGCCCCCGATGGGGATATTTCCAATATGAATCTGCCGCGTGCGGCGGCGCTCAATTGTTGACATAACGCAGGTCAACCTCCTGCAAAAATACGTACGACATCATTTTTCATCGCGAGCAGCATCAACAGAATAATCAGCCCCACACCCGCATTTTGGATATAGTGCATGACCTTCGGACTCAGCGGCTTGCCGCGCACCGCCTCGACACAGAGCGTTAGAAAGTGTCCTCCGTCCAGTGCCGGTACGGGAAGAAGATTGATGATCGCAAGATTGAGACTGAGGAGTGCGGCGAAATTGAGGAGCGGGACAATGCCCATCTCCGCGACTTCCCCCGCCATCTGCGCCACACCGATCGGCCCCGCCAGTTCCGAGCCAGAGAGCTCAAGAATGATCCGATAGAGCGCATCGAGCATCATCACGACAATCATCCCCGTCCGCTCGAATGCCATCGAGATGGACTGGAAGAAGCCAGGATAGGTACTGGTATAGGCATTCACAATGCCGATGTATCCACGCTGCTGTGATGCATCATAATGTGGGGTCACACTGACCGTCAGCTCCTGCTCATTGCGCTCCACCTGCATCGTCATCGGAACTGTTCCGTGGTTTGTGCGAATGGCGTCCACCATCTCCTGCCACGTCTCGATGGGCTTCCCATCGATCGCAATGATGCGGTCGTTCGCCATGAGCCCCGCCTGTGCAGCAGGATTATCTGCAAGCACCTTGCCAAGAACAGGCGCAGGATTCGGCGTCTGCACCCCGGCAAAGAAAAAAATGCCGAAAAAAAGAATGATCGGCAGGATAAAATTCATCGCCGATCCAGCAAGAATCACGATCATGCGGGAGAGAATCGGTTTGCGGCAATAGCCGCGATCACCGGCATCGTTGTCATCTGCCGCCATGCCAGCAATATCATTGAAGCCCCCCAGTGGAACCAGACGGATCGAATAGACCGTCTCTCCATAACGAAAATGCACCAGACGCGGCCCAAAGCCGATGGCAAATTCATCCACACGCATCCCGGTCAGTTTTGCCGTGATAAAATGCCCCAACTCGTGCACAAAGACGAGCAGTCCGAAGACAAAGACTGTCGCAGCAATTTTCTCTAACATCCAAGCTCCTTTTGCCCCGCTCAGCGCAGGACAATGTATACCGTATAGTAATAGACCAGCGGTACCGTAAAGAGAACACTGTCAAAGCGATCCCATACACCGCCGTGCCCTGGAATAATCGCACCTGAGTCCTTGATGCCTGTCTGCCGCTTCATCATGGACTCGACAAGATCACCAAGCGTACCGAGCACGGCAATCGCAGCGCCCAGTGCAGCCATCTGCGGCAGCGACATTGCGAGAAGCCAGCCAAGCCCCACGACGACAGCGATCGTACCGATCAGCCCGCCAAAGAACCCCTCGATCGTCTTATTCGGACTAATGGCAGGTGCCAGCTTGTGCGAGCCAAACGCACGTCCGGCAAAATAGGCAAAACTGTCACTTGCCCATGTCCCGATAAACATCACCCAGACCATCACTGCTCCGCAGGAAAACGTCTCAATCGGTGTCGTATAAATAGGTCCCGTCATATTCCGCAGGAGAATAAGCAGGGCAAACGGCATGCCGATGTAGCAGATACCCGCCACAGAAACAGTTGCATCGTGAACAGACACATCGCCACGCAGAAGGACGCAGGTCATCAGGGCAAGAATCGAGGATGCGATCATGGAAAGCAGAATCACACTCTCCTGCCCGATGAACGCTCCATACAGCATTCCTCCGATACCAAGAATACCAGAGAATAAGGCAGGACTGCCCCCACGCCGCGAAAATGCACGTGTATACTCAAACCACGCGAGAGCTGCGAGCACCGCTGCGGCAACCGTAAACGTTGTTCCGCCCGTCTGTATAACATATCCTGCAATACCAATGCCGATAATGCCGGAGATAATGCGTGTAATCAAAGACAGCCTCCATCTTTATTCTTCTGTAGTAAGCCCGCCAAAACGCCGGCTTCGCCCTGCAAAGTCCTCAATGGCACTCTTAAGTTCTTCCGGTGTGAAATCCGGCCAATGCGTCTCCGTAAAATACAGCTCTGCATAGGCAGACTGCCATAGGAGGAAGTTGCTCAGCCGAAGATCGCCGCTCGTACGGATGAAGAGATCCACGGGCGGATCGCCTGCCGTATCGAGTGCATCGGAAAAGAGTGCCTCGTCGATTTCCTCAGGGCGCAGCTCTCCATCCGCGACACGCACGGCCAACTTACGAACAGCACGCACGATCTCATCCTGGCTGCCATAATTCGCCGCCAGATTAAAATGCACGCCGGTGTTATGCGCCGTACGCTGTTCTGCATCCTCCATACGGGCAAGAAAACGTTCAGAGAAGCGATCCCGTCGACCGATGAAACGAATGCGCACGTTTTCCTTGTTCATCTCATCAATTTCGCGCTCCAAAAATGTATCGAAGAGGCGCAGCAGAAAGTCAATCTCCCGATGCGGACGCTTCCAGTTCTCCGTTGAGAACGCATAAACCGTCAACACCTCAATTCCCATATCTGGTGCAGCGCGCACGATTCGTTTCAGCGTGCGCGCACCTGCCTCATGCCCTGCGGAACGAGAGTCCCCCTTTGCCTTTGCCCATCTGCCATTCCCATCCATCACAATGGCAATGTGACGCGGAAGCATATTCTGAGGAACAGAGAGGCCAGGCGAAGCAGGCTCCTTGGACGATGCGGGCTTGTGCTCTGCATCGCCGCCAAAGAGTTTTCTCCACATGTCGTTCGCTCCATTTCTATCTGCAACACAATTCCACTACCAAAACACCCCTTCGGCGGATGCCGAAAGGGGTGTCGCGCATTCAGCGGAAATGTTCTTCGTAGGCGGCGACAGTCGGACTGCACAGCGGAAGTTCCGTGAGCGTGACCTGATGCACAGCCCCATTATGACGAACACGAAGGACATAGGACTGCGTCTCATCGACGGGAAAAAAAGGACGTGATGCACGCGATACCGATACCGTGTAGGATGCGCCTTCGGCATCCAGCTCCCGCCGCACCTCATCCCACGGACGTGCCGAAAAGGAATCCTCCATCAGATCTCCATGACCTCTTTTTCCTTCGCGGCACGCATCTCGTCCATCTGCTTGACGAACTTATCGACGATCTTCTGCACAGCGTCCTGACCGCGCTTGGACTCGTCCTCATTGATCTCCTTATCCTTCTCAAGCTTTTTGATCGCCTCGTTTGCATCACGTCGGATATTACGCAGAGCGACCTTCGCCTCCTCCGTCTTCTTGCCGACCGTCTTGATCAGCTCCTTGCGGCGCTCCTGCGTCGGCTGAGGGATCGCAAGGCGAATCACATTTCCGTCAGAGTTCGGCGAAAGGCCGAGATCGGACTTTGAGATAGCAATTTCAATCTCATGCAGAATCGACTTCTCCCACGGTGTAATGACGATCATGTGCGGCTCCGGCACCGTCACCTTGGCGAGCTGGTTGACCGAGGTCGGTGTCCCATAGTAGGGCACCATGATTTTATCCAAGAGATTCGGCGTTGCGCGTCCTGCGCGCAACGAAGAGAACTCGCGGCGAAGCGCCTCGATCGCCTTACTCATACTTTCCTCGTGCTTTGACAGAATATCTTTGATCATACTGCTTCGCCTCCTACCGTTGTACCAATCGGCTCACCAAATGCTGCCCGTGCAATATTTTCATGCACATCAATATTAAACACCACCATGGGGATATTATTCTCCATGCAGAGACTGGTCGCCGTCGCGTCCATGACCGCGAGCCCCTTGTTCAGAATATCAATATACGCCAGTTTCTCAAAACGCTTGGCATTTGGGTTCTTATTGGGGTCGGAATCGTAGATTCCGTCCGTCCCCTTCTTCGCCATGAGAATAACGTCTGCCTCGATCTCCGCTGCGCGCAGAGCGGCCGTCGTATCCGTGGAAAAATAGGGATTCCCCGTACCTGCACCGAAGATCACCACGCGCCCCTTCTCCATGTGACGGATGGCGCGACGGCGAATATACGGTTCTGCCACCTGACGCATCTCAATGGCACTCTGGACACGCGTGTCAACGTCCTGATTTTCAAGAGCATCCTGCAGGGCGAGTGCGTTCATCACCGTCGCCATCATCCCCATATAGTCTGCCGTCGTGCGATCCATCCCCTTCGCACTGCCTGCGAGTCCGCGCCAGATATTCCCTCCGCCGACCACAATGGCGACATCGATGCCGTGATCGCGCACCTTCTTAATCTGCGCGGCGATTGCCTCGACAACCTGTGGATTGATCCCGAATCCCTGATCTCCCGCGAGCGCTTCTCCGCTCAGCTTCAACACGACGCGACGATATTTCGTTTCCAAGACAACTCCTCCTGTCACGTACACTCTCTGCGCCATTATAGCACATTTTTGCAAAAAAATCCGCAGACCATCTGCAAAAAAGAGCTGCCGTTGGGCAGCTCTCCTCTCTTCAAATCATCTTACTTCATCTGAGCAGCAACCTCTGCAGCGAAGTCCTCCTGCTTCTTCTCGATGCCTTCGCCCAGCTGATAGCGCGTAAACGCCTTGACCTCTACCGAGCCGAGCACATCTGCAATCTTCTTCTCCGGATCCTTGACGAATTTCTGCTCAAGCAAGCAGACTTCCTCATAGAACTTATTGATACGCCCCTCGACCATCTTCTCGATGATCTTCTCGGGCTTGCCCTCCTCAAGCGCCTGCTTGCGAAGGACCTCCTTCTCATGCTCGATATGATCGGCCGTCACACCGGCACGATCAATCGCGAGCGGTGCCGCTGCCGCAATCTGCATCGCAATATCCTTGCCGAGCTGCTCATCCCCACCGGAGAGCTCAACGAGGACGCCGATCTTGCCGCCCATGTGTATGTACGTTGCCACACGGCCTGCACCCTCATAGCGGGCAAAGCGGCGGAGGGAAATCTTCTCCCCGATCGTCGCCGTTGCCTCAGTAATGAGGGAGGCAACATCCTTGCCATCCAGCGTACTTGCATTCAGGGCATCGAGATCTGCCGGGTTCGTTTCTGCAATATGCTTTGCAACCTTCGCACTGAGCTCACGAAACTGTTCATTGCTCGCAGCAAAGTCCGTCTCGCAGTTGATCTCGACAATGACACCGACCTTCGCGTCGGACGAGAGATATGCCGTCACCGCACCCTCAGCGGCGATGCGTCCCGCCTTCTTCTCTGCCTTTGCAATCCCCTTCTCGCGCAGGTAGTCGATTGCCTGCTGCATATCGCCGTTCGTCTCAGCAAGAGCCTTCTTGCAGTCCATCATACCTGCGCCCGTACGCTCACGCAGTTCCTTTACCATCGCTGCACTAATTGCCATCATCGTTCCTCCTATGATCGTTCCATAAAAAAGGGGTAAGGGGATAACGCTCCCTTACCCCACTGTTTTTGATTACTCAGCCGCTTCCTGTGCGCCGCCCTGATTTCCCTCGAGCACAGCGTCTGCCATGCAGCCCGTGAGAAGCTTCACGGCACGGATCGCATCATCGTTGCCCGGGATCACATAGTCGATCTCATCCGGGTCACAGTTCGTGTCGACAATCGCGACAATGGGAATGTTCAGCTTGCGTGCCTCGGCAACCGCAATACGCTCCTTGCGCGGGTCAACGACAAAGAGTGCACCCGGCAGACGGTTCATATCCTTAATGCCGCCCAGATAACGCTCGAGCTTCTCCTTCTCGTGGCGCAGCCCCTGCACTTCCTTCTTCGTGAGAACCTCGAACGTGCCGTTCTCCTCCATCTCCTCAAGTGCCTTGAGACGATGAATACGACGCTGAATCGTCTGGAAGTTCGTCAGCATGCCGCCGAGCCAACGCTCGTTGACGTAGTACATATTCGCACGGAGTGCCTCCTCGCGGATGGCCTCCTGTGCCTGCTTCTTCGTGCCGATGAAGAGCACGGACTTCCCTTCCTGTGCAACGCTGCGAAGGAAATTGTACGCCTCATCCACCTTGCGCACCGTCTTCTGCAGATCAATGATGTAGATGCCGTTGCGCTCCGTGAAGATGTAACGTGCCATCTTCGGGTTCCAGCGACGCGTCTGATGTCCGAAATGGACACCTGCCTCCAGAAGCTGCTTCATAGAAATGACTGCCATAAAATACCTCCTGTTGTTCTTCCGCGCTTCTCATCCGCTGTACCACCGCATAAATACAGCACAGAACAGCTATCGAAAACGCGTGTTTTTTTACACTAGGGCGTATTATAGCACACCATCAAGAACAAAACAACGCCCTGCAAAATTTTTTACAAAAAAGAGCCCCTGCACAAAGACACTTAATCTTCGTACGGAGCCCCTCCATATGTCATTCAGTTCATCTGCGCCGTGGCAAGAGCCTCGGTCACATCAACCCCCTTCGGTGCATAGAGGATGATCGTGCTCGATACCACGTGTGCTGTACCATGCATCACATAGCAGGCACCGTTCAAAAAATCACAAACACGGCGCCGCTCAGGAGGATTCATGCAGTCAAAATTAACAGCAATCGCAATTCCCTGCTTCAGTTGAGTAACTGCCGGTCCTGCATCATCATAACGACGCGGGCGATGAATCCGTACGCGCAGTTCCGATACCTTCGTTGTATGTACCGTCAAAGGAGGTGTTCCACCATCTCCGCTGACAGGTGTTCGCGGGGCTTGGAAAGAACTGCCATAGGAAGGCGACGAAAACGATGATACCGTCCCGCCATTGACAACACGCTGCTCAGAAGCGATCCCCTGCGCGGTATGTGAAGTATATAAGGACTGTGAATCCTGCTCCTCCTGAATCTCTTCATCCTCGTATTCATCCTCAGGGACTGGTATAAATGAGTCCACGACGTGTGAAACTGTATCTTTCACACGCGAAAAGAAAGAACCTGCACCCATTTACC
>ERZ773066.698-NODE-698-length-18233-cov-57.975905_pt1 | contig 18233 bp, 10 predicted proteins | sample MGYA00580573_ERZ773066 | MGnify/ENA primary metagenome ERZ773066 (study PRJEB29015, sample SAMEA2738128) | human oral metagenome | biome: human oral; feature: human-associated habitat; material: saliva | place: China | collected 2203 ... | reverse complement strand
GCTGGTGGGGCCAGGACTGCCTGTGGCAGGCGCAGGACGAGCGTTACACCGCCGATCAGGTCCGTATCATCCCCGGCCCGGTCTCCGTAGCCGGTATCGATCGTGTCGACGAACCCGTCGCCTCCCTGCTGGGCCGCTTCGAGGCCGCAGCTGCTTCTCGTCTGGCCGACTCCGGCGTGGTGGCAACCCCCGTCGCTTCGCGCCTGGGCAACGGCAAACCGGCCGCGACCCGCGAGGAGTGGCTGCGTAAGGTTCCGTTCATTTCATGGACCGGCCACCTCATGACCAACCCTGCAGCCATCCTCGACGAGGAGCGCGTCTGCCTGAAGGCGACCGACACCGGCGTGGACATGGTCATCCACCTGGACACCGCCTGGGACTCCGATCCGCGCGGCGCCGAGAAGCACGCGGTGCGCGAGCTGATCTTCCCGCTCGTCCTGTCCGGTGAGGATGGCGCGGTTCCCGTCATCGACGAGGCCAAGCTGCCTCAGCACATGTACGCGATGCTCGCGGCCACCGCGGGCGTGACCTCCGTGTCAGTCGCGGGCGACACCGTCGATGCGCTCCCCGTCATGATTTCCTCCACCAAGTCTGCCTTCGGCGAGGCCCACTACTCCTTCACGCTGGCTCCGACCCTGGGCTTTGACCACGCAGAGGCGACCGGCGCCGCATTGCCCGCTACCTACGAGCTAGCCGCCTGGGCGCCCGACGCCCTGCTCGGCCCCGCATGGCCCGCGATTTACGCGGCTCTTGGTTCGGCCATCCACAATGACTACCCAGTCATCGAGGGTCTTCTGAACGCCGTCCACCTCGATCACTCGATCACACTGGAGTGCACGCCCGAGCAGATGCTTGAGCGCGGTATCACCACGATTGATGTGACCAGCTATGTGGCCGCTGTCGACGAATCCTCCTCCGGTCGCATCGTCACAGTCGCGCTCGAGTTAACCGCCAACGGCGAGCATGTGGGTTCCACGCAGGAGCGTTTCGCGATCCGTGGTCGCGCCACCGGCAACCGCGCCCCCTCCGAGGCCGCTCCCTTCGGTGGCGCGACTGTCGAGGTCGTTGACACGCCCCGCTCGGTCCTGCGCCGCGTGAACGTGAAGGCCCCGGACGACATGACGCCCTTTGCGATCGTCTCTGGCGACTACAACCCGATCCATACCTCCTACGCGGCCGCTAAGGTCGCTGGCATGGACGCGCCTCTCGTGCACGGCATGTGGCTGTCGGCCACTGCTCAGCACGCCGCCGAGGCCGTTGTTGGTGACCAGGGCGGTGCCCAGATCGCCGGCTGGACGTACTACATGTACGGCACCGTGGACCTGAATGACGAGGTTGAGATCACTGTCGAGCGCGTTGGTCGCGTCGTCGGCGGCGGTCTGTCCCTCGAGGTCACCTGCCGTATCGACAAGCAGGTTGTGTCTCGCGCGTCGGCCTACACCTTCGCCCCGAAGGTTGCCTACGTCTACCCCGGACAGGGCATCCAGAGTGCCGGCATGGGGTTGGACGAGCGCGCTAAGTCCAAGGCTGTGGACGAGGTCTGGCGCCGCGCGGATGCGCACACGCGCTCGGCGATGGGCTTCTCCATCCTGGCGATTGTGCGCGATAACCCGACCGAGATCGTGGCGCGTGGCGTGGCCTACCGCCACCCCGAGGGCGTCCTGAACCTCACCCAGTTCACGCAGGTCGCGCTCGCGACGCTGGCGATCGGCCAGACGGCTCGCCTGCGCGAAGAGGGCGTCCTGGTCCCCGGCGCTGCCTTCGCCGGTCACTCGCTGGGCGAGTACGACGCGCTGGCCGCCTACGCCGAGGTCTTCCCGCTCGAGACGGTCCTCGACCTGGTCTTCCAGCGCGGTTCCACGATGCACTCGCTCGTGCCCCGCGACGAGAACGGCCGTTCGAACTACCGTATGGGCGCCCTGCGTCCCAACCAGTTCGGCGTGGACGACGCTCACGTCGTGGAGTACGTCGCCTCGATCGCCGAGGCCTCGGGTGAGTTCCTCCAGATCGTGAACTTCAACCTGGCCGACCAGCAGTACGCGGTCGCGGGTACGGTCGCGGGCCTGAAGGCTCTCGAGGGGGACGCATCCAAGCGCGCCGCCGAGCGCGGCGGCAAGCGCCCCTTCATGTATGTTCCCGGCATCGACGTGCCCTTCCACTCCACCGTTCTGCGAGGCGGCGTGGCGGACTTCCGCACGAAGCTTGACGAGCGTATTCCCGCAGAGATCGATCCCGCGAAGCTCGTGGGCCGCTACATCCCCAACCTGGTGGCGCGTCCCTTCGAACTCACCCGCGAGTTCGCCCAGTCCATCCTCGACGTGGTCCCCTCCGAGACGGTGCGCGAGCTGCTTGAGGCTCCCGGCGCGTGGGACGCGGCTCTGGCCAACCCAGGCGCTCTGACCCGCACACTTCTCATCGAGCTGCTGTGCTGGCAGTTTGCCTCCCCGGTGCGCTGGATCGAGACGCAGCGCGTACTGCTCTCGACCGAAGAGGCCGCCCCCGGCGTTGTCGGCCTGGGCGTCGATCAGGTCATTGAGGTCGGCCTCGGCGCCGCCCCAACCCTGGCGAACCTGGCCGCGCGCACGCTGCTCGCCCCCGAGTTCGCGCTCTCGCGCGTCGAGGTCTTTAACGTCCAGCGCGACGAGTCCCGCGTCTACGCGACCGACGTCGCCGTGATCGAGGACGAGGACGACGAGGAGATCGTCGAGGTCGCCGCCCCGGCTCCTGCAGCCCAGGTCGCGCCCGCTGCTCCGGCTCCCGCCGCGGAGGCTGCCCCGGCTCCGGCCCCCGCAGCGCCCACCGGTGGCCCCTCGGGCGCCGACGTCGCGGACCTGCCTTTCACGGCCTCCTCCGCGATTCGAGCCCTGCTTGCACTGTCCGCGAAGATCCGCATCGACGAGGTTGGCGCCACCGACACCACCGAATCACTGACCAACGGCGTGTCCTCGCGTCGCAATCAGCTCCTCATGGACATGTCCTCCGAGCTGGGGCTGAACTCTATCGACGGCGCCGGTGAGGCCGACGTGGCCACCCTATCCGCCACGGTCGACAAGGCCGCCAAGGGATACAAGCCTTTCGGTCCGGTCCTGGCCGAAGCCGTCAAGGAGCGCACGCGCAAGCTATTCGGTGCCGCTGGCGTTAAGGCCGCCCGCATCGCCGAGCGCGTCACCGGCACGTGGCAGCTCGGTGCCGGCTGGGCCCAGCACGTCACCGCCGAGATCGTCCTGGGAACCCGCGAGGGTGCCTCGACACGCGATGGTGACCTGGCAACCCTGCCGGTGGACGCGCCGACGAACAGCGCGGGTGTCGATGCACTCATCGACGCGGCCGTGGCTGCCGTCGCTGCCCGCGAAGGTATTGCCGTGTCCCTGCCCAGCACCGGTGGCACAAGTGGTGGCGGTGTCGTGGATTCCGCGGCACTGGACGCCTACGCCGCATCCGTGACGGGCGAGGACGGTGTCCTGGCCAAGACGGCTCGCACGATCCTGTCCGAGCTGGGCCTGAATGCGCCCGCCCCCACGGGCGAAGAATCCAACGACGACGCGCGCGTCATCGACGCCGTCGCCGCCGAACTGGGGTCCGGCTGGGTTGACCTGGTCGAGCCTCGCTTCGATGCTGCCCGTGCTGTCCTACTGGACGACCGCTGGGCCTCTGCCCGTGAGGACGTCGCACGCTTCGCCATCGAAGGCACCCTCGCCGAGGGCGCGTCCTTCGTGGGCACCGGTCGCGCCGTTGCTGAGCAGGCCTCGTACTGGGCGAACCGACTGCGCGCGGAAGGCGACGCGAACCGTGCCGACCGCCTCGCGCAGATCGCGGTCGATGCGTCCTCCTCCGCGGCGGACCTGCCCTTCGCGAACGACGTCGCAGTGGTCACCGGCATGACCCCCGCCTCCATCGGCGGCGCGGTCGTGGGCGGCCTGCTTGCCGGCGGCGCGACCGTCATCGCGACCTCCTCGTCGATTTCCGCCTCACGCCTGGCCTTCGCCAAGGAGCTGTACCGCACGCACGCCGCGGGCGGCGCGAGGCTGTGGCTGGTTCCCGCGAACCTGGCCTCCTACCGCGACGTGGACGCGCTCGTGGAGTGGATCGGCACCGAGCAGACCAAGTCCGTGGGCGCCGACGTCAAGGTGACCAAGGAAGCCCTGGTCCCCACGCTGTTCTACCCCTTCGCGGCTCCGCGCGTCTCCGGCACGCTGGCTGACGCGGGCCCGGTCTCGGAGAACCAGATGCGCCTGCTGCTGTGGAGCGTCGAGCGTTCCATCGCCGGCCTGTGCGCGATCGGCTCCGACACGCACGCTGACCACCGCCTGCACGTCGTCCTGCCCGGTTCCCCCAACCGAGGCATCTTCGGCGGTGACGGCGCCTACGCCGAGGCCAAGGCCTCCTTCGACGCGATCGCGACCCGCTGGGCCGCCGAGCCGATCTGGGGTTCGCGCGTGTCGATCGCTCACCCGCGAATCGGTTGGGTGCGCGGCACCGGCCTGATGGGCGGCAACGACCCGATGGTCGCCGCCGTCGAGGCTGCGGGCGTTCGCACCTGGTCGACCGAGGAAATGGCCCAGCAGCTACTCAAGCTCTCCAGCGCCGAGGTCCGCGCCCAGGCTGCCATCGCTCCGGTGAATGCCGACCTGACCGGCGGGCTGAACTCCTCCATCGACCTGCGCGCCCTGCGCGCCCAGGTCGAGGCCACCGCGCCCGAGGTCGAAGCCACCGAGCCGGTCGCGACCGTGTCCGCGCTGCCCTCGCCCTCGCAGGTCGCCGTCCCCCACGTCGAGCCCTCTCAGTGGGGTGACACCTCCGCGTCGCTGGCCGACACGGTCGTCATCGTCGGTCATGGCGAGGTCGGCCCGTGGGGCAGCGCCCGTACCCGTGTCCAGGCTGAACTCGGGATTCACACCAACGGCACCGTCGACCTCACCCCCGCGGGTGTTCTTGAACTGGCGTGGATGACCGGCCTGCTGACCTGGTCGGACACCCCCGTAGGCGGATGGTACGACAACGACGATCAGCTGGTCCCCGAGTCGGAGATCTTCGAACGCTACCGTGACGAGGTCGTGGCCCGCTCCGGTGTGCGCTTCTTCCACGAAGACGGCCCGCTGCACGACGGTTACACGCCCGAGTCCGCGATGGTCTTCCTGGACCGCGACATCACGTTCACGGTCGAGGACGAGGCCGAGGCCCGCTCCTACGCCGATGCCGACCCACAGTTCACCGTCATCGAACAGACCGCGTTCGGCGAATGGCAGGTAACCCGAAAGTCCGGCGCCCAGGTGCGCGTGCCGCGTCGCGCGACCCTCAACCGCCGCATCGGTGGCTTGTTCCCCACGGACTTTGACCCGTCGCGTTGGGGCATCCCGGCCTCTATGCTGGACTCAATCGACCCGATCGCCGTGTGGAATCTGGTCTCCACCGTTGACGCCTTCGTGTCCGCAGGATTCAGCCCCGCCGAACTGCTGCGCATCGTCCACCCGGCGACCGTGGCCTCCACGCAGGGCACCGGTTTCGGTGGCATGAGGTCGATGCACAAGCTCTTCGTTGACCGCTTCCTGGGAGAAGACTACCCGCAGGACATCCTGCAGGAGACCTTGCCCAACGTGGTCGCAGCCCACACCATGCAGTCCTACGTGGGCGGCTACGGCTCGATGATCAACCCGGTTGGCGCCTGTGCGACCGCCGCGGTATCCATCGAGGAGGGCCTCGACAAAATCAAGGCAGGTAAGGCCGACTTCGTCGTGGCTGGCGCCATCGACGACATCCAGGTCGAGTCCATCGTGGGCTTCGGAGCGATGAACGCGACCGCGAACTCGAACGAGCTGCTCGCTCGCGGAATCTCCCCGCGCTTCGTCTCGCGCGCCAACGACCGCCGCCGCGGCGGCTTCGTTGAGGCGCAGGGTGGCGGAACGGTGCTGCTGACCCGCGGTTCGATCGCGCTCGAGATGGGCCTGCCGGTCCTGGCGGTCGTCGCTCACGCGCAGACCTTCAGCGACGGCGCACACACCTCGATCCCGGCCCCCGGCCTGGGTGCCCTCGCGGTGGCACGCGGCGGAGCACACTCCGTTATCGCCCGTAACCTCGCTGAACTCGGCGTCGGTATCGACGATGTGTCCTTCGTGTCCAAGCACGATACGTCCACGAACGCCAACGACCCGAATGAGTCGGACCTGCACACCCGTGTCGGCAAGGCGCTGGGCCGCACCCCCGGTAACCCGCTGCTCGTCGTCTCGCAGAAGACCCTCACGGGTCACGCGAAGGGAGGTGCCTGCGTGTTCCAGGTCGGCGGTATCATCGACGTGTTCCGCACGGGCATGATCCCCGCGAACGTCGCACTCGACTGCGTTGACGACGCGATGGAACAGTACAGCCCGCTCGTGTGGCTGCGTTCCCCGCTGAATCTGAACTCGCGCGGTCCGGTGCGCGCGGCGTTCGCGACCTCGCTCGGCTTCGGACATGTCTCCGGCTTCCTGGCCCTTGTCAACCCCGCGGCCTTCGAGGCCATCGTGGAGCGCGAGTTCGGTCGCGACGCACTCGATACCTGGCGTGCTGCTTCCGATCGTCGCCTACGAAGCGGTCAGCGTCACATCGAGATGGGTATGCTGGGCCACGCCCCGTTGTTCACCTCGATTGATGCACGACGACTGCCCGACGATCCGGCTGCCGGCGTCGCGGGTGATGCGCACGAGGTCGAGGCCGCGATCCTGCTGGATCCAAACGCTCGCCTCGGCGAGGACGGCTTCTACCATCTGCCGGAAGGCAAGTGAGTGATGCGCGGCCTCGGCGTTGACCTGGTGTCCCTCCCTGAGTTTGCCGCTCAGGTGAGGGAGCCAGGCTCGGCCTTCCTGGCGGGCGTACTGACGCCCCGGGAGACCCGCCGGGTCCGCGCACGCGCCGCCGCGACCTCGGGCGCGCATCCCGGGTCCGCCCGCTACGACGCGGCCGTGGCTCGTCACGCGGGCGGCCTGTGGGCCGCGAAGGAGGCCTTCGTCAAGGCGTGGTCGTGCGCGCTCTTTGGTCAGTCTCCCCTCATCGGGACAGACGAGGTCGACTGGCGCGAGATCGAGGTCATCCACGATGAGTGGAACCGACCCGCCATCGCGTTACACGGTCGTGTCAGTGCCGCCTGCGTGGAATCGCTGGGTTCCTCCTCATCGTGGAAGGTACTCGTCTCGATCAGCCACGACGGACCAACCGCGATCGCTCAAGTGATCATCGCCGACACGCCAAGCTAAAGAAGATCCTCGGGCGGCGCGGGTTCCTCCGGCTCTTCTCCAGTCTCATCCGAGGCCTTCGGGGTCCCTTTCACCGCCGAATAATCGAAACGCGACACCGACTGCCAACACGGGTCCGAGGAGTCCTCCTCGGGCCCGTCGTGCGTATACGGGGCAGGGGCGACTGGTGGGCACCCGTCGCGCATCTGCAAGGCCGTACTGGTCGGCACTCCTTGCACCGCGACCGGTTCCTGGCCTGCGTCACCAGTTCGCGCATCGACCGGGTTCTCTGCCAGAGCACAAGTGTGCTGCGGCTGCGCACCAACCAACCCATGCGCCCCTTCACCCGTTATGTCTCCGTCCGGCACGGGGGTACAGCACACCATCTCCGTCTCGCTAAGCGGCTCGCGCCCAGAGTGTTCGGTCCTCGTCGAAAAAGGATCATTCGGGCTGCCAGCAGCCGGCTCCTGCGTCGAATGAGCCCCGTTCTTTGTGTACCGCGACGTGCCCTTCGCCATGTCGTGTCCAACAGCGCTGGCACGGAACACAATAGACGAACGGATCTGCCCGTTCGCGTCCACCCACGCGTTCGGGACAGGTCGGGCCACCACGATCACCGGATCGCCCTTGCAGCAGCAGCGAACCACGTTGTCGGCTAGCTTGTCCCACGTCTCAATCGTGTACCAGTAGGCGCCATCCTCCACGTAGGAGGCGTTGCCCGTGCGCGCATCGACCGTGAAACGCCAGCGGGGAATTGCCAGGCGAAACGTCGTCACGCACGTGTCTCCCTTGATATGTTTCATCGTCGGGACCGAACCGATACGCCCCTTCAGGGTCGTTGAAATGTCCTGCATCATTGCTTCCCTTTCCGATACTGCCCGGCGAGTGCCGGATACCTCCAGGAAACCCCGCGATCCTCCGCCCTTCAAGCCAGGAGACGCGTCCTGTGGATAGACGCAGACACCCGTGACCCCCTGTGGAAAACGTGACACGAACCATCCCCTGTGGGCAGGCAGCGCATGCAGGACTCGCACGTGGCGGCACCCCTCACCGGGATGCCGCCGAATGCTGATGCGTGGGGGAAATCAGGCCTCGGGTATCTCGCCCGTCGCTGGAATAGCCAGAGCAATGACCTCGCGTGCAACCTCGCGGGCATGCTCCGTTGTGACGGGCTCGGAGGGGAACAGCACGCGACGGTAGTACTCCAGCTCCTGAATAGACTCCAGGATGTCGGCCAGAGCACGGTGACCACCATGCTTCTCGGGCGACTCGGCGAAAGCCGCGCGGTACCAACGCTTCGCTAGCTCCTTGATGGAGGAGACGTCCACGAGGCGATAATGCAGGTGGTTGACGACGGAAGGCATGTTCGCTTCGAGGAACATTTTGTCGGTGCCCACCGAGTTACCAGCCAGGAGGGCCTTGCCTTGCTGGGGCACGAAACGCTTGATGTAGGACAGGACCTGTTCGGTTGCCTCTTCCATCGACACGCCACAGGTGTGCAGGTCATCAAGCAGTCCGGAGGAGGTATGCATGTTGCGCACGAAGTCATTCATGTTCTCCAACGCGTCCGCAGGAGGTGTGATGAGAACGTCCATGCCGGGGTCGACGATTGTCAGGTTGCCGTCGGTGACGACAACCGCCACTTCGATGAGGGCATCACGCGCGACATCAAGGCCTGTCATTTCGCAGTCAATCCAGACCAGGGGGTCTTTCAGAGTTTTCACGCCCTCCATGTTAGTGCGCGACTCGTCATACGGTTGGGCGGGTCGCGGCTGCGGTGGCCACTACTACACTGGAAGGGTATTGGAAGGAGTTTTCATGCCCGCTAGTTCTCACGTGACCACACCCAAGGACATCCGTCAGGCTGCGACCGCCCTGGAAGGGGTGGCCGTGCGTACGAACCTGGAGCGCTCGGAGCGCCTGTCCTCCGAGGCCGGCGTCGATATTCTCCTCAAACGTGAGGATCAGCAAAAGTGCCGTTCTTTCAAGGTTCGCGGAGCGTATGCGCGTATGTCGCTCCTGTCACCCGCTGAGCGCGAACGCGGTGTTGTGTGTGCCTCGGCCGGTAACCACGCGCAGGGCTTGGCTTATGCGTGCGCGCATCTGGGCGTGCGGGGCACCATCTATTTGCCGTCGAATACTCCCCGACAGAAGCGTCGCCGCATTGCGACGATCGGCGGAAAGTGGGTCGAGCAGGTCATCGTAGACGGTACTTTTGATCGAGCCAATGCTCTCGCCCAGGAGGCGGCTCGCGCGACGGGACGCACGTACGTTCATCCCTACGACGACCCATTCACGATCGCGGGCCAGGGAACGATCGGCGTTGAACTCGAAGAGCAGATGCCGACGGATACGGCGGCCGTCCTGATCCCGGTGGGCGGCGGTGGCCTCGTGGCGGGCATCGCGACGTGGCTGCGTGCGAATCGCCCGGAGGTTAAGATCATCGGTGTGGAGCCTGCGGGCGCAGCGTCGATGCATGCGGCCCTCGAGGCGGGCCAGCCGATGTCTCTGGCGAAGGTGGATCCTTTCGTGGACGGTACGGCAGTGGGTCGCGCGGGGGCACTGCCCTTCCACATTGCCTCTCAGTTCGTTGACTGCGTGCTTGTCGTACCCGAGGGTGCGGTCTGCACGGAAATGCTGGAGCTCTACCAGTCCGACGGCGTTATCGCCGAACCCGCTGGCGCCCTCGCTTCGACAGCCGCGCACGTATTCTTGACGGATCCGTCCGATCGCAAGGCACTTTTGGGTCGCAGCGACGGCGCGATCGTGTGCGTTGTGTCAGGAGGTAACAACGATTTGACGCGTTACGCGGAGGTCATGGAGCGTTCGCTGCGCCACGAAGGCCTGCGCCACTATTTCCTCGTGACGTTCCCTCAGCAGCCGGGCATGCTACGCATGTTCCTGGAGGATGTTTTGGGACCGGCGGACGACATCGTGCACTTCGAGTACACGAAGAAGAACAACCGTGAACTCGGACCCGCTCTCGTAGGCATCGATCTGACCAACCCGGATGACATCAACGGGCTTCGGCATCGGATGGAGGCCTCTCCCCTGCACGTGGAGGAGCTGCCGCTGGATTCTGAGATCACGCGGCTCGTGATTTAAGAGAGGGCTCGGCGTCGCAGAGGGGCGCGGCTTCGGTGGACGAGGCCGTGGCCCCTTTCTTTTATTGCTGTCCGCGGGCGCGTGTCTGGGATGGGAGCCGCCCGGGATTGTCGCATGGGCCGTGCGCGCGGTGGCCGGGTCGGGTGCTGCGGCGGGGCCGTGGCGAGGAGTGGATCAGGCAGCGAGAGTGACAGGGCGGGTGACGCGCACGCGCACCGCGGGCGTGGAGTTAAAACGGTAGCCTTCGCCGCGCACCGTCGAGATGAGGTCGGGAGCCGCGGAGAGTTTCTTGCGCAAGCGACGAATGTGAGCATCGACGGTGCGCGAGTCGGCTCCGAGGTCCGCGTGGGCCCACACGGATGCGAACAGTTCGTCGCGGGTGACAGCGCGGTCGGCGTTAGCGGCCAGGTATGCGAGGAGGTCGTGTTCTTTGGCGGACAGTCCCGCATCGCGCCCATCGAGAGTGACCTGTCCGCGGTCGATGTCAATGTCGATGCGGGAGGAGCTCAGACGCAGGCCAGCTAGGACATCCAGAAATTCCTCATAGGAGGTGGGGCGGTCGTCGGCGTTGCGGACGGAGGGGGCGGGGGCGTTGACGAGAGTCATGGGTGTATCCGATTCTTCGGGGCCGCACTCCCACTATCGACGTGGGTATATCACTGCGGCGGTGATTGACAGGTGTATCTGGGGCGTCAATCACATACACATTCGCGAGATCATGCCGCCGGAGGGGCAGCACATAGGGTTCGCGAAGGTCGTCATGGCTCTAGTTTGTCGAAGCCTGGCCAAGGCAGCAACACTATGTTCAATAGGTGAGATTGTGTAACAGGCATGTGCGTCGGATGAGTGTGTGTTCTTCGATGTCATCGCACGGCGCATGACGAGAACTCCCACCTCCCATACTCCGTCTCGGCCTCGTTGCCGTGGGTGGCCTGCGATGATGCTGCTATGGCAAGGGGCGAGACCTTTCGGTCCCGCCCCTCACCTCAACGCCTAGGCGACGTTTCAGCCGTCCAGGCCACGCTGGGCACGCACTTGCCGAGTAGCGCAGACAAGGTTGTCCAGCGACGCCTTCGTTTCCGCATAGCCACGCGTCTTCAGGCCACAGTCGGGGTTAACCCACAGGCGCGAGACCGGAACAGCGTCAGCAGCCAGGCCGATCAGCTCAGCGAGCTCTTCGACGCTAGGAACGCGGGGAGCGTGAATGTCCCACACGCCGGGGCCGATACCGTGATCAAAGCCGGCCTCCGCTAGCTCGGGGACGACCTCCATCTTCGAGCGCGCCGCCTCAATCGAGGTCACGTCGGCGTCCAGGCCCTTGATGGCGTCGATGATCTGGCCGAACTCGGAGTAGCACAGGTGGGTGTGGATCTGAGTGTCGGGTCGTACCGAAGAGGTGGCCAGACGGAAGGCCCCTACCGACCAGTTCAGGTAGTCGGCGTGACGGTCGGCATCCAGGGGCAGGAGTTCACGCAGGGCGGGCTCGTCGACCTGGATGGCGGCGATACCGGCGGCCTCGAGGTCGGCGACCTCGTCGCGCAGAGCCAGGCCGATCTGGTCAGCGATCTCGCCGAGCGGCAGGTCATTTCGCGGGAAGGACCACGCGATGATCGTAACCGGACCCGTGAGCATGCCCTTGACGGGCTTATCCGACAGGGACTGAGCGTAGGTGGTCCAGCTCACGGTCATGGGTGCAGGGCGGGAGACGTCGCCCCACAGGATGGACGGACGCGTACAACGAGAGCCGTAGGACTGTACCCAGCCGTTGCGTGTCGCAGCGAAACCGTCAAGCAGTTCCGCAAAGTACTGGACCATGTCGTTACGCTCGGCCTCACCGTGGACGAGAACGTCCAGGCCCAACTCTTCCTGGAGGGTGATCACCGAGGCGATTTCCTCACGCATGCGCGCCTCGTAGTCCGCGTCAGACAGCTCACCACGGGCGTTGGCGGCGCGAGCCTTACGGATGTCGGTGGTCTGAGGGAAGGACCCGATCGTCGTCGTGGGTAGCGGGGGCAGGTGCAGTCGCTCGGCCTGGGCGGCCTCACGCTCCAAGTACGGTTCGCGGGTGCGGTCGTCCTCAGTCAGTCCAGCTGCACGCGCGCGGACCTCGGGGCGCACGACGCCAGGAGTGGCAGCGCGCTGGGCGAGGACGCGAGACGCCTCGGCGACCTCGTCGTCGATGGCTTCCCATCCCTCATCCAGTCCGCGTGCCAGGGTCACCACCTCGACGACCTTCTGATCAGCGAAAGCAAGCCAGGCGTGCAGGTTCTCGTTGAGGGTCGCGTCGTCCCAGGTCTCCAGCGCGGTGTCGTGGGGCACGTGCTGGAGCGAGTTGGAGGTGGCGACGGTGACGCGTGCAGCGCCCAGGGCCTGTGCGGCCTTCAGGGTCTCGCGCAGCTGGGCCAGGTCGGCGCGCCAGATGTAGCGGCCGTCGACGCCGCCGACGACGAGGGTGACGCCGGACAGGTCCGCGCCCTCGGGGAGGGAACCGCGCAGCGTGTCGACGTGGAGAGCCTCAACGCCCGTCTTGGCCAGGGCAGCCACAGCGTGGGAGGCGTCGCCGTAGGGGGTGGTGAGCAGGATCTGGGGACGCTCGGTGGCAGAAGCCAGGCGCTCGTAGACGCGGGCTGCCAGCTCGCCCAGCTCGGCGCGGGTTCGCGAGAGGTTGTCGGAGGTAAGGGCAGGCTCGTCAAGCTGGACCCACGGAGCACCCGCGGCATGCAGAGCAGCCAGCGCATCCGCGTACGCGGCCACGGCCTCGTCGATGCGGGTGAGCGGATCGAAATCGGGGGTGGCCGGATCGGCCTTGGCCAGGGCCAGGTAGGTGACTGGACCGACCAGGACGGGACGGGTCACGTAGCCCCACTCGCGGGCGTCGGCGAAGCGACGCACGACCGTGTCGTCGGCGAAGTGCAACGGCGTGTCGGGGCCGATCTCGGGGACGAGGTAGTGGTAGTTCGTGTCGAACCACTTCGTCATCTCTTCGGGGCCGACCTTGTCGTCGCCGCGGGCCAGCGCGAAGTAGAGGTCGAGGCCCTGCCGGCCGACGAAGCGCGGCGGGATAGCACCCAAGAGAATCGTGGCGTCCAGGACGTGGTCGTAGAGCGAGGGCGCGTCGGCCAGAGAGGCGTCCGAGGGATTCAGACCGAGCTCAACGAGGCGCGCCAGGTTCTCCTTACGCAGGTCGTCAGCAGCGTTCAGTAGCTCGGCCTCGGTGATGCGGCCAGCCCAACGGGCTTCGAGGGCGCGCTTGAGCTCGCGGCCGCGGCCGATACGCGGATAGGCCAGGATCGTGGCGGTGGGGAACTGCGCGGGGGCAGCGGACATAGTGATCTCCTTGGGTGTGCTACTCGTGCGGCGCACGCGGGCGAGGCCCGCACCCGGCCGCGGGGTGGATTGACGGGATGCGCTCAGTGATGCGTGACGGGGTGCGAGGCCGGGGACCACTGCGGGTCCGGCGTCACTCCCATGAGCGCGAGAATGTCGAGGACAGGCTTGGCCTTGTTGAAGGTGTAGAGGTGGACGCCCGGAGCACCCGCGTCCAAGACGGAGTGAATGAGGCGGGATCCGAAGGCCGCGCCGAACTCGTCGCGGCGCTCCTGCTCCTCGAAACCGGCCAGTGTCGTCAGAAGCTGTTCGGGGACCTCGATACCGGTGAGGTCCTGGACGCGGCGCAGGCGCGCCGGATCCGTGGCCGGCAGCAGGCCGGGAACAATCGGGATAGTGACGCCGGCGCGACGGGCGCGCTCGACGAAGGACGCGTAGACCTCGGCGTCCCAGAACAGCTGTGTAATCGCGAAGGACGCGCCCGCCGCCTGCTTGACGAGGAGGCGCTCGACCTCCTGCTGGGGCGTCGTGCCCGCCGCCGGGTTACCCGCTGGGAACGCGGCGACCGCGATGGTCAGGGGCTTGAAGGCGGAGCGCAGGGCCTCGCCCGGGTGAGCGTTGCAGCGGCGTCTTTCGACCGTGCGGATGAGATGAATGAGCTCCGTCGCGCTCGCGACGCCGCCCGGACCGGGTTCCCAGTCCTCCTGACCGACCGGCGGGTCTCCGCGCAGGGCCAGGAAGGTGCGCACGCCCGACTCCAGGTAGTCGTGCACGGTGGAGACGACTTCGGCCGTGGAATTGCCGACGCAGGTCAGGTGCGCGATCGGTTGGATCGGGGTGTCTCGTACGAGGCGCTGGACCGTCGAGCGGGCATTGTTGCGATCCTTACCTCCGGCACCGTAGGTCACGGACATGAAGTCCGGGCGAACTTGGAGGAGGCGATCAACCGTGTCCCAGAAGGGGGCTTCCAACGAAGGCTTGCGCGGGGGCATTACCTCGAAGGAGAGGAGCGTGGGCTCATGGTCGTGGGTGCAGGGACAGGCGTAGTCGTCGTCGGAGAAGGGCACGGTGAAACTCTCGGGTAGCGGCATTGTCCCGCCTGAGTGCACGTGCGTGCAGCTGGTGTTGTAGCGGCGGGTCGTGGCCTAGGGAATGGCGGACGTCGGCGTCAGCTGCACATTCGGGCACGAATCGACCCGTACATGCGACGGGTGACAATCGTTCGTGCGTTCATGTCACCCAGTATGGTCACCACCGAGAGGTCCCCGCAGAAGGGGTCCGCGGAACGGGAGTTTGTGACAGCGCTGTCTCACGCGACGCGAAATGTGGGTGGGTGGTGCGACGATGGGGGTGCCTCCACGGCATCGCCCCGGGCCAGCAGCACTCCTGCCGGGGAATTGATACCGATGAGAGGAGGTGACTGGGTTGGCACAAGGCCGACGTTCGCGTCAACGGAGGCGGACTGGTCTGGATGGGAAGCAGAAAGCCCAGATCGCTGTAGCAGTGGTAACGACACTGCCACAGCTGATCTGGGCGATTGCATTCCTGCTGAGCACCCTCATGGGTAGCTAAGACCATCCCGGAAACCGGGGAGTCGGACAGCAGCAACTGTTCGACTCCCCTTATTATGACACACTGGTCGCGCAGCGCAGAGCACGAACCCCTGCACCCCAACCTTCGTCGGCCCATGGACTGCACGACAGAGCCGCGCGGGACGCAGATGAGCATACCCGCGTCGATACTCCCATCATGAGCGACAACGATGTCTCCACACCCGAGACGATCCACACTCCCCCGCCCGCGCCTGGTTCGCGAGTATCATGTGGAGGTGGCGACGTGGCAGCCCACGCCGCTGCGCGAGCGCCGCACGTGCCCCAAGGCGGGGGCCACGGCCTCGTTCGACTGAGCTGTCGTCTCACCTCTTAGAACTGTTCTGGCATGGACGCCGGTCACCCGATGAGGAGCATTCATATGTCCGACATTCGCACGACACCATCCGTGACACCGCAAGACTGCTTGAATTTTGCTGACGCCGCCCTGTATCTCGCGGGACACACGGTCGCGGATCCTTATCTGCGTGAGCTTCACGCCAAGGCAGCGAGCGGCGAGATCACCGTCGAGGAAGCGGGGCATCTCGGTGAGGAGTACCTCTGCACGAAGTTTGGTGTGGATCATGAGTGATCCGTCATGGGATGCCTATTTCATCCCCGGGACCCACGCGATGCGTAACAAGTTCACTCGCGGGGGGCGTTTCCCCGACGGTATACCGTCGATGGTGGCAGTTGGTGCGTTGGAGGAGCATTGGGCGCGGCTGCGCCTCATTGAACTCGTACGCTCCCCCCTCCTGGGCCACTTCGACTACGAACACATGAAGGCGATTCATCATCACATCTTTCAGGACACTTTTGCATGGGCAGGCCAGGAGCGCAGTGCACCAATGGGCGGACCAATGATTAAGTTCGGCCCCGACGTGTCAGCGTTCCCCGACTTTGACCCGCGCGACTATTCGGTCCCGCACGAATATGCACCGGCAGGGCGGCAGCTGACCGAGGCCGCGACGCACGAATACGCGCTCCTTCAGGAAGCCGATTATCTACGCGGAATGGCGCTGAGCGAGTTCGTCGACAACCTGGCACTGCGCTGGGTATCTCTCAACGTCGTACATTCCTTCCGCGAGGGAAACACGCGCTCGCAGCTCGTGTTTTTCTTCGAACTCGCCCACCACGCGGGCTACCACCTGGATGCGAGAGCATTCCTGCCCCCGAGCCGCGAGGATCGACTGGCGGGCGTCACGAATCCTGTTCGTGAACGTTTCGTCGCGGCGCGCTACTACTTTCAGGACTACCACGATCACACTCCGATGGCCGATACTCTCACCGAGGTGATTGCTCCGTTGACTGAGGACCAGCGACGCGCCCGGCCCATCGTTCCCATTGAGGAGCGTTGAGAGCGCACAGAGCCGGGGATCCGGACGACGACGGCTGATCGGCTCCCCGCTCGGCGGCGGCGCGTCTCACGCGGGAGTGAGCACAGTAACGCTCATCCGGTGCGGATCGGTGGCGCCTCCGACAGGACTCGAACCTGCAACCTCGGGATTAGAAGGCCCTCGCTCTATCCATTGAGCTACGGAGGCGTGGCGCATGTGCGCCGCCTGTAAGCCTAGCGGAGGTTAGCCGCGCTTTCCACAACGGCGCGGCCCAGCAGGAAGGCCAGAAGCGGGAAGAGCAGGACCGATAGGGCACCGGCGACGACCAGCAGGGAGGCCAGCCAGGTCGGGATGATGCCCGTTGAGGATGCCAGGCCGGTAACGGCGACGATAATCGGCAAGCCGGTCGCACCGTACAGGCCGATGCGTGTCGCGTCCGACCAGCCGACCCGCTCGATGGTCCCGTGGAAGCGCTCGAGAGCGACGATGGGCACGCCACGCACGAGGAGGATCGCGCCGACCAAGCTCACGAGTAGGAACGGGTGAGCGGCAACGGCGCTCAGCGAGATGGTCATTCCGGACGTGACGAAGAACAGGGGGATCAGGAAAGAGAAGCCGAGCGTGCGCAGTTCCCCTTCGATCATGGTGAAGTTACCGGGTGCGAGGGCGCGCACGATGATACCGGCGGCAAAAGCCCCGAGCACCATGTCCAGGTCCAGGACCGCTGACAGAGCCATGAGGCCCGTCAGGATGACCATGACGACGCGCATGAGGGTCTTTTGAGAGGTCTGGGCACCGTGCAGGATCGTCCGCCCGATCTCGGGGTGGCTCAGCACGAAGCGCGTGGGGATTGCGACGGCGACGATGGTGGCGAGTACGAAGAACATGAGGACGCCGAAGGAGAGCCAGGGGCTGCGTGCGGAGAGCAGCAGCGACATGGCGACGATGGGCGAGAGCTCGCCGATGGCACCGTGCACCAGAACGGCTTTGCCGATGGTGGTGCCCATGACACCGGCCTCCATGAGGATAGGCAGAAGGGTGCCCAGCGCGGTCGAAGTCAGCGCGATAGCGAGCGCGATGTAGGTCGAGTACCCCACGCCGGTGGTCCCGGAGGCAGCGACGGCCACCCATGACACCGCCAGGCCGATCCCGAAGCAGGCCAGCCACGTGGCCAGGGAGCGCTTACCGGCGCTCCCGTGCACTTCTTGCACGTCAATTTCGGTGCCCGCGATCAGGAAGAGCATGCCCATGCCGACCTCACGGAACACGGAGATCGGTTCGGTCAGCGAGGCAAAACCCAGCGCGTTCGGCCCGACGGCGACGCCCAGGATCAGCAGCCACACGACGTCGGGTACGCGCTTGCGCGTCAGAGAGGCTAAGAGAGGGGAGACGGCAGCCGCGGCTGCGATGATAAAAAGGGAGACGATAGATCCCTCGGTAGTGGTCGCTATGGAGGAGGCGACGAGGCCGTGGCTCGTTGCAACGGTCGCGGCGAGGATCGTGGTCGGCAGGTTCATGTGCGCTCCTGACGGGGCAAAAGGATCGATGGTGCGGTGCCGCGTAACACGCGGCGCGTCGCGTCGAATTGCGGGCATGACAAAGGCCCGGGACGACTAGTCCCGGGCCCGTGCGTGGATGCGAGGTCAGCCCTCGACGTCCAGGAGGCCGTT
>ERZ773066.692-NODE-692-length-18316-cov-20.907070_pt1 | contig 18316 bp, 14 predicted proteins | sample MGYA00580573_ERZ773066 | MGnify/ENA primary metagenome ERZ773066 (study PRJEB29015, sample SAMEA2738128) | human oral metagenome | biome: human oral; feature: human-associated habitat; material: saliva | place: China | collected 2203 ... | reverse complement strand
GGACTTAACCCAACATCTCACGACACGAGCTGACGACAACCATGCACCACCTGTCTCCTTGATAACCTCTACTGTATCTCTACAGCTTTGCAAGGGATGTCAAGGCCTGGTAAGGTTCTTCGCGTTGCGTCGAATTAAACCACATACTCCACCGCTTGTGCGGGCCCCCGTCAATTCCTTTATGTTTCACACTTGCGTGCATACTCCACAGGCGGAATACTTATTGCGTTAGCTGCAGCACTGAGTTTCCCCAATACTTAGTATTCATCGTTTACGGCGTGGACTACTAGGGTATCTAATCCTATTTGCTCCCCACGCTTTCGTGCATGAGCGTCAGTCTTTGGCTAGCAAGCCGCCTTCGCCACTGGTGTTCCTCCATATATCTACGCATTTTACCGCTACACATGGAATTCCACTTGCCTCTCCAATACTCTAGCCTGCCAGTTTAAGTGGCTGGATTGGGTTGAGCCCAACAATTTAACCACTTACTTAACAGGCCGCCTACGCACCCTTTACGCCCAATAATTCCGGATAACGCTCGCCACCTACGTATTACCGCGGCTGCTGGCACGTAGTTAGCCGTGGCTTTCTGGTAAGGTACCGTCACTTAGATATTCTCTATCTACCGTTCTTCCCTTACAACAGAGCTTTACAACCCGAAGGCCGTCATCACTCACGCGGCGTTGCTCGGTCAGGGTTTCCCCCATTGCCGAAAATTCCCTACTGCTGCCTCCCGTAGGAGTCTGGGCCGTGTCTCAGTCCCAATGTGGCCGTTCACCCTCTCAGGCCGGCTACGCATCATCGTCTTGGTGGGCCGTTACCTCACCAACTAACTAATGCGCCATAAGCCCATCCACCAGTGTTTTTAACCTTTAATAACCAGAAGATGCCTTCCGATTACCTATCCGGTATTAGTCCCCGTTTCCAGAGATTATCCCAGTCTTCGTGGGTAGGTTGCTTATGTATTACTCACCCGTTCGCCACTCCTTCGATCTAGCAAGCTAGATCTCCAGCGTTCGACTTGCATGTATTAGGCACGCCGCCAGCGTTCATCCTGAGCCAGGATCAAACTCTTCATTTGATTGACTCTTTTATTTTACGAAGTCTCTTGCTTCGTATTCTTTTGCTTGACGTTGTTTATGTGTCTTATTCCTGTTCAGTTTTCAAAGATCTCTGCACTTCCCCTTCCGAAGAGTGCTGTATTAATATACCAAGTATCTATCTATGTGTCAATTACTTTTATAAACTTTTTGAGAAAAATTTCCATGTATGCATAAAACTCTTGTTTTTGGCGTATGGTGTGCAAAAGAAAGAATTTTTGAAAAGATAAAAATGATTCATATTGTACCAGGATATATTGGCAATAAAATTATAAAACTATTTATACTATCCATTGTGTTAGTGTGCTTGTATTATTTGCGAAATACATTTGGAGAATGGTTAGAACTGTGGGATATGATCATAGCTTCTGCAATTACATATTTTTGCTTCGAATTTATTTCCTCCACATCGTTTGTAAGCCATGTATTAAAAATAATAGGGAAGCATTCGATGAATATGTTTTTAACACATACTTTCATATTTCTTATTTATCTAAAGTCTTTTACATACTCATTTCATAACTTTTTATTGATAATAATTGTGCTGATAGTTGATACGCTTTTATTATCAATTCTTATTGAAAAAATAAAAACTTGGACACACTTCAATATGCTCAAAAATAAAATAATCAAATATATTTTAAAAACTAAGGTAAAATAATTTAATATTGTGACAGGGATACGTAATAAAATATGATACTAAATTATCGGTTGACAATATAGTTTTTTATTTGTATTTTTTGATAATTTGATATACATGACAACAGTAAATCAAGATTGCTGATCGCATATAAATAACATGCATGCAAATTATTTAGTTATCGTTTTTTTTCAATCTATAGTGAATAATATCATTCTATGTGCATAGTTGATAATTACATAATTCCACTGCGATAGTCATTCACGAATTCATTCGTATTACTTTAAGCTTGCCCCCGCATCAATCATTATTTCAGTTCCTGTACGAAAATCTGATCCGGATTGTAACAGATAAATGATTTCCCGTGCAATACTTTCCGGTGTGCAAATCCCCAATGGTTGCGAAAGCTTTATTTTTTCATCAAGATCAGTAGATCTTTGACGCAAATCGTCTAACATCGCTGATTCAGTTACGCCCGGCGAGATACAATTAATATGAATATCTCTTAGTAGCAGTTCTTTTGCCATTAATTTAACAGCAGAAATCATCGCTGCTTTTGAGGATCCATATAAAGTTTGTCTGAATCCGCTGCCATGTGCCGTAATTGAACTTACACCGACGATACGTGAATGAAGTGACGAATTTTTTTCATTTGCAAAGTGCTTTACAGCTTCAACAAATGAAAAGAAGTTAATTCTATATACAGTTTCCATTTCATCGATCGTGATATCTTTCAACAATGATAGCGGAGCTATACCGGCAGTATAAACCATACCATTCAGTACAATATTTTGATCGATTAATTCACTAAATAATTTTTCAATATTTCTTGGATTTTCTACATCGCAAACAAAAAAATGATTACTCTTTTGTACTTGAAGCTTTTCAAACGCAGATATCAATTTATCTTGATTAGATGAAACAACAATAACATTATTTTCTTTTGATAAAAGCTTTGCCGTTTCAAATCCAATACCAGAACTGCCCCCAATTATCAAATAATTCTTTTTCATTTTTCTATATCCTTCTTAACAATTTTACGAACGGAGTACTGTGGAATATGATTACATATCATATAAATTCTCCCAACATATTCGCCAATCATACCGAGAATAATCATATTCAGCCCACCAATAATGCATATCACAGAAATAATAGATGTAAAGCCCGGAGAGATATCTGATACCAGAATCTTACGCAGCATAAAGAAGATTGCTAAAAAGAAACCAATAATAGAAATAATCGTACCAATAAACATTGCACAGCGTAATGGCTTAATGGAAAAAGCCGTTACACCATTTATCCAAAGTGCAACCGAATTTCGGAAATGGTAACCACTTTCACCACTTATTCTACAATGCTTTTTTAATGAAATATATGCCAGTTTCTGCGTGACAGAAACAATCATCCCTCCAATATATGGATTGGGATTATGTGTTTCTAAAATCTTATCAACTACAAATCTTCGCATTACATAGTAACTTGAAAATATTGCATCATGTGGTTTACCAATGAAATTTGTAGCCATCCAATTATTTAGTTTTGAACCTAATCGCTTATATAATGATTTATTTTCGGTTCCAAATGATGCGCAAACATAGTCAAATCCCTCCTGAAGTTTATCAATCAATTTGAACATATCCCGTGGGTCATGTTCACCATCATCATCCATTCCGACAATATAATCTCCTGTTACAAAGGAGTACGCTGCCATTAATGCAGAATGCTGTCCAAAATTTCTAGATAACTCCACTGCAATCAAATGTTTATTTTGACTCGCTGCCTTTTCTAAAACAGAGAAAGTATTATCTGGCGATCCATCATCAACTAAAATCACTTCAAAACTCTCATGCTGATGTTCTTGCATCGTCTTCACAATTTCGTTAATAACATACAAAATTGTATCTTCACATTTATAACATGGTATTACCACAGAAATTTTTTCTTTCATTTTCTCCCCCATTAGCCTCCGATTTTGACACCGTGATATAAATTTTCATACGTATAGGCATCAAATCCTTTATCCTTCATAACTTGACATATTTCATCAATATTATACGCAACACGATGGATTTCCATTTTTTGACCATCATAGATTGCATATGATGCTCTTGCATCGTAATCTCTTGGTTGCCCAACAGCACCGGGATTACAATATATATCTTTATCCTTTGTTTGAATAGTAGGTATATGTGTGTGTCCTGACAGAAATATATGTAACGATGGATATTGCCTTTTTACATATGTGAAATCAAAATCACCCAAAATATATTCATCTATAGGATCTTTCCAGCCCCCATGGACTGCTGCATATATCGGTGTTTCCCTTTGACAATGCAGTGTTTTTAGCCAATCCAAATTCCCCTTGGTAATGACTTTTTTCTGAAATTCAATGCACTTTGTAACTGTCTTTGAGCGTTCACATTGTAATTCCCCTAATAAATAACAATCATGATTTCCCTTTAAAGAAACAATATTGTGACTGCGTAAACAATCAATACACTCATTTACCATTGCGTAGTATCCGCAAATATCACCCAGGCAGATAATATCCGTAATTGGATATTTGCGCATATCTTCCAGCACTGCTTGCAAAGCAGGATAGTTACCATGAATATCTGATAGAATCGCTAACATTCATCAATCACCACGACTTCATCAATATAACGAACGGCACTTCCCGATTGTACAGTTGGATAAATAACATTATTATTCAAGAAATATTCAACGCACATAAGTGCTTCATTATGTCCAAAAGCAGTTCGTATAGATGTAGATGAAGATATACGTGGATTGATTTCTAATAAATAAAATGTATCGTTATCTTCTCTAAACTGCAAATTAGTAGGACCAATTGGCTTAAAAACTTTTACAAGTTCATTCACAGCCGCTTCCAGTTTTTTGTTCGTCACAATCCATGCTTTGGCTGTAGCACCTTCTTGGCTTAATTGTCTGCGCATCATGATCTTTGAAGAGTATTCCCCATTCCCTAATCCGAAAATCCCTACTGTATATTCATGTAAATTATCACCAATTAATCTTTGAGCCATAAATTGTTTGCCCATTCTCTTTTTATAAAAATTAAAACTTTCATGATCACTTACTTTTTCAATTCCCTTTGAAGCATAAGAATTACGTGGTTTCAGCAAAAATGTATTCCCATATTGTTTTGAAATTTCTTCATAACTTCCTTCTATAACACTTGGAATCGCATATTTTTCTAAGTGATTTACGAGTAAAAACTCTCTTGTTTTCCATTTATCTTGAGCGATATCCAACAAAATACCACGATTAGTTACCATTTTTTTATAATATTCCCCAAGTTCTTTTCTTTCGTGATAAACCCGGTAGATTTCTTGCTCTGTCCCAAAGAAGACAATATTAATATTATGCTCTTTTATAATATTTTTTAAAAATGTAATATACTCTATATCTGATGCCGGAATAGATTGAATAAATTGATCACACCAATGCTGACCAACTGCATCATCATAAATATCCATACCAATAATACATACATCTAAATCTGTTTTTCGTAATGATTTGATGACGCCATAGCCAATAATTGCTCCTACACCTGTAATTAATACATTATATTTAGACACTATATGCCTCCCTTTCTATTTCTTTTAACACCTTTTTTGACAGTTCATAACTTTGATTTTCAATTGTTGACAGATAAGTTGGCTCCGGGTAGTTTGTTGATTGATCGCTAACTATAACTTCAATCAATACTGCGCCTGTTTCCTGTAAAGCATTTACAATCGTACTCTCATCTGTAATTCGATAATATCGCATTCCATACGCCTTTGCTATATATTGATAATCAGGATTTCCAAATCCGACTATTGTTCCAAAATGCTTTCCTTCAAGGACTTTATCTTGATAGATACGAATAAGTCCAAGAGATTGATTATTAAATATGATGATTTTTATTGGTATCTTAAAAAGTTGAACGGTCTGTAATTCTTGGATATTCATCTGAATACCACCATCACCAGACAAACAAATAACATTTGTTTCACTTGCAAAATATGCACCTATTGCAGCCGGAAGAGAATAACCCATTGAACCTAAACCGGCAGATTGTAACACACGTTGATTCTTTTTTATTACTAAGGATGCATTCCCCCACAATTGATTTTGTCCAACATCCAGTGTATAAATTGTTTTATCCAAATTATTTACAGAAATAAGATGACATATTAGATTTGGATTACATCCGTTTTCTAATTTATATTCATTTATATCCAAATAAGTAGATTTCCATTTTTTCGCTAATGTTATCCACTTATTCTTATGCAAAACTTCTAAATCGTTAAACAAAAACCATCGTAGAAATTGCACTGCATCCTCATTAACCTTTAAAATTTCTGCAGGTTTATTTCTTTGTTCCACTTGGTCAATATCCACCACTGTTATTTTGGCATGCTGCAACAACCGATTAACATCCCCTGCAATTTGCCGTTCATCTAATCGAGAACCGATTGCCAATACATAATCCGAATAATGTAATAACCAATTTGCATACCGATTACCATAGACCCCGATCACACCAAAGTAGTTATTAAAATCAGCAGGGATACAGTCTTTTCCTCTGAAAGAAGTAACAATAGGTATGCCTAACTTTTCTAATCTATCCAAAATATTCGTATGTGTCCTCAATTTATCACATCCGCCCCCAATGATAATCAATGGTCGGTGACTATTATTAATATCTTTAATGATACATTCATCAAAATCTATCTTTTGCATTGATTTTTCTTTTATATATTCGCGAATACAAATATCCTTTACTTTTGCACTCTGAATATTATGTGGCAAAATAATCACAGCCGGACCCTTTCTGCCGGACAGCATCACTTCTTTTGCACATTCCAATATATCTGATATTTCTTCCGGATTATCCACTAACTTCACATATTTCACGAATGGTTTTACAGCAGATAAAATATCTGCTTCCTGAAAACCATATTGGCGCATTTCACTGTCTTTTTTCATTTCACGCATGCTTACTTGACCAACAAAAAATAAGCATGGAATTGAATCGTAATATGCATTCGCGATGCCGGTAAATAAATTGATTCCGCCAGGCCCGGAACACGCTACTGCAACACCAAATCCTTCTTTTGCAATATTTGCATATGCGTTTGCTGCAAATGCTGCGGCTTGTTCATGCCTTGTTTCCACAAACGTAATCAATTCAGACATGGATATAGAATGGATCACATGTGATATGGAGCTTCCTTGATAACCAAATACCGTATGCACGTGCTGCTGCTCTAACCATTTTGTTATATAGTCAGATAGCTTTATCATGATTCTTTACCTCCCTTCTTTAATATTTCCTTTAACCCTATAATATCTTTATAGTTCATAAATAAAATTCCTAAAATGCATACCACAACAAGTATGGAACGTACCATAAGACCTAATCTATAGAAATATGCGGAACATACCATAATTATAGTGATAAAAACAAGATACTTCACTGTAAACTGTATATTTAATACAGACCAATAATTACGTTTGTGTAAATCAAAGATATGTAATAGCGAACCAAATAAATAGGTAATGATAGGTATATATGCTGCACAGCGATAGCCAAATAATTGAATCCCTATGTAGTTGCAAATCAGGCAGAAAAGAATCGTATAAAAACAATATTTCCCTGAACCTACCGTATTTTTCTCATACTGTTCAAATGATATGTATGTTATCATCAAAAAATTTATGAATGTACTGAGCAATATAGGGGGTAACAATTCAATTGCCAAAAAATATTTTTCACCACCTAAAATAAGTATTAATTCCGGCCCTAACATCATCATTGCAATAATAAATATTATATTTAGAATTAGTAATCTCCTTATCATTAACTTTACATCAAAATACATTTTTTTATTTAATTTTTCAAACAACCATGGTTTCCATGCATTATCCAGTGCATGAATAAAAATATCCATAATATATCCGGCTGTAATTGCAATCGCGATCAGTGCGGATTCTTTAATACCGGAAAGGTATCTTACAAATAATGTGCCAGATTGAAAGAAGATTTGACTGGAAATTGTTGTAATGATGATAGGAGCAGAATATTGCAATGCATACTTCCAATAATCTCGCTCATAGAACTTCTTGACCTTAAAAAGTATTATTATACCAACAAGAACACCAATAATTGCTGTAGGCACAAAAAAAGATAAAATACGAACATTTACCATCTTATCATCAGCAATTTTATTATGAAAAAGTATTACTATGACAATTGAAATCAAAGTGCTAGGTACACTGCCTAAAATTGTCATTATGAAATTTCGAGAATAATTTAAAATTTGTCTATCATAAATTTGCAGCGTTTGAATACAACTATATCCCAAGCAAAAAATAATCATTACATAAATAAGCACCTCATCAAATCCAAGTATTGTACTTATCCAATGCATAAATGGCAGAACAACTAAAATAATTACACAGGTAATAACAATCTGTAGAAAGATAATACTAGAAAAATATTTTTTCAGATCTTTATTAAAATCTATCTTTGCCCTTGGCAAACTTAAATATACATTCACACTCAATAAAGGAGCAAGAAGATATGTCCATGTTTCAAATGTTCGTACTTCCGCAAAAACAACAGGTGTCAAGAGTCTAGTAAAAAAAGGGGTTGCAAGAAATGAAATCCCTCGTGTAATCAGTTCTGCAATCAGATATAACATACCTGACTTAAATGCCAGATTTCCAAAAGTTGATTTTGTGTGCTGCTTTACATCTTCCATTTACTAACTCCGTTCATCTACTACTATCTATATTAAAATCTGCCTAATGCAATTGCTATACGCCAGAAAATTTCTGTAATAATACTCTGCTTCATGCGGCATGGGAAAAAAACTTTTTGTAGTCTATATGCCCCATTTTCACTGGCAAATAATTGAATGAATGCACTATCTATTTTATTTAAGTCTTTAAGATTATATTCCTTAGAAAAAGCAGTGATTGAATTTTTTAATCTTGAAAACATTCGTCCAGATCCAAACATTTCATTAAAGCGAAACTTCCATTCCGCCAAAAAGGAGGTACTTATTTTGCTTTCCGATACAGAAGCAGCCCCATCATGGCGTCGATAATACGCACTGGGTTGGCTGTCATACACTATTTTACCATGAAACGCTAGTGCAATTGACTGTACCCAAATATCGTGACTATATACATCTTCAGCAGAATTAGAGAATGCCTTTTCTTTTAAGGTATGATTAAACATTTCTGTAAAGCCCAGCATCCATCCGCCATCATATAACATCATAGACTTACATAGATCCAACTCTTTGTTCGTCAATACAGGATGTCCTTTGTCAATAATATTTAAATTTTCATCACATACATAATATGCAGAAGAAATTAACAGACATTCCTGTTGATTAAATTTCTCCAGACAATTTACTGCATTTTCAATCTTGTTTGGAAGCCAAACATCATCCTGATCACAGAAACAATAATAATCTGCCGGTTGTGTTGAACGTATCGCTTGAAAGAAACTGTTTACATATCCTAAATTTCCAAGACCATCTTCAATAAGAACCATCTTATCATCTAATTGATTATGATACTCCTGCAAAATTACCGGCGTATTGTCACTGGATCCGTCATCTCTAACATATATAACAATATTTTGGTATGTTTGCCGTATAATACTATCCAACATCATCCGCAAATATTTTTCACCATTATATGTACTTAGAATAACATTAATTTTCTTCATTCTTTCCTCGCATCAATTCTACTAAATTTTCTTGTGTATCATCCACAAATAAATAATATCCATATCTACTTGCACTATCCATCACTTTTCTGTCGTCAATATTTTCAATATCACTTTTGCGAACTAAAAGATCAGGGTGATGCTTAGTAAATGTTATACAATGATTTAGATCATTTTTATTAAAGATAAAATAAACACCTGCATATTTATGCCTATCAGTCTGTATAACCGATAACCGTATGTCACATGCAATTTGAATAATAAGTTTTAAAAAATCTACTCCTGAAGAAAGATATACCAAATCCGACCCTATGCAATCTCCACCCATGCGTGAACCACATTCAATTACTTTGATTTCACCGCTTTTGTTAATTTTTAGTTCTGTATGTGATGCACCGTTTTTTATTTCTAATGCATCCAATACTTGACAAGTAACCTTTCTCACTTTTTCCGTCATTACTGAAGAAATGTCAAATGCCGGTTGAATATGACCAGTTTCAATGAAATTAGGAGAACCTGTTGTGTATTTTTTTGTAATCCCCAGAAAATAGTGATTCCCTCTAACTGATACATATTCCACGCTGTATTCATTGCCTTCAACAAACTCTTCAACCAAGACATCTTTAGCAAAAGAAAAAGTTCTCGCTTTTTCAATCGCATCATTCATTTCTTGACGTGACCATACTTTATAAATACCTCTGCTGCCCGAACGATCCACCGGTTTAACAATCAATGGAAATTTCATTTGTTGAATTGCCGTCCAGTTCTTTTTATCTGCTAAATAGCTTTGCGGAGAAGGAATTCCATTTCTCATAAAACATTCTCGCATGGCATGTTTATTTGTTGAGAGTTCTGTGCAATGTATTCCATTGCATATCAGACCAAGTTTTTCAGCAACATAATTCACAGTTATATTTGCTAAATCTGAAGCAATCGATACAATTCCAAGTGGGTGAATTTCTCTGCATTTTTCCAATATTTTTTCTTTCTCAACAATACTAATCGGATAAAAATAATCTGCCGTTTTTTCTCCTATGTCACCGCAACGCCACGCAAATACATGTGTTTCAAATCCCAAAGATTTTGCTTTTAAAATTAATTGATTTTGAAAATCATTTGCACCAATAATTACAAGTCGATTATTCATATTTTTTCTGCCGTCCCCTTGACCAACCTATTGCCAATAATAGCGCCATCACAGAACATATTGTAATAACAGTCCCTATTTTGAATGCCTTAGGAGCATAATACACTCGGATATGATGTTTACCTGATTTTACATTTATGCCTATCATACCAAAATTTACATGTTTTATATCGACAGGCTTTCCATCTACTTCACATTTCCAACCATCAGTACCCGCAATTGCATACATAACAATTGCATTCTTATCCAAATTTATATATCCGTCAAAATATTGTTGTGACCAACTATTTAATTTGACTGCGTTATTCCTACGTTCATCTGTTACAGCCGTATCACTTTCTTCATCTTGCAAAATGGCTTGTATTTTTTCTTCTGTCAGTTCTTCTATATTGTCTTGAGGTGCATCTGTTACTACAGCATGTAATATAATTCTTTCTCTATCTTTTTCATTAAATTTTTCAAACTCATTGCTAGTGATGTAATTAGAAAACGGAATCCCTATCGGTAAATAGTTATCATTTTTGTAAATATTAATGCCTTTTACCGTCGTCCATAATGAATATCCATGTGGAATTTCTTCTTCACTATTTGCAAGATAGTATTTATATGATACAAGTGTAGAAATATTTTCATTACTTCTAACTCCCAGCGAATATTTCGACCCCAAATCAGGTCTTTCTTGATTTATAAATGAATTTGGTCCAAATTCTCCATTAATTACAAACGCTGAAGGATATAAATTTGATTCAATTGCATAAGTTTCCTTATTTACATATGCATAATAGCTTGTATCTTTAACCCCATAGTATTGTGAGGCACAATAGTGTGATACAACTACATTGGCATAATTCCCATTCACACGGTAAAACGTGTCATCATTTCTCTGAATATATGCAATGGCATCTTTGAGATTTCCATAATATCCCATTTTCTTTTCTTGCATAAGTGCCTTCATATTTTTTGAAATTTCCATGGATCGATTAATTGTATGTTTTGCGGAATATCCCATTTCAAGTGTTGTTGTAATGAGTAATAAAACAATTAATATATTTTCCCTAACATGAAATTTTATGTTAAGAACAACAATTAGTGATAAGAATACAGCCCAGCCTATCAGTTCAAAATAGACTATGTACTTTAGGGATCTCTCAATGGTTACACTGACATAAACAGATAATCTGCAAAAAATAAAGAATGCTGCTATGAGAATTATAAATGTTCCGAAAATGATGGGCAACCTATTTTTCTTCATCTTTAAAAAAGAATCAAATCCGTATGCATAAACCATGGTTAATGTAATTATGATCCAAAATGTTGATAAACGATACGAGCGCATTCCTAATTCTTGATTTTTGATCATTGCATTAAATATATCCATTATGCGTGGGAACATCATATATGATGTAATCAACAATATCGCAATGATAATAAACTTTGTTTTCTTTTTATTTCCACAAAATGCAAATGGCAAAAAGTATAATGAATTAATTCCCAAATAAAAGAGTGGTCGTTCAAGATAATTTAAAATTCCGGAATAATTATCAAACACACCTAACAAATTAGTATCAAAAAACGAAGCAACTGCAGAATATAGCACCTTTTTTTCAACAATCGGGAAAATACTTTCCTTCACGGTTGATGCAATCGTTTCCGTAAAATGTGCTGTGCCCAATAAGGATGGTATTCCAAAACCGAGTACACATATTGCACTTATCAAAATTCCCCATACATATAACATACCGCTCTTAAACGTAAGTACTGCAAATGCTCGAAACGATTTCCTATCATATATACTGCGGATGCATAAATATCCAATCATAACAAGTGCATACAAATACAGATAATATGCTCCTAAACAAATCCCCAACAATGCCACTGAAATTGGAATATATTTCCACTGACCGTCTTGGAAGTACTTTTCTGCCGCTAACAGTAACAAAATACTCAAGTAGCATTCATCTGCAAGATATAACCAATAGCCACGTAAAATGATCACTCCGCAAAACGCAAAAATAATGCTTCCCCATGCTGCACTAATTTCACAAAGTTTAACCTTACGTAAATATACGTACATTAAGCCGGCAGAAACTACAATTTTAAAAACTTGAAACCATGCTATTGAGATTTCAAAAACACGCTCACCAAAAAATTTCAAGACAAGGACCGGTATCAATATAGATGGGTATACCAAACCATCTATACTTTGCAGATTGCCAAACCCCAAAGAAAAATCCCATAAAGAAAAATCAGGTGACAAAACTCTCGTATAATTCATCATCTTAGGTAAATACTGTGAAAAACCATCTGATGTTGCATAGAGAAAATCAACTTCACCCATTAAATATTTTCTATATATGTATATTGCTATTGCAAATGTCAAGAATATTGCAGCCCAACCCCACTTTTTCTTTTTTCGTAATACACAAAGCAAAAAAAATAAGCAATTAGCGCTAAATATAAGCCATACTAAACTAATTTCATTTGCAAATTGCATATTTTATCCCCCTCTTGAAAATATATCACAGATAGCGAAACTCGAAATATACTCAAATTTAAATTTAGAATACTATGCTATCATTTCTTACTAATTTATCAATAAGATATATCAACTTTTCTATTAATAAAGCGCCTTGTATCAACAACATACATCTGCAAATCATTTTGCTATTGCATTTATATTCTTAAATATCCATTCTGTAATTCCCAACCAATTTTAAAACTATTATTTGTACAACACAATTATTTTAGTTGACTATCATTTGCAATAAAATTGCTTTACACAGGAACCGACATAATTTATATCATTTCGTTGAATATTGTAATACATTGGTAATCTGAGCAATCTTTCACTTTCCTGTGTAGTGTAATTATCTTCACCATGAAATCTACCATACTTCATTCCTGCCGGAGAGCTATGTAATGGAATGTAGTGAAAAACCGAATTAACACCTTTCTCCTTCAAAAAATCAATTAATTTTGTTCTTTCCGCGAGATCCTTGCACTTAATATAAAACATATGTGCGTTATGCTCACATTCCTTTGGAATTGTCGGTAACTCAATATATCCTGCATCTGCCAAATCTTTTAAACACTCTGCGTACATATTCCATGCATTCATACGACTGTCAAAAATCAGTTGTGCATTTTCTAACTGCCCATATAAGTAGGCAGCATTCAATTCACTCGGAAGATATGAAGAGCCTGCGGATACCCATGTATATTTATCAATTTGACCACGGAAAAATTTACTTCGATTCGTTCCTTTTTCACGAATAATCTCCGCCTCTTCAATATTTTTTGCATCACGAATAAGTATTGCACCGCCTTCACCCATACTGTAATTTTTAGTTTCATGAAAACTGTAACAACCATAGTCACCAATCGTTCCTAAATATTTACCTTTATACTTACTTAGAACACCTTGCGCCGCATCTTCAATAACCAGCAAATGATATTTATTAGCAATCTGCATAATTTTATCCATTTCACAGCCAACTCCGGCATAATGTACCGGAACAATTGCTCTTGTTTTATCTGTTATGGCAGCTTCAATCAAATTCTCATCAATATTCATTGTATCTGGACGGATATCAACAAATACAGGTATCGCTCCACGCAATACGAATGCGTCGGCAGTCGATACAAATGTAAATGATGGCATAATAACCTCATCACCCTGATGAATATCAGAGAGAAGTGCGGCCATTTCCGTAGCGTGTGTACATGATGTTGTCAACAAAACCTTCTTAGATTTTGTTTTTTCTTCAAACCATGTTGAACATTTTCTTGTAAACTCTCCATCTCCGCAGATTTTGTGGTTACGGATTGCTTCTTTAACATATTTTTCTTCTACACCCACATATGGTGGAACATTAAATGGAATCATTCCAATCTCCTTACATTACTGTTTTCTATTTTATCATTATTGCTATATATACTCAAGGGCTGTAACGATTAAGTAAATTTTATAGATTTACTTGAGGCATACAGCCTCTTTTCTTGTGCCTTTTTCATATGTTTATGTAAAACAGTATAAAAGTAGATGTTTTGTATCTATTTTGGGTGCACTAAAAACAACCTGTCCCATATAAAGCTATTTTAGGATAGTATCATTCTCATTTTCTTTTGGTGATATTTCATCAGATTGAATCCCATACAGATCAAATAGAGCTCGTTTTCCACATTCTCCATTCCTCTTCTATGGATTCTGTTATATTGCCAATCATTCTTGATGATTCCAAACGTTCCTTCAGCTTGTATACATCTTTGTTGTCTTAGCTGTACTCCTGCTTCGCTATCCAACAGTTCCTTCGCATGTGCCTTCAGTTCATCGAGGATCGGATTGATGCGTACTGCTCGTGTCTTAGCTTTTGTACATTCCTTTTTGAGTGGACATCTATTACATGTCTTGCATTCCCAAACTTGTGTAATGCATGGATAGTCAGTCTTTGTGTTTTGATAATCCTGTTTGTATACGAACTCTCTACCTTGTGGACATATCAATTTCCCGTTTTCTTCTCTCAACAGGTTCTCTTTTCGATAGATGTCTTTCTTGAACTTGGCTGTCTTTTCATATCGATAGTTTTGATATTTGAGATAGCCTTCGATATCTTTTTCCAAACAGTACATATAGTTGTCATAGCTTCCGTATCCCGCATCTGCTACGACGATACCTGGATATTCTTGATATCTTTTCTCATAACCGTCCATGAACGGAATGAATGTCTTCGTATCACTTCTGGCATTGCTTACCATGACATGCATGATGAATTCATCTGATTCTGCCAGTTGTACGTTATACCCAGGCTTGAATACTCCTGTATTGTTGTAGTAGTCATACTTCATATGCATAAACGTCGCATCATGGTCTGTCTTACTATAACTGTTTCTATCATTCCCACAGGTTTCGATGCGTTCTTGGCATTCCTTTAACTTTTCGTTGAGTTTCTTTAATTCCTCATATGCCTTCTGTAAAGCTGCCTTGCGGTGTCCTTTTCCGAATGCGAATTGGACCTTATTCTTTGAACACCACCGCCATATCGAAACGATATAACCTCCAATAGCCTGTGTATCTTCATAGCTTTCTGTATAAAAGATACCTGTTAGTTTTGTAAGTTCTCCAATCGTCTCTGCTATTCTTGTGAGTGTCTTGTCTTTTGTCTTTACAGCTGTCTTCTTCCATACGAAGCTGAACTTATTGGCATTGGCTTCCATGGAAGTCCCATCGATGTATAAGATGCGTGTATTTACCTTCATCTTCTTACAGATGACCAACATGATCTCTGTAAATATATCGGAAGCGTTTCCTTTGATTTGATTCGATATGAATCTTTGAAAGGCCATGAAAGATGGTCTTTCATCTTGGCATAGATACATAAAGCGGATATCCGTTTTACATTTTTCTTCTATGGACCTAAGACTATAGACATGATTCATATACGCAAATAAGATGACTCTCATCATCATGATAGGATCATATCCTTGGTTACCTTTATGAGATCGGATAAACCTCCTCAAGTTGATACTATTCACGATCTCTAGGAAAGACCACATTGGATCAAGTTTATCAATGACCAATGATAAATCTAGTGGTAAACGCAACTGATATGGGGTATAATCTACATGGTTATAATTTATCGTGTTTTCCATACATATAAATTATAACCAAAAATAAAATGTCCTTCCTCTTAATTTAGGGGTTGGACATTTTATTTTATAGGCTGTTATGCGTTACAGCCACTTTTTTATGGAGTGATTGATATAACTATTCATAGAAGAAATAGTTTTCATTCGTATTTGCATATAATGCGCTATAGTCCAAAATGTAATATTTCTTTTTCACTTTTTTAATGAGTTTTTCTTGGAGTAAACGATTCATGACACGAATGACTTGGCGATAGCTGATGGATAGTGTACGTGCACATTCTTGTAAATCTAAAGTAAACATTGTGTCCTGTGTGTTTTGTATAATCAGAGCACACATTTTTGTGTATGCTGTCTCTGTTCTATCAACGATTACATCATCATCTCTTTTGGTTAAGCGGTAAGCCATTGTCTTACTGATATAACGTAAAAATGTATTATCATCCAAAAGATGATTACGATATGTATCTAGTGAAATGCAAAAACATATACATTCTGTTGAGGCGACAACACTAGTCATTGGTTTCATTTTCCAAAGGGAAGAAACCTCACCTAGAACAGTGAATTCCTTACTACCACCTAGATATATCACTTTTCCACTATCACTCGTTACCAAAAATGTAACTTCACCATCTAAAAGAAAATAGATAAAGTCAGATATGATATTTGATTTGATGATTTTTTCTCCCTTGTGAAAACGACATAATCTTATAATGTCTTTGACAGGGAATCCGAAATATTGAGAGAATTTAGTCTTCTTAAAACATTCTGTTAGTAAGTATCTGTTATCTATCCATTCCATGAACTTATTTTATATGACATATGTCACTTTCTGCAAAGACAATTTTTAATATTCGTTTAGAATGTTTGTATAAGGAGCTCCGAATAAGGAGATAGAAAGAATATGAAAAAAATATTTGTATCTGCAGTACTTTCTCTTTGCATGGCATTACTTGGTGGATGTGGCGCAACAGGGACAAAAGAAACTTCTTCTACAAGTGAAGAGAAACCACTTGTTGTACAGTTTGTTCCAACAAATAATGATGGTTCAATGGAAGCAAAGACAAAACCATTTGCGGAGTATCTTGAAGAAAAGCTTGGACGTAAAGTTGAAGTAACACTCGCTACTGACTATTCAACGATTGTTGAAGCAATGGCATCTGGTAAAGTTGATTTAGGTATTATGCCACCAGCTGCCTATGTACAGGCTAAGAATCAAGGTGCCGCAAAAGCTCTCTTATCTTCCAAATTGGTAGATTATGATCAAGAAACAGAAATGCCAATTGAAGGTTCATCAACAAACTCATTTAAAGGAGAAGTGATTGTTAGAGCGGATTCAAATATTCAATCTCTCGCTGACTTAAAGGGCAAGAAGATTGCGACACTAAGTCCTAATTCAGCTTCTGGTTATATCTATCCTGTAGCAGAAATGAAGGATGCTGGTATTAATCCAACAACTGATTGCACAATCGTAACAGTCAATGATATTCCATCTGAAATTACAGCTGTTTTAAATGGACAAGTTGATGCAGCATTTGTATTTGAAGGTGCACGCTTTGTTTTCCAAAAGAAGTTTGAAGGAACAAATGATCTATTTAAAGATTTGAAAGTTCTATATTTAACAAAGGGTGATATTCCAAATGATGCGATTGCGGTATTGCCAACAATGGATGAACAATTACAACAAAAGATTAAGGAAGTATTCCTAAATATGAATCAGGATGAGGCTGCAAAAGATGCAATGTCATTATGGAACCATACTGGCTATGTAGAAGCAGATGAAAAGGCATATGACACAATGTCTAACTATATCGAAAAGGCAGCACAATAAGAAATGATTGAATTAAGAAATGTTTCAAAGACATACAAAAATGGGGTACATGCACTTGATCATGTAAATCTAACAATTCAGGATGCTGAGTTTGTTGCGATTATTGGTCTTTCTGGTGCAGGTAAATCAACATTATTACGCTCAATCAATCGTCTCAACGAAATCACTGATGGTGAAATCTTGATAGATGGTAAAT
>ERZ773066.679-NODE-679-length-18498-cov-5.602234_pt1 | contig 18498 bp, 9 predicted proteins | sample MGYA00580573_ERZ773066 | MGnify/ENA primary metagenome ERZ773066 (study PRJEB29015, sample SAMEA2738128) | human oral metagenome | biome: human oral; feature: human-associated habitat; material: saliva | place: China | collected 2203 ... | reverse complement strand
GATTCCGACCCTGCTCCCCCATTACCTGCCGGGTTGCGCACCTCGTAGCCGGCAATGCCGTGCGCGCCGGGTGCCGTACCGGTACCCAACGAGGTCAGGGAGGCGGCGGTCGTGGTGGGGAACGCGGCATCCAGCGGGCCCAGGTTCAGGGTCTTACGCAGAGCGGGCGCGTAGCCGCCGTAGCTGTTGATGAGCTGCTCGCCCAGACCGTCCACCATGACCACGCAGGCGTGACGGAAAGACGCCGGGTCAACGTCCTGCTCCACGAGGCGATCGGCAAGGTTCAGCGGGTCGGCTACAGAGTTGAATGCCGGGTCGGCGTCCAGGGCGTGCACGGGGCGCGCCAGGCTTCGCTGAGCCACCAGAGAGGAGGCGGACTCCAGCACATCGGCGATGCTATTGCTGCCGTAGGCGGGTGCGGGAGGCAACGGCGCACCCAGAACATCGTGCAGAGTGGGCTGTTCGGTGCGGGACGGGGCCGTCATAGGTTCCTCTCGGGTCTCTCTCGGGGTGTTTATCGCCGGTGCTTATCGGTGCTGTTTATCGGCGGGTTGCGTACATGCGGGCACGGTGCAGAGCACGCGCAAAATGCTGCGCACGCTGAACCGACTCCGGGCCGTCAGCGGTCGCAGAAACACGCACCGCAATGTCCTCGCGGCGCGCATCGCCGGTGAAGCCGTGGTCGGCATTGCACTGCGGGTCCTGGCAACCGGCAGGAGCCAGCTCCATGTGCAGCGAACCGGTCCAGGCAATCTGGAAGGAAATCTCAGTCGGGGCGGTGCTACCGGCGTTGTACGCCTGCGGCTGGCTGAAACCGTAGCTGATGGTGACCGCGTTCAGGGCGCTCAGGTGCACCGCCTCCACGCTCACATGTGCCACGGTACCCTGCGCGTCACCCTCAAGGTGCTGGTCGTCCAGGTGCGCAAAGATGACGTGCTCACCGCAGAGCACCATCACGGTGATGTGGCGGTGAAAATCATCGCGTGAGAAGTGGGTTTCATGCTGTACGAAGTGCGCGTCCGGGTTCATGCCCGCCAGCGCGTCATCCACCACTTCCAGCACGAGGTCGGGGTAGAAACCGGCATGCTTAATGTCTGCGACCAGTTGCTCGCGTTCGGGGGTGGTGGCGTACATCGTACCTCTTTCGTGCGGTGCCCTCATGAGGCGACGTCGGTCGGCGCACACGATGAAGGCGGTTAGGTGTTACTCCCCTCTACCTTAGAGGGTTCTAGCCGGGCTGTGCTACTTGACCACGCCAATACCGCCGCATATAACGGCGTACGCTCCCCCGGTACGCTCCGGTTACAGCCCCGCAACCGGCTTAGCACACCCCACAGATGACGCTGACCAGCCAGCCCGATTCAGCTGCTCCCACCCGCTAGAATAGAAGTACGAAAAACACACCGACACGAGGAGATATATGGCTCGCCGATCCAAATCCACCGCCAGTGACTACCCGGTGGATGTGGTAGAGAATATCGTCGACATCGACGTATCCGCCGAGATGGAATCCAGCTTCCTGGAGTACTCCTACTCGGTGATTTATTCGCGCGCCCTCCCCGACGCCCGCGACGGCCTCAAGCCCGTGCAGCGCCGCATCCTCTACATGATGCAGCAGATGGGCCTGCGCCCCGATAAGGGCCACGTCAAGAGCGCCCGCGTGACCGGTGAGGTCATGGGTAAGCTCCACCCGCACGGCGACGCCGCCATCTACGACGCCATGGTGCGCCTGGCCCAGCCCTTCGCGCTGCGTCTGCCACTGGTCGACGGTCACGGCAACTTCGGCTCCCTCGACGACGGTCCCGCGGCCGCCCGCTACACCGAGGCTCGCATGGCACCGGCCGCGCAGGCGCTCACCGCCGACCTCGACGAAGACGTCGTCGACTTCGTACCGAACTACGACAACCAGTTCATGCAGCCCTCCGTGCTGCCCGCAGCGTTCCCGAACCTGCTCGTCAACGGCACCACCGGCATCGCGGTCGGCATGGCAACCAACATGGCGCCGCACAACCTGCGCGAGGTCATCGCAGGTACCCGCCACCTCATCGCCCACCCCGAGGCGACCCTCAAAGACATCATGAAGTTCATCCCCGGCCCCGACCTGCCCACCGGCGGCACCATCGTGGGTCTGGGAGGCATCCGTGACGCCTACGAAACCGGCCGAGGCACCTTCAAGACCCGCGCAAAGGTCTCCATCGAGCAGGTCAGCCCCCGCAAGCAGGGCATTGTCGTCACCGAACTGCCGTACATGGTCGGCCCCGAAAAGGTCATCGAAAAGATCAAGGACGGCGTCAACTCCAAGAAGCTCACCGGCATCTCCGACGTGGTCGACCTGACCGACCGCACCAACGGTCTGCGCCTCGTCATCGAAATCAAGAACGGCTTCAACCCCGAGGCGGTGCTCGCCGCGCTCTACAAGCACACCCCGCTCGAGGATTCCTTCGGCATTAACAACGTGGCGCTCGTGGACGGTCAGCCGCAAACCCTCGGCCTGCTCGACCTGATGCGCGTGTACATTGACCACCGCCTGAACGTGGTCCGCCGCCGCACCGAATTCCGCCTGGGCAAGCGCACCGACCGCCTGCACCTGGTGGAGGGCCTGCTCGTGGCAATCCTCGACATTGACGAGGTTATCCAGATTATTCGTGAATCTGATGAGACCGCCCAGGCACGCGAAAAGCTGAAGGCCGTCTTCGACCTGACCGACACCCAGGCGAACCATATTCTGGAGTTGCGCCTGCGCCAGCTCACCAAGTACTCCCGCCTGGAGCTGGAAGCAGAACGCGACACCCTGCAGCAGGACATCGCGGAATTGCAGCGTATCCTCGGCTCCGATGCGGCGCTGCGCGAACTGGTCTCCGACGAGCTCGCCGAGGTCGCCGAACGCTACGGCACCGACCGCCGCACCCAGCTCAAAACCAAGGACGACATGCAGGTCGCCATTGAGGCAGTCACCGCGCAGTCCAAGGCGAAGAAGAGCCTGGGCCTCGCCCTCGAAATCGCGGACGAGCCCTGCTGGGTGCTGCTCTCCGCCTCCGGCATGATGGGACGAACCCCCGGCAAGCCCATCCGCGAGGCGCTCGTGGATCCCGGTAAGCGTTTCAAGCACGACGTGTTCGCCTCGATTGTGCCGACCACCGCTCGCGGTGAGATCGGTGCCGTGACCTCCGCGGGACGCATGGTGCGTCTGTCCGTCATGGACATTGCGGTGCTGGACGAGAACGGCGGCACCCCCTCCATGGCGTCGGCGGTGAAGGCAACCGAGCTGGTTCAGCTCGCCAAGGGTGAGAAGCTGGTCGCCCTCGTACCGCTGAACACGGTGCTGGCGTTGGCAACCGCGGGCGGCGTGATTAAGCGCCTCAACCCGGATTACCCGCTGAACCAGACCGAGTGGGACATCATGAAGCTCAAGGACGGCGACGAAATCGTAGCCGCCGCCCCCTGCCCCACCGACGATGCGGTACTCACCTTCGTCACTCGCGACGCGAAACTGCTGACCTTCGACGCGGCGAAGGTCCGCCCGCAGGGACGCACCGGCGGCGGTATCGCGGGCATCAAACTTGCCGACGGCGACCGCGTGATTGCCCTGGGTGTGACCGCACCCGGCGACGCGGCGGAGGTCGTGACCGTCACCAACGGCAAGGACGGCCTGGCGAGCGCCAAGGTCACCGCCCTGAGCGAGTACCCGCAGAAGGGCCGCGCAACCGGCGGTGTGCGTGCGCACCGTTTCCTCACCGGCGAGAGCCAGCTGGCTCTGGCGTGGGTGGGCGTGGGCCCGGCGAAGGCGGCGTCCTCCGGCGGTGTGGCTCGTTCCCTGCCGACCGAGCACGGTGCCCGTGACGGTTCCGGTGTGATGCTCACTCAGAGCATCGGCATTGTGGGCCCGAACTATGCGGCTGTTTCTGCCGCGATGGCGGTTAGCCCGGAGGGTGAAAAGCTCTTCTAGGCGCGCCGTTCACGGCCTTTCGGCTCTAGGTTGTTAACGAAGCCGGAGGGGACGAAACCGCGGGTAACGAAGCCGCGAGGAACCTGCGCACATATAACGCGCAGAAAGACCCCGGTACTGATGTACCGGGGCCTTTCTTCATGCGCAATCCGCACGTGGCGCCTGCCATCAGGCGCGTTTAGAGGCGAACCACCTCATCGCAACGGGCAATATCCTCAGGACGGTGCGACACCAGAACCGTAGCCACGGAGCTGGAGCGGGTCGCCGCATCCAGGTCAGCCATCAGCGCGCGGGCAGACTCAGCGTCCAGGTGCGCGGTCGGCTCATCCAGCAGCAGCACCGGCGAGTTCACCAGCAGGGCACGAGCCACCGCCAGACGCTGACGTTGACCACCCGACAGGAAGGAACCGCCAGCACCCACCGGGGTGCGCAGGCCCTGAGGCAGAGCGTCAAACCACTCACCCAGACCCACACGGCGCAGAACCTCAATCAGCTCCTCTTCGCTCGGGCGATCCGAACGGTCACGAGCCAGCATCAGGTTACCCTCAAGGGTCGACTCGAAAATATGAGCCGCCTGCGGGCACCACGCCGCGTAGCCGCGCAGCTGCTCACCCTCCAGGACCTCACCGGAAGCCAGCACGCGGCCGGACTCCAGCGGCAAGAAGCCCAGAACGGTGGCAAGCACCGTAGACTTACCGGAACCGGAGGGGCCGGTCACCGCAGTCCAGGAGCCCGCGCGGGCGTTCATGTTCAGGTCGGTGAAGACCGGGTGATCCATGCCGGGCCAGCGGGCGGCTGCGTCCTGCAGGATCAGTGCCGGGGCGGGGTCGGCGACCTTCACGCCGAGTTCCTGCGGGGTTCCGCAGCTGACCAGAGTGGGTTCGCCGGGCTTCGGCGGGCGCGGTGAGCCTGCCTTAGAATCAGCCTGAGAGCCAGCCTTAGATCCCGTCTGAGTGCCAGCCGCAGATTCGGGGCGGTCAAAGCGGTGGGCGCGCTGACGGTCAGCTTCCAGCAGCTCCTCCATCTCGGCCTCCGCGCGGGCACGCAGACGCTCAGCACGACGCGGCAGAACGTGGGTGTCCACCTCAGCCTCGGTCGGTACGGAACGCTTCAGGGTCGAGACGGCAACAATACCCTCCAGGGATACGTCGCGCACGCTCGGGGCAATCGTTGCGAGCAGACGGCTGAACGCGGGCCAGGAGCGGACCGCCTCAACATGGCCCAGGGAGCTTTCCAGCATGCCGGTGCACAGCAGCACCACAATCGCCGCTTCGGGGGCACGCACGGTCCCGTCAACAGCCAGCAGGTACGCAATGACTGCGCTCGCCAGAGCCGCACCGAACCAGCTGAGGGTCACGAGGGTACGGCCCACGCCCTGAGCGGTCGAGCCCTTCTGCAGGGCGGACAGGTTCTCGGCGTCCAGGGCGCCGTTAGCCTTCTCAGCGGTGGTTGCCACGCCGTTAGCGCGCAGATCCTCAGCAGCCGAAAGCATGCCGGTACCCAGGCGCAGCATCTGCGCGGTGGAGCGGCGAGCCAGCGCCTCCGCACGGGCATCGGCACGAAGCACAATCCACGGAGCCACAAAAGTGCTGACCAGCACGGCAAGTAGGACCGGAATCAGAGCCTGCGGCAGGATGCACGCGGTCGTAATCAGCGCCGCGGTCATGACCAGCAGGTGCGCAGCCGGCGGAATAATAACGCGCGGCACGCCGTCACGCAGCTCATCAATACCGCCCACGAGGCGTTCGAGCAGCGCGTCACCACGCAGCAGGGCACGCACGCTGCTCACGCTCTGCCATGCGCCAACCCAGGCGCGCAGACGCAGAATATTTGCGGCGGCAAGAACTTTCGAGTGGGTCATCAGACGCTCAGCGTAGCGGGCGCAGGCACGACCCAGACCAAAGAAACGCACGCCCACAATGGCGACCATCAGGTACATCATTGCCGGGCCCTCGGCGGCGCGAACAATCAGCCAGCCGGACAGCGCGGTCAGTGCCGCCGCCATCAGGGAAGTAATCGCAGCCATAATCACCGGGCCGGTTGCGGCGCGAACACCAATACCGGTCAGTTCCTTCAGGGTGCGCAGGCTTGCGAACAGGCCGGCAGGCTCGGCTTCCTTGACCTCGGCAGCTGCGGAGGCGCCCGCCGGGGCGGTGCTTTCAGCCTCGTACTCTTCCCGATCCTTGAGCAGGTGCGCGGGGGCTTGCGCGGGAACGGCAACGCGGGCGGTATTCGCCTCGGCGGTCCAGGTGTAGCCCTGGGCGGTCTGCACGGCACGAACGAGGGTGTCGCAGCCAGCGGCAAGCTCCTGCTCGTGGGTCACGATCAGCACGGTTGCGCTAAGTTCCGCCAGGCGGTGCAGGGCGCGGGTCACCAGGTATGCCGAGTAGGCGTCCAGGTGCGCGGTCGGCTCATCCACCAGGACGGTCAGCACGGTCTGCTCACCGCCGGCACGGTAGATAGCCTCGGCACGAGCCAGGGTTCGCGCCACGGCGAGGCGGCGCGCCTGACCTGCACTGAGAGCACCGGGCTCAAGGGCGGTGAGCTTCTCCATGCCCAGCTGAGCCAGCGGGCCAACCAGCAACGCGGACTCGGCATCGGTGACGGACAGCTTCTTGGAGTCCATCGCTTCACCGAGCAGAGCGGCTGCACGCTCGCGCTCCGCCTCGGTGGCGCTGAGCGCATAGAGAGCCATTTCGGTCTGCACGGTGGGTGCGGTGAAGACCGGCGACTGCGGAATAACCAGGGTGGTTCCCAGACCGGTCACGCTACCGGTCACGTGCACGGGCTCCTCCGAGCCGGTGGGCACCAGACCCTCACGCACGGCACCGGAGAACACGTTCAGCAGGGTGGACTTACCGCAGCCGGACTCACCCATCACGCCGATCACCGCACCGCGCTCACCCTGGGCAGTAGTAACGCGACGGTCCAGGTTCAGGGACAGGTTAGTCAGCACGGCAGGACGCGCCGGGTAGCTCACCGACAGGTCCTTAACCTCAATGGTGGAAGGCTGAGCCTCTTCACTCTCAGGTGTAGCACTGTCCGCAGCGGCGGCGGGCAGGGGCGCATCGATAATCTTCTGGGCGCTACGCAGGGCGGCAACGCCGTCCTCCGACTGGTGGTAGGCGGCACCCACATCACGCAGCGGCTGGTAGCATTCGGGAGCCAGCAGCAGCACAAGAATTGCGGTGTCCAGGCCCAGGGTGCCGTTGACCAGGCGCACACCAATCAGCACAGCAATCAGCGCCACCGAAATAGTGGTGATGAGCTCCAGCGCAAGCGAAGACATGAAGGCGCTACGCAGGGTCTGCATGGTTCGTTCGCGGTAACGCTGGCCGAGCGCGTTCATGGCGCGGGTCTGTGCACGCTCACGGCCCAGACCGATAATGACGGGCAGACCGCGCACCAGCTCCAGAATATGGTCGGAGAGGCGGTGCAGTTCAGCCTGAGCTTCTGCGGTTTCGTCGCGGGTGTTCTTACCAATCAGGATCATGAACACCGGAATGAGCGGCAGGGTGCACGCCAGCACCATTGCGCTCATCCAGTCCAGGGACGCCACAACGACCCAGAGCATGAACGGCACAACCGCAGTGGAAACGAATGCGGTCAGCGTCTTGGTGTAGTAGTCATCCAGGGCATTCAGGCCGCGAGAAAGCAGCACAGCGGTCGCGCCGGTACCCTCGGGAGTGTCTGCGCCACCGGTGGCGAGCACACGCTTGAGCAGCGAAGAACGAATCTGAGACTTCGCTCCGGAGGCGGCACGCTGCGCGCTCACAGCCAGCAGGTAGTCGGTACCCGAGCGGACGAGCAGGGCAATGACGGCGACCGCAAGCAGGCCGGGGGTAATGGTGTCTGCGTCACCGAAGAGCCCGCCGAGGCCGAGCAGCCAGCCGCCGTGCGCCTCCAGCTGCGCCTGCGCGGAGCCGGAGAACTCAATGTAGGCGCGGTACACGTCCGGGGCGCTGGTCTCTTTGAGGCGCGCGTGCTCGGCGGCGACAGCGGCGAAACCGGCGTGTGCCGCCCGGGCAATAATCACAGCCAGGGCGGCACTGAAAAGCACCGTTGCGAGGGTGTGCACGGCGGTGATGATGCCGAACGTGCTGAGGGTTTTACGGGCGTCAGGGCCCAGAGGTGGGCGACGGTCAGCGCGGTCGTTGCGCTTTCCTTCGGTCACCTCTGGTACCTCAGTGTTCTGATGTTTGTCAGCATGACGCGGTGTGTGCGTTCGACTCACGTGTTGTCCTTAGTCTTCTGCTGTTTTTACCTCCCATTAGTTTAAGGCTTGGGCTATCTAATACCTATTTGACCAGTCAGGTTTCAGCTAATTGGCTGGTTCCCCAGCATCACCTCTAGCCGCGCATCGCGTCGGCGGGGCTCTTGCGGGACGCCACCCACGCCGGGTACGCCGAAGACACCAGGCCGGTGAGGGCGCCTACCCCCACGCCGAGCACCACGAATCCCGGGGAGAGAACCGCCTGCCAGCCCTGCACGAGCGAAAGAATAATGGTCGCAATCATGCCGGAGCAGGCACCAATGGAACCGCCGAGCACACCGAGCATGACGCCCTCCATGAGGAAGATGCGGGCAATCAGCCATTTACTCGATCCGATGGCGCGGCGCAACGCAATTTCTGCGGTGCGCGATTGCACGGACAGGTACATGGCGGTTGCCGCCGAGAGGGAAGCGAGCACCAGCAGAATCCCGGAGAGCACACCCACGTACAGACCCAGGTCCGAGGCGATGGACGCGCGTAGGCTCTGCAGGTCGGAGGGGGTTTCCACGTTGATCTGGCTGGGTTCAGCGGGTTTGAGGGCCAGCGGAATGGCCTTGGCGACCGCCTTGCCGTAGCCCCGTTCGGTTTCAGCAATGTAGGTCACCTGGCCGCGTCCGGTGCGCTGAAGTGTGCCCGGCGAGACAATGACCGAGTTCCTGAATTCGTAGCCGCTATTGCCGGGGTCAAAGAGGCCGATGACCGGCATCAGCTGGCCGTCCACCCAGATGCTCACACCGGGTGCCACCTGCGGTAGCCCACCGAGTTTAATACCGTACTCGACGGCGGGCAGCTCGCCGGGCCTGGGCTCGGTTGTGGCGTTATCTGCCGCCTTATCTTCGGGAATAATGCCGAGGGCGCGGGCAGCAGAAACCGAAACGATAGCGCCCGAGAGCTGCTCGGCACGTTGACGGTCGGCAACGTTCTCCTGGGTGAGGGTCGAGTTCATCTGTTCGAGCGCACGCAGGGTTTCGGGGTTCATGCGGGCACCGATTTGCTCGAGCCTGGTCTTCGAGGTGGAGCTGAGGCCAATCGCCGTTTTGGGTTCATCCTCGTAGGGGCTGAACCGAGTGATTCGCACGTCGGCGGGTGCCACACTGCTGACGAATCCGGTGTTCTTCACGTAGTCCAGCGCGCTAATACGGTCGGCTACATTCTGCGCGGATTCGCCCTGCCGGTAGGTTCCGAGCATGTTCTGGTCATTGTCCCGGTCGCTGATGTAGAGCGTGGATTGTTCGGAGCCGAGCAGACGCTGATTCACCTGGTAGCTGGCGGATTCGCTCATGCCGGAGGCGCTGATGAGTCCGCCCACGCCCAGCGCGAAGGACAGGCCCAGCAGCAGGGTGCGTAGCGGTCGGGAGGTGAGCGCCGAGATTGCCTCGATGCTGTCGTCGGTGAGGAAGCTTCCGCGGCGGTGCGTAGCGGGCTTCTCCCCCGGCGCGAAGGTGGCGGGGGCACCTACCGGGGCTTCCGTCGGGGTGTCCGTTGCAGCCGACACAACCTCAGCGGCAGGCACCGTAGCCGAATCGGCGCGGCTCTGCTCGTGTAGCCGCCCATCCTCAATACGAATCACGCGGCGGGCGGCGGCGGCAACCTCCGGGTCGTGGGTAATCACCAGCACGGTACAGCCGGTCGCGTTAATGCGCTGCAGAATCTCAATAACCTTGGCGCTATTGTGGCTGTCCAGGTTGCCGGTGGGCTCATCGGCAAGAATCAGCGGCGGGCGCGTGGCGAGGGCGCGGGCAATGGCGCAACGCTGCTTTTCACCGCCGGACAGGTACCGGGTGCGGATGCTGGCGCGGTCGCTCAACCCCAGAAATTCTAGGGTTTCTTCGGTGCGTTGCAGGCGCTCGCCGTAGGGTACGCCCTGCACGCGCAGGCCCATGGAGGCGTTGGTCGTGCTGGTTTCGTCCAGCAGCATGTTTGAGGATTGGAAGATGAAGCCGAGGTGGTCTCGGCGCATTTCGTCGCGTTCTCTGTCGCTGAGTCCTTCCGTGTTTTTGCCGAAGAGGCTGTACGTTCCGCTGGTGGGAGTGTCGAGCAGACCAATGGCGTTGAGCAGGGTGGATTTACCGGATCCGGAGGGGCCGATAATGGCGAGGAATTCGCCGCGTTCGACCACCAGGTCGAGGTGGTCGAGGACGGGTCGGTCGCTCCCCTCAAAGATACGGGTAATGCCCCGCATTTCGATGGCGGGCGCGGTACCGAGCCCGGCAGCTTCTCCCCTACCCTGCGGGGTTGTCATGCCGTCGGGGGCTCGCTCGGGGATTCCATGATGGCGGCTCATGAGACAAGCACCTTCTGTCCCGTGCTGAGGTTCGCGTTGATTGCGGCATATCCGCCGGCGGTGCGCAAAACCTCAACATTGACTCGTTCGGTGGCGGGCGCATCCTTGCTGGTCGAGGTGGAGCTTCCGCCCTTTTCAACAAGCACGTAGGTGCCCTGGGAATCCTGGCGTACCGCGGTGGTCGGCACGGCGAGGGTGGTTGAGGTGTTGCCCTTGCTGGTGATGGATGCGCTCTGCCCCGGAGTGAGCTTGCTCGGGTCGTCGGCGCTGAATCGCACGCTCTTCGCCGCACCCTTGGAGGGGTCGTTCTGCAGTTCACCGATGCTGGTGATGGTACCTTCCACGCTGCCGGTGGAGGTGCGCAGGCTAACGCGGTCGCCAACCTTGAGCTTGTTGGCGACGGCGAGTTCAACGCTGGATTCCACGTAGGGTTCGCTGGTTTCTACGCTCGCGATGGGGGTGCCGTCGTTAATGAGCTGACCGACCGCGGCAACTGCGGTGACGGTGTGGCTACCGCCGGGCAGAATCGCGTAGTTGCTACGGGCAATGCTGGTGACCCCTTCGCTGGGCACGCCGGTCAGGTGCGCGCGGTGCAGGCGCGTGACGGCGTCGAGGGTGTCTTCGGTGACGGTGCCGCTCTGAGCGGTGGCGTACCCGGCGGAGTTCAGTGCCTTCTGGAAGGCGAGCACGTCGTCGCCGTTATCGCCCAGGTTGAGGTCGCGGTACAGCGGCAGCGGCCCTTCCAGCACGAAGATGGGGTCGGCGCCAATAATGCCGATGAAGTCACCGGCCTTGAGCACGTTGCCGGGCTTCTGATTCTGGTAGACGAGCACCGGCTCACCGTTGGTGCGCGCGCTAATCGGGGCGGTCTCCCCGGCCTTGGTGGTTCCGGCAATGGCGAGGCCCTCGCTGACGGTTCGTTCTTCAACCTTCGCCCAGACCGGAATCACGGTTTTCGCCTGCACGGCCGGGTCGGGGCCCGTGGCGGCGTAGCGGGTGCCCAGATAGAAGGACAGCATGAGCGAACCGATGGCGAGAATAGCCAGCAGCAGGAGCACGCGGGGTCGGGCGATGCGTTCGCTGAAGCGGTGCCCGCTGTTTTGGTTTTTCGTGTGAGTGGTCATGGCGGTGTCTTTCTAAACTGTTTTTGCGCTGTCTTTTAGCGCCCCGGTTTACTGGTGCTCCAGAACGTACTGCTTGAACTTCTCGTCACGCTCACGTTCTACCTTGCGGTCCTGCTCAAGCTGCGACTGGTACTTGCGGATGAGCGGCATCTGATACTGTGCCTCCAGGTCGTAGAGCTGCTTGCTCATGCCGACCTGCTGGTTACATTCGGCCTGGATGGTGGCGATGCGAATTTCCTCTTCGGAGGCGGGCTCGTTGAAATCGCCGTTCTTGCTCTGCTGCTCATTCAGCGGGGATTCCTCGGCTACCGCCCCTGCCTTAATGGGGGTGAGCCCCCGGTTTGAGACGCACTGCTTCCACTTCTCTTCGAGCTCGCGGTGCAGTTTGCTACCGTAAACGGCGCTACCCGCCTCGGTGTAGATACGACTGTATGTGGACTGCACATCATTCTCGGGCCTCTTACCTTCGGGAACCGCGGCGTCCAGGGTCTCGCGGACCTTGTCCTGACATTCGATGATGAGCCTCTCCTCGGGGCTGAGGCTTGCCCCTGGGGTGACGGAGATGGGAGCTTTGGCGTTGGGGTCTCGCTTCTGAAAACCGTACTTCTTGGCGTACTCGACGTTCCAGGGACCGTACTTTCGCCCATTATCGCCGCGCGGCGCGCTTTCAGATTGGGGAGCTTGGTCGGGGTCGGTGTAGCTCTGCCCGTGTTCGGCGTAGCACTGCTTCATGGCAATCTGAAAGGCCGTGTATTCGTAATGAGTGCCCCCCTCGTAGTGGGAGTAATCGTCCAGGGGCATCTTTACGATGTCCTGTTCCGCGTCGAAGATGGCGTGGACGCTTTCGTCGCGTTCCAGCGGCGGGTTGAAGAGCGAGCATGCACTCAGCGGGAGCACGCCGATGCAGAGCAGGGCACCCGTGGTGAGCAGGCGGCGGCTCATGCCAGTGCGAGGGGCGGTGGTGCGGCGGGTGAGGGATTTCATCGTTGAACACCTTTCATAGGAGTGAGTTGTACACCACATTACACCTTCCGCTCCCTGTCGCGCCCGAATTTCGGGGGTGTGCACCAAAAATTTTTGCGCGCCCACCCGCCTGCCGAGAGCTGCATCCTCTGCGGACAAAGTCTCCAGCAGGAATAGCCCTCTGTGTGCATAGTCCACTGTGTGCATAGAAAAATCCCCCGAACTTCTCGAAAGAGAAATCCGGGGGATTCTTCAATCAGCTACATGCTACTTGGTCGGCAGTTCAGCCAGTTCGGTAGCGTCGTGTGCATCGGGGATGTGATCCACGTGCAGACGCTTACGGAAGACCCAGTAGGTCCATGCCTGGTAGACGAACACGACCGGCAGACTAAGGCAGGTCACGAAGGTCATAACGCCCAGGGTGTACTCGGAGCTGGATGCGTTCGCAATGGTGAGCGAGTATGCCGGGTCCAGGGTGGAGGGCAGAACGTTCGGGTACATTGCGGTGAAGATTGCCAGAGCGCCGAATGCGAGGAACACGGACAGACCAGCGAAAGCGCGACCTTCACGGCCACCCTTTGCGGAGATCCAAGCAATCAGAACGGCAATAACAGCCAGGATGGTGCACAGCCAGGAGATGCCGTTACCGGTGGTGAAGTCCAGTGCCAGAACCCATGCAACGATCGGCAGCAGCAGGACGGGAGACCAGCGTACCAGGGTGTTGCGGGCACGGTCGCGGATGTCGCCGTCGGTCTTCAGGGCGATGAAGGCAAGACCCTGAACCAGGGAGAAGCCCACGAAGCCCAGACCGCCGAGCAGAACCGGCAGGGAGACCCATGCGAAGGCGCCGCCGACGCGGTCGCCGTTCTCGTTGATGGGCAGACCCATGGAGGTCAGACCGAGCAGAGCGCCGACGAGCAACGCGATGAAGAAGGAAGAAACAGACAGAGCGATGTTCCAGTTACGGATCCACTTCTCGTCGTTCTTCTTACCGCGGTATTCAATTGCGACCACGCGCAGAATCAGGAAGACCAGCGCGAGGGTCAGGGGGATGTACAGAGCCGAGAAGAGGGCTGCGTACCAGATGGGGAATGCTGCGAAGATAGCAGCACCGCCGGACACAATCCACACCTCGTTACCGTCCCAGACGGGGCCGATGATGTTCAGCAGCAGACGACGTTCCTTCTCGTTCTTGGTGAACTTGGAACCCATCAGCATGCCGACGCCCAGGTCGAAACCGTCGAGGATCATGTACATGATGAGGAAGACGCCAATGGCGACAAACCAGAGGGTGGGCAGGCCAGGCTGACCGGCAAAGATATTGAAATCAAAGTTCATGGTGAATCAATCCTTACCCGCCTAGTAGGCGAACTCCAGCACATCGCGCTTGGACTTGTCGTTGGACTCGTCCTCGTGGTGCGACTGAACCAGCTCGGGCATTGCTGCCACCACACCGGCCTTGACGTACTTGATGAGCAGGTAAACCTCAACCACCATCAGCACGCCGTAGAGCAGGCCCAGGGTGAGCAGGGAGAAGAGGATTTCTTCACCGGAAACACCCGGGGAGATAGCTGCTGCAGTGAACAGGTGAATCGAGGGGTCACCCTGAAGGTTCGGAGCCACAACGAAGGGCTGGCGGCCCATTTCGGTGAAGATCCAGCCCAGTGCGATTGCGAAGAAGGGAGCCATGATGGACCAGACAGCAACGTTCTTGAGCAACTTGGACTCGGGGACGGTACCCACGCCCTTCTTACGGGTTACCCACAGTGCGTAGAGGTAGAAGGGCAGTACGACTGCACCCAGGCCAATCATGCCGCGGAAGCCCCAGTAGGAGACCTCGAGGGAGGGCAGGTAGTCAATCTTCTGACCTGCGCGCTCACCGTAGAGCGGGTTGTTGGGCAGGTTGGTGCCGAACTTAGCTTCGTACTCGGGCAGCAGGGTCTGAATACCCTTCACCGGGGTGTCGAAGTTGTCGTGTGCCAGGAAGGACAGCACGCCGGGGACCTCGATGACGGTGTGGATCTTATCGCAGCTCTGAGCGCCGAGCTCGCCGACGGTCAGAACGGAGAAGGCGGTGCCGTCGTGGCACGCAGCTTCTGCAGCAGCCATCTTGAGGGGCTGCTCGTGGATCATCATCTGTGCCTGCAGGTGACCGGATGCGCCGATGCCTGCGAACGCGAGGAGACCAACGACTGCGCCCAGGCGCAGGGAGGTCAGCCAGACCTTGAAGTCAGTCTTATCGCGTGCACCCTTGTCGGACTCGCCAACAACGACCTTGCCGTCAACGACCTTGTCGATGCCGTCCTTGCGGCGACGCCACAGCTTGTACCATGCGATACCAACCAGGAAGCCACCTGCAACCTGAATTGCGGAGGTGATGACGTGAGAGAAGGTCACCCATGCGAGGGGGTTCATCAGCACTGCGCCGATGTCGGTCATACGGGGACGACCATCAATCATTTCTGCACCAACGGGGTGCTGCATCCAGGAGTTTGCAACCAGAATGAAGAATGCAGAAATCCAGGAGCCGAGAACTGCCATGAACAGCGTGAATGCGTGTACAGCAGGCTTGAGGCGGTCCCAACCGAAGATCCACAGACCGAGGAAGGTCGACTCAACGAAGAAGGCGAAGAGGCCTTCCATTGCCAGCGGAGCGCCGAAGACGTCGCCGACGAAGCGGGAGTATTCACTCCACGCCATGCCGAACTGGAATTCCTGAACCAGACCGGTGGCCACACCCATAGCGAAGTTAATGAGGTACAGCTTGCCCCAGAACTTCGTCATGCGCTTGTATTCGTCCTTCTTGGTACGAACGTAGCAAATGTACAGGTAGGTCACCACAAGGCCCAGACCCAGAGTCAGCGGAACCATGAAGAAGTGGTAGACGGTGGTAATACCGAACTGCCACCTACCAAAATCAAGGGGATCCATTGATAGGTCCTTACTATGTGTGTACTTAATGTGTGCTTGTGCCAGATTTCGGGTAGTCCCCCGCCGATGGAGGGCGTACGAGAGTTACTGACACACTGTCTCTCATGCTTCTAAGGTACAGGGTTTTCCTGAGGAGCTGTAAGTATGCTGTGCATAGTATGGACGTTTATTGTTTGACGTTTCGCTAAAGGTATCTTGGACGTTATCCCTCAGCATGCGGGTGGATTGAGGGACGAAACACGATGGTGCCTTGCGGGGTTGGGAGGTACTTTCGGAACCAGGGTGAAACTTTGCGGTTTTATATTATTTCTGCAAAGTTTTGGTGACAGATTCCTGAATTATGACAGGTGGTTCAAGCAGTACTCAAAGGTTAAATTTGCCTAAATCATACCAATTTTACTGAAACTTCCAAGAAATAGTGTGACTATTATCATGGAAAAATCATTAAATGTGACACGCCAGTCACCACTACCCCGCAAGGTACACCGCAAGCTACATATCGATGCTCTCAGTATCCAGCTGATGAGCACCCGCAATGATGAATTCCTTACGCGGAGCCACCTCAGAACCCATCAGCAGGGAGAATGCACGCTCAGCAGCCTCCGCATCCTCAATGCGAATACGGCGCAACATGCGATGACGCGGATCCATCGTCGTCTCAGCCAGCTGGTCAGCGTCCATCTCACCCAGACCCTTATAACGCTGAATGGGTTCCTTATAAGACACACCTTGCTCCTGCAAAGAATCCAGAAGCTCGTGCAGCTGCTTCTCCGAGTAGGTGTACACCATCTCGTTCGGCTTGCCGCGGCGCACCACCTCCACGCGATGCAGAGGCGGAACCGCAGCGTACACGCGACCGGCCTCAATCAGCGGACGCATGTAACGGTAGAACAGGGTCAACAGCAGGGTGCGGATGTGCGCGCCGTCAACGTCCGCATCGGTCATCATAATGACCTTGCCGTAGCGAGCAGAGTCCAGGTCAAAAGTACGACCCGAGCCCGCACCGATGACCTGAATCAGAGCCGCACACTCAGCATTCGCGAGCACATCAGTCACCGAAGCACGCTGAGTGTTCAGGATCTTACCGCGAATCGGCAGCAGGGCCTGGTACGAGGAGGAACGAGCCAGACGCGCCGTACCCAGCGCCGAATCACCCTCCACAATGAACAGCTCGGAATGTTCGACGTTCGTCGAACGGCAATCCACCAGCTTGGTGGGCATGGACGAAGACTCCAGCGCGGTCTTACGGCGCTGAGTTTCCTTATGGATGCGCGCCGAGACGCGGGTCTTCATCTCAGAGACGACCTTCTCGCACAGAGCGGTCGCCTGAGCCTTCTCCGCACGGGCGGTCGACTCCAGGCGAGCCTTCAGGGCGTCTCCCACGACCTTCGACACGATCTGGCGAACCGCCGGGGTACCCAGAATCTCCTTGGTCTGACCCTCAAACTGCGGCTCGGCAAGACGCACGGTCAGCACGGCGGTCAAGCCGGCGAGAACGTCGTCCTTCTCAATCTTGTCGTTACCCACCTTGTACTTGCGGGCGTTATCGGCAAGGTGCTTGCGCATCACGCGCAGCAGGCCCTGCTCAAAACCGGTAGTGTGAGTACCGCCCTTGGGGGTGGCAATAATGTTCACGAAGCTACGGACCGTCGTCTCATAGCCAATACCCCAGCGCAGCGCAACGTCCACTTCACAATCGCGCTCCACATCGGTCAGCTGCGAGCGGCCGTCCTCACCCAGCACGGGCACGGTCTCGGTAAAAGAGCCGCTGCCGCTAAAACGCCAGGTGTCGGTAATACGCTCATCGTGCGCCAAGAACTCGACGAACTCGCTAATGCCGCCGTCGTACTGGAAAACTTCCTCGTGGGGCTCCAACTCGCCGGGGGTGCCGGGCAGGCGGCGCTCATCGCGGATGCAAATACGCAGACCCGGAATGAGAAACGCGGTCTGACGCGCACGAGCAGCCAAATCCTCGTAGCTGAACTTAGCGTCGGGGGTGAAAATCTGCGGGTCAGCCCAATAGCGCACACGGGTGCCGGTCACGCCACGCTTAGCGCGACCCACAACCTGCAGGGCGTCAGTGCCCTCGGTTGCGGGAGTGAACGGATCATCAGGCTTGGGAGTGCGGCCGGACTCGAAGAAGCCGGGAATGCCGTGACGGAAAGACATCTGGTAGGTCTTCGAGCCGCGGTCCACCTGCACGTCCAGGCGGGAAGACAGCGCGTTCACCACGGAAGCGCCCACACCGTGCAAACCACCGGAGGCATTATAGGAGCCGCCGCCAAACTTACCGCCGGCGTGCAGCTTGGTGAACACGACCTCCACGCCGGACAGGCCGGTGCGCGGCTCAATATCGGTGGGGATACCGCGGCCATCATCGCGCACCTCAACCGAACCGTCACGGTACAGAATGACCTGAATGGACTGACCGAAACCGGCGAGCGCCTCATCCACCGAGTTGTCGATAATCTCCCAGAGGCAGTGCATCAGGCCGCGGGAGTCGGTGGAGCCGATGTACATGCCGGGGCGTTTGCGTACAGCTTCCAGACCTTCCAGCACGGAGAGGTGACGGGCGGTGTAGTTCGAAGACGCCACGGGAATCCTTTCGGCAAGTGATGACTGTGTGTTTAGCGCGGCAAGGTAATGGAGACGAATCAGAAACGCCCCGGCTTGCACTCATAGTGCTCTAAGTTTCTATTCTATCGTGGCTTGTTGCCCGCTTCTGTCTGCACCGTCATTAGGCACTGCACCGTCATTAGGTCCTGTCGAGAGAATAAAACAGCAGAAAAGCACCGGTTGCTACTCCCCTGCGGGGTACCTACCGGTGCTTTAGACTCTGCGGTTTTGAGTCATGAGTTTTTAGGGTTCGCTCAGAAACGTCTCATCGCGAGGGCAACGTTCTAGTGCGCATCGCCCGAGGCGCGCGAGGAGCTCTCGTGACGGTTCGTGACCATGATATTGGACTTGAAGTAGAACT
>ERZ773066.678-NODE-678-length-18515-cov-4.011159_pt1 | contig 18515 bp, 20 predicted proteins | sample MGYA00580573_ERZ773066 | MGnify/ENA primary metagenome ERZ773066 (study PRJEB29015, sample SAMEA2738128) | human oral metagenome | biome: human oral; feature: human-associated habitat; material: saliva | place: China | collected 2203 ... | reverse complement strand
TCATTTTAGCGATTTCCTCAGCGATTTCTTTGAGGGTATCAAATTTTTCAGATACACCCTCACCTAAAATGTCATTTTTAACTGCTGTTTTAGCCTGTTCAATCAGTTGTGTGACTGCCGCATTGTCAACTTTACCATTAAGCAGCTGTTTCAATTCCTTGATGTCAATCCCAACTGCTTGAGCAAATGCCGTTAATTTCGTTGTGTCCATATTCCTACACCTTTCCTAAATTATAATAAAAGAGCAAGTCAGGGAATTCCTGACTCACTGTACCGTCACTACCTACAGATCTACCTGCAAGTTGCTTTTCTATTTCCTTTGCAATATCCAACTCTTTGAGAGCGTGGACTTCATTTGTGACCAGGTTCTTATCCGATTTGGTGATTCGGATTTGAGTCGAGTCATCGCTGGGGAATGTATATCCACCAACAGCTACCTCGATTCGATATAAGCCGGCAGGTAAAATCATGCCCAAATTAAAGGAAACTGCACCATTAGTTACGACTGCTGTTTTGTGTAATTGTTCCTGGCCTCTCGTCAACGTGATAGATGCCTTTTGTCCTTCAAGATGTGGAATAGGCTCATGATTTTCATCAAGCAAAGAGAAGGCAAATGTGGAAGCCACATCGCCTTGCTTAACTAGAAATCCACCGTCCACTTGTTCGAGATTGGTTGAATTAAGAACATAAGTCATTCTTTGCTCCTCTCTCGTCTTCAACTAAGATGTCGTCCCTAATCTGCAATACTTCAAAATTATTGTACAAGTGGTCAATGTATCCATTACCGCCTAGGGCCTTGTAGCTTTTGTGCATATTTTCGACTACATAAAACTCGTCCTTTGTGGTAAATCCACGACGAATGGCCCTGCGAATATCACGATCAAGACGCATCCTCATCGTAACAAGGTGCGCCTCGTCGTGTAACTTCAGCTTCTCTTGTACTTCGTCAATTTTGGCGTTGCTATCGCATGCAGTTTCTTGGACATCTTTGATTTTTCCTTTAACATCATTCAATTCTGAAATGATTTGGTCTGTCTGTTCCTTGGTTTTCTTCGGCATTTTATAGCCAAGCCAAGCCACTACGATTGGTGTGGCAACTGGTAGCACGTTCATGAAAAAATGCTCAACGTGTTGTAAGACGTCCATAGTCACCTCTATTCTTTAGGTTCAAACTTCCATGCTGCGCCTGTTCCATCCATTTCAAGACGACCATTACGAGCGAAATCGCTGACTGGTTCGCCGTTATACGTGAATTCACGGTTAAGCTGAACCAAGACACGCTTGCCTTCGCCGTTTACTTCCGCATGATTAGGGTCTTCGATAGTAATCAAGTCATGTGCCATGTAATGCTTACCAACTTCAGCAAGTGGAATCAACTCTACCAATTCCTTGTAGTTGGTTCCATAGGCGATTGTCTTGCCTGCTACGGCATTTAAAACGACCGCATGGATAATCTTCCCATACCGGTCGGTTTCTTCTTGGTTATGCTTAACTGCTTCATCTGTAGCGGTTTGTTTCGCTTTAGTTTCAGCAAGTTGATGTGTCGCCTCTTCCAGTTTCGCTTGCGTTTGAACAATAGCGCTCGCCGGGTCAAGTTCAGCCTTAATAACATCCAAAACTGCTTGGATAAGCACCTCTTGACTTTCGTGAGTGCGGTCGCCATTCAATCCTGCTTGCTCGTAGCTATAGCGTTGGCCATGTTCTTTCTTGATTGTAACAATCGTTACGTTCTCAGGTTGACGATAGTAAGGGGCATTTGCTAATTCGTAAGTTTGTGTCATGTTCTATTCTCCTTTTTGCATCTTAGCTTTAGTTTCTTCAAATAGTTCTTTGAGCGCTGGGTCGTATTCCAGTACCTCGTTCATTGCTTTTAATTCGCTTGTTGCAAGTTGATAAAACGCCTCATTCTGAGCCGATTCCAACTCACTTTTAGCTAGTTTAGTCGCTAGCGATTGTAACACTAGCTGATTGATTGCTTCATTCATGCTATTTCCTCCATTTTTTGATTGAGTTCCTGAATTGCCTTGATAAGATAAGGCACGAGTTCAAATGTGCGATATGAGTATGCGCCGTCTGGATTTTCGTAGAAAGCTTCTGGGATATACTTCTGAACATCTTGAGCCATGATACCGCAAGCTATATCTTCTATTTTTCCATCGTACTCCTTGCGGTAGCTGTAAGTTTTCAAGCTGTTGACAATATCAAGGCCTGAGACTGTACTGTCTTCGATATTGTTCTTATATCGACGGTCTGAAATCTCTTTATTCATTGGGATCCAGTCGTAACCTGAACCGCTGTAATAAAGATATAAATAACCGCTAGATGGATCAATTCTTGAGTATTTTGGTGATGAAATCCAGTAACCCTCTTTATTCTTATCGTACGTATATACAATATTTCCGGTTACTTCAAGGTTTCCGTGAACTATAGGTCGATTCCAAAAATTAGCTTGATTATAACAATACATTTCACCGTTATTTTTGACATACCAAGCGTAATTGCTTGGCTTCTCCCAGTTGTTTCCCCAGTTAACCCAAAGGGCAGTCTGGCCCCATCGCCCATTACCTGAACCCATTCCGACTGCGAATTGGTTCTGGCCAGTTAGCCAGTAAGAGTTCGGGTCTTTATCATGAGTACCAATCTGGAATCCACCGATTTTCCCCTTATACCCCTCAAGCAAGGTAGCAGTAACCACAACAGACCGAAGCTTGTTGATAAAGGCCTGTTTAGCTGCAAGCGTATCTGTGAAGATGTTACTTGCTACCAGCTTGTTTGCAAAGGCTTGGTCCATCCTCACTTTGTCAGCAGTGACAACTTCAGCATCCAAAACAACTGTAGTCACTGAACCAGCTTCAAAATTAGCTGTCTTCAGCTTATCAACCATAGCCGACTTGATAACGGCTTTGTCAATCAAAGTCTCGCCAGTGATGTGAGTCAACTTACCAACGAATCGGTTATGACCGTTGGCGCCAAGATTAATTCCAGAAATGATATCTCCAGCTGAGTTGATGTTCTGAACAGCCCACGAGCCAGCCAGCTGACTTTGAACCGTGCGAACGGCTTCAGACATGTCATCTAGTTGACTAGCTTTATATCCGTTCGTTTGAGAAGCACGAACAAGCATAATCTCTTTAATTTCAACCCAGCCATTTTTAGCTAAGTAAAAATAGAGTGGATATTTATCACTATTCCCAAATTCAAAATCTCTGCTGATGGTATATGTTTCGTTGAACTCTTTCCAACTGCTTGAAACTGCAGTTGAGCTTGTGGCTACATCTGAAGCAATAGCTGTTTCATTCGTTCCGTGATTTTTGGCAACAACTACAAAATTATGGTCTAATCGTCCCATAATGCGATATTTAAAATTAAGGGTATATGTCTCACTTCTAGCCATTCTATCGATGTAGAGTGGTAGTGTGAATCCTGCGAATGTATATCCTGAATTACCAGTGCATCGAATGCTAAATATACCGTTATTCACGAATACTCGCTTAGTATTGCCTTCATTGACTAGCGTATGCCTGTCCATCGACTTAGAGCGGACAATTAAGTTATTATCACTTCCAATGTTTTTAGCGACTTCCACTTGAAATAGCTGATTAGTCAGTGCCATGCGAGCGACCTTATTCGAGATGTCGTTCTCATTGCTACCGATAATACGCTCATAGAGTTGGCTGGTTTCTTTGACACGCTGGAAATCGACTTGGTTAGCCTTGCCAGCCATTTGCGATGTTATACTTGCGAATTGGCCGTCTACTGTCTGCTTGTACTGAGCAATCTTTGAAGCGATGTCGTTGTTCGTCTGTGTGCTCATTGCACTAAATCGACGTTCAAGACCTCGCACATCTTCCTGATAAGTCGATTTCCCAACATAATCTCTGGATATCTGTTCACGGACTGCACTGACTTGACGAGCGCTCTCATCTCGAGCATAACGCTGCAATCTCTCTTGTCGCTGACCATCCTTGCTGATGTAGGTCTCAACTGCACCCATTTTAGTAAATAGACCGTCTGCAGTACTTTTAACCTCGTTCAGCTTCGTGCCGTATTGAGTCTTGAACGACTCAATCTGGCTAAGAGCATTTTGAGATGATGCTTGTAGGTTAGTAAGATCTGCTCTTGCTCGCTCGCTAATTCGTTTCGCTTCCTGAGCGAGTGAATTACTTGCACCAGCACTTCGTAGGGCCTCTTCAGCTTTTCGTCTAGCTTCTTGGATTGAAGCGTTGTCGAACGACTGAAACTTCTTGTCAATTTCGCTTGAGATTTGACGCTTGACTTCTTCGGCTCTTTCCTTCGCACGTTGCAGTTCATTATCAAACTCTAACTTATAAACGCGAATTTTCTCGTCGAATTCCTTATTTCGACGGTCTACCTCGGTCGCTATAGCTTCTTCAATCAACCCCTCACTAAAGCCACTTACTGCTTCTTTGATAGCTTGTTGACGAGTTGAGCGGTCTTTAGCTTGTAATGTCTGGTAATCGCCCAATTCAACGACTGAGCGGTTATCATCTAACTTGTCGATGATTAGCTTATGGATTCTAGCTTCAAAAGCTATTCCAATCTGGTCTCTTACGATTCCGACACTATCACCAATCCAGATATCTTGCTCAATCGCATTGGCCAAATCCAGAAGATTGGCTTTGAACGTGACGATAGGAACAGATAAACGTTGCAATTCCTTGTAAGTTGCTTTTAACAACTCGACCGGGTCTTCTATATCCTCATTCGTATAGACACCAAAGCGATGCTTGATGACACCATTTTGATGTAAGCCGTAGATGTTTCTAGCGGTCTCATTCGATACATAATTCTGCCCTGCAGGTTTGTCGACAGGGTCGCCTTTAGCAACAGACCACGATACATCTTTAAACTGGATTCTACGACCATAACCACCCGTAGCTTCCCCAGTTTCATCCGTGCTTTGTTCACCCTTACCACGCCCAATAAGAGCCGTCACAACCTCGTCAGATGATTCTTCATAGGTTATGTTCAGGATGTTAGAACCATATTCAAATTGATGCCCTGTTTTGCGTCCAAAACGCTGATTTAGGTCAATGTATCGTCCGATTATCTTGTTTTCGACAAAGGTATATCTAACTTTGAACTCGCAAGCGTACGATTCAATCAATTTAACAAGAGCCTGTCTAACAGAAATGTAGTAGGAAGACATATTGCCATTGATTGCCAAGCCGTCAACATTGCCTAGTTGGTAGCCAGTGCCCTTCAAAATCTCTCTTAAAACATCGCTTGCATTTCCGCCCGGTCGCTTATCTTCGATGATGAATGAATGCAAGTCACTTTCTGCTCTGTCTATCCCCTGGATAGTCAAACCGATGTCGTAAGATTTTTCAGAAATCCGAAACAAACAAAAAGCCCTGTCTCGTGATTGAAATCCGAAAAACTGGGCTTCTTTGATAATGTTAGGCTTGTAATCTACAGGAATTTCAAAGCTCGCTCTATCAAATTGATTTAATTCAATCGTATGAGTGAAATCTGCAAGGCTCGCTTCATCGATGACATCAATCAATTCTTCTGTTTGATTAAATAAATATATCATGCGAATACCTCTTTATACTCAATACTATTTAGCAGAGCGCCTACAACTTGAAATGTATTAACGCCTTTTTGAAGTTTAAAATACCGACTATTAACCATGTCGAAGTTCATCAACTCGTTCCTGCCATTTAACGTGATTTCTCTTGTCTCACAATTAACAAGTAGATTTAGACCTTGAATGTAAGTAGCCTTTAGTCGAATATATCTCTGAGTTTCAAGATGTAGAATCCGAATCTCAGAGCCAGCTTGCGTTGCAAGTCTCAAAATAGGCTCTGTTGGAAAATCTCCATTGTAGGTTATCTTGTTAGTTGTTACAATTTTAGGCTCGGTATACTTGAACGGGTCATGGCAAATAAAATGCAACTTGATAACCGTATCATTCGCATCTTCCAATTCTGGTTTCTTAACTTTTGAAAAGATTGCTTTATAATATCGGCCTGAATCATCACCGAATACTAATTTCTTGGCTTTACGAGAAAACAAGAGGCGATTTAATCGCTCGTACTGTTTCCGCATGCCTAAATCAGTAAATCCTGTTAACTTAACCTGTATTTCTATCTCACGCTCTTTATAAGTCGCACCATAGAGATATTGACCGTCTCGACCTTTGATAGTTGCAGTTTCGTGATGAAAATCAAGGACATCACGTCCTGTGGTGTTTGCCACAAAAAACGTTCCGTCCTCGTTGTTCATCTCTTGATTGAGGCTCACATCACCAAATCGAACTTCTAAGCCAGAGTTAAATGTTGGCGTGCCTCTTATTGTGTCATTAAAAGTATACATTTAAAACACCATTAAAGGCTTTGAGCCTTCAATCTTATCCTTTCTTCTTTACTTTGGATGTTTGAAATGTCAGAAACGAAGGCTCTGAAATCATTTGAACCAAGAGCGAGGTTAATAATAGCCGGTTCTTTCGTTTGATTTACTTCATACGTTGCTGATAATGTACCAGATACGTTATTGGAGAAATCACCCTGCAATGCATTAGACATTGCTGAAACTCTAGAACCTGCATCATCGAACATCGAACGGATGCCGTCTGCCATTCCAGATACATTGTTTTTGACATTTTCAAAGCCGCCCATCAAAGCAGTGTTGAAACCGCCCATGATAGCTTGACCAGCTGGTATCAGCAATCTACGGTCATAAGAGATAGGTCCTTTGTTTTCGGCAATCCAGCTAGCGATACCACCGACAAAATCTTGAACCGCTCCCCAAGCTGATTTTAGACCGTTTAAGAAACCATCGATGATAGCTTGCCCTGCTGCCCCTAAGTCAATATTCCATAATTGGTCAAAGAAGCCTTTAACTGCTTCAATAGCGTTAGCAACTCCACTTTTAAGCGCTTCTAATGCGTTTAAGAAACCTTCTTTCAAAGCGTTAGCAACATTCACTACAGTATCTTTAATCGCATTGATTGTAGTTGACACAAAGTTTTGGATACCCGTCCAAATTGTCGTAACTGTGTTTTGGATAGTGCTCAATACTGTGCTGATGATATTACTAATCGCATTAATTACCGTTGAGATAACTGTCTGAATACCTGTCCATACTGTTTGTGCAATACCTTTAACAGCTTCCCACGCACCACTCCAATTTCCTTGGATAAGCGCAGTTGCTACACTGATAATACCTGCTATTACATTCAAAACTGTTGAAATGATTGTTGAAATTACTGTCCAAACTGTCTGGACAATTGTAGTAAATACTGTCCAAACTGCATTCCATACCTCTTGAACAATCTGCATACCTGTTGTAATCACATTTTGGATCACTTCAATAGCACTTGTGATGAATTGCTGAATAGCAGTCCAAACTGCTTCAATAACTGGTTGAAGTGTATTCCATGCAGTCGTAGCAACATCTACGATACCAGTCCAAATAGTAGACATGAACTCAGAGAAACCAGTCCATAATCCCTTTATTGTTTCGACAATAGGGGTCAAAAAATCAACTAATCCATTCCATACATTTTTAGAAATATCTGTGACGCTATTCCAAAGAATTACAAAGAACTCAACTAAACCGTTCCAAGCATTTTTGATAGCTTCAATGATTGGCATCACTACTTCAACGATTCCATTCCAAACCGTTGTAGCTACTGAAACAATTCCACCCCACAAAGCTGAAAAGAAATCTTTTAAAGCATTCCAAACATTCATTAAAGCTTCAACAATAGGACGAGCACCCTCTAAAAAGCTATTCCAGACATCTGAAGCTACCTGCTTAATACCTTCCCAAAGTCCAGAAAAGAACTCAGTAATGCTATTCCAGACATTCTTAATGGCATCTATTACTGGTTTTGCTTTTTCTAAAAAGCCGTTCCATGCGTTTGAAGCAGTTTCTTTGACTCTATTCCATAAGTTAGAGAACCAGTCAACAAAGCCGTTCCATGCGTTTCGAATGCCTTGCCAAGCTTTTGAAGCGACGTTAACAATTCCATCCCATAGACCTGTGAAGAATTTTCTGAATCCTTCACATTTATTCCATAACAGAACGAATACTGCAACCAGCGCAATAACAATACCAATAATCCAACCAACTGGGCCTGATAAGACTGCTACTATCGCTCCCCAAGCCGAACTAAAAGCTCCAGCAATTGCAGAACCTTCCATAATACCTGAAATGAACGTTCCAATTGCTGAAATAGCTGGCATAATCCACCCGCCAATTTTTGTCAAGATATTTAAGCCGCCTAAGGCTATCCTAGCGAGTTTTGAACCTTCCGCCATAAATGTCAGTGCTGAGCTTGCTGCTTTAGAGCCTTTAGAAATGCCGATTAAGGCCATTCCCACATCTTTTATTGTTCTTAAACCAGCAATCCCACTTTTTGTTAAAACAACTGCTTTACTGAGACCATTTAAGGCAGTTGTCGTAGGTCCAATCAATGCCTTTGTTGTTTTAAAAGCAATAAACGCTTCAGCAATTCCTCTAATTTGAGCAGGGCTTAAACTTTCTACAACCTTGGCAAACGCTTGTAACGCCCCAGATGCTATATTTAACCCTCTACCTAGCTTTTGACCAAAAGATTCAAAATCTCCTCCAGCCAATGCAGAAACAACTTTCTTAATAGCTTGCCAGATTTCGTTTAATGTTACTTTGAAATTTGAAATAGCACCAGATTCTGAGAAACCTTTCCAAAATTCCTTCATTTTAGATACTGCGTTTGTTACAAATCCAGAAATCTTTTTCATGATTGAGTCAAAATCAATCTTATTTAACACATCTTCAAGGTTTGTTGCTAATTTATTAAAATCAATCTTATCAAGCTGATTCATGATAGCTTCAAGAGCCTTGATACCTGCTTTAGATAATGCGTCAAAAGCTGGCTTCAGTTTATTCGCTAGCGTCTCTTTCAAACCGTCTAACGCTTGATCAATCGTCTTGTAACTTGTGGCCATGTCCTGCATCGACATCCCTGCACGTTTAAACGCTTCAGCGAAATCATCTGTTTTGACTTGTCCTGCTTGAATTTTAGTAATCAACTCATTTAAAGACATTCCCATCTCTTTAGCGACGGCACTCATACCTGCTGGAGCTTGTTCCATCATGACGCGGAAATCTTGCCATGAAATCTTCGGTTTAGCTAAAGCCTGCACCATTTGTTGAGACAAGGATTTCATGGCTTGTTTCGGATTTTCAGCGGATGCAGCAAGACCACCCATAGCCTTAACTAGTTCACCACTATCTCGACGACCGATTGCAGCCATCTGTGAGAACGTGCCAGCCATTTCTGAAGCTGAATAGATGGTTTTAGTCGCGTAGTCCTGCATGGCCTCTTTAGCTTCGTTAATTTGGTCTTTCCCCCAGCCTAGCTTACTAAGGTTCCCGTCGAACGTATCCCATGCTTTCTTGGAACTATTCAACTCACCGACCATTTCACCTAAAGAGCTCTTGATGCTACCAAAAGCCGAAGTGACCGCTGAACTAACCAAGTTAGCCCCCAGCATGGATTTAAACATTGAACCACTCTTATTTGAGATAGTATCAAATGCGGATGATGTCTTCTGAAGTCCGTTAATTGCCTTCTGTAGACCGTTCAAAGTCGAACTCATTCCTTTGTCGACCGCAGTCAGTACCGCCTCGACTGAATAAGTTTCTGCCATTATATACCTCCTTTCGTTACATATTTGCTCTCAGTAAGAGTTGTTTCTCTTTCTCTGAGAGTTGATACTTTTGCTTGTTAGTATCTTTTTTCTTGTAAAAATCACTGTATTTTCTATACAAAGGAGTTTTACCGTCCGATTTAGTAGCTTCTACCTGTCTAGACAACCAAGCAGAACGATGCAAGAGTTCATCTTCATCTTGCTTTCTTAGCAACACCCCAGTCATTAACAAGTCGTACTCATACATTGTCATACGACCAATCTCGTTCATGTCTGTGATATTCAAAAATCGGACACAATTTATAATGATTTCCTCAAACGTTTCAAGAGATGATTTCTCAACTATTTCTTGAGGCCTTGGCTCATCTCCGACATCAAAGACTTACCCGCATTTGACTCACTCAATTCTTGAAGTACATCATCAAACAACTGCTCTAAATCTTCATGTTCTTCAACGAATGTTTCAACGTCAACCAAAGATGGTCGTGGGCTTTCTGTGACTGTTCCGTGATAGATGACATCAGCTAATGAAGCGATATTCTTAGCGTACAATTCAGGAATTTTAGCAGATAGAGCCATACCGAATTTCAAGCCTTGTTGCTCGATTGGATAAGCTTTATCTAGTGAACGAACGAATTTAACACCGAATTTTACATTGTGAGTTTTACCATTGATTACTAATTGCATTGTTGTTTCTCCTTTTTTCTAAAAAAAACAATAAAAAAGAGAGGCATGAACCTCTCTTAATTTCTATCCACCGATACCAGGTACTCCAGAAACTGAAGTTACAGAACTTGGTGAGCTAGTTGTTGTTTTAGTAGTGTCAGCAAACTCATACTGAACGACTTCAGCTTGGCTAGCGTTAAGAGTAGCATATCCCTTGGCACCAGTTCCGTTTACTGCAATTTCAAGTTCTAACTCAATCAAATCTTCAGCGTTCTTGGTTTTCTTGAATGATGTCAAGTAACCTTGATAGTACACTGACTCGTATTTGTCACCTTGTTTCTTAGCATTCTTCTCGATTTCCCAAACTTCGATAAGTTCACCCTTATCCATTGCTTTTTCAAGTTTAGCAACAAGTTCATCATCTTCTGCCATGATCGTTGTAGCAGTGATTGAAACCTCAATACCACCGACAGATTGAAGAACGCCATCTTTTGTCTTAACTGAGTTAGCGTCACGGCTCTTTTCAGATGAATGTTCAGTCTGGAATGCTAACTTAGCGCCGTCAGCTTTGCTTGCTTCACTTAGTAAACGGAACAATAGAATACTGTCAATCCCTTTTTTTGCAATTGGCATTTTTTATCCTCTTTCTTTTATAAAATTGTAAATACTAAACGAACACGACCACGTTTCAGCGGTTCGACTGTCGTGTTGTCGTCAAAAAGCGATATTGTAGACTGCGAGATATTTAAAGCTAGATGATAGCCATCTGCCTCGCTAATCTTCATCGCTTCAGCAAAGATATTCGAACACATATCTGATACTTGTTTGCGTTTTTTACGGGTACTCCACACCGACAAAACCAACTCTACTGTACCTTTCACATCCGTTTTATTTGGAACGAGATTCGTCGTCGTGTCCTCAAATTCAACGAACGGATAAGGAACGTTGTCGTCTGGCTTGTAATCGTATGTTTTATAACCCAAAAAAAGACAACGTTTAAATACGCTGTCAAAAACTGCTTGCTCTCTTGATTTCATTTAACCAACCTTTCCAAATCATTTTTAAAAAGTTTTTTCTGATCATCAAAAGCTGGTTTGATAAACGGTTGTGCGCTCATTTTGCGAGTTCCTAACTCAACGTAAGCAGCATAATCAGTCCCTGGTGCCACTCTATACTTAAACCTATCTATCTTGCTACTGTTAACAGAGATAGAGCGTTTAGTCGCTCCTGTCGGTTTGACAAATCGCCTATTTTGACCTCTACCCTCATAGTGACCTCTGAACTTGGAAGCGTTGGTAACTGCTTTTTTCTGCATTTCAGTACCATTTTTTTCAATGATACGTTCTACCTCTTCCATTTTAGCGACTCTTTGAAGTTTAGCTTGAAGTTTATCAAGGCCTTTTAATTCAAATCGTAAGCTACTCAATAGAGTTATCCTTTTCTAGATAGAATACTCTTCCAGACTGCTTGTCTGCTCTGCATTTATAGCGTTCTTTTCGATAATTGAGATAGGTGAATGCGATTTTAGGTGCATTTTGAAAATAAACCACTTTTGAACCTCGTTTATATTCGCCAAAAACTGCGACTTGCTTGTCGATACCCAAATCCATAACATGAACAGGAGCTATCAACCCTTTATCTTCACTGGAAGTATATTCGCCTGTCTCTGGATCATACTCTTCTTGTTTCTTAGCGATAATCTCCACTCTATCGTTATATCTCATAGCATCTTAAACCCCGCATTGAATGTTTTTGAGCAAACACGCTTAATCACACTATCGTATTCTTTGAAATCATCAGAGTTAAATGTCATAGACGTGCCTTCCAGGGAATGATTACTCATCCCTTCAGCACCTATCCTATTAAATCGTTTAATAATGACCTCGGTAATGATATACTCAAGGCCTTCTGGGACATCATCCACGCCTGCATAGGCTAAAAAATTAGCAGTTGTCAACATTGCTATAGTTGTGAGTAACTTATCTTGAAGATTATCCTCAATTCCTAGCAATATCTTCGCTTGAGTGATATTTGCCATGTTATCCCTCCAATACTGCGATAAGGTCCTCTTTGTTCAATGTTGAATAACCTTCGATATTGCGCTCTTTGGCGATATCTTTTAAGTCTTTAACCGTTAAGTCGCTATAATTAACAGCTTCGGTTTCAGCAGGTTTTTTAGGATGATGTCGTCGTAACATCATTCCCATTAAGCACCTCCGAATTTAACGACTTTAGAAGGGTCGTACAAGTAAACACCGTAATGTTCGTCCCCAGTGATAACAGTAGTTTTCTTGAGGATGTCACGGTCTGTTTCAATAGCTACATCACGTTTAAGATTGATAACGAATGCTCCGTATTTAGCAACATCATCTGTATCTGTGTCAACGGCTGAAACTTTAACAAGGAAACCTTTCCCTTTTTCAACTTTCTTAGAACGTACGATTTGAACGCCATGCGCTTCACCAAAAGTCCCAGAAACAACGATGTTAGCACCGATTTCTGAACCACGAACCCATTCTTTGGCAGTATCTTTACGCAAAGCAATTGCGTCTTCAGGGTTCAAAAGAGCAACATAACGTGCATCTTCTTCGTCCGCAAAGACTGCCAAAGCTTTATCGAGTGCATCACCAGTTGTAGGGGCTTCAGCTACGAATTGAGTAGCTTTCTTAGCTTCTTCAATCAAATCATTATCTACTTTGTTAGCAATAGCCAAGGCGATTTGATGTGTAGCTTGACCAATTGGGTCACCATATCCAGAAAGAACCGCTTCGTCTGTAAGTTCGATACCTTTCCCAGCTTTCTTGATTGTCATTGTAGATTTTTTAGTAGTCAATTGGTCAGGAGTGATAGCTTCACCTTCAGCTACATCTTTAGCGTCACCAGAGTATTCCCATTTAGGAACTGTGATTGTAGTACCTGGTTGTCCGACAAGCATGCGCTCAACGTAAGCAAGTGGTGTGAATTTAATCATTTTGTCAAGCTTAGCTGATATCATATCAGCCATTACTTCAGGGTTGACCATTTGTGCAATTTTAGTTTGTGTCATTGTCTATTATCCTTTCAACTTATGATAAAGTTCTGGGTTGTTTTGGAGCAGTTCATTTCTACTCTGGTAACCCATTCTGTTAAATTGTTCTTTGGTAATCTCACCAGCTGAAGTGTCTTCCATCTTCTTCGGTGTCTTACCTTTTAGTTTCTCGCTGACTTTCTTATCAGCTAAGTCATTCACCAAAGCTACAAAGCTTTCTACAGCCTCCTGCGTGCTCTCTGCGGTATCTTTAACGACAAGACCTAGGATTTTATCATCAACTGCAATACCGCCCTCAGAAAGCATTTTAGAGGCTTCTCGCTCAAGTCCGCTACGATTGATTTTAGCTTCCAGTTCAGCAATGTATGCTCTTTGCTTTTCCTGCTCATACTCTGCTTTCTGGGTTTCGTTCATCTGACGTAGCTTTTCGGCTTCATCCATCTTAGCTTGATACTCTTTTTCAGCAGAACGCTTGGCCTTAGCTTTTTCTTTCTGAATGATTTCATCAAGCTGAGATTGTGTGAATGTCTTCTCTGTAGATTCCACCTCTTGTTGAGTGCTAGCTTTTTCAAGTTCAGGTTCAACTACAGGTTCTTTAATATCTTCTGCCATTTAGGCCCTCCTTTTAAGTCCGAGTGGACTGATATCCTTGGCTTTTAACGTCGTCAAAGTTCGGACAGTAGAAAAACCGTATGGAATCCCGTACGGTTAGAGCATAAGAAAACCGCCTCGATTCCGATGCGGTTTATAGTGGTTTATTGCAACAAAAAAGCGCCTAGATTACTATCTAAGCGCAAGATAGGCAGGACTGTCGGGGCTCCTGCATTTCTCGACCCACTATAAGTGGCGCGTTGGTGACAGATTCTCAACCTCTATCTTTACCAAGAGTATAGCATTATTTTCCCTTTTTGTAAAGCGTCGACATATTTTTTTCATTCTTTTTAACTTGACGAATCCCCACCTTGTTAAAGTGAATGACTAGCATTTCATCTCGTGGCACCATCACCGCTTCCATAATGACCTTATCTTTGTTAGGTATTTTTACATATGAAATAATTGATTTTTCAACCCTCTCTGAATTATCTAGAATCAAATAAGGATTTTGAACCGCCTCTTTTATTAACATAAACTCATCTAAGGAATATTGTTGTCCATGTCTCACTAATGAAGTAGCCAAACTGCTAACATCTATATAAGCAGAACTTACTCCTATCAGTTTTGTTATATCGCTCGAAAAATCACCTAATTCATATTCAGATTCTAACAAGCCTACAAGTTGTTCTTTCGATAATCCACCCCTCCCAATTTCACCCCATGCATTACTAACGTCAGAAAACAATTTTTGGGTATTATATCTTGAAACAGTTTGGTCATTTTTCTTATAATCTTGTATTTCATTTTTTACATCTTTTTTAAAATGTGGAACTGTCGTACATCGACAGTTAGGATGAAATGGAGGTGCGTTCAAAGCTGGAACCAACTCTGATACTTTGAAGATTTTCCCGTTGAACGGTTGACAGATTTTACACGCCTTTAATTCAGTCATGACTTCAAACCATTCAACGCCATTCGATTCATAGTTAGCTTTCTGTGCTTCCGAATACACTCTGGCCGATTCTGTCACTGCTAACCGTCTAGCATAGCCATAAGACACATCGAACTCTTTACGTAGCTGATTGATTAAAAGATTTGTGCCTTTGCCCCTCAAAACAGTATCAGCAACACCTTTCTTAACGATATCTCGCAACTCGCTTTGTCTTTCCCAAATTCGAGAAGACCACGTCGCATTATTGAAATTAGCGTACACAATAGAGTCAGCTGATACTTTTGAAGCTTCAAAACTTCCGAGTGTCATATTCAAAACACCAGCACTAAACAGATTCTCTCGTCTGATTGATTCAGTCAAATGCTTATCTATGATTTCAAACTCACTCAAAGCCAAATCATACTGATGTAGCTTGATATTCGCTTGCAACACTTCAAGACGACTTGTCTTCATCTTGAGATTATACAATCTCATCAAGTCGTTTTCTGCCTTCGTGAAATCCTCGCTCGTTACTTTCTGACCACGCTGCCTTAAACGATTAGCACGTTCAACTAACTGCCTAGCCTTAAACTCGACATTGACCATGTCAAGCCTATCAGCCCTCTGTTTAGCTTCTAGCTTCGTGATACCCTCTTTATCAGCATATCTTTGCCAAAAACTATCGATTTCTTTCTGAATGTTGTTAGTGTGTTGCTGATAGACACCGTTCAATTGATAAGCTACTCTCTTATCTGCTAGTTCCCTAGCCTTCTCTTCAGCACGATACCTATCTTCCCAATACTTACTGGTCAACATCTGCTATAACTTTCTGACTTTCATCTATTTCAGCATCTGAGTAGATTTTTTGCTTTTCCAAACGAGTTTCAAGGTCGCCCATAGCTTCCTCTTCTTTCTCCATTCTTTCGATTTCTTTCTGCGGATCATCAATGATAGATAGAACAGATAGCTTAGTCTCTTCAGATACTTGTCCAGATAACTGTCCGACAATCTGCGCTTCTTCAAGAATGTTTCTTGGAACGTTTCTAGTAAATGTATAAGTCAACCCTGTCCACGCATCCTCGTATACAGCAGTCAAAGGCACGCTGAATACAATCTGATACAAGCGATTAAATGCAGATTGTAGCTTCCTATCTTTCATGCGAGCATGGTTGTCCATCGCCTGCAATTTAAAAGCAAGAGCAGTACCAGATGAATTTCCAAAATCAGCTTCAGACATATTGGCAACCATAGAAATAGCAAAGATAGACTCTTTCAGTAAGCTGATAAGGTTCTCTTGGGTCGTGTCTGAACTTGGCTTCTCAAGGAAGTTGACTTCAGGCAAAGGTCCGTCACCATTCTTCCAAAGATTGAAAATCCTATTCTCTCTGATTTGACTAGCATCTTCATCTTGTAGTTCGACACCCAGCACTTTCAAATAAGCGTCTGCGAAATAATCCACATCATTCGCTTTCTCGCTTGCAGCCTTATTTAAAGCGTTGATAAGAGTCTTGACGCTTTCAAAGATACTTTGTCGCTCTTCATTCTCAATCAATTCAACAACTGGAAGAGAATTGTAGATGTGCTGAGTACGCTCACCGAATTTTACTGTTCCACCAGTTGAAAAAGTAGCGTCAATCACCTCATCATTCGTGATAACCTGACCAATACCTGTCTGGCTATTCTCGTTAAACGTATACCTAACTGCGAACAACGGTCGCTCTTCAATGCTATTGTCATGCACGATGAACATATTGATTGGACTGTTGTAAGTCGCTCTAGTCTGCTTGTTTTCATCTTGGTAAACGTAAATAAACGCATGACCGAACACGCTTGACATCTTAGCAAGTTCAAACTCTGAATCTTCCATGTCGTTAATCTTACGGAAATCAGAGACAAACTCGTTCACGTTTTCATCTTCGTGCTTGATTTTGACAGGGACACCGATTTGATAGCCTGTGAACGTATCGACAATATATTTTGCATAATTAAAAACCAGACGATTGTCTGGCTTCCAGTTATCTTTTTTAGGCATTTTCAAGACTTCATGTTGTGAGAGATACATATCTTCGCTCTCAACATAGTTCTTGACTAGCTTGCTCATGTGAAGCCTAATCGCTTCAGTAACGACTTCTTCAGTCGCTTCATCGCTTGTTGTTGTAATGACTTTTCGTTTGTTAACAAAAACTTTTGCCAATTTTTAAAAACCTCCTTTGAATAGTTTGATTTTAGGTTGACTGCCATCGATACATTGAAGGCTATATCTTAAAGCGTCCATCAAGTGGTTGTTTTTATCCTCTGGTTTATTTAACCAATTGCCTTCTTTATCTCTCTGATAGCAATAACTGTAAAATTCATCCATGATGTTCTTACAGTTTGGATGCACATAAATAGCGTATCCTTGTAATTTGGACACGCCTGCCATAATACTATCTTTACCTTTGCGGCTCTCAATTATCCGTGGTATATCATGCTCTGACCTCAGTTCCTCAATCAATCTGGATTCTGAACAATCGGCTATAATATGAGAACGTTGGTAACCTTTATCTTTTATCATTTTTGCAACCTCTCGTGTTATCAAACCAATCTGATAAGATTCATCAAAAACATAAATCTCTTTCGTCGTATCATTTATCAACGAACAACACAAAGCGGTTGGATCATGAGTAAAACCGAAGTCAAGACCGATACATAATTTATTAGCTGAATCTCGTAGCAATTCATCCTTATCGAAATCCTTGACAGTAACGTTTTCATAGATTAAACCTTCAGCAACTCCCCACTCACCATCACACACGATTCTAGCACGTCTAGGGTTCGTATGATACAAATCCTCATAGCGTTTAATATCGACTTCATCCAGCCACTCATTGCATTTATAAGTGGTTGTAGTGGCGAATGTGTCAGCTCGTTTCGTTTCTTCGTCGAAAAAGACACGTTTAAGCCAGTGCCTTTCATTCCATGGGTTAAATGTGACTGTGATTTGTTTAAAAAAATCAGGTACGTCTAAGCTACCACGGATTGACTCAACAACAGTACTGAACTTGTCTTCTGTTTCGATTTGATACGCTTCCTCGAACCATGCCCAACAAAGACTGCCGACATCGACCGTGATAGATGTGATTTTTAGTTCATCATCCAGACCACGGAACAGTATTTTTTGGCCAGTTGCTTTTATAGTTATTTCAGGCAAAGACTCGTTGAACTTGAATAAATGAGTCACACCTAACACATTACACGCCCATTTGAAATCCGTATAGGTAGATTGTTTGTTCGTATTCGAATATCTACGAATGACAAGCAAGTTAGCCCAGGGATACTTCAAAAGACGGACAACATAATTTAAAGCGGTTGTTTTGGACTTCTTCGAACCACGGGAGCCCTTTACAACTCGATAAAGATTTCTTGAGCGCCAGAACTGTCCGTATCCACCGCCTACTGTCTTAGGTAAGTCAACGACAATATCGTTTTGTTTAATCTGGTATGTCTGACTCATTCGCAAACACCACCGTTCCAGAAATGTCAGCATCTACTTTATCTGTCCACATCTTATGTCGTTTACCTAACAATTCAAGAGCTTTATTCCTATCGCTGTTCTTTGTTGGATATTCGACAAGTTGAGGGATTTCATTGTAGA
>ERZ773066.674-NODE-674-length-18539-cov-31.930156_pt1 | contig 18539 bp, 13 predicted proteins | sample MGYA00580573_ERZ773066 | MGnify/ENA primary metagenome ERZ773066 (study PRJEB29015, sample SAMEA2738128) | human oral metagenome | biome: human oral; feature: human-associated habitat; material: saliva | place: China | collected 2203 ... | reverse complement strand
GAGTGGTCGATCTCGAAGCCCGGCCAGGCCCTGCCGCCGCCCCCAGGCACCCTAGCTGGGCTGCTCGCGGGTGGACTGTCTGCATGCCCGGACGCCGCCGAGGCCGCGCTCCTGGGATAATGGCGGAGTCCGTTGTCGCCTCGTGAAAGAATCGCCATGGCCCCCGCCTCCACTGTCGTTACGTCCACGCCGGCGCGCCTCATCCTTGGCCTGCTGCGCCTCGCGGTCGGCTTCGTGTTCCTGTGGTCCTTCCTGGACAAGACCTTCGGCCTGCACTATTCCACGGGTCCGTCGCGCGCGTGGATCAACGGCGGAACGCCCGCGCAGAGCTACCTGACGGGTGCCACCACCGGCAAGCCCCTGGCCTCCTTCTTCGAGTCCCTCGCCGTACCTGTGACCGACTGGGTGTTCATGCTGGGCCTGCTCGGCATTGGTCTGGCGATGGTGCTCGGTATCGGGACGCGCCTCGCAGCGCTCGCGGGCGTCGTCATGCTGGGCTTCATGTACGCGGCCGTCGCGCCGTGGGTGTGGGGTTCCCTCAACCCGGTCGTCAATGAGCACCTGGTGTACGCGCTCGTCCTCATCCTCGTCCCCCTGACCAACGCGGGCGACACAATCGGTCTGGGTACTTGGTGGAAGGGCTTGGGCCTGGTGAAGAAACTGCCCTTCTTGGTCTGATTAGGTCCGCTTTATCGACGAGGCCGTGGCCGGGTTTTCCGGTCGCGGCCTCGCTATGTGAATCAGCTTGTGTCGGCGGGGAGAGTGCGGCGCAATGGGACGTTGGTCCTCGAAAAGCCATTGTGGATCAGCGTCGTGACCAGGGGAACTACGCCTCCCGCGCGCCTCATTTCTAACGGACGAATGACACTAGATATAGTGTTAACCGTTCGGCTTAAACACTACATCTAGTGTGCGGCGTGTCTGCCCCTCCACGTCTGGGGATGGCGCGCGCCGGGCGGAGGGTAGCGCCTCCACCCACAGTGCCACGGCCTCGCCCCGCAAGGGCATACCGTCCACGACGTGTCGAACACGCCTTGAGCGACAGCAGTACCCTCGCTCCCGCCGCCCGCAGTCGAGACGGCCGGGCATCGCAATGTCCACATAGCCCAGCAGCAGAAACCGCTATAGCGCACACAGCACCCGCGCAGCGCACAGAATCAAAATCAAGACAGGACAGGGACCATGACCGCACCCCGCTACGACGTTGACGCCATTGCAACCGTGGAGGAATACCTCGACCGCTCCGATTGGCGAGTCAACGCCAACGCGAACCAGGGGTACTCGCTCGGTGGCCTCGTCTTGAACTCGGCGGGCAAGATCGTCGCCAACTACTGGCTCGAGCACATCTACACCCCCGAAATCGGTGCCCCGCACCGCGAGGGTGACTACCACATCCACGACCTCGACATGTTCGCCGGGTACTGTGCGGGATGGTCCCTCAAGCGCCTCATTCAGGAGGGCTTCAACGGAGTGGGCGGCGCAATTGCCTCGGCCCCGCCGCGCCACTTCTCCTCGGCCTGCGGGCAGATCGTCAACTTCCTCGGAACTCTCCAGAATGAGTGGGCGGGTGCCCAGGCGTTCTCCTCCTTCGACACCTACATGGCCCCCTTCGTGCGCCTGGACAACATGGAGTACGACGAGATCGTTCAGTGCATGCAGGAGCTCATCTACAACCTGAACGTGCCCTCGCGCTGGGGCAGCCAGTGCCCCTTCACGAACCTGACCTTCGACTGGACGTGCCCGGATGACCTGGCCGACGAATACCCCCTCATCGGCGACGAGGTCGTCGACTTCACCTACGGCGAGCTGCAGCGCGAAATGAACCTCATCAACCGCGCGTTCATCGAGGTTATGACGGGCGGCGATGCGGACGGTCGTGTCTTCACGTTCCCGATCCCGACCTACAACATTACGCCCGACTTCGACTGGGAGGGCGAGAACGTCAATGCCCTCTTTGACATGACCGCGAAGTACGGCCTGCCCTACTTCCAGAACTTCATCAACTCTGACCTGGACCCGCACATGATCCGCTCCATGTGCTGCCGCCTCCAGCTGGACCTGCGCGAGCTCCTCAAGCGCGGCAACGGCCTCTTCGGCTCGGCCGAGCTGACTGGCTCGATCGGCGTGGTCACGCTCAACATGGCGCGCCTTGGCTACCTGTACAAGGGGGACGAGGAGGGCCTCATCGCGCGCATGGACGAACTCATCGACCTGGCCTCGAAGTCCCTCGAAATCAAGCGCGAGACCATCCAGTACCACATGGACCACGGCCTCTTCCCCTACTCGCAGCGCTACCTGGGCACGCTCGATAACCACTTCTCGACGATCGGCGTCAACGGCATGAACGAGATGGTGCGCAACTTCAGCGACGACGCCTACGACCTGACGGACCCGCGCGGCTTCGACATGTGCGTGCGCATCCTGGATCACGTGCGCGAGCGCATGGTCCAGCTTCAGGAGGCCACCGGTCACATGTACAACCTGGAGGCGACCCCCGCGGAGGGCACGACCTACCGTTTCGCAAAGGAGGATCGCAAGCGCTTCGCCGACATCATCCAGGCGGGCACGCCCGACCAGCCCTACTACACGAACTCCTCGCAGCTGCCGGTGGCCTACACGGACGACCCCTTCCAGGCCCTCGAGGATCAGGAGGTCCTGCAAGGCAAGTACACGGGCGGCACGGTCCTGCACCTGTACATGGGTGAGCGCCTCTCCTCGGGACAGGCCTGCAAGGAGATGGTGCGCCGCTCCCTGACCGCCTTCAAGGTCCCCTACATCACGATCACGCCGACCTTCTCCATCTGCCCGGTCCACGGCTACCTGGCCGGTGAGCACTTCACGTGCGAGAAGTGCGCAGCCGCCCGCCCTCACGCCGAGCCGCAGGCCTGCGAAGTGTGGACGCGCGTCATGGGCTATTTCCGCCCGGTCCAGTCCTTCAACATCGGCAAGAAGGGCGAATACAACGAGCGCCAGATGTTCTCCGAGGACGCCGCGGACGCGCACGGTGAACTTGTCAGCGCCTTCCCTCCCGCGGGGAGCCGCTGACGTGAGTCCGTCCCTGAATGACGAGGCCGGGGAACCCCGGGAGGACGCGCTGAGCCTGAGCGGCCCCGGCCTCGTCGGGGGGCGGGCATCGCGCGAGTGGACGCCGGACGACCTGCAGATCGCGGGCCTCGTCCCCATGTCGAGCGTGGATTGGCCCGGCAAATTCGCGGCGTCCCTGTTCCTGCAGGGGTGCCCGTGGGCGTGCCCGTACTGCCACAACAGCGCGATCATCGACCCGCGCATTCCGGGCGTGGTCGCGTGGAGCAAGCTCGAGGATCTGCTGGCGCGCAGGCGCGGCCTCCTGGACGGCGTCGTGTTCTCTGGAGGCGAGGCGACCCGCCAGGTCGCGCTCGGCGCGGGGATGGCTCGCGTGCGCGAACTCGGCTTCGGCGTTGGCCTGCACACCGCGGGTCCCTACCCGCGTCGCCTGGCGGACCTGCTGGGCGCGGGCCTCGTCGATTGGGTGGGCATCGACGTGAAGGCGACCCTCGGCAACTACGAGGCCGTGGCCGGTCGGGCGGGTGCCGGGGAGCGCGCGTGGGAGTCGCTGGGCATCGTCCTGGCGCACCCCGAGGTGGACCACGAGGTGCGCCTGACCGTCTACCCGGACGGTCCCGGCGACGGCCTGGAGGTTGCGAAGAAGGCTCGCGCGATGGGTGTCGAGTCCTTCGCTCTACAGCAAGCGCGAAAATTTGGCACACCGGAAGGTTTTGAGGCCTCGCGCGCCGGATGGGATGACCAGGTGCGCGCGCTCGCTGCCGATATTACGGCGCTCAATTTTGACACATTCGTCTTACGATGCGACTTGTAGGTGTTTTGCCAAATGACAGGGTACTATCGTGGTCAGAAAATACCGCAAGTTTTCACCTGTGGCGCGCACGCGCGGTATTGTGTAACGACCGCGTGACCGATGAAGTCTGGAGCACCGATGGCAGAAGAACTGCATTTCGAGAATCCTGCGGCGGCAGCCCAGGACCCGTCGACCGACGCCGAGTCGCTGCGGCAACTGGCGTACCGCTACCCTGAGCTGCGTCCGCTAGTCGCCGCGCATCCCCATGCCTACCGCGGGCTGCTGGAATGGCTGCACCAGTTCAACGACCCGCAGGTCAACGCGGCGCTCGAGGCGCGCGATGACTACGACGGCTACATTGACGCCAACGGCTGCCTGGTCATGCGCGGTGACGTATCCGGTGCCGTCGCTGGGTCAACGATCCGCACCTCTGAGTCCGGCATGTACGTGCTGGGTCAGGGCGGCGTGGACTCCTACTCCCAGATTGAGCGCACGACCCCCTACAGCGCGGTGGCGGGCAAGAACTTGCCGGTCCCGCAGGTGGACAAGCGTGAACAGGTCGTCGCCCAGGTGCAACGCCAGTCGATCATGGGCGGCAAGGCCTCGCAGGATCCCGAGGCGACGGCGGTGTACCCCTCTCCCGTGACCAGTTCGACCTACCCGACGACCGCGTCCTCCGCCACGGCCTCGTCGAGTACGGAATCCACCGCGCAGATGCCGCGGGCCTACACGCCTACACCCGCCGCCCGGCAGCCTGCGCAGGTGGCGCAGCCCGCGGCCGCGACGGCACCGAGTGGGCGTCGCTCGCTCCCGATGATGACGATCGTGCTCGTCAGCCTGGGTGTCGTCGCGGCGATCCTCCTGGGCATCGTCATCTTCGTGTTCACTCGCGGATACGAGGGGCCCACGGGCGGTTCGTCTCCGATGTCGTCGGCGTCCCCCTCGGAGAGTCCGAAGCCATCGGCGAGTGCTACCACGACTGAGGCCGTGAAGTACCCGGTACCCGCGGGAGCCGTGAAAGTCGATAGTTTCACGATGCCTTCACGCAACATCACCTGCTCCTTCGCGGATGACGGCGTGACCTGCGGTATTGCAGAGAGCAACTGGGCCGAGGAAGGCTACCCCTCCTGCTCCGGCGGTAAAGTCGGTGTTCTGAAGGCCACGAAGGACTCCACGACCCAGTCGTGCGAGTCCTCTATGCCGTCGGGCGGCGAGACCGTCGCGCACGGCGTGGCCGCCGCGAAGGGCGACTATGCGTGCCGCTCCACTACCGACGGCGTGACCTGCTGGAACACGAAGTCCGGCAAGTCCTTCGCCTTGGCCCGCGCTGGCTGGATGACCGGCACGACCGGTGAAATCACCCCCGCGAATTTCGCATGGAATCAGTAGCCTGACGCACTCGCAGAGACGGACCCCCGAGGAAATTCTCGGGGGTCCGCTTGTCTCTCACGCAGGATGAGGCTGGGGTACGCTCGCCGGCTCGGGTGTGCTTCGGTGGGTCCTCAGTGGGGCGTCCCCGGAGGACACCCGAGGGTTACGCACGGACCCCGGCCTCGTCCCTGGGAGGCTATTGAGCCTTCTCGATGGGTCCCAGGATCAGGTTCGCCCACGCGGCGTGTAGGGACTCCTGGTCGGAGGGCTGGAAGAGGCCGGCGAGCGCGTCGCGGTACAGGCGCGAGAGCTCGTGTGTGTTGTAGTAGGCGCTGCCGCCGCACGCGCGCATTGCCTGCTCGACGGCACGCAGCGTGGCTTCGGCGGCCGCGTTCTTCGCGGCAGACAGCTGGGGCATCCAGGAGCGACCGCGGTCCACGCCTGCGTCGATGTCGCGGGCAAGCTCGCGGATCTGCGGGCCGACCGCGTTCATGATGAGGGCGGCCTCTGCGATGCGCCAGCGGATGTCGGGGTCGTTGGAGTAGGTCGTCTGGTTCTTCACCGAGCGGCGCGTCGCCACGTGCTCGGCGGCGACCTCGACGGCGCGCTCGCCGACGCCCTGGTAGGTGGCGGCCAGGAGGATCTCGAAGTGGGAGAAGATGCCGAAAATGATAGGGTCGGCGCTGGGACCCGGGTCCGTGATCGTCAGGATGCGCTCCTCGGGCACGGTGACGCCCCGGAGGAGGGTGGTCATGGACTGGGTGGCGCGCATGCCCAGCGTGTCCCAGTCGTCCTTGATTGAGTAGCCCTCGTCAGAGCGGCGGACGATGCCGAACACGGACTTGGGGCCCTCCTCGGTCTCGGCCCGCCCGAAGATCAGCAGGCGTGTCCACACGGGGGACAGGGACGTGAAGATCTTGGTGCCCTCGAAGGAATAACCGCCCGCTTCGTTCGCGGTTGCGTGCGTCGTGGAGCCGAAGAGCACGAGGTCATTGCCGGGTTCGGAGATGCCGAAGCCGAAGACCTCTCCGGCGACCGCGTCGCGCAGGATCTGCTCGCCGCGCGCGTTGCCGTGGGTGACCAGGTAGCGGCCGAGGCCCACGATGATCTGGTGCATGTTGATGCCCAGCGCTGTGCCGGGAGCCGCCTTGGCGAGCGCCGTCTGTTCGGCGGCGATCTCGGCCAGGTTCAGGCCCGCGCCGCCGTATTCAGTGGGGACGAACGCGGCGAGGTATCCGGCGTCGCGCAGCTCCTCCAGGTCGGCTTCGGGGTAGGTGTTGTGCGCGTCCGCGTCTGCGGCGCGCTCGTGGATGCGGGAGAGCAGGTCGGTGTCCAGGAAGCTCATCGCGGTCCTCTTTCGTGGTCGGTGCATGGACGAGGCCGTGGCCGCCTCACGCTCGAACCGCACGCCGGGTGGGGGCTCGACCGCGCATTCGGGGGGCGCGAGGCGGGCTGCGCGGCGATTCTAGGCGAGGACGGGAGCCTGCGCTTAGGGTGTCCTCACTGTATCGCGGAGGCGGGCGCGGGCGAGATGTAACGCTCCCGACGGGGCGTTGTCTGGCCTCAGACCGCCCCTATTCGATAGTGTTGAGACCGTGAGTACACCGAACGAGCCCATCCACACCCTCACTCCGCGTCAGCGATTCCTGCGTGAGCGTCAGGAGCGTCAAAATCTGACGTTCGCGATCGTGAGTGTCGCGATGATCGTCATTGCGGCGCTAGCGGCCCTCGTGTTTTCGGGGATCGTGTCGATTCCTTTCGGTAACAGCTTCTCCGTGAAGGTTAAGTACGCCGAAGTGGGCGATATTCCCTGCCCGACGGCGGATTCGAAGCCGGTGGCCCCCTCTCAGGTGTCGGTCACGGTCATTAACACGACTCAGCATCAGGGCCTGGCCTCCAAGGCCACGGACATGCTCACAACCGCCGGCTTCCAGACGGAAGAACCCAAGAACGACGACATCGAATACACGGGTAAGGTGCGCATTACTGCGGGAGTGAACGGCGTCGACAACGCGTACTCGGTGGCCCGATTCTTCCCGGGTGCCCACGTGCGCCTCACTGAGGCGACGGACTCAACCGTCACGGTCGAGCTAGGGACGTTCTACGACGACGCGATGAGCGCCGAGGACGTCCAGCGCGTCCTGAAGTCGACCGACCCCATCGAACAGCCCGCGAAGTGCCGCCCGATGTCCGGCTCCTAAGCGCGGACGTACGAGCAACGCGGAAGGCCGCCCCTCGGGGCGGCCTTCATGCGTCAGAGGGGTCGGGCATGGCTTGTTTCACGGATCGTTTCACGGTCCGGTCCCTCAACGGTGGGAGAGCGGACCGGCTGTGCCCCGGCCTCGTATATTTTCCAGCAGTGCGTAACCGTTCGACCCGTACCAGACGGGCACGCGCTCGGGTACAGTCCACAGCGCGTCGGGGACCATGGCCTCGAAGCTGCCGTGCGACATGAACTGCTCGATCTCGGAGAGAGAACGGATCGCGATTCCGGCCACGCAGTGGGGAAAATCGCGTGCAAACGCAGCGTAGATCTCGGGGTCGCGCTGCCCGTCGTCGCCTACCAAGAGCCAGCGCACGTGCGGGAACATGCGGGCCAGGCGGCGCAGTTCGCGACGCTTGTGCTCGGGGCCGGAGCGGAACCAGCCCGTGTTCGACGGGCCGAAGTCCGTCATGAGGAAGCCTCCCGCCGGGTACCCGCTGCGCTCCAGGAACGAACGAAGCGTCGGCACAACGTTCCATGCACCGGTCGACAGGTACATGATCGGGGCGTGCGTGCCCTCCGGGACCCCCTCCGACGAGGCTGAGGACATCGTCAGCGTCGTCAGCAGTTCCGCCATGCCGGGGACGGCCTCGCGTGAGGAGACGCGATCCAGGAACGCGTGCTTGGCCGCTGTGACCAGTCGCGGGAGCATAGACACCATGACGGTGTCGTCGATGTCGGAGACCACGCCGAAATGCTCGTCGTCGGACACGATGCGTACGCGCACGCAGGCAGGGCGACCGGCGCGGATGCGACCTTTGCGCGGGCGCTCGTACATCGCCGAGGGCGGGGCCGGCAGCGGGGTCGCCGTGCGCAGGGTGGTCGCGAGCTTGGCGGCCGTCTCCTCGGACATGCCGAGCGCACGCACGTCGCCCGCGTGCAGGACTTGGATGGTCGCGTTATGCCAGCCGGGGTCGAGGCCGTGGCCCAGCACCGTGATGTCGACGAATCCACCGCGATCCGCGAAAGCAAGCCGACGCGCGTTGCCGACCGTGACGAGCACGGGCTGACGAGGGACCTGCGCGTTGAAGAACTGGCGCCATCCTCGGCGGGTTTGCAGCCAGGAGCGGGTATCGTCGCCGCGCGCCATGAGGACGCGGCCCAGGATACGGGCGCTGCGTTGGGAGCCGATCCCCCCGAAGCCGACGACGCCCGGGTAGAACCAACCTTTCGACATGGCACCGACCAACAGTGTGGACGCGAACTCGCCCGCACTGGCGGTCAGTGCCAGGGCGAGCGAGGGAGACTCGTCATCGATGAGAGGGGGACGGAACAACATCAGGCCAATCATAGAGCCAATGCACCGGGGAAGCGCAAGCTCCGGAGCGACGGAGCCGCAGGTACCCTATGACAATCTGACCGCATAGTCAAGACGAGTGTCGTGCGCTAGTTGCGCGCCTGTCCACTGCGGTGAGGGCCTCGTCGTTGAGCAGCTGTCAGAGGGGACGTCATGATGCGGCGTCACGTGTTTGTGACTGCGGTTGTTCGCTTTATGAAACGGAGGCCGGGCACGATTCTCGGGCTGGTGCTCCTGCTGCTAGTCGGTGTGGGGGTGTGTAGCCGCGCTACGCCGCTCAGTCGAGGGGCAGCGGCGGCGTCGGCTGAGCTTCGCTCTTGCGCAGTGCGGGCAGGCCGATGAGCATGAGAAAGACCATCGCCCACCCGGCACCGGCCATGGTCAGCAGGCCGCCGCGCGCGCCGATCGAGTCGATTGCGGGTCCGGCGATTGCTGTGCCGAGGGAAGTGCCGAGGTTGATCGAGGTGGACATCCAGGTCAGGCCCTCCGTGAGCTTCGCGGGGGACACGGATTTCTGAATGATGACGTTGACGTTCGTCATCGTGGGGGCGCAGGTGAGGCCCGTGATGAGGATGACGGCGGCCATTGTCCAGATGTTGAAGGCCACCGGGAAGAAACTCATGCCGATCGCCATCAGGATCACACCGAACACGAAGAGCTGCCAGGTGGGGCGCCTCCACGTGCGGGCACCGTACACGAGCGCGGCAGACAGCGAGCCGATCGAGAAGAGCGCCAGGAGGATGCCGCCGAGCGCGGGGACCCCCAGCTCCTCGGTGAAGCTGACCATCGAGACCTCCATCGCGCCGAACGTCGTGCCCATGCCAATGTAGGTGGCTGCCATGACGAGGACGACGGGCTTGCGGATGACGGACTCGCGCGGGGCATTCGGGTCGTAGGGAATGATCGCGGGCTCGGAGGAGCGCCGCGACAGGAAGAGCGTGCCGCCCACGGCCAGGGCGACGATGGAGATGGTGAGGCCGGTGCCGGGGTGCAGGGCAGTGCCGAGGACCGTGGAGAGCACGGGACCCACGATGTACACGAACTCGTCGACTGCGGACTCGAGGGCGTAGGCGGTCGTCAGCTGGCCCGGCTTGTGCAGGATCGTCGACCAACGCGAGCGCACGAGGGCACCGGGCGCACCCCACGTGGCACCCGCGAGGGCAGCCGGAATGAAGAGCAACCATTCGGGGGCGTGCATGAAGACGGCTGCGACGAGGCCGCACATCGACAGGGTCGCGATGACCCACGCGGGACCCATGACGCGCAACTGCCCGTGGCGGTCGACGCGGCGCGCGAGGATCGGCGCGCAGATCGCCATGACGATGATGTTGACGGCTGAGACAGCGCCGGCCAGCGTGTAGTTGCCGTACTCGGCGCGCACCATGAGGATTGTCGACAGACCCACCATGGACATCGGCAGACGCAGAACCAGCCCGGCAGCAGAAAACTTCCAGGCCTGACGGTAACGCAAAATGTCGAGATAGGTACCCAGCATCCCACCATTTTATCGTCGGTCGGAGGACGGCAGCGCCGGTCGCGATGGGGCGTAGCTAACCCCCTTCCGCGCGTGAGAGTGGGACGCAGCCCCGGCCTCGTCGAAAGTGGACGAGGCCGTGGTCGGGAGAGCGAAAAGGCTCAGTCGCTCACCTCGAAGACGCCGGTCTGGCCCTTTTCCGCCAGGGAGAGAGCGTGGTTGACGAAAGAGTAGTGACCGGCCTCCAGCGGCGTGAACTCGACGAAGCCGCCCTCGGCGGCACCCAGGGAGAGGACCTGTCCCCAGCCGCCACCGCTCCCGCCGCCGCGGATCACGTAGGCGCCCTCGCGCCACACGGTGTCGAACTGGGTGCCCACGACGTGGAAGGTGGTCGCCAGGTTCGGACCCGCGTCCATGACCCACACGCGCACGCGCTCGTTGGTCCTGATCTGGATGGGGTGGGCCTTGTACTGGAAGGGCACGCCGTTGAAGGCCATTGCGTTGGGTTGCAGGGCCGACAGAAGTGAGGCGTCGGCGCTCTGCCCGTCCGCGCCCAGGTAGAGCTCGGAGGCGACCATGACGTACTCGCGGTCGACCTTGTCCAGGTCGGTCGGGTCGATGATGACGGCGCCGAACATGCCGTTCGCGATGTGCATGGACATGGGCGCGGTCGAGCAGTGGTAGAGCCAGATGCCCGCGTTCTTCGCGACGAAGGTGTACTCAAGGGTCTGCCCGGGCTCGATCGAGTGCATGACGTTATCGGGAGCGACGAGTCCCGCGTGGAAGTCCAGCGAGTGGCTCATCGTTCCGTTGTTCACGAGCGTGATGTGGAAGGTGTCGCCGATGTGTCCGCGCAGAATTGGTCCGGGGGCGTCCCCGTTGAAGGTCCACGTCTGGCGGGTCAGCGTGTCGGTGACGTTGGTCGTCTGCTCGGTGACCGTGAACGTGTAGGAGCGCTCGGTCTCGCTTGTGGCCGGCGGTAGGACCGGGTCGCGCGGGGTGATCGTTGCCGCGTAGTCCGTCAGGGCCGTCGGGCTGGCGGGTCCTGCGGCGGCCTCCTGGCCGTGGTCGTGTCCCGCGTGGCTGCCGTGGCTACCCGAGGCCGTGGCCCCTGAGGAGGAAGCGCCCGCGGTAGCGCCCGTTGCCTGCACGTGCAGGGTCATACCCATCTCGCGGTGACCCGGCAGGGAACACCAGCCCTCGACGTCCCCGGAGATGATGCCGAGGTCCAGCTCCTTCGTCTCGCCGGTGGCGAGCGACCCGGAGGATACGCCTGTCTCGAACACCAGATCGTGACGCTGATCCCCCGAGTTTGTGAAGTCGATGATGAGGCGGTCGCCAGCTGGCACCTCGATGTGGTTGGGAGTGAAGGTCATACCTTCGACGCCCACCGACACGCGGGTCGTATGCCCGGTCGGCGTCACGGACGAGGCCGTGGCCGCGGTCCCCGTTCCCGTGCCCTGCGTGGTGGGTGCGGTGGGGTTGGACAGGAAGATAGCGAGGGCAAGCGCCACGACGGAGACGACACCGATGATTGCGCCCGCCGTGCGGCTCACGGGCGAGTGGTCGCCCGCAGGACTCATGCGCAGCTTGGGGACTCCCGTCGCACCGCCCTTCGACGCTGATGCGTTCGGGACGGACGTCTTCGGGTTCTTGCCTCCCGACGGCGACGCAGACAGGTTCAGGTCAGCCACGGCGGCCTCCTTGCGTGGTGGTGGGGGATTGGGCGGCGCGCTTGGCACGCGCCTGGGCCACGCCACAGCGGGCCATAAGGACGATGTCGACGACGTAGGTGGCCAGCAGGACCACCCACGCGGCAACGGTAAGGCGCTCGGCGGGGATGCCGCCAAGTGACACGACGGAGAGAGCGAACACTGCGGCCACGTTACGCGCCGCCTCCCGGATGGGAGCCCCGGCCTCGAGCACGCCGACCCCGACGCGCACTGCGGACGGACCGCCGCCGATAACGACGGGCATCAGGTAGGTGAGCGCGCCGACGAAAAGCTGGCCCAGCCCGGCCGCGCCGAGGATTGGCAGCCACGGCAGGAACGCCGCGCGCAGGCCGGTCGCATCCACGGCCTCGAAGGCGCGCAAGGACGCCCCCGCGCCCGCGACGAGAATCCAGGCGGCACCCAGCATGAGGGACCACGCCCCGTACTCGGCCGGACCCTTCACCAGCGCCACGCGAAGGAGCGGAACACCCACGCCCAGCGCCGCCGCACCCACGACGACTAACAACCCCACGGAGGCCACGCGCATCGACCCGGCCACAGCTCCCGTTCCCGCGACGAGTAGCGCGGCCACCCACAGGGGCAGGGCACTCGTCGCGAAAGACACAGCCAGCGGATCCATGCGCGTACGCATCGCCGTCGGCCCCAACGTCACCAGGGTCCCGCCCATCGTCAGGCCCACCCAGCCGGCGACACCCGCCAGCGCGTGGGCGACCGTCAGACGATCCCGGGCCTCGGCCAGCCACGCGGGAGCATCCGCGTCAAACATAGCCACCGTCACGAAACCAGCCAGCGTCGCGCCAACCACCAGGAAGAAAGCCGCCGCAATGTAGTAGCGAATAATCACCGCGAAACGCGACGCTAGGCGCTCGCGGGACGCGGTGAGCAGCGCCCACCCGTGCCAGGCTGCGATCACGCCGACCGCGGTCGCGCCCGTGATGGTCAGGTACCACAGACTCGACCACATGCCGCCGATGAGGAGCAGCAGGGAAAGGTTGAAGGCCATGATGCGCACGGTGTTGTCACGCCCGGCGCGCCGATCATCCGGGGCCAGGTGCGCGAGGGCACGCGTAAAGTACCAGGACCACTGGAAGATCCCGTTCGACAAAACGCCCAGGGTCACCAGGTGGATCGTCGTCCACAGGTTCTGCGGGATGCGGCCTCGTGCGACGATGGTGACCGCAGCGGCAACGGCCGCCACGCACATCCACACCGTGGTTACACGGTCGGTGCGGGGGACGCGAGGCTTGCTCATCGAACCCCCGTTCCGCCCGAGGAAGCGGGAACAGCGGAGGGGGAGCCGGCCTCGTCGATGATCCTGCTCTCACGCGAGGCAGCGCGCGCCCGGCGAATCGTCACCGTCAGCGTCGTGGCGACGAAGAGAAGCACCCCCACGACCCCGAGCGTGCCGCCCAAGCGCCACGGGTAGGCGGCCTCGCGCGCGCCCGCGAGGAGGCGCAGGAGGAGGGAGACTTGCAGGAAGGCGAAGGGGACCCACATGGCGACGTGGTAGGGGACCTCGCGCCGCGCGACCGCCGGGATGATGACGGGCGCGTGGGCCAGCAGCATGGAGACGACGAAACCAATCGTGATCGCGTGGACTCCGGCGTCGTACCCGTATCCGTCGAAGGCAGGGGGAGCGACGACCCACATCAGTGCGGGAACGAGCGCCCACGCATACCCGCTCAGCATGCACGCGGCGGCCAGGCGCGGCAGGCCGCTCATGCGCACGGTGCCGCGCGCGACGTCGTGCCACGCGGTGTCGGCCATCAAGATTGCGAGGCTCAGGCCGATCAGCGGATACCCGACCGTGGGGGAGTAGAGCGCGACTGTCAGACCCACCATGAGCGCGGCACTTTCGGCGGTGATGCGTCGCTCGGTGGAGCCAGACGCGAAGGCGAGGCGCGCGAGCTCGACGCGCTCGCCGACGATCGTGACGATCAGGAACGCCAGCCACCACGGCACCGCGCGCGGCGTCTCGAGGCCTCGCCACCACAGGAGGATGCCGCCCAGCCCGATGAGCGCGCCTATCAGCTGGATGAGGACCGCGTGGGTGGCCTGCCTACGCGCCCACACGTAGCAGTAGATCGCAGTCAGCACCGCCATGCCGAGGGTGATGAGGAAGCCGGGCATCATCCGCTCGGGCGCAAATCCGCTCAGATGGGCGGCCAGGAAGCGCGGGATCGGTAGGCTCGTGAGCGTGGCGCGCGCGCCCTCGTTCACGGAGATGACGATCGCGCTGACGCCGCCGGCCCCGGTCAGCAGGGGAGCGGCGTACGCCCACGCGCGCCGCCCGTCGGATTGCAGGGCGACCGCGCGCTCCAGGCAGATCGCGGTGCCCAGGAACCCGTAGATCATGAGGAGCCCGTGCACGGTCCCCAGGCTCGTCGAGGCGATGGGAGCAAGCGCTCCGAGGCGCACGAGGGAGGCGTCCAGGCCAGCGAGCAGCGCGACACCCGCGAGGAGAAGGAAAGCCAGGCGCGCCTTGGGAAGGGAGGGGATCGGCGGACTCGTGCGTGGTTTGCTTGACGAGGCCGGGGCGTGTTCGCGGACTCTGCCGTCGCGGGCGGCAGGGCTGGGTGCCTCGCTCATGTGGGCGCTCCTGGTGTCGGTGGGCGGCGTCGGCTCACCGACGCGTCGAACTATCCCCACGGTAGCGGCCCGTGCCCCATATTTCTATGGGCAATCGCCGTGAAAATGCTCCCCGCGTGCCTACTGAGCCCAGCGGATAGCACGAAACCCCCAGCCCACAGGGGAGGGGGTTTTCAGGACCGACGTCAGTCTGCCGCTCACGAGTGAGCTATTACGAGGCTCTGGTTCGTCAGGTTTCGCGGTCACCAATCATCCGAAGATGAAAGGCCCATGTCAGCCCTTGTCCTGCCCGTCAGTTTAACAGGCCGGTTGGTGCGATTGCGCCTCGTAGGCTCAGCGCGTTTCCCCTGTGATTGCGTGGACCTCGGCACGACCGTCGGCGGTGGAGTCGGCGCGACACGACAACGGGGGTGACGCTCACACACGTGAGCGTCACCCCCAGCAACCCGCATGAGCGGGCAGCGTCAGAGAATCAGCCGTTCAGGGCGTCAGACACGACCTTCTTCGCGGCCTCCTGGACCTCGGCCAGGTGCTCGGCACCCTTGAAGGATTCCGCGTAGATCTTGTAGACGTCCTCGGTGCCCGACGGGCGAGCCGCGAACCATGCGGACTCGGTCGTCACCTTCAGGCCACTGATGGGCGCGTCGTTACCGGGAGCACGCACCAGCTTCGCGGCAATCGGGTCACCGGCCAGCTCAGTCGCAGTCACATCCTCGGGAGACAGAGCCGCGAGCTTCGCCTTCTCCTCGCGGGAGGCGGCAGCGTCGATACGAGCGTACGCGGAGGCGCCGAAGCGCTCCACCTGCTCCTCGTGCAGCTGCGAGGGGGTCTTACCCGTCACGGCCAGGATCTCCGAGGCGAGCAGCGCCAGGATGATGCCGTCCTTATCGGTCGACCACACGGTGCCGTCCTTGCGCAGGAACGAGGCTCCCGCACTTTCCTCGCCGCCGAAACCGACGGCACCGGACAGCAGGCCAGGCACGAAGTACTTGAAGCCCACCGGCACCTCGATCAGCTCGCGGCCCATGGCGGCCACGACGCGGTCGATGAGCGCGGAAGACACCAGGGTCTTGCCCACGGCCGCGTCCTTGCTCCAACCGGGACGGTGCGTGAACAGGTACTCGATGGCCACAGCCAGGAAGTGGTTCGGGTTCATCAGGCCGTCGGGGGTGACGATGCCGTGGCGGTCCGAATCCGCGTCGTTGCCGGTCGCGATGTCGTAGGGGGTGTTGCCCTCGGCGTCGGGGGTCATGGCCTCGCGCAGGGACGCCATCGCGTAGGGCGAGGAGCAGTCCATGCGGATCTTGCCATCCCAGTCCAGGGTCATGAACGGCCACGCCGGGTCGACCTCGGGGTTGACGACCGTCAGGTCTAGGCCGTAATACTCGCCGATAGCCGCCCAGTAGTCGATGGACGCGCCACCCAGCGGGTCCGCGCCGATGCGCACGCCCGCCTTACGGATGGCCTCGATATCGATGATCTGGTCCAGCTGCGACACGTAGAAGTCCAGGTAATCGAAAGGCTTCACGTTCGGGTCGTGCAGCAGCTCAGAGCCGGTGACGCGGGGAACGTCCTTCCACTCGCCCGAATCCAGTAGCTCGTTCGCGTGCGCCGCGATCCAGCCGGTCGCGTCCGTGTCGGCGGGGCCGCCGTGAGGCGGGTTGTACTTGAAGCCGCCGTCGCGCGGCGGGTTGTGGCTGGGGGTCACGACGATACCGTCGGCCAGGCCGTCGCCCTCGGTGCGCAGATTCGCCGGCGCGCCGTTCGCGCCCAGGATCGCGACAGACACGGCGGGGGTCGGCGTGTAGGAGCCGCGCGAATCAATGCGCGTGTCGATGCCGGCGGCTGCGAGGACCTCCAGGGCGGTGCGCCACGCGGGTTCACTCAGGGCGTGCGTGTCACGACCGATGAACAGAGGACCATTGATGCCCTGCGATGCGCGGTACTCGATGATCGCCGCGGTGATGGCGATGATGTGCGCCTCGTTGAACTTACCGTCCAGCGAGGCGCCGCGGTGGCCCGACGTTCCGAACGCGACGCGCTGTCCCACGTCGGTCGGGTCAGGGACGATGTCGTAGTAGGCGGAGATGACATCGTCGACGTTGATGAGGTCTTCTGGAAGGGCACGTGTGCCAGCTCGATCATGCATAAACACAGTGTTGCACGTTACGTCCACTTCTGTGTAGGTCCGTCCACGCCGTGAAACACGACATCGTTTCATCGTACGTATACGAGGCCGGGGTCGAGTATGCGTAAAACTGCAGGTCAGAGCGTGACTTGTCCCGGCCTCGTCCCTGATTGAGGAATGAACGTGTGGACGTATTCCCAAATGGGGAAAGGAACGTCTATCCTATGAGAGTTCGGTCACCGCAGACCGTGGCTGTTTTGGCAGGAGGAACATCGTGGGATGGTTTGATTCCATCGAACATAACCGTTGGCTGAGCGCCAACATGCAGGCGCTCATCGAAGAGGCCGAGGGGTCCATCGTGGCCACCGGTTTCGCACACCTGGACGCCGATGGCAAACCGGACCTGAGCCGGTCCATTGACCTGGCTGTCACCGGGCGCATGGCCTATATCTTTTCCCTGGGGGTCCTCATGGGCCTGCCCGGCACGCGCCGCTACGCCGACCATGCTGTCAAGTCACTGACCAAGTACTTCGCGGACCCTGTCAACGGCGGCATGTGGTACCAAATCAAAGCTGAACCGGACGAGGAGGGGCATGGCGTCCCCTGGGATGAGGCCTCCCGCGTCAAGTCCCAGTATCACACCGTCTACGCGCTGCTCGGCGTCGCCGCCGCGACCGTCGCCAACCGACCCGGCGCGCACGAGCTGCTTGAAACCATGCTCCAAGAGCAGAAGGACTACTGGATCGACGACTACGGCCTCGTGTGGGATCAGTACGACGAGGCTTTCACCGAACCCGTGCCCGTCCACGCCCTCGGTACCCTCATCCATACCATCGAGGCCTACATGGCTGCCGCCGAGGCGACTACCGAACCCGAATGGCTGGATCGCGCCGAAAAGATGACGGCCTTCGCGTACAAGGTAGCGTCCAAGAACAACTGGCGCATCCCCGAGTACTACGACGAGGAATGGCAGCCCAGCCTCGAGGCCGGAAAGCTCTGCAACGACGGACGCCGCTACCACGAAGGCTACGTCACCGGTCACTCCATGCAGCTCGCGCGCTTCGCGCTGCAGGTGCGCGCTGGCCTGCGCTCCACGGGCTGGGCCGTACCCGACTACCTGATGGAGCTGGGCACCGAACTCTTCGAGCGCGCCCGCGTCGACGGCTGGCGTCGCACTGACGGGGCCCCCGGCTTCTCCACCGCCGTCAACGACCAGGGCGATCCCGTCCCTGGCGAAGACGAGCACCAGCAGTGGGTCGTCTGCGAGGGCGTGTGCGCGACCGTCGCCGTACGCCGCGCGATGCTCGATGACGGGCATCGCATCGACGAAGTCGAGCACTTCGAGCACTGCTATCGCTCCTTCGTGGACTACATCCACGATTACCTCATCGCCCAGCCGGGCCGCTGGATCCGCCGCCTCGGCCCCCACAATGAGAGCGTTCAGCCCGCCAAGTCCTCCCGTTGGGATGTCTACCACGCGATTCAGGCGATGCTTGCGATCCGCGTGCCGCTGTGGCCTCCGACGGCCCCCGCGCTCTCGCGAGGTCTCCTTGACCACCCCGAGGAGTCGGCACCCGACAAGAAGTCCTGGAACTTCTTCGGCCTGCGAGGCTGATAGCTGCGATTGGGACCGGACCCGGGGCGCGTGCACCCCGGGTCCGCCTCTTTGTTCACGCTGCGCGGTGAGCGCTGGAGCGATCCCGCAGATGTGGTGCGCGCCCGCCCCAACCTCTCCCTCTGCCGCAGGGTGGGCGGTGCCTGTGCCCGTACCGTCGGCTTCGCGTGTGTGAGTCTGTTCCTGTAGGATGAGGCAGGTCTGGAGGGCTGTCTGAGTGGCCGAAAGAGACGG
>ERZ773066.669-NODE-669-length-18629-cov-3.140088_pt1 | contig 18629 bp, 30 predicted proteins | sample MGYA00580573_ERZ773066 | MGnify/ENA primary metagenome ERZ773066 (study PRJEB29015, sample SAMEA2738128) | human oral metagenome | biome: human oral; feature: human-associated habitat; material: saliva | place: China | collected 2203 ... | reverse complement strand
CGATTCCTCGAGCGCCTTCTTCATGGCTTCCTGCAAACCTTCGGTGCTCTTGATGATCGCGTCAATGGGTTTGCCGTCTGCTTGAAGTACAATTTGTATATCAGCCTTGGCCATCTGTTTGGGAGTTTTTGCGGTTGATTTTTCTAACGAGTTCACGCGCATATTTTTTGCGCGCTTCTAATTCTTCGGGTGTTTCTCGGTGCGGTTGGGTTTCGCGGTGCTCGTCCCATGGCAGCGCAAAGAGTTTTTCGGGAGTCAGGGTCTTACTGACGTGGGGCTGTATGAGTAGCGTCGTTTGTAGTCTTGTTCGTTCCCACTCGTCGCGCGCTCGGCCTTCTTTGGCCTCCGTGTGCGCTTTCATACACGCCATAAATTCGTCGGGCGTGAGGCGCACGAAATCATCTAAATTCATGCCCATCACGCCCAACGCGTAGCCCATTAGCTCCGAAAAGGCTAATGCTTTTTTTTTGCAGCGCCGGCGCTGTCTGTTTCGTCAGTGCTGTTCGTGCTTTCGATGGCTTCCGACCATGCTTGCACGTCTTCTGCGTCGAGATGGTCGGCGAATGTCAGCAAGTCCATGCCGAACTCGATGCCGTCGGCGCTGCAGGCTGAAACGACGCAACACCACAAATAGGTGATTTGGTCGGTGAACGTGAGCGCCTCCGACAACTCTTTGCCGGTTTCGCGCGTGAAGCGCAGCATCGCTCCCATCGACGCGCGGGTGGGATAGGCTTTGCCGTCGACTGTAATCTTCGGGAATTTCTTTGTTTCCATAATCAATTAGGGGTGTTTTGTGTCGTCGAGTGTGGTCGGCGCGCCGTTGTTGATGAACGATACGGACGACTTCACGTCTTGGTCGGCCTCGGCGGTTTCGTTTATCGACTCAATAATGAACGACCCCTCCAAAAGAACGTCCTCGGAGCCGCGTGCAATTATTTTCAAATCGACCGCCGCGCCCGCCTTCCAAACCGCCAAAAAATCCTTGTGGGAGGCTTCGGTTTCGCCGACATAGATAAACTGCTCGGTCTTGATGGAAATGGATTGTCCTGTTACGGTTGTTTCTTTGAACTTGCCAGAACCCGGAGGAGCCGACGCAATGGGTTTCACGGTGCGGTCCTTCGTTACGCTCTTGTAGTCGACAGAATACGAGACGCAGTGCCCTACGGCCTTGCCTCTGACAAGGAGGAGGAGGTTGTTACCGTTGAGATAGCCTTCAGGTAGTGCCATGTGTGTGTAGTTTAGATAGGTGTGTGTTGTGTGTTGGTTAACGGGGGCGAACGGTGAACGTGAGGAGCTGCACATGGGCATCCGCGTCCCACATTTCCTCCGCTGAAGTCATGCGACAAGAACACAGCAGGTTGTCGCTCGTTCCGTCGAGTGTTGCGCGAACCGCCTCGGCCAATTCCACCGCGCCGGCGTAGGACGCTGCGTAGCAGGCAACCTCGAACGTCAACGTGTCGGCCGAACCGCGCGAGTTGGGAGCCGGTTCTAAATCAGAGCGGCGATACACGACGTAGGGGAGCTGTGCCGAATCGGAAACGACGGGAAACACGAGCCGCGTGATGGCTCGCACGTCTTCGTTTTCCGAAAGGAGTTTGCGAACCGCGAGCCCCGCACTGAGAGAAGTCTGTTTTGCCATTGGTCAAAAATTATTTGTAGTGACGAGCCGCGATGCGCGCCGTCCACTCGAAGACTTTCGCGCTGAAAATCTCTTGTGCTTCGGGAATGCTCGTGCGCGCGTTGGCAATGAAGTCGTAACGCCTCAGCGCGCCGGTGGAGTGCGGCTTGCGTTTTCCTTTTCCGCCGCGTCCGGTTTGGCGCTTTTCTGTTCCGCTGTTGAACCAATAGGCCAACGGCTTGAGCTCCCCGCGGCGATTGGTGTGCATGAAACGTCGAAATCTTGGGTTTGCGCTCACGCAGACCTTGAACCCGACGCGCTCTTTGAAAACATTGCAGCGAACATTCGTGCGCAGTCTGTCGGCTTTGTCGACCTTCGTCTTCATCATCTCCCGCCGCGCAGCCCGAAGCACTACGGCGCCGGTGGCACGCGCTGCGCCGATGAGCGCCTTTTTGCGTTCTCGTTCGGAAAGCATGTGCCAAAGGGCGCGCAGGCCGTCGGTGTTCATTGTCGCTTCCATGTCGTTATTCGTTTACTCGTTCACAAATCAGCGTGACAAAACCGCGCGCCTTGTTGGGGATGATCGCCGTAACGGTGTAGAGCAAGCCATGCAGTTCACGCACTCGCCAATTTTCGCCCACCTCGTGCCCATCGCGCACGTTGTATTCGGCGGAATGGTCGGGGAAATGCTCACCCACCTCGTTGTGTAGGCGTGCGGTGTGGCGCACTTGCTCGGCATAGGCCACGCGGGTCGGCTCGTAGTGTACACTCTCTGCGCCGTAATCGTCGACAGTGCGCACCGGTCGCAGGAGTTCGAGCCGCGTTCTCATTCTTCCGGCTTGCATAGGCGTTTAAAAGGTTTGACACAAGCTTCGAACGTCTCCGGTACGCTGTGCATTTGCACGGCGGCCACCCCTTCTCGTTGGTTGTACCAATGCGCGCCCAACGAATAAACAGCGATTCGCAGCATGTGCGGGAACTTACCGCCGCCCATTTCGACAAGCTCCGCCGCGCTGCGGTTCGTCGCCTTGACGACGGCCTCCTCCGCAGCCTCGAGAAGAAAGCGCAGGTGCTCCGTATCGTCGTCGAAATCATCGGCGCGACAGTGTTTGCGAAATAGGTCGAAATCGGTAAGCATGGAAAACAGAAAAGAAAGGATTATGCGTTCTTGACTTTGAGGAGTTTGAAAGCCTCTGGGATAAGCGTAACGGTCGCAACATTCGTATTCACGGCATAGCGAACTTTATTGCCGCTTGCACCGGTGAATGGGTCGACGATGAGCGTCGTGTTGTCGAAGAAGTTGAGCGGCTGATAGCTCCAATCGCCCAAGCCGATGTAGTCGTTACCGATGGCTTGTGTTGTATAAACAGGGAGGCCGGCAATCTTGTCATCCTCGCAAATCATAATACCGGAACCGGCATCTTTGGGCGTAGCTTCGAGGATGGCCTTCATCGACTTAGTCATCACCCAAGCCATCGCCTCACCCTCTACACCGGTTTCCAGCAGCTCGGCCTTGGCTAGATTCAACGTCTTAAAGTCAAGATTCGGGCCGATTTGTTTTGCCGAAGCCTTCAACGCGACAAACGGGCCGACGAAGTCCTTCGCCCCCGTCGCCTTTGTGGTGCCAAACAGCACCGCGTCGATGGCTTTGCCTATCGCGCGGGGGATATACTTTTGGATAATATCCTCCACGATGTTGTTCGACTGCATCAAAGCTTCGCGCGTCGTCTCGTACAGTGCTGCCAGACGCTCCGGGTGGGCTGTCTTTTTGGTAAACGTGATCTTCTTCCCCGGCACATCTACACCCTCATCGGCAATTTCTACGGTCACTTCGCTATGGAACGGCCAAACAAAGTCCCCGTGCGCACCGGTTGAAATGGGGATCCCGATCTTGTCGTAAATGAGTCGTTCGCAAAGTGGTCCCATAACATCCTGAACCAGCAGAGGAACGAGGCCGCCGTTGTTCACATCGCTCACCATTACCATGTCACGCGCAAAAGTGATTTCAAACGATTTGCCGTTGCGAACTTGTTCGCGCACCATTTCCGTAACGTCACGGCCGACATCTTCGGAATGATGTTTATAATCGATGGCCAATGCGCGCAGATCCATGTCGACGAGCTGCAATTCGCGCACGTATTCGCCGTACTCGGTTTCTTCTGCTTCGTTGCGGGTGCGTTTTTCTTCGCGGAGTTTGTTCGCCATCTCCTCAATCTTTGCGGAGATTTCGCGGCGGCGCTCGCGCAACTCAATGCCGCGGGCGGTGATAGTTCTTTTTGACGTCATAGTATATTGAGTTTAGTATTTGTGCTTTTTCAGTACTTGTGCCATCTCTTCGAGCTGTCGTTCTCGTTCCTGCTCCGCGGTGTCGTCCACGGGCGGTGCGGGCGCCGGCTCAAACTGCTCGCGCAGTGATACGCTCGTATCGGGATAGGCGGGGTCGGCAGCGAGGGTCATGTCGTAGACTCCCACAATTTGGCGAACGGTGTAGGTGATTTTTTGGTTTCCCGTGGCGTCGGTGTCCACGCTACGGCCGACGTAGTCGTTCTTTCTGTAGTAGGTGGAGAAAGCGAAGCTACACCCCGCCAGATCACCGCGGCGCACGAGTTCGACCGCCTTGTCGCCGTCGGCCGTGTGGGGCGCTTCAAAAGAGAACTTCACGCCGCGCGTGTCGATGTCGTAAGACAACGTGCCCTGCCCCTCCTTGGAACGCGCCAAAATGAGCTGCCGGTTGTGGAACAGCGTGAACTTAATATCCGATGCGTCGAGCAGTTCGCGGGTTACGGCTTCGGGGGCAATGATTTCGCGCGCCTCGATTTTCCCGTCGTCTTCGCTCCACAGCACCGCGGAGGGCGTATTGAACAAAATGGCGTAGCCTTCAATCGTTCGGCTCTCTTGCCCTTCGGGGGCTTCTCGGAGGTGCACCCCTTCGCGCACCACGCATTCACGTCGCAGCGTTTCGGGGTTATTCTTTGGTGTGGGTGTCTTTTCCATCGTTCAGCATTTCGGGGGTTGTCGAAAGGTCTCGGAGGTTGGCCGAAACCAAAGGAGTGTCGCCGCCTTCGACGGGTGGCTTGTTTTCGGCCGCGCGCCATTCGTTGACGGTGTAGAGCCCGGCGGCGATGGTGGCCGTTTGATAACGAACGCGGCTCTCGAGGTCGCAAGCGTAAATTTCGCGGCGGTCGAAGATGATGCGGCGGCGCTCGGCCATTTCGGGATAGAGTTTGCGCAGCAGCTCGCACTCCAACTTGTGCAAAATCGGGTTGAGCGTGAGGTTCATCAAATCGGTGTAGGCGTTCTCTGCGCTCTTGTAGTTGTTGCTCGTGTCGCTGTAGACAAAAGAGGGCGGTACACCGAAGAAACGACAGACCTCGAAAACCGTAAATTTGCGCGTTTCGAGAAACTGCATATCGGCCGACGTCATGGTGACTTGTCGAAAATCGACTTGCCCGGGCAACTCCACAATTTTCTCGCCGTTCGAAAAGCGTTCATCTATCGACTTCGCGGCGTTTTTAAGTTCGTCGTTATCATATTCGCCCAATGCGAACGGGCGGCCGGCTGTGCCGTTGGCCAAAAAGCCGCGAACGTTGCCGCCGTCGGCAAAGCGTGTGAGCGTTTCCGCCGCGGCGCTGTCGGCAATGTCGAGTGTGTTTCTCGCATAGGAAATCACCGAAAGGCCTCTTTTACCGTCGAGTGTGAGGTGCTTGAAGTGCAAAATCTCACTTTCCTCATAGGTGCCCGAAAGGCCGTTTGCCATATCGTTCACCATGTAGACGTTGCGGAGCGCGTCGTGGCTCACCGTGCCGCGGTTGCAAAGCACCAACGATTCTACCTCATAGCTCAATGAGTTGTAGACGGGTACCACGTAGGCGTTGCCCTCCAGGAGCAGCAGACGAATGATCGCGCCCCAAAAGTCGGCGGCCGACATTGAGGGGCACGGTTGCACGTTGAGCAGATAGAACAAGCGGTCGCCCGGTGTGGAGACAAACAAGCCATCGCGCACACTCTCCACCCGCAGGGGGAGCGAAGACACGATGCCCGCTATCACTTCGACGCAGCGGTGCGCCGTGGGAATAGACATCGGCGAAGTGTTCACACCGAGGACGTAACGACGTACGCCCCCGGTGCCCGCCGAACGGCTCGCCGATGTTTTGGCCGGCGGAGCGCTTCGGAACAGGTTGCGGACACTTGCGAAAAAACTCATAAATAGAGTGAGTGAATAGGTGGGATTTTATGAAAACAACAGGGCGAAATTAGTCCGATTCGCGCGCGCAGACAATAGGGTTTTGCGAACGCGTTAAACGCTCCCAAAACCCTACTGTAACAAAGTGTAACAATGTGTGCCGCCGTGCGCCGTGACGCACCGCCGTGCGCCAAACTTTATATTTTATTTTGTGTGTCTTTCGTGCCGAAATCGGCGGTCGTCTATTGTTCCGCGTCGAGAAATAGGCGCATCGTCATGAGCATCGTGATCACGCCGTCGATTTTGCGCGTTTGTTTGCGCTTGACCGGCTTGCAGTTTTCCAAGTTGTCGAAATTCAGCACGGCATTGCCGAAGCAAAAGGCGTTAATCGGGTTGGAGTTGATGGTGATGCGCCCCTCTTTCGCCCAGTGTTCGAAGCTCTCCACCGGTGCGGTGAAATTTCCGAACGCCTGTCCCACAGGTTTGAGCGCATCGGCGCCGCCAACCGCAGCAAGCATGTTGATCACCTCCCGCGACTTCCACGCGTCGTATCCGATTTTTAGGACGTTGAAGCGTTTGGATAGTCCGACGATGTGAGCCACAATAGCGCGGTAGTCGATGACTTCGCCGTCCGTTAGGTGCAAATGCCCGTCGGCCGCCCACTTGCGGTACATCTCCTCGTTGGGGTGTCCCGGCAAAGCGCCGCGGGGGAAAAAATAATCGGTGTGAAAGTGCATCGTGCGGTCGGCCGCATTGTGAATGCAAATCGACACGGCCGAAAAGTCGTCACTCTCTGACAAGTCGATGGCCACCATCGCCGGCGGTCGCTGTGTGAACACGCTCAAGTCGAGCGGTCGCATCATCTTGCGGGCGAGCGTGGCACCAATCCACGGACGCGACTCGTCTTCGGCGTAGATGTTGAGCAGCTTGGTGCGAAAGGTCAGCAGCGCCTCCGCGCCGTTGCGCAAAGCCTTCGACCACTCGTCGCGGTAGAAGTCCATCTCCACCGTTACGCCCATGTGCGGGTGCACCTTTCGCCACGTGTCCTCGCTGCCTTCGTCGTCGTCGACATCGGGCATAAAAATGTGGGCAAATGTGCTGTCGTCTTCGTAGTCGCCCAACAGCATACGGCAACAACCTTGCACCATCTCGTAGCACGGCGCATCGACAAGGGGCGAGGCGGTCGTGATAATCACGGTGAGCGGGTTGTGCCGCGCCCCCATCGACGAGGTGAGGGTGTAGAAAAGTTCGGCATCGCGCGCTTGAGAGAACTCGTCGACGATGATGGTCGACGCGTTGAGTCCGTCTTTCGTGTTGGCGTTGGCCGTCAAGCACTGCGCAAAGGCCGGGCGGTTGGGGCGGCGGCTCTTGATTTCGGTTTCGTTGGCCAAATAGTAGCGCGACTTCGGGTCGAGTTTGAGGAAGCATTGGCGCACCACCTTGAAACACTTCTTTGCTTGGTCGGCACTGTTGGCGCAGATGTAGCTTTCCGCGTTGGCATCGCCAAACAAGACATCGTTGACCGATATGGCGGCGCTGCTCGTGGTCTTGCTGAATTTACGCGGAACGAAGAACAGCACCGTGCGCACCACGCGGCGCGTGCCTTCCCAAAATCCATAAATCGAGGCGTATTGGAATGCCTGCACCGGCGTGAGCTTGTATTTCTGCAACCCCGCGATGCCGGGGAAGTGCAATTCTTCGTAGAGCGTGAAGAACTGCAGCACCGCCACTTTGCAGAGCCCGTACTTGTCGACCATCTTCAAGAAGTTTTTCACCCCCAACTGTTCGAACACGTTGTGCCCGTCCGGGTTGTTGATCACTTCGGCGCAGTAGGCCTCTAGGCGCGCGTCGGTGTCTGCCAAATTGTAGGCCGCGAGGTCTACAGCGTCGAGAAAACGAGTCACTTCTACTTTCGCCTCGCGGAGTCTGTCTTTGTATTCTTCCGTCATAATGGCAAAGTAGGTTCATAATTTGCGGCATCGGCGCGCGCTTGTGCCATGGCGGCAGCACGCGGGTCGGTGTCGAAACCGATGAAGTGGCGGCCGCTAACCTTGGCGGCTTCGCACTCTGTGCCGCTGCCGGCAAAGGGGACGACCATCAACGCGCCGGGGCGGCTGCAGGTTTCGATGAGTTGCCGCGTCAGCGTGGGCGGCTTCTTCGTCGGAAAATCGTAGAGCTTTGTGATGTGGGTTTCTTGGGATGCCGTGATGATGTCGCGGAAGTTGTAGAGCTCGCCGAAAAAGGGACGGCGGCGCAAATCGTGATCCTCCCGCTCTTTTTCTAAATACTCGTGCGCTTTCTCCTCAAACTCCACACGTTTTCGCTCAAACTCCGCTGCTTTTTCAGCTCTGTAGGGACGGGCATACAATTCAAGCAGTTGGTTCACACGTGCGGCGTTCGGGAACGTCCATTGACTTCGACACGTCCAATGGCAAACGGCGCGGTCGCTGATGTGCAGCGCCGCCGCAACACACTGCGCTCCACCGAGCGAGCCGATTTCACGACGCAGCCACAAACGAAGCGGCTCAAATGGTTCGTAGAAATAGGAAGCATTGGGTTGAGTGAACGAGTCTTGCGGTGCGGCTTGACTTTCGTAATGCAAGAAGCGTTCAGCACCATTGCGAAAGGTGCGCAGACTTTTGGGGGACTGTTTAATGTGCACGCCGTCCTTCTTGTACCACGCACAATTGGCGAGGAGACGAAAATGGCGATCAAGGATAATTTGCGAATAGGCGATGCGTTGAGCCGACCCCCACCAAATCAAATTGCCGGTGGGAGCGAGTAGGCGCGCGCACTCCGCCGCCCATCGTTCCACATCGGACAAATAGGCGTCGAACGTCGGCCACTGAAAATCGAAATCGCCTTTGACTTCAAAATACGGCGGGTCGGACACGATGAGGTCGGCACACCCATCGGGCAAATCGTTGTTCAGAAAATTGGCGCATCGCACGGTGTCGAGCGCACCGAGTTGAGCGTCTTTCATAGTTTAGCGGCTTTTTGTGTGGCTTTGAGCACCTTTTCCGTCAAGTTCTCGAGGGGGCTGCCTTCATCGGCGGCGGTCAGGTCTTGGGCGGTCAGTCCAAGCGCTTTCATGTGGCGGGTGACGGCGGCCAACGCGTCGCGCTGCACCCGAAACACGGGGTGCGAAACGAGCTTCACGCCTTGTTGTGTCTTTTCGCTGACGGTGGTGGCTTTGAGATTAGCTATTTCAGCATTGGCCAGGTCGAGTGTTCGGCGCGCCGAAGCGAGAGAGTAAATTTCCATCTCGAGAGCAGCCGAGTCCGCGCCCTTCGATTTCACAGCGCGCTGTACCGTGGCGGCATGTTCCTCCACGGTTTTCTTCTTCTCGCGCATAAATCGCCCGTATTTTTGGGCGATGGCGCGCAGTTCGGCCAACTCGGAAGCGGAGATTAATACTTGGCCTTCGTGGCTTTCATTGTCCATTTAATCGAGGTTTTGGAGTGGGTGATCCTTTTGTGTTTAGTGTTGTTTTGTTAAAATCCACCTATTCCAAAAATCGTCGGACGCAGAGAAAAGAGAGTGTGTGGGGTTTAGAAGCACCCCCACCCCCTTTTTAAAACACCCCCCGGGGGGTATCAGGTTTATCTCTATTTGTTTTTTTAACGCGCGGTGCGGGGCGTTGGATGCGCGTGCCATCGTCTTCGCCGGTGAAGAGGCGGTCGATGGCTTTGCGTTCGGCCTCAACACGGCGAACGGTGCCACTCTTCCCACCGCGCCCCAACTCTACATGCGTAGCCACATGGCAGGAGTGGCACAATGGCTGCAGGTTCGTCGCGTCGAACATCAGACGGCGGCGGTCTTCGGCTGTCGCGCCGTCTTCCACGGGCGAGATGTGGTGCACTTCAGTGGCAAGCGTTTCGCGCCCCTCGTGCATGCAGCGCACACACAGAGGGCGGACGCTCAACACCTGTGCGCGGAGTTCCACCCATCGGGCGGAGTTGATCATGGCGCGATAGTCCGCGCGGTGATTGGAGAACATTGTCTTGCTCATGTAATCGGGTTGTAACTGTGAGAGCCCGCGAGCACACGACTTGGCCGCGTCCTCGCGGGTTCTCGGTGTAACTATGGAGTAACTGCGCACCTATCTGCTGTCGCCGTCGCCGATGATCACGCCGCGCGCTTGGCGGTCGGCGAGTTTGTCGAGATTGCGGCGCATCACTTCTTCAAGGCTGAAGCCGAGGCGGCGCGCCATCATTGCAACGAACCAAAGTACGTCGCCAAGTTCGTCGGCGATGTCACCGGTGAAGCGGAACGCATCGCCGCGAAAGCTCACGATCTCGTTGTTGTTGATTACGATGTCGCCGCGGCGCACGGCCTTTGCTATCTTGTCCGCCACTTCACCCGCCTCAGCCATCAAACCAAAACTAAGATAGGTAATGTTCTCTGCCGCGTGGCCGGCAATGGTGCGGTGGGCTTGTTGTTCGTATTCTGTTGCTGTCATTATTGAAGTGCTTGGGTAATTAGGATATATTTGTACGGACGGTCAAAGTCGTATATTTCATCTAGCAGCGAGTTCTTTATTTGGAACCCTGCTACGTCTTCGTCGAAATAAACAATGCCTTGGAAGAATTCCCTTAACTTGGCTTCGAAGTATTTAATCTCGTCGCCGGCGTATATCTCACGCCCATCCACTGCTTTCTGATTGGTGTATTGCGCCACCGAATCGGGGTACACCTCAATGCAGCGCGGTGATGCGTCGGCGTGGCGGGTGTCGGGTTGGACGATGTAGGACGCGGTGGCGTACTGCAACACGCCGCCGTAAACGATTGAGCCGTCGGCGATGGAGCGGCCGCGGAATTTGATTACTTGCATAGGGGTGGGGTATTTGTTGAATGCTTACTGAGCGAATAGACAGCCGGTGCATACAGCCGATGCGAGTCGGGCGTGTCCTTTTCGATATTCTGAGAGCAGCGCGTCAACACGCGCCACGAATGGGGTGAGGTGGTCAATGCCCTCCAACTCGGAGACGGCTTGCGTGAATCCTAAATGCGCGCGTAGCACATCCACCGCCGCGCGTTCGGCTTCTTGTTCCAATGCGTTCGGGTCGATGGGGGGCGGTTGCTCCTTTTCTTCTTGCGGCATGAGATTGGAAAGGCAGTAATCATTTGCCGCTATCTCTTCGGGGGTGATGCTGATCTCGCGGCCGCTGCTGCGGTCTTCGTATGCGATGGAAGTAATGCCGCGTGCCGTGCGGTCTTTTCGCAGCACGAGCAACACGGTGGGGATTTTCGTGTCGACAAAATAGCCGCCGGGGATAAACACCACGCGGTCGATGACATTTTGCTCCACCAGCCAGCGGCGAATCTTCCCCTCGGCATTGCCGCGGTAGAGAATGCCAGGAGCATTGAGCACCACGGCTACACCATCGGGGGCGAGGTAGTGGAGCACGTGGAGCAAAAACGCATAATCGGCTTTTGACGGCGGGGCGAGCGCAGGGGCGGCCGTAAATCGTTCGTCGGTGCTCTTTTGTTCCCACTTCGCCGAGAAGGGAGGGTTTGCCATAATGCAATCAAATCGACGACCGACAAATGCCGGTTCTTGCAACGTGTCGCCGCACACCCCCTCGAAGTTTACGAGCCGAGCACACGCAACGTCCAACTGGTCGCCCTCGCGCTCTTGCCCATATTTGCGCACCTCGTCTCCGAAAACAGCAAGCAGCGCGCCGTCCCCACAAGTGGGGTCGTAAACTTCGGAAACTTCACGCCCGACGTAGCCCTTCATTATTTGTGCAAGACGTTCATCGGTGTAGAAAACGCCGTTTTCTCGGAATGTTTGCCGGATGCTTTTGAGATTGTGCGCCATGGCAGACGGTCAGATTTTGGAAAAAGGAAAGAACCAATCTCGAAGGCGTTGCCACAACGACGGGCGCGGTTGTTCCAATGTCGGCATTGGAGGTGCTCCATATAGTCGCTGAAGAGCAGGAAGAGCTTCTTCAATAAGGAGTTTATTCAAATTGCAGCGCATGCCAAGTACATTTGCCGAGACTGTCCCAGTCTCTGATAACGAGAAGAACACCACAGCGCGCCCATCTTTATTGTCTGCGCACCACTCTTTGGTCATCGCGTGTAATTCTTCCTGCGTGATCTCTTGCTTGCCTTTCTTTTTGTTGTTTCGTTTGCTCATGCTGTTTCTTGTTTTAATTGAGGTTCTGACGGAAAAGGCCTACCATAAGGCCGAGTGCGCAATCTCGTTCGCACTTTGGGAGTGCGCTCCACATGGGGTCGGCGGCTAATGTTGCGCTGATGGTCTTTGCAAGGTCTTTCACTTTGAAACGAAGGGCGCGGATTTGTGCACGCATGGCACGCTCCTGCTCTTCCTTTTTTCTTTCTCTTTCTGCTTTTGTCATATAGAAAAAATCGATGCTATTGTGTTAGTTCTTTTGTTGCAGCTCTGCCCTAAAATCAAGAAACGGCGTGGACTTTACATATCTAGAGAGGGTGTTACGGTCAACCTTGCAAATTTGAGCGATCCGCCTCAACGGGACTTGCTCGTTTAAGAGGTCGGCCACAAGTCGACGCTTGGGGTAAAGCGGGTGCCTTTCGGGAGCTGTTGCCCGACCTTTCGGGCGTCCGAGGATCACCCCTTCGGCGCGTCGGCGTTTTAGCGCTTCTTTCGTTCGTTGACTGATAAGATTACGTTCGATCTCCGCCGCAAGGCCAAAGGCAAAGGCGAGAACCTTGCTTTGTATTTCATCGTCTAAGCGATAGTTGTCCTTGATTGTCCACACCCGGCAGTCCTTTCGCATGCAGGTGTTCAGAATCTCCATAATCATAAACAGATTACGACCGAGGCGCGAGAGCTCGCTGCAAATAATCAAGTCTCCTTGCTTTACATGGTTGAGCAGCTTGCCGAGTTCACGTTTGGAGTAGGCCTTTGTTCCGCTGATGGTTTCTTCAATCCACCCATCCACCGCAAACCCCTCGCGCTTTACGAACTCCTTTATTTCGAAGCGCTGATTTTCGACCGTCTGTTTATCGCTGCTCACGCGAATATATCCGTACGTCATTGCTGTTTCTGTTTGGTATCACGTCCAGTCCCAGGCCTCGTCACTTTTTGCGGAATCGTCACATTTCCCTATGCGGTTTTGAATCTCCACAAACGGAAAGCATGTGGCATAAAGCCATGACTCTCGGTTCTTTTCGGGAACGGTAGGCCAAAGCGGGGAGCAGATCAGGAAGTGGGCAAGTTCTTCGGCGAGTCTATTGGCGCGCGATTGGAAGTCCCACATTTTTTTATTGAACTCCTTTTGTTCTTCCGTTCTTTCGGTCGTCTTTTTCTTTTTTGCCATTTTAGTTGTCGTTATGTCGTTGAAATTCTTCGGGGTGTGTGGCGATATACTCCTGCGCCTTGTCCTCGTCGCCCCCGAAGCGCTCGGCGGCGAACGCGGCAAGCATTCGTTTATACTCTTGATGGCTGACGGCGTGTTTGCGGCGGTGCTCCTCCTCCGCGGCGCGCTCCATTCGTTCGCGTTCCTTTTCGTATCGCTCAATCTCGCGGCGGCGTGCAGCCATAAAGAGCGGGATTTTTGCCGTGATATTTTCGGGACGTACTCGCCCGAAAGCGACTTGCCCATAGATGCCGGCGGCAAGACGTGAGAAAAATAGCATTACTTCGGCGAGGTTCAGCGTAGAATAATTCGCGTAAATCGCAAGCGAAAGTTGGTCTATATCGGCGGACGTTAGTCGGTCGGCTTCGGACAACGTCGTGGAATAGCTCGCCACTTGGTCGGCAATCCACCACACGGCGAAGTCGTCGCCGCATTCAATCCCGAGCCGCGCAATGGCGGGAGCGCTTCCCAAATAGCAGCGGTCGGGGCGCGAAGCGCAAAGGGGTGCAATCTTCGACGAGTAGGCCGTCGTGTAGTATTGCCGCGCTCGCTTAATCTCCAAAGGCAGATTTGCGCAAGCGTTCGGCGATCTCTTCATTTCGCGCCCGTCGTTCTTCGCTATAATCATCGACAGATTTTGCGGTTGTGCCATGCTGTGAGGTTGTTATGAGGTTTGTAGATTTCGGGACGGCGTTTGCCCTCGTGTCTTCTAAGACGCGCAGGAAGTTCGACGGACGAAACAACCAATCGAAATCGGCCACCCACCCACGAGCGCCGCCGCCGTTGTAGAAACTAAGCTTTGCGGCGTTCTGAATCACTTTGGCGAGTGCTTCTTTGCCGTGTTCTTTCAGCCGTGCGCGGACAAACGCAGCGCGCTTGCTGTTGGGCGGGATGCTGCGCACTTGCGGAATCTGTGCGCCGTGCGCGGCCATCGTTTCGTTGAAATAGCGGGCAAAGGCCGCCAAATCGAAATCGCTTTTATCTTTCGAACCGCCCCCCGCGGAGGGAGCAACGCTTGCAGCCTCATCCCTCGCACCGGCATTGCGGAGCGGCTTGGCCGCGTGTGCTTCTTCGACGTAAGGAGAAGAAGTACTATTCTCTTTTCCTTTCCTTTCCTTTTCTTTGGTACGTTTTTCGCTACCATTTGGTGTACCATTTGGTAGCGTTTCTGTTACCATTTGGTAGCTCGTTTCGGTGGTTTTGGTCTTTCCGCGGTTTTCTTGGCGAACGGATACACCGAGGGCGGACGCTGCTTTGCGCTTCGCCGTTATTTCGTCTTTTCGCGCCATTCGCTGTCGTAGGCTTTCGGAGTAGAAACACTCACCGCGCTCGGGGTCGACGGTGAAGGCAAATAACCCAAAGTCCCTAATTATTGACTTTGCGAGAGAAGCATCGATACGAAGGTCGAAAGCTATAAGATTATAATCAACGACACTCATATATTCCGGATCTTCTCGGAGGCGCTCTACGAGCATAAAGTAAACGCCATAACCCGCGGGGCCGTGCTTCATGCGCACATTTACCAGCCGTTCATCGTTGCGGGCGTTGGAATCGTGAGGAAAGTAGGAAGAGAGGGTTTTTGTTGCTTTCTTTCTTCCCATGGTTTGCGTTACCTATTCATTCGTTATTCTTTAGGTGTTCGCTGACAACACGCTCGAACGTTTCGAAATCCCGAACGACTTCGTAACGATAGCCGTGGGTTTCGGCGTGTTGTTGCCACTCCTTTTGTGCGGGGCTTTGCCGCCCCTTTGCGGTCTTCATCTCAATGCACAGCGCGTGGTGCTGCTGTGAGGGTACGAGAAGAAGCAAATCAGCCACGCCGGCCACCACGCCCTCAGCTTTGAGGCGCGCGCCGGTGATGTGGTCGCGTCGGCCGCCGTTGGGCACTGCGAAGAGCAGCGGGCTCAAGTCGGCGTGAGCGTAGCGAAACCAACGAACGCACGCGCATTGTAGTTGGTGTTCGGGATCTTGCATCGCGTTGTTTGTTGTTGTCCCGGGCGTCAATAGCGCGGGGCGTTGTTCTGTTGTGCGGTGGGATTGGCGAACGAAACATTAAAACCTCGCATCGTAACGCCGTAGCGCTTTCCGCCGTCTCGGTCGACGCACCATCCTTTCGGAGTTACGGTCACTTTCACCTCCGAGCCTTTCGGAAAGACTTCCAACCCCTCGGCATAGCGCCCCGTGAACGTAATGGGCACGATGTTTTCAATCGGGTCGCCGAAGCGGTTGTACGTAGAGCAGTCGAGCAGCAGCACGCGGGTCGTGTATTCCACGTCTTCGCCCGTGTTCGGCGACTTGAAAGTGCGCGTTTCGGGGGCGAGGAGTTCTAAGATGTTACCTTGTAATTCCATTGTCTTTGTTTTTATGTGTGAGCCTCATCGGTCGAGTTAGCGCCCATGGCCTGCAGCCGTTCGTGAACGCGGCGCGTGAAATCGTGGAGCACGTGCTGCGGCGAGCACTTTTGCCTTATGGCGATACGGCCGACGATGGCGTTCGTTTCCGAATAGTGGTGAAGGAGGAGAGCAAATTCTGTTGGGGTCATTAAGCAGAACGTATAAAATCATGTGTCTACTTGTTGAGCGCTACACTTCGTAATGATGGCGCATTTCGTTTTCCTCGTCTGCAATCTGCTGCAACTCCATTTCACTGCGCACCCGCGCACTATGTTCTTCCTCCGCTTGTTCCAGGAGGTCGCACAGCTCGTCGAGAAACTGTTCTTTGTCTTCCTCTGTCAGCACGTAGGCTTCTACGTCCTCCTCCGTTTCGTCGTCGTCTTCGAGCAGCCACAGCCCGGGGTGATTTTTCATTTCTTCTGCCGGCAGTTTGACGAGAGCCGAAATCTCGTCTTCAAGCACTAAGCAGTCATACTTGATTTCTTGTGCCGTGCCGTCGGTTTCTAATGCTCGGCGCAGAGACTCGGCGGCTTCCAATTCTATTTGCATGATGTCCGTTTTTTACTTGTAGAATTTAGTCCAAAAGCTCATAATGCTCTGACCGGTGAAAACGAAACGGCCAAAGTATTCGTTAGCCATGGGTTTGAGCATCCCCAATTTCTTGTATCGGTAGACCGACGTTCTTGAAATCTTAAGCAAGCGCGCCGTATCCGATACGTTGAAGCGAGCGGTCGGCGGGACTTCGGGGCGTGTTTTCGTCATCGGGGTGGGGTTATTTTAATCACTGTAATACTTGAATCGTAAATGCACGTTTTGCTGTACACCGGCAACTCTTCGGCCAGTCGTACATACGTCACCGCCGCGCGGGCGCTCTGTAGTGCTTTGAGGTTCGGGAGAATGAACTTGCGCGGACGGTTCGGCTTGAGTTGTCGTACATCTTCGCGGGTCAATCTGTTGCGGCGGCGGCCCGTTTTACATTTAAATGCCGAATCGGCGGGGCGCCATTCCTTTGGTATCTTCTCATTCATATCGTTGCTTATTGAGTGGCACGGCGGGGAATCGAACCCCGCGGCGAGTGGATGGGATGAATTGGCAAAGACCCTCGCCGGTTCCTTTCGTGCCGGTTCCGCGCGCCGTCTCACGACGTGGCGCGGCATCTTACATAACAATTTAATATCTCGAGGCCGCGGGCGGAATCGAACCGCCTAAGGGAGGAGAGAAAAAGCAGAAGACTCACATTATGGCTATTTTGATCAATCTAAGCCTCCCCGCCCTTTCCCGGCGAACGTGCTGATGCTTCGCACGTTCCGCGGCCGTGTGTGTCGCCTCATCCTTGAGAGAAGAGAGCGACACGTCTCACATGATGGAACTACAAAACCTTATTTCTTTGCCTCCGCCGCTTTCGGCTTCTCGGCTTTCTCCACCGGGGGAGGCGGCAAATGGGGGAAATAGCTCGGAATGCGCAGGTGCTCGGCCACGATGCGCTCAATGTGCGAGCCGTCCGAAGCATTCGCCCCGGCAATGAAGTAGATGCCGTCGCACTCCGATACGAGTTTCACGTCGCGGGCAATGTAGTCCACCCATTGCGTGCCGCCCGCTTTCGATTGCAGCGCGGGGTCGGTGGGGTTTACGGGCTCGTGACCCAAAGAGCGGAGGTAGTCCGCGGCGGAGTTAAACGCTTCGGCAAAGTTCTCGCGGGGCTTGCCGGTGGTCGGGTCGGTGATGGCGCCCGAAATGTAAATTTTCATTGTCTTTCTTGTTTTGAAGATGGAACACTGTGCGCAGCATCGCAGGAGAGAACCCCAACCGCGCCGGCAAAAACCGAACGCTGCGCGCTATTGAGAGGCCACGGGCGGAATCGAACCGCCGAGAGAGAGCGAGATTTGAACGAGTTGCCTATATACAAGCGGTGTCGCTCTCCCTGTCCGGGTGAACATGCAACGCATCGCACGTTCCGCGGCCGTGTGGCTGTTCCGACTCTCACGAGCGGGCAACAGCCGGTAACTTTTTACTTAGATACCATGAAACCATTTTGTGACACGGCGGGGAGTCGAACCCCGCGACGAGAGAAAAACATTCAGAAAAAGCCTCGCCATTCCTTTCGTGCCGTGTCCGCGTGCGTTGTCACAACGTGGCGCGGGGAAATTTTAATCATAATCTAATGAACGAAAATCGCGGCGAGCGGTGGAGTCGAACCACCATTGGCGGAAAAGAAAGGAGTTAAACAAACGCCAACACAACCGGTGCTCGCCATACTGCACGGCGTCTCACGACGGATGCAGAAAACACTATTATCAATCATCAATGAGGTAAAGCATCTATGAAAGGGGCGCGCCGCTTGTCGTACCAAACGAACGCCTATTTGTAAAACAATCAACGAAGAGTAGTGCAGCGCGTCGTAATAGGGACTATCAGCTCATTATCGATAATCTTGTATGGGTTAGGGTCTATAGTAGCGAGAGCGGCGTGCCCGTTATTTGCGTAAATCTCCGCTACATAGCAGAGGTAATCCACTATAGCTACGAAGCGTTCCACCACGTCCCCATCCGCGGAATAATATTCCGCCGACAAAGCCCATCTAACAAGCGTGGACAAATCTCCGTGCTCTACAATCGCGAGATTTTCGAACTCGCGCATTATTTCATCCACTGCCGGAAGACATTCGGAAAACTTGCGACGGGCTACATTAAAATCCCAGGTATCGGAACCCTCATTAAATCGGTATGACCGGTGGGGCTCTTTCATTGGAATCGGAAATACGGGTTGTCGATTGTCTGCACTCATAACTTTTCAGCGTCTACGAAATCGGGGAGCGCCGCGCCTCGTTCCCTTTGTGATCTGAAGAATTCGCGCAAAGCGGCGTTTACGTTATCGCTTTCAAAGTTTTCGAGAGCATCGAAGAGGAAGTCCTCTTCGTCGGCGCGGCACACGTTGTCGAGGACTTCGTCGGTGTCCACCGGCAATTCTAAGTATATTGTACTCATAATTTGAATTTGTTTTAGGATTAGAAAAAGGGGCGCGCCGCCCGAAGCAACAAGTTCTCATTTCTTACTCTTACCAATCCCAAGAGCGGCGCGCTGTGTGTTA
>ERZ773066.661-NODE-661-length-18747-cov-3.816713_pt1 | contig 18747 bp, 18 predicted proteins | sample MGYA00580573_ERZ773066 | MGnify/ENA primary metagenome ERZ773066 (study PRJEB29015, sample SAMEA2738128) | human oral metagenome | biome: human oral; feature: human-associated habitat; material: saliva | place: China | collected 2203 ... | reverse complement strand
AGAACAGGTAGCTTTATTATAGATAAGAGTAGTTGAAATTTTTATCACATTTTTGAGGTTGTTGGAATAATAAGGTAAGTGCTAATTTCTAGCTCCTCTCACAACACCCTACATACCTTCTATGTTTTATGAACAGTAGCTATCATTTACATTTTCAAACTACCATTCTATCAGACTAGAAGTCAAAATAGACGCATCTACTTCGAGAGATACTCATTTAATGGTTCAGCAATTCGCTCTACTTCAGTTACAGAAATTTCGTCACTATGACTTCTCATGATTTGTTATTAGTTCACTTTGAGGGGCTTGCTCATGAAACCAAACAGCGTAAGTCGTAAAAGAAAAAAGCAGTACAAGATTGAACTGCTTTTACGGATTCAGATAAAATAACTTTAAAATATAGAAGATATCTATTGACTGTAACTATAATTGATTTAAATTTATAACTTCATCTGCTTGATTCCAAATATCGGGATTATGAGTTGCAATGATGATTAGACGATTTTCATTTTTCTTATCTAATAATAATTTCATAATTCCTTGTGAAGTCGTAGGATCGAGCGATGCAGTCAACTCATCCGCAAGTATTAATGGTGGATTTTTAAGAATGATTTTCGCTAAAGCAACACGTTGTGCTTCACCGCCAGACAATTCATATATCTTTTGTTCCAGATGAATATGAGTTAGACCAACTCTTGCTAATACATCTTTTTTTTAACTTATCTTTTTCTATATAATTACATTTAAGATTTACTAATCCTAAATCTAGATTAGTAGAAACATTTTCATTATCTAACAAACCAAAATTTTGAAAAAGATATCCTGATACTGTCAATAAAAAAGCTTAGAAAGGCTTAAAGCCTTATCCAAGCTGATATTTGTTCATCTAATTAATAATCTAAATAAAGGATCTACTTCACTTTCATAATACGAACTAAATTGGCTCTTTCTGCCTCCTCTAGTTTCAATTCTATATAATGAATAGTTTCCGACAAGTTTGGAATAATCGAGTATTCTAAACCATTTACACGTCTACGTGTTTTTTCTATTTCATCAGCCATTAACTGACACGTTTTTTCAACTTCTGCCAGTCTTAGTAATTTATCAATTAAACTATTCATTGTAGCAAATACATCATCCATTTCACTATTAGAAGATAAATAGCTGTATTCACTGTTCTCATTTTGAGAAGTAATATTCATATGCATTCTAGGAACTGTTACACTCATGATATTTTCTTTCTCAACAAATAATTCAATTTCTTTCGATGGAATTGAAAATAATTCCTCCACCATTTGAGAATTCTTTAATGATTTAGCAACTGCAAAGGATTTTAGATTATCAATTAGATAACTTTCTACTTCTTTCCGAAGTTGATTATTCTCACGAATCAAAGAAATAAATCGCCTCATCAATTCATCTCTTTTATCCTTTAATAACTTATGTCCACGTTCAGCTGTTTTCAAACGTTCCTTTAAGTTATTCAATTCCATACGAGTTGGTTTTACATTCAAACGTACCATAGATAATCACTCCATTTCCGGATTAAACTTCTACCAAAGGTAAGTATTTATCAAGCAAATCATCTTTGATACGTTTTAACTCTGTTCTAGGAAGAATTGATAGTAATTCCCACCCAAGATTCAACGTATCTTCTATATTTCGATTTTTATAAAATCCTTGGTTTATGTACTCTTCTTCAAAACGCTTTGTAAACATCACATACAATTTATCTACATCAGATAAAGCCGATTCTCCTAATACTACTGCTAACTCTTCAACCTTTTTCCCTTGGGCATAGGCTGCAAACAGTTGATTCATAGTTGGAGCATGATCTCCACGAGTTTTACCTTCTCCAGATCCCTTATCTTTTAATCGAGAGAGAGAAGGTAAAACATTGATTGGTGGACGATAACCTTGATTATACAACTCATGCGACAAAATAATTTGCCCTTCAGTAATGTATCCAGTTAAATCAGGAATTGGATGTGTTATGTCATCTTCTGGCATTGTTAAAATAGGAATCTGTGTCACCGAACCTTTTTTACCAACTAAGCGACCAGCCCTTTCGTATAGAGTTGATAAATTTGTATATAAATATCCCGGATAGCCTCGTCTCCCTGGAACTTCACGGCGAGCTGCCGAGACTTCACGTAACGCTTCACAATAGTTAGTCATATCCGTCATGATAACTAGAACGTGCATATCTTTTTCAAAAGCTAGATACTCTGCCGCAGTTAAAGCAATGCGGGGAGTTGCAATACGCTCAATTGCAGGATCATTTGCCAAGTTCATAAATAAAACCGAACGATCGATCGCTCCTGTTTTTCTGAGTTCTTCCATAAAAAACTCAGCTTCTTCAAAAGTAATACCCATTGCTGCAAATACAACCGCAAAATTTTCATCAGAATTTAAAACAGTCGCTTGTCTTGCTATCTGAGCAGCTAATTCATTATGAGGTAAGCCCGAACCTGAAAATACTGGTAATTTTTGACCACGTACAAGAGTATTCAAATGATCAATAGAGGAGATCCCTGTCTGAATAAATTCATCTGGATAATCTCTAGATACAGGATTAATAGCTTGACCATCAATATCTAAATATTTCTCTGGAATTAAATCTGGTCCACCATCAATTGGTTTTCCCATCCCATTAAAAATACGACCAACCATATCCTCAGATACAGCCAATTCTAATGCATGACCAGCAAAACGAATTTTAGACTTTTCTAAATTTATTCCACTAGATCCTTCAAAAAGCTGAACCATTGCTTTATCTTCGTGGATCTCTAAAACTTGTCCACGACGAAATTCTCCATTATGAAGTTGAATTTCAACTAACTCATTGTAAGACACATTATTTACTTGTTCAACAATCATAAGAGGCCCAACAACTTCACTAGCAGTTCTGTATTCTTTTATAACACTCATTTATAGACCTCCTGTTTCTAATATCAAATGAATTTGATGTGTAATCTCATTTGATATAATTTTGATTTCATCTAATCTATCTTCTGAAACATATTTACTTCTCGCCATACGGTCTCGAACTGCCACGGTACCTTCCATAATCTCTGTAAAGTAAGACCCCAACTCTAAAGCATGATTTGCCTGATCAGCAAAAGTTAGGATATTACTTAGCATTGCTTCTTGTTTTGCAAACGAAGTGAATGTATCTACCGAATCAAAAGCGTTCTGTTGCAAATAATCTTCTCGAATTTGTTTAGCAATTTCCATCGTTAGTCGTTCATTATCAGACAGAGAATCAATTCCAACAAGACGAACAATTTCCTCTAAACTAGATTCCCGTTGTAAGTAGTTCATCGCACGAGTTATTTTACTATTCCAATCTGTCTTCTCTTTACCATCTATATAAGTGCCCACACTGTCTTTATATAGTGAATAAGATGTAAGCCAGTTAATTGCAGGAAAATGACGTCGCTGTGCCAACGGAGCATCAAGCCCCCAAAAAACTTTCACAATCCGTAAAGTGTTTTGAGTAACTGGTTCTGAAATATCTCCACCAGGTGGCGATACAGCTCCAATAGCAGTAATCGTTCCTTCACGTTCCGGAAGCCCTAGAACCTGAGAACGTCCTGCTCTTTCATAATATTCAGCGATACGACTTCCCAGATAAGCAGGATAACCCTCATCACCAGGCATTTCTTCTAGACGTCCTGACATTTCACGTAGCGCTTCTGCCCAACGTGAAGTTGAATCAGCCATAATGGCTACAGAGTAGCCCATATCACGAAAATACTCAGCCATGGTAATTCCTGTATAAATTGAAGCCTCACGAGCAGCAACAGGCATATTTGAAGTATTAGCAATCAGAACTGTCCGTTGCATAATTGATTGTCCGGTATTAGGGTCAATCAACTCAGGAAACTCATTCAGTACATCCGTCATTTCATTTCCACGTTCTCCACAACCGACATAAATAACAATATCAACATTGGCAAATTTAGCTACTTGGTGTTGTACAACTGTCTTTCCTGCTCCAAACGGTCCAGGAACTGCTGCAGCTCCCCCTTTGGTTACTGGAAAGAATGTATCAATAACTCGTTGACCTGTGATTAATGGTTCTTCTGGAATTAAACGTTTAGAAACAGGACGCGCCTTGCGGACAGGCCATTTTTGCATAAGCGTTCCTTTATATAAACTACCGTCCAATTTTTTTATTTCATATACAACTTCATCAATTGTAAAATCGCCAGATGCAATAGAAACGACTTCTCCAGATACTCCATAAGGAACCATAATTTTATGATTAACTACCTCGGTTTCCTTGACAGTTCCAAGAATATCACCCGTACTCACTTTTTGACCAATTGCTATAGTGGAATCAAAATGCCACTTAATATCTCTATCCAAACTTGGAACTTCTACCCCACGAACTAGAAAATCATTATGAGTAGCCAATTTAAATCGATCTAATGGGCGTTGTATGCCATCAAACATTTGAGAAATCAATCCTGGCCCTAATTCAACCGAGAGAGGTTCTCCAGTTGTAACAACAGGTTCTCCCGGACCAAGACCAGATGTTTCTTCATAGACTTGGATAGATGCCTGATCTCTTCTCATTTCAATAATTTCACCGATTAACCCTAGCTTACCTACACGGCAAATATCTTGAATATTAGCCTCCTGCATACCTGATGCAATAACTAGAGGTCCCGATACTTTTATAATCTTCCCTTGAGTCAAAGTTATTCTCCTTACTAAGTCCAAAAATTATAGAATAATATTACAGACAATTTTGTACATTATTATAAAATATTGTGTCCTACTGCTTTCTCTACATTATCCTCTATACGTTTTAATCCTAAATTTAAACCTTGTTTATGAGTCGGTAATAAAATAATAGCAGGTACAACTTGAGAATCATAATGGCGAATTGTATCTAATATCATTGAAGCAATGTCTTCAGTGATATAAATGACACCATAATCAGATTGAGCTAATTTTCTTAGAGTATTTATAGCTTCTTGTTCTTGATAGGCAGGAAATATATCAAATCCAATCATGCTAAAGGGTAAAATAATATCATGGTTACTAATTATGCCAATTTTATACTTATTAGCTTCCATAATGCGGGCGTATCCTTTCTTTTATTGATTCATAAGGAATTGTATTTTGAAGAGCTGATATGATCATTCTAAGATTCTTTACTTCAAACTCACATCCCAATAAATATCTAGCAAGAACTAACGGCCCATCTACATTATACCTTCCTTGATCTAAAGTTTTATACAATAGTAAATCACATAAAAATTCTAACTCAGAAGATGAAATTGTTGCGTCCTGCATCTTCAATTCGTAAGTTGAAAAGATTGAATCTAAGCTTGGATTTATTTTATTGAACCACACAAATATTTCTTGATTTTCTACAATGTATATAAATTCTTTAGCAGAAATACTTCCTTCATCTGAAAGTAATTGTAAAATATCCCCATGACTCTTATTTTGAGATAAACCACGTTTTACAGTAATAATATTATAAAAGTCAATCATTGCAACAATAACCTGAGACAGCACATCACCTAACTCATTAGATAAAAGTTTCAGATGTTTAAAATATGCTAGATCAGCTCCGACATCAAGTACACGAATATTATTAAATGTTTCATACTCATTCCAAATTGATTCTACTTCATGAACCATAAAATCAGGAAGTGTATCTGAATGTAAGGAAGAAACTAAATGTTTTAAACTTTCTATATCAAAAATCCCTATTGGAATTAATAATTTAGAAAAATCTTTCTTAATTGCCGCCTTAGATTTTAATAAAACTTTGATATTATGATAAACATATCGTAAAGCAAATAAAGTCACAATTTTCTCAGACGGACTTTCAGCATAGGCCCATCTATAATCATTGACTAATTTTGTCATTAGCGAAATCTCTGTCTGACTAGGATTTTCTAAAACGTCAATCGATAAATGATAGGGAGTTGCTTCTAAGATAAATGCCAATGTCTCCGTATCTTTGGATTGTATAATTTTTTGAAATTTTTCCTCTGTAATAAAATCGTTTTCTTTTACCGAAATCGTCGTATTTATTTTTGAAAAAAGATTAGTATCCATAAAATACCTTTCTAATTTTATTGGAATACTCCAAATTTCTAAGAAGGATTAACCAATTTCATCCTTAATTGATAAAAATTTGATTTGCGATACTTGAACTTTCTTCCTTAGAAATCGATCCAATTAATGTTTTATACAAATAGTTATCATCAATTTTACCTATTGAAATAAGTAAGCCTGATTCATTTGAGATAGGCTGTTCACTAAATAAATGATTTGGAAAAGAGAATTTCAATTTCTCTAATTGTTCCAAATTGAATTTAGCTAAAGTCCGCTCCCCAAAAGTTACTATGACCTCTTGTTGTGAATATCGTTCCAGAATTCGATAGATGAACTCCATTTCTTTATCTGCACTCCAAGATTCCATTTCTATTAAAGCAGATTGAAAAAGTTCTTTTAATATTTTCTGTTTTGATACTAACGTTGATTGGCGTTCCTTATTTTTTAATTGTTGAAAAATTATTTGATATTTCTGTTGTAATTCTTTTAACTTTCGTTCATGTTCAGCTTCTTTTTTCTTTACAATGACCGACTTTTGCATTTCAAATTCATCATCAATCTTCTTTTTGGAATCCAATAATTTCATACGCCCTTTTTCATGAGCTTGTTCAATAACAGACTCTCGTAAATTTTCTAAATTGCTCATTTAGACACCTCCTTTGAATAGCAAATTAATTTCTTATACACGAAGGGTCAAAATGAATGATACGACAAAGGCAAGAATTGCATAGGTTTCTACCATGGCAGCCAAAATTGCTCCTTTCATGAATTCTTTTGGTCTTTTAGCCAAGATTTGCATTCCCGCTACTGCTACATTTCCTTGATGCTTAGCCGAAAAGTATCCTACAATAGCAATTGGAAGAGCTACAAAGAAATAAGCAACGCCTTTTTCCAAAGGAAGTTCTGGAGTTAATTGCAACCAAATCAAAATTCCAATAACAAAACCATATAATCCTTGTGTTCCTGGCAGTAGTTGCAATATCAAAGCTGAGGCAAATTTTTCTGGCTGTTCTTTCAGTAAAGCTGCGGCAGATTGCCCAGCTTTACCAACTCCATAAGCAGACCCCATACCGCTTAATCCAACCGCCAATACAATTCCCAATGCAGCGAAGAAAGCTCCTCCATAGGTTGAAAAATAAGTTGCTAAATGTTCCATTATATATATCCTCCATTAATTCTTTGTAATAACCTTAATATATTTCTCAGAAGCCTTCAAAGGTTGAAATGGTTTTCCTCCACCCTCATAAAACTTACCAAAAAATTCAACAAATATCAGACGTGCTCCATGAACGTATCCTGATAGTAACGATAGAAAAATATTGATCGCATGTAAAAGAATGAATAATACTAATCCAATTGTCAGTTTAGCCAATGTCCCCGGAAACAAACCAACAATTAAATTGAAAGCTGATGCTATACTTGCTCCAGATAATCCTAATGCCATCAATCGAGTGAAACTAACTAAATCACCTATATAAGATGAAATGTTATATAGATTAAACAATCCTGATCCAATACCTGACAAGCTTTTGGCTTGAATAATAGAAACAATCAAAATCCCCACAGCATTAAAAATAGATACCCATTTCCCTAATACAAATAACGGTCTAATATCAGGCATCAACATTCCGACAGCAATAAATAACAAGCCGAGCAGAATAACACACCACGCAAATCCTGAATTATATGCTTCTGCATATTTCTTCATTCTTACTTTTTGTAGTCCTGAAGCTAACAAACCTACAAATACTGTAATAAATCCAAACACAACTGACACTACTAATATAGTCATGACATCTGAGGTTGTAGATATCAGATGAAATGGCAACTCATATCCAAAAAATGAGCCATAGATTCCACCCCAAATTGCAACGGCTACCCCTAATATATTAAAGAATTTTAAAAATCTCTTAGTTACTGAAGGTAGATGAAAAATTTTTAATGCTAACATTGTTCCTAAAAACAATAGTAAACCATAGCCTAAATCAGCAACCATCATTCCAAAAAATGTAAAGTAAAATGGTGCTAATACAGGTGTAGGATCTTTCTCATAATATTTGGGCAGAGCATACATTTCTGTCAATAATTCAAATGGTTCAATTAAAGAGTGATTCGTTAATTTGATAGGTATTTCATCTTGATTATCCGACAATGTTTCCGATTCATAAATATAAATAGAATGTCCAAAACGCTCATCCATAACTTTTATAAAATATAAAATACGAGTTTCTTCTATCCATCCTTCTAATGCAACTAGATGCGGAGTGCTCAAAAGGTTATTCTTAGAGATTTGACGAGCATAGATAGATAAAATATAGTCAATTTGCCATTGTAAATCTATCAAATTTTTCTTTGAATCTTGCAACGATGCGATAATATTCTCTTTTTCAGTTATTAACTGCATGTTTTCTTGATCCAAATCTACTACTCGCTGCTTCGGTAATTCCTTTCTAGAATAATCAAATGGTTCAAATAAGTATTCATCAAAATCAATAGAGCAACTGGACTGATAGAAAACAACAACACCGTACTCTCTATCATTAGAAAATATTTCTTGAACTTCAATATTGTTTTCTAAAAAATTATTGTATAAGTGATTATCTACAGTCCTTGGAATTGTTCCGACTTTTCCTCTACAGAAAGAAAATTGTTCTAAATGCGCAGGAATAATTTCTAATTTTTCCCACTTTATTAGTCTCTCTATTTCCTCATTATTACTTTGAATGTTTCGTTCTAATTCATGAACTCTGTTTATTTGATGATTTACTTTTTTAAGAACACCCTCAGCAACATTAGCTTTACCAAATTTTTCTAATTCTTCATAAGAGGTTGTTATCGGAGGTTGCTGTAATAACTTAAACGTGTTTTCTTTCGGTAGGTATTCTTGTAATTTCTCTACAGTTGCTTCCAAATGTTGTTGTTTATTCATCAAATAAGTCAAGGCATCATTTCCTTCAATAACCCCGTGATTGGAATTAGAAGTATGAGAAATTTGAATAGTTGGAAATACAACCTCATCTTTTTCTAGAGCTTCTAACCAGTTATCCTGAACCTTTAAATCACGGAACTGCACTGACTCTAGTTCTTGAATAGTTTTTAAAACATCATCAAGACTACTCTTAGAAAATAGTAGAGAAATTTTTTTCATCTGACTAATAGCCATATTTTTCTACCACCCTACCAATAATTTTTTCTACAAATTCTCCTCTCCTACTTGACGAAATATACTGAATCTTTGCATCATTTTCCTTGATTGTTTTATTAACCTCATCAATGAGGTTCTGTTGATTCATTTCTAAATTGCTTTCTATTGAAATTAATTCTTCGTGACTTTTTTCATCATAACTTTTTTCTAGTTTTTCCAATTCTTCTTGGGAGACAGCTTTATACGTATAAATCTCATTATCATATGATTTTATAATATCGGTTGCAACATTCTCAATATCTTGCATTGTCGAAAATACAGAGTTAGTCATTGTGACACCTCCTTATCTTTCACACTATTTATTAGAAATTCTATCTAAGAAATTTTTTACAGCTCCTATACGACCAGCTTCATTTCCTAATGTAGCTGCCACAACATTTTTAGGCAAAAACCTATTATCCATCGCATTTTTAGCTAAAGAACTTTGAATTTCAGGTAACAAAATATCCTTTTTAGCCAGAATCCCACCTCCTAATATGAGAATTTCTGGATTAAGTAGATAAGAAATAGTTAATAAACCTTTTGTTAGATTTTCTACAAAAATTTCAAAAGTTTCTTTAGCGACTTTATCTCCAGAACTTAAATCAGTAAAGAAAGTACGTCCAGTTTGATTAGTTTTCAAGCTCTTCTTTTGATATAAATGAATCAATGCGGTTGTTGAGGCTTTGCTTTGCCAATCCGAATTACCTACAGGAATATAGCCTACTTCACCAGCAGTATAGTTAAATCCGTTAACAATTTGTCCATTGACAATAATACTGCCTCCTATACCTGTTCCAATAGTAACCATTACTACATTTTTCTTATCTTGGGCTTGTCCCTTCCACAATTCACCTAATGCAGCACAATTAACATCATTTTCAACAAAAGTAGACAACCCAAAACGTTTTTCTATTTCGGAAGTAAAGTTTACTCCGATATACCCTGGTATTGTATAGCCTGCATAGATGATTTCTCCTGTATTAGCATTAACAACTCCAGCAGTGGAAATCCCAACACCATCAATTGAATAATTTAAAATATACTCACCAATTAAATCACAGACCTGATTTAATATCTGGTTCGTTCCCAAATCATAGTCAATAATTGTTTCTATCTCTTTGAACTGATTTAAACTCGTTCCAAAATCATCGTATAAATCTGCCTTAATTGTTGTTCCGCCAATATCGATCCCTATAATCTTCATTTCATCACTCCCACATTTTTGATTTAATTACTTTTTGATAAAAAATGGGACTGGGCATTATCCCAGTCCCATCTCTATTTCTTTATTCAATGAGTTGTATCACAGAACTTTAGAAATTAATATAATGACAAGAATTTACTATTCTGTTTTACAATAGTTAAGCATTTGTGATTTCTGAAAGACTTACTTTTCGATCTTCTTTAACTGATAAAGTACATGCATCAGCGGTAGCGATTGATTCTAAAGCAGCTACACCATTGAGAAGTTTTTCATATTCTTCTGTAATTTCTCCACCTTTAATGATGTCATGTAGATATTCCATTTCTTTATCAATACATGTTTGTAACCATAATGGGCAACGTACTCCTGGTTTACCGTACGCAATTGCTCCATCCATACCACGACCGGTATAGATAGCTGTACGGTCATCATCTTCCTCTTGAGTTTCATGTACTAAGAAGTGTGATTCTCCTTCACCTTTAACACGAAGAGTACCTCCAGTATTGAACAAGTCAAGTTTGATAGCTCCTTCAGTTCCTTGAATCAAGACGTAGTGTTCACCCCAACGGAAAGCATTACCATATTCCAAAACAGCATAACGATCATCAGAGTATTCTAGGTTTACAATGAGCATATCATCTTCATCACCAAAGTTTTCACCTTTATGATATACATTGCCTCCTACCATTGTCGCTTTTTCAGGAAGTCCTCCCATGATGAACTGAATGCAATCTAATTCATGAATATGGTGGTACAAATGTCCACCAGATTGAGAACGAAGTTTCTTCCATGATACAGTTGGTTGTTGTTCTTCCCAACCTGTACGAGCGGCATGGCAATAAAGAACTTTACCGATTTTACCTTGAGTAATCAATTCTTTAGCATGGTGTACACCATTAAAGAAGTTCATGATGTGACCAGCCATAAAGATAACATTATTTTCTTTACATGCATCAACCATGGCTTTACAATCTTCATAAGACAATGCAATTGGCTTTTCACAAAATACGTGTTTGCCATGTTGAGCAGCTTTCACAACAGGTTCACGGTGAAGGTAGCTAGGTGAAGCTACGATCACACAATCAATATCTTCACGTGCTACAAGTTCATCTAAACTTGCACAAACATCTGATCCCAACTCTTGAGCAACCTCTTCTCCATGATTTGGGTCAAATACCGCAACCACTTTTGCATCTTCAATTTTGTTCATTGAGCGAGCCAAATCAGCTCCAAAATATCCAGCTCCAACAATACCGTAATTTACCATAATTTTTATCCTCTTTCAATATATTTAAATTTCAGCTTTAATTCTTTTTCAAATCTTCAATCTTAAATGTTATATATGGTACAACATTTTTCATATGAAGTTCATTACGAGACCATGAATCAAATTTTTCAAACATCAATCCAATTTCATGATTTGGTAACTCTGTCAATGTTGAATATGAGTATCCATAGTTACTATAATCAACATCGTGATGATAACGCCAATCAATTGTATTATCATCGTTAATTAGACCAATAGAAATTTGTCCGTGTTTACGACCATTTGTGGAGTTTGGAGTACTTAAAATGACAGCCTTTTTACCATCAATCAATTGACTATAATTGATGATTGATAATTGTGTTCCATAACTTGGATTTGAAACAAAGTTCAAATATTCCGGCGCACTCCAAGTAGTACCTGCGTCTTTACTTGTTAAATATGCAATTTTACCATTATTTGTACGCATGTATGCTTGAATTACTCCTGGACTCAATTCTACAAATTGTGCTTCTGCTGACCAACTAGAAGGAAGTGGCACAACTTTAACTTTCCAAGACGCTCCATTATCGTCACTATAAATGAATGCAGACTCTTTACCAGTGTAAGACGGAATAAGAATACGTCCAGTTGAGCTTTCAATGATTCCACGTCCAGGACCCAAATAAGGCGCATTACGATTAAGTCCCATTATTGGAGGTAATAAAGTTGGTGCAGACCAAGATTCGCCATGATCATTGCTAGAAATATATGCAATATAGTTCGTTGGCACTACTTTGAATAATGCATCTTTGTAGAAGATATTCATATGGACTTGAGTCCCATTACGATATTCAGTCTTTTTATTATTTTCAAATGAAACCGAATATTGCTCTACCGTCAAATAATTACCATTTTGTTTAATACCGAAATTTTTATCTACTGAAAATTCAGTTGGTCTGTTGGTACGATCGTCGTATACAGTACCATTCTCACGAATAGTATAATTATAATCAGTATCACCTTGTTTCTTTAATTTAAGGTAATAATTACCATCAATTTGTTTATAACCTGAATCTTTTCTAGTAGCTTCTCTAAAACTTACTCCAGCAGGCATAACATCAGCAAACATGAGTACTTGTTTATTATTTTTTTCAACAATAACAGAGTCAATATAGGTTGCACCACCGCTGATTTGTAAGTCACGTCCACCAACTTCACGAGGCCATTCTAATGGTACTGGCGCAAAATCATCGAATGCCAATGTTAATTTTGGTTTAGTCCATGTCTTACCATTATCATCACTATAACTTGTAGCAATATTAATTTTATTCAAGAAATCATGAGTTCCACCGTAACGAGCGTCAATGCTTGAAAAAACCCGACCATTGCTAAAAGTATACAAAACTGGAATACGGAAATAGTTAGAACCTGTTGTATCATTAGCCGTATAAATTAAATGTCCAGTAACAGCGTTTGTTGTCATCTTTTTAACAGTTTCTTCATCCAATGCACTATTAAAGAATTTGATATTTTCTAGTGTTCCGTTAAAACCAAACGCCGTTTTTCCTGCACGTTTCACTCCCCCAAGCATATAGTAATCAATACCTTTAATATCCTTGATGCTTAGGAAGTTATCCACTTTCTTTTCTACTACTTTTGTACCATTTGCATATAAAGAATATGTTTTTTTGACTGAATCTGCTACTACTGCAACAGTGTTAGTCACAGCCTCTTGTTTGTACTTACCCCAAACTGAAGCAGGTCTGGATACTAGGTGATTTTTATTGGAAGAAGTATCACGCGCTTCCATTCCCAATTCACCATTGTCTCTAAGGAACACATCTACATAACTATTTTGTTGACCGGGTTTAGAATTAGATATTCCAAACAGAGCTTGTAAACCTTTCTCACTAGACTGATTGTACTTAATCACTGCAGTAAAGTCACCGCTAGTAAATTTATCCTTTAACTCATTAGTGACATTTTCTCCGCCCCCTGTTAAAGTAACATTATTTTTTTCTAAGACAGGAGTTTCTTCCGCTGTAGAAGATCGATCCTTAACAGTAGTTTCGACTGTTCGAGGTTGTACAGTAACTTCCGAAGAATTATCCGATTTAGGTTGTACTCCCGAAATCGCATCCTCTGTAGAAGATTGATCCTTAACAGTAGTTTCAACTGTTCGAGGTTGTACAGTAACTTCCGAAGAGTTACCCGATTTATGTTGTACTTCCGAAATCGAAGTCGTTGGTGCAACAGGTTGCACCAACTCTGGTGTTGATACTTCAGAAGTTTCAGTCTCCTGAGCTGCAACTGAGTTAGCAACAAATGCTGATAATACTACTACAGTACCTAAGGTTACATATTGTTTAATATTTTTTTTCATTTTATTTTTCCTCATTTAAAACTTTGATAACAAGTTTTTTAACAGTTTCATCATTGCAATGAATCTTTGGTTGGTGAAGATCTTCTTCAAAAGTCACCAACATATTCCCTGGAAGCAATTCAACAATTTGATAGTCTTTGCTATCGTAAAAAGCAATATCCTTCTCTTCGCTAAAAGGTACACGTGACTGAGCACGAACTGGGGAAGTTACTGCCATTTTTTCTGTATTTTCAACAACAATATGAATATCTAAATATTTCTTATGAGTTTCAAAAATATCTCCTGGAACTCCATCAGCTAGATAAGTCATACAATTTGCAAAAACATTTTCCCCGTCAATATCAATTTTTCCATCAACTAAATCTGTCAAATTTGTATTTTCTAAAAAATCACAGACTTTTGAAAAATGTTTATTGACAGAAGCATATCGTCTAAAATCAGATTGTTCAGAAATAATCATATTATTTTCTCTTTTCTATTAGTGACTAGTGACGAACTTCCCAACTTGAATCCGCTTTAATTTCTGAAATATCATGAATCGTTGTATATTTAGGTGCAGATACTTTATTTTCAGTAAGAACAGATACAATATAACCTGAAACTACTGATACAGAAATTGAAATCAATGAATATGCCCAGTAGCTAACAGCTGTTGGAGGAAGGAAGTATTTAATAAATACCATAACGATGGTTGATACAATCAGCGCTGCATAAGCACCTTTTTTATTTGCTTTTTTAGAAACAAAACCAAGAATGAATACGCCACCAAGTAGACCAAGTACAAGTCCCATGAAACTATTGAACCATTCGTATGCAGATTTAATATCTGAATGAGCCATGATAATGGAAACAACAATTGAGAATAAACCTACTGCTAGAGATACGAATTGTGCAATTTTCGTACGACGATCGTCTGACATATTTTTAGAAATGACATCTTGAATATCCAATGTCCATGAAGTTGCAACAGAGTTCAAACCTGTTGAAATAGTTGATTGAGCTGCTGCATAAATCGCTGCCAAGATCAAACCTGTGACACCTACTGGTAACTGGTATGCAATAAAGTACATAAAGATTTGGTCTTGAGGGATATTGCTAGCTGCACTACCTGCATTTTGTACTTGATAGAATACGTACAAGCCTGTACCGATCAAGTAAAAGACTGTTGCAGTTGCAAGTGACAAGACACCATTTGTGAACAACATTTTATTAAGTTTCTTAATATTTTGTGTTGTAGTAAAACGTTGAACCAAATCTTGAGATGAAGCATAGGAAGACAAGATTGTAAAGCCTGAACCCATCACAATTAAGAAGATGGAGTTTGAAAGCAAGTTAGGATCGAAAAGTTTTTCATTTGCAGCAAGGAATTTCCCGTTTGCTAATGTTTCTGCTACTGCACCAAAGCCACCTTTAATATTAGCCATCAGTACAAATAAAGCTACAACGACACCACTAATCAGAACCACACCTTGAATAAAGTCTGTCCATAATACGGATTTTAGACCACCAGTATAAGAATAAACAATTGCAATTGCACCCATCAAAATAATCAAAATATTGATGTCAATTCCTGTTAATACTGATAAACCAGCTGAAGGGAGGTACATAATGATAGACATACGTCCCAATTGATAAATAATAAACAAGAGTGCTGAAATAATACGAAGTGCTTTAGAATTAAAACGTTTATCCAAGTAATCATATGCCGTATCGATGTCTATCCGTGCAAAGATAGGTAAGATAAAACGAATTGTCAGTGGGATAGCTACAACCATCCCTAATTGAGCAAACCATAAAATCCAGCTACCTGCATAAGAGTTACCAGCGAGTCCCAAGAAGGAAATCGGACTGAGCATTGTGGCAAAAATGGATACCGAAGTAACATACCAAGGAACCGAACCATCTCCTTTAAAGAACTCTTTTCCTTTCATCTCTTTTTTAGAGAAATAGATACCTGCAACCAACACCGCAAGTAAATAAACAATCAAGATAATTAAGTCAATTATTGTAAATCCTGTTGTACCCATAACATATCTCCATATTGATTTTATTTATTATAAAAATTCTTTTCGTGCTTGTTGAATAAGTTCTGCTGCTTGTTTTGCAACTTCCAAGTCACCTTCTGCCAATGCTTCTAAGGGTTGACGAACAGAACCTAAATCAAGTTTTTCATTTAGACGCAAAACCTCTTTTGCTACAGCATACATATTTGCCTTACCTGATACCATCTTATAGATAACTTCATTGATAGCATATTGAAGTTTTTTAGCAGTATCTAAATCTCGTTCTTGAATCAAACTTTCCAATTTCAAGAACAAATCTGGCATAACGCCATAAGTACCACCAATACCAGCTTCTGCTCCCATCAAGCGACCACCAAGATATTGTTCATCTGGACCATTGAATACAATGTAATCTTCTCCACCTGCAGCTACAAACATTTGAATATCTTGTACAGGCATAGAAGAATTTTTAACTCCAATCACACGAGGATTTTGACGCATTGTTGCATACAAACTACCAGTCAACGCAACCCCTGCCAATTGTGGAATATTATAAATGATAAAATCTGTATTTGGCGCAGCTTCACTCATTGCATTCCAATATGCTGCGATTGAATATTCTGGCAATTTGAAGTAAATAGGTGGGATAGCAGCAATAGCATCGACTCCAACACTTTCTGAATGTTTTGCCAATTCAATACTATCTTTCGTGTTATTACATGCAACATGGTTGATAACTGTTAATTTACCTTTAGCAACTTCCATAACAGCTTCAATAATTTGTTTACGATCTTCTACACTTTGGTAGATACATTCACCTGAAGAACCATTTACATAGATACCTTTTACACCTTTGTCAATGAAATATTGCACCAGAGATTTTACACGTTCTTGGCTAATTTCACCATTTTCATCATAGCAAGCATAAAATGCAGGAATAACGCCTTTGTATTTAGTTAAATCTTTCATCAGATTTCTCCTTTATATTGTTTTTTATTTGATGACATTAATAAATCGCTGAGCAATTTCTTTTGGACGTGTAATCGCTCCACCAATGACAACACTGGTAACACCTAAACTATAAGCTTTTTTTAATTGTTCTGGATAATGAATTTTTCCTTCGGCAATTACCGGAATATTAAAATCAGCCAATTTTTTCATTAGTTCAAAATCAGGCTCATCTGATTGTAAACTTGTACTTGTGTACCCTGATAATGTTGTACCAACAAAATCAACGCCTGATTTAAATGCATAGAGACCTTCATCAAAATTACTTACATCCGCCATCAACAATTGATTAGGATATTTTTCTTTTATTTTATTGATAAATTCACTGACAACTAAGCCATCATATCTTGGTCTTAAAGTTGCATCAAATGCAATGACTGTTGTTCCGCATTCTACAAGTTCATCTACTTCTTTCATCGTAGCAGTAATATATGGTTCTTGAGGTGGATAATCTCTTTTGATAATTCCAATTATTGGTAAATCTACTACTTTCTGAATTGCTTTAATATCACGCACAGAATTTGCGCGAATGCCCACTGCTCCTGCCTCTAAAGCTGCTTTAGCCATAAAAGGCATCAAGCTAAATTCTTCATTATAAAGGGGTTCACCGGGTAAAGCTTGACAAGAAACAATGACTCCACCATGGACTTGACTTATAAATTTTTCTTTAGTCCAAATTTGGCTCATTTTATTATTCCTCCTTATGGATAATAGTTTGATTGTAATAATATTGTCTCTCTGGACTTTCCAGATAATGAGAGAATAAGCAGTCTGTAATTAAAAGTATTGGAAACTGAGGTGATATGCGATTGCCATACGAGAGATGATTGGTAGAAGCTAATAACAATAGTTCATCAAAGAAACAATCTTCTTCGTCAAAATTTCTTGTAGTCATTAAAACTGTTTTAGCGCCTTTATCCGCAGCTTTTTGAAGACCTTCTAGTACAATATCAGTTTGACCTGAAACGGATGCTCCAATGACAAGGCAATTTTCATTAAGTAATAAGCTACTCCACAAAATCATATCCTCGTCTGATAATACTTCACCAATGACTCCGAGACGCATAAATCTCATCTTCATTTCTTGTAAAGCAAGAACAGAACTTCCTTCACCATAAAGATATACACGCTCAGCAGTTTCTATCATCTCAGCAATACGCTCAAGTTGAACTTCATCAAGAACCGTGTAAGTTTTTCTCAACATTTCTTCATAGTCGGATAAAACTTTTTCTGTAGACTCTGTATACAATGCTAACTTTTCTTTCTCACGAATCATCTCTTGGTATTTGAAAATGAATTGTCTAAAACCTTTAAAACCACATTTTTGAGCAAATCGAGTCAATGTTGCTTTGGATACATTAAGGCATTCGCACAATGCATCGCATGAATAATTATTCAGCGATTGCTGTTTTAAGAAGAATTTAGCAACGTCTTTTTCAGCATATGCCATATTTGGTAAGTTAGCTTCTATCATTGGAATTAGTTCTTTTTGCAGTAACATATGAGCTCCTTTGTTAAAGTAAACGTTTACATTGTTTATTTTAACACTTATTTTTTTTTATTTCAATATTTTTCATGATTTAGAAACTAGTTTCCAATTTCTTTCGTTTTATAACAGAACAACAAATA
>ERZ773066.657-NODE-657-length-18828-cov-3.278911_pt1 | contig 18828 bp, 19 predicted proteins | sample MGYA00580573_ERZ773066 | MGnify/ENA primary metagenome ERZ773066 (study PRJEB29015, sample SAMEA2738128) | human oral metagenome | biome: human oral; feature: human-associated habitat; material: saliva | place: China | collected 2203 ... | reverse complement strand
AATAATATAGTATCATGTTTTAGTCAAGAGATAGTTAATCTTGTGATTATAGATAAGGATGAGTTTCTTTCAGGTATCATATGGTATGAATATGACGATCCAATGTGTAATCATGCAAATGATGAGTTATCAGTAATTAGTTGGTGATATGAACCACAAAACTTGCACAATAAACATGATATCAAATAGTATTAGTAATATACAAAGTATATACATTTGATCCTTTGCTATAACAAATAAGTGATAATAGCGCAAGTTTGTTTGCAGGATCTTAGTAATGGTGCATCCATATTGGTGCACCTTTATTTTTTGTTGTGATTGGGGCGTGTAAATGGGTGCAACTAAATAAGAAGAAGTTGGAGAAATTTGCTACTGATAAGGAATCTACTTTTGATGATTTGCTTACAGAAGATGATGCTTCTGTATTGGATAATCTTGTAGATAAGGCTAAAGGATTTCTTACCTTTATTGATGAAGATGATGAGATGATTGATGATAGTAATGCATTGCTTACTATGATTAATGAAGCATCATCTTCCATTACAACTGATATAGATTCTCGGGCGCAAAATTTTGATAAGTTTCATGAAACTATCAAGAATACGCAAAATCAACGAAAAGCTATGAGTAGTACTACTAAAGAGAAAGTTAGAAAACAGCAATTAGAAATTACTAAGAGATTACGCAATGAATCTATTAGTACTCTATCTAAGGCTAAGAATAAAGAGATTGCAATCAATGCGGCGCACAATCCAAAAGAGTTTGCGCTTATTAATCAGACATCAGTAGCTATGATTCCAAAAGATATGAGATCTCAAATCATTACTAATAATAATCTCATGGTTGGATCATCTAATGATGTTAATGATATGGATAAGATGATCGATCAAAAAAGGAATAATAATGTTGATGTTTCTGGGTTCATTAGTGGCGTCGCTAAGAATCCTATGAAGTTATACAGTTATTACTTTATGTCTACTGCGTTGATTGGATTGTTTCTACTTTTAGGGCGCACAATCTTTGGAGTAGTAAGATTTATAACCAATGCTCTAATGGACAAACATATTGCAAATAGTTTGTTTTTATGTCCAAGCGAAGTTACTAAAGATACAGTAGAGCAAATGGTTGATAAATCTAAAAAGAGTGATCCTGGATTGCTTAATTGGATAGAAACCAATATTGGCAAAACTCCTGAAGATCGGGCGCACTATTATGATACACATAACACTTTTAGAAATCTTGATGGTACCAAGAGAAGTGTTGGTATCATTGAATTACCAATAGGATCTAGACATGAGAATTATAACTTTGATCAAATAAAGGGAACCTTTAATTACTCTTTATCAGTATCTGTAAAGTATATAGCGATTGCTGTTGCTATAGTTGGATGTATTATGATTCTATACAAGTATGTAAATAATAAGGTAAATAAAGAGAAGCGTAATTATTATGCTACTGTTAATCAGGTTACGCAAGAATCTGTAACTATTGAAATGCTTAAAGAGTCTAATGATCATAATAGACAATATTATGAAGAGTTAGATCTGTTAGAAGAGGGTGTATCATTTAGTTGGTTAAGTAAGTATGCTCCTACTCCTAATAACATTCTAAGCATCATTAATAAAGGTATCATTAGTACAGCTGCGCTTGCAAAAGTAACAGAAGAGGGATTAGAGAATAATAGCATATCACCACTATTAGCAAAAGTGTGTAACTTCTTTATTGCTATTGGTAATACTATCCTACTCGTAGCTAAAGGTATTATGCTTGGTATTATATCTGTTACATCTAGAAAGAAAACATCTGATACTATGAAGGCTATGGCGCAATAGTAATGAAAGAGAGATAATATCATATGCCTGGTAATAGTGCATTCGTTATAACTAATGATCATGCGCAAAATGAAAAGATTTTTGAAGAGTTATTAGCTAGAGTAACACAAGCACTCCTCAATCAAACTCCAGGTGGACCAGCTACTCCTACTACCATAGTAGATAATCTTACATCCAGCGATAGTACAGCAGCACTATCTGCCAATATGGGTAAAGTGTTAAAAAATGAGATTATTAATGCTATTAATCAAGTATATAACAACATAGTTAACACTGTTACCAGTGATAGCGATAAACACTTTCTATCTGCTAAGATGGGTAAAGATTTAGCCAATAGAATCAGAGTATTAGAAAGTGCTATTATAGGTGGTGGAGGTGGCAGTGGATCATCTACTAGTAGTATACCAAGAGGATGTATTGTAATGTGGTCTGGTAACATTAATAATATTCCTGGTGGATGGGGACTGTGTGATGGTGTAGATGGTAGGCCAAATCTTTTGGATAAGTTTGTTAAAGGTATTGAAACCACTACTACTAATCCTGGTAGTAGTGGCGGCGCTAATCAAATTACATTGAATGTTAATCAACTCCCATCACACAATCATAACATCCTACACAAACATACTACTTCCCCTCACAGTCATACTAATAAACATACTCATGATATCAAAATTAAAACAGAAGTTGCTGGTGCACATGAACATGAGTTCTCTAATGATCCAATAACATGGAAGGCATGTTTGTTTAAGACTAATAACATCATTGGTATTAGACATGATAATGGTGGCGATTCTATTATTGGCGCCGCTAGAAAGAAGATGGGCAATGCTCCTAATGATTACATATTTAGTGAAAGTACTAAGAAAGATGGTAATCATACTCATACCATTAGAGGTAAGACTGAGGAATCTGAAATCAATACAGGAGATGCATTGGTAGATGTTAATAGTTTTAATGGTGTAAGTGCCAATACTGGACAATCTGAGCCTATTAGCATTAAACCTGCATACTATGAAGTGGCCTTCATTATCAAGCTTTAGTAATCATTATATGAAAGGGGGCCCATACATCATATAACATGGATATCGCAACTAGTAAAAAGTATGTTCATTATGATAAGGTTACTGGTAAGATCTTTGGATTCTATAACAAGAGCGAAACTATACCAATACCAGAACCAAATCTAGAGATTAACGATATACTATATAACCTCTACTTTGATCATTTAGGGCGCAAAACTTTTAAGATCATTAATAATAATATGGTAGAAGTGCCGCATACTGATAACGACGATATCTCTCTATCAGATTATAAGAGTCTAAAGAATGCAGAGTTATCCTATTTTGGTAGATTGCGACAAAGTTTGCCTTTTAAATACGAGGGTAACTTCTATGATGTTCATAACTTGCAGCGCAATTACTTTGACCAAAGATTCATAGAAGAGATATCTACTAAGAAGACCAATACAGTTAAATTGCAGACTATTAATAATAGACTAGTTACTATGAATAGTGAACAGTTTATCGAGTTCTATATAGCATATACTAGATATACGTGTTTCCTTAAAGATACCCTACTATCACTGTTTGATAAGGTATTGGACGCTAATAACAAACAAGAGATAGATAAGGTGCATTGGGAAGAGGTAGAGGTAGTTAAGTATCCGGATGGTAGTATATTGTCGCCATTTAGTGATAGTAGCAATACCTTTCTATACTTTACAGATGCACCTAATGATGGCAAGATATATGGTAGGCAACATTATAAATGGATGCCTATTGATATTACTGGTAATAGTAGCCCAATACCACCATCACCAACTATCGATAACCCTCCCAACGATGGTAAAGTATATGGGCGAAAATATAATAACTGGATAGAGATTAACAATGCTATTACATCTAATGATTGGTTGGTGATCTAATAACATACAATGGCTACCATACAAGAACTATTAGATCAGATTAATACTATCATTAAAGATAAGAATCCTGATTATAGAGAAATCGATTCAGTAGATCTACATACACATACTGTAGATGATATACCACAGCTTACTATGATGTTCAATAGTGGAAGATTTGCCTATATAGAGGATATCTACTATAACAGTAACAGTAAGGTTGGATATATTAACTATAGTAATGGTTTGTTGATCAATTATGGGCGGTTCACTTATAACAATAAGGATCTAAAGACTAACATCATCTTCCCACTATCATATAATCTTGCAACCAACTATTCACTTTTCTATAATAAGATCACTAGTTACAATGATACTAACTATATGAATGAACTATTTGATAACACATATGATATACGCGTTATATCTAAAGAAGAATGGGGCTTTATTGTAACATCTACACAGTTATACATTCCGCCAACTATTGCATATAACTACTTTGCATTGGGATTTAGAACTCCATAATAATACTTATAGTAGAAGAAGGGGTGAGTAATCATTAGCTTTGCTATAGATCAAATCATTAAGGATACACAAGAAAAACAGCAAATTGAATCAGATGTAGTAGATACACAACCAATTCCTCCAACCAATATGGCCGAGTTTCTAGATCATGTTACTAAGGATCTACCAACGCAAGCTACTCCATTCATTGATAGTAATAATAGTAATGATGATAGTACTATTGCGGCGCCATCTTCTTTATCCAATAATGATTACGATACCATTATGGATGAGATTCAATCACACGAAAAGGCAATGGAGGTTGCTATCAATGATGCTGAAGAGATTAGTAAAGAACTAAAAGATAGTATTATGTATTATCTAAAGATTCGTTCTGCTAATCGCAATGGCATACTCTTTAGAGGAGTTCCTGATGTATTACAGGCATCAGCTAGATTACTTGATATCTCTATTAGTGGCAGATATAAGATTGCTAGTTTGAAGAAGTTAAGAGCCTCTATACTTAAGGATAAGAATGGCGGCGCTAATAACAAAGATGACGTCAATCTTCTTACGTTTTTGAATGAGAGTTAGATAATGAATTATATAGTATTTCACTTTTCTAGAAGGGCGGTGATTCTACATACCAAGTCAATACTGCTCTTGTAATGTATATTGCATCTGTCAGGGACAATCTGTTACATGCAATGGTAAAAGTGCTCCAACTAGCTCATCACCATATCCTTTTACAGAAGTTAAACCTGGTGATTATATCACGGCGCAACAGATTAAAAATCTACAGAATGCTATCAATAGAGAAGAGAAGCGGCGCAATATTCGTATTCATCAATCTGGTACATATCCTAACCAATCTGGTATATCTGGTGGTCATACTAAACGATGGGTTATTGATCAACTGGTTTCTACTGGATCAATGACATCTTTTAATAATCCACAAACAGGTTCTTATATCAATAGTAGTGACTTCACTAAAATGAAGAATGCTATTAAGGCTCTTACTCAAAAGACTATGGACTTTAACCTTAGTAGTAGTAATCTTGATAGTATTGATACTAATAGAGGATCTCTCATCTATGCCAAAGATATGAATACTATGATGCGTATAATATCAGATATGGGCAAATATTGCGTTTGTAAGAATAAAGAAGCTTGTAACTGTAAAGAAGCCTGTAATAGTAATTGTAGTTGTAGAGGTCATTGCACTTGTAATAGTTATGATCCATGTAGCTGTGTTAGTTATACGCCGCCGCCTCCATGTACTTGTAAATCTTATACATGTAGTTGTCAAAGCTATACACAACCATGTACTTGTAAGAATGATAGTGGATGTGGATGTAAGAGTTATAGTAATAAACAAACAGAAATAACAGAGAGTTCATTATCGATTGTATATTCTAATTTTTTTAACAATAATTCAAGAGAAAGCAAAAATAGTATCATTTTGATAAAAAACTCTTCAAATCCAAAAAACATCGTAATTAAAGATTGTTATGTAAAATTGGATATATATTATACTCCTTACGTAAGTAGTGCTCCACAACCAACACAAACATATATAAATACTATTACTAATGAAGGATATACTTCAGATAATAATGTTTTTTTTGATTTTCGGAATGTATTTGTACCACATTTAGGTACATACTTAATTGGTTCATCATATGGTAATGATGGTATGTCAAAAGCTGATTGGGATATAAGTGTATATTATAATCCAAAAACAACTATATCTTGTAGAATATGTAAAAAGCAATTTAGAGGAATTATTGGTAAGAGGTTACTTTCAAAAAAAACTGATATTTATCTCGTGTATGATAAGTTTGAATGCAGAGGTTCATCAAACTATTTTAAATCTATACCATATGGAAATATTCAAACAGTTGCATCTATACGTACAACTGTTAGTTATAATCCTTAAAGGGTGGTGATATCTAATCGATTTCAAACCAGATCTTAGCGCCTATATAGTAGAAAGAGATCGATATCTTTATGGCGCCGATGCTGATCAACTACTATTAGATATAGCAAATCTTCAGTTATCTTATAAAGATTATAAAGATCGTCTAAAGAAACCAATCAATAATTGGGATACTAATGATAAGAGTGGTTATCTAGCTGCTAGTATGGGAGTAGCATTTAAAGAGTATATTGATATGCTTAATAAGGGTAAAGCATTTAAAGGTCCACAAGGTCCAATGGGCCCGAAAGGTCCACAGGGTCCTGCAGGTGATATGGGACCAAAGGGGCCAAATGGTCCTCCTGGTGCAAAGGGCCCGCAAGGTGATCCTGGTAAGGATGGTAAGGATGGTAATCCTGGTCCAGATGGATCAGATGGTCATGATGGTGGTAGTGTTGGTGATAAAGAGGCGCCAAATAGTTTCTATATATATAGAGGCGGTAATAATAAAATTAACTATGGTTATACTGCAAGTTTTAATAAGTTTACTGGTTCAGAGTATGCTACATATAGCGCCTACTTTCAAAAATCATTCAATCATACCATTGAGTTTATACTAATTTTTCCAAAGATAACTAATTACACATCTCTTACTGGTACTAAAAGGCCAGCATATGGCTTTTATATAACAAATCTCAATACTAGTGGTTTTACATTTAATTGGAGTGAATTTGAAGGTAATCCAATGGATTTCTTTCCAATGTATTTTACGTATCTAGCAGTAGGGAGGTAATATATAACATGTCTACATATAAGATACTACCTCCTCATATATCTACTAAGGAGCAACAAGGAGATCTATTTGGTAAGTTAAATGATCTGATAACTAAGTATTATACATATCAAGATATAGTACCGGTTAATGATTGGAATACTAATGATCCAGAGAAGTATCTATCTGCTAATATGGGCCGTGTATTGAAAGAGTATGTAGATTCTATGAAAGATCTTCCAGAGAATAAAGGTGATCCTGGATTAAAAGGCCCAATTGGTGATCCTGGTGCAAAGGGGCCAAAAGGTCCTCCGGGTAATATGGGCCCGAAAGGTCCAACTGGTGATCCTGGTAAACCTGGTAGAGATGGCGCAGATGGTCCTGATGGTAAACCTGGTAAACCTGGTTCATCTGGATCAAGTGGTAGTTATACTTATCCAAGTAATCTCTTTGTTGGTACTTTATTCAATTCTGATGATAAGCTAAACATAATCTTTAGAACTGATTCAACATCAGTACCAGCGAGTAGTTTCTTTAGTAGAAGTCTTGGTAGTAGTAGAGCATTGAGTGGTATGGTTGGATGTCAAATTATGTCACCTGTAAGTAATTTATGTACATATACATTGTATCCGGTATCCATTAATGGTTCTAATTTGGAAATGTATGCTTGGAAGTCTAATTGGGGCCCGATTAGTGGTTCTGGTGGTGTAGCTATCATAAGTGTAGGTACATGATATAAATGGCTAATAACTTTCTAGAGATCTCTAAGAAGATCATTGCAATGGTTGAGAAATATAACGCATATAAATTACCAGATCCAGTAACATCACTAACATCATCAGATATTAATGCTTTTGCCAGTAGTGCTCTGGGATATGAATTAAAGCTCTATATTGATAGATTGAAACAAAAGGGCAATCTTGAGAATATTGGTATTGCTGGTCCTGAAGGAGATATGGGCCCGAAAGGTCCTATTGGTGATGTAGGAGATATGGGGCCGCAGGGTCCTCGTGGTGATAAGGGGCCAAAAGGCAGAGATGGTAGAGATGGAAAAGATGGTAAACCTGGCGCCGATGGAGAAGATGGATCATCTGGTGGATTCGATAGTACTAGTGCTCCAGCCCTTATATTGAATGGTAATGGTGGTAGCGGTAGATATATGGTATATCCTTATACATATGTTTCATTGAATGTTGCATTTAATAAGTGGTATACTACATATACTGACATGCCGATTCACTTTTGTATGATGCAACCACATTTATATGGCGGCGATACTGATAAGTACTCACACTATTTGGATATTACAACTAGTATATGGTGTGATGGGAATACCAATTACTCTTATTATATTGCACAAGTTGGTAGAAAATCTTTTGGTAAGCTACCTTCAATGACAATGCGCTTAAACTCATTAAGAATCATCTCAGCTAGATGATATTTCATCATACATATAATAATTAGGATAGGATATATACATACTATGGCAAGCAACGTTAACAAACGACGCGGCAAATACTTTGAAGATGTAGTTGTTAAAGATTATAGAAAGATCTTTCGACTTGATAAGTATCAATGTTATAGATCGGGTAGTAGCGGCGCAAGAACAACCATTGAATACAATGGCGATATATCATTCAACGAACCAGATAAGTATCCATTAATTACCGAATGTAAGTTCTATAGAAATATGACATTAGACAACTTCTTTCCAGGATGCTGCTCCTATATCAATAACTGGTTACATCAGATTAACAATCAGAAACAACATTACATTAACAACTTCAATAAAGTGCCTCTTACTATTATAGTCGCCGGTAGACCATATGATAAACATCATCATATAGTTATAGAGAATGATGATGTTAATTGTGAAGATCTTGATGTGATAGCAGGTATACATCAGTATATGATCTTTCATAGTAGTAAGATGAAGCGCAACTATATTATGATCGACTATATCTATCTAGAGAGATTATTGGAGTTCTATTGCTTATTAGAACATAGAAGAAGTAATCTGTCTACTATAGTGAAGGTTGATTAAATAAGGATGTGAATTAGAGATTCCTTATACTTATTGCTTATGTAATAGTTATAATCCATGTAGTAGTCAAAATATTACATGCGCCGCAAAAAGAGCAGCAAATTCTCAAGGAACGTATCCGTTTGTTCCAAAAAATCCAAACGATCCCATATTAGCTAGTGATATTAATAAGCTTAATATTAATCTTAAACAAGAGATACTGATACGCCGAGGATCAACTATAAGCATATCTAATGTTTCTCCAAACGAAGAGATTAAAACTAGCGATTTTAACAATATAAAAGATAACTATAATAACTATCTTCGTACTTCTCCAAAGAATGATTACTCTACACAACCTCTAATCATTACATCATATAATGTTGGATCAGATGTTAAATCATATGATATCAATGAGTTGTATGAGAGGATAAACAATATATCTAAGTATTGTGTATGTAAAAACGAAGCTAGTTGTGGTTGTAAAGATAACTGTCCGACTAATTGTACCTGTAAAAGTTATTGTACATGTAACTGTAAGGCTCATTGCCCAGCTTATTGTTCATGTGATACACAGTGTACTTGCGAGAGCCACTGCCCATCAAAATGTAGCTGTGAAAGCCATTGCCCATGTAATACACAATGCAGCTGTAAGGGACAATGTAGTTGTCACAGTTATCAACCATCATATAATAACGTATGGATTGCATCTTTAAGGCGTAGTGCATATCATGATCTATATAATGGTAGAAATGCATACTTTACTGATACTAGCTCAACATTCCATAACAAAAATATAAGAGGTAGTATAACTAGGATCAATATAAAATATTACACTAATACAACAGATCCGGCATGGTGTGATAGAGTTATAAGAAGTAATGGTTATATTAAGATTCATACTTCTTATAATTCAGATCAAAATCTTTATATGACTGGCGCTGAAACATATCATAAGGCATTTAGAGCAAGAAGTACGAGTGTATATTCAGATACACTATATAAGAGTGCAATGTTTGAAGGCTTATGCGCCGCATATACTAATGGTCAATTTATACCACCATTTGAATTATATACTGTGGATCCTGGATTAACTCATGGAGTAAAGTTGTATTATTATGCCGAAGTATATGGTAATGTTACTATTATTGGATAGGATGGAGGTGAAGATATCTATTGGCTAATCTTTATCTAAAACATGCAATAGTTCAAAAGTTTACTACAATACCAAATCCATCAGAAAATGGTACATTATACTTTGGAGAAGTAGATGGCTCTATTAGTTGTAATTTTGGTAACGGAATGAAAAGATTTGGCGCAGGATCTAATCCTCCAATTAACAATCTTACTAGTGATGATGTTGATAAACCATTAGCTGCGGCGCAAGGCAAAACTTTAAAAACTCTAATAGACAATACTACTAGTACTATTAGCAACATCACAAACAGTATTACCAATATTACCAATAATGTATCTGAAGTGAGTGAGTGGATTATGATTTCTTAAGGAAAGGTGGCCATTGGGTAATCATACATCATGAATCATAACATAAAAACAGTTTTCGAAGAGCGCTATAAAACATTCGATGATCGTATACTATGGAATCTACCAATCTTCTATAATAGTGAATCAAAGATATATGCCTTCTTTGTAGTGGATAGTCATTCATATAATAAAGATGGCACTATTAACGATGATAGTATCAATAGTGTTATATACTATAATACCTATCCCAATGAAGAAGAGTTAAAGTTTATGGATGATGTAGATGGCGGCAAGATTGATAAAGATAGTTATATTTATAATCAATCATACGATGATCTAAAGGAGCGCATTAGAGTATATGATTTAATGAAGAAGTATACTAATGATCATCCTTTATCTTTGCGCCCGTATGATACTCTAGAAACCTATTTAAAAGATAAGGTAAAAGAAGAGTATGAAAGGTTCCATACTCTTGAGATGGAGATACTTCACAAAAAAGAAGAGATTGCATATGATAGGTGGAAAGATGAGTGCCGAGGTTTAAGATACAAGGATGCTATTATCTATACTGATGAAGTATCGCAAAATAAGATTATGGCCGCCGCAGTATACGCCAATACTATTAATGATCCAAACTATGTATGTAGATGGAAGTGCCATAATGGTACATTCATTGATCTAAATCAATCAGACCTTAATGAACTTGGTAATCTAATGAGGCAACATGTACAAGCTTGTTATAATCAGGAAGAGAAGACACTTACAAAAGTTTATCAATGTAAGGATAAGGATATGTTGAAGGATATCTACTACGAAGAGGTACATGAAGATCTAATTGGCGAAGATTAGATATTATAGATATGGAGGCGCATTGATATAGCTACAGATAACAGTAAACAAACCTCCATGGTATATACAGTATTACGTCGTCTATCATCATATCTAAAGGGATATGGCGATGGTATTATTGATAAGGATCTCTTTATACAAATGCGCAAATTGTTTCCAAAGGAGTACATCGGCGCATGCAAATTCTACAACAGTAATACTACTAATGAGATTACTAATAGCATACAATCTATACTAGATCATAACTATAAGATCCAGTTATCTACTATATCAAGTAACCTTACTAGTACATTGCAATCGCAATATCAATCACTATCAAGAATAGTACAAGAGTCTTTGAATAGTGTTAATGGATCTACTGTTTTTAAACTTATTAACACTATTAAGGATAGTGATTCTCTAAAGTTGCGCAAAAGATATCTAAAAACTGTTATCAAATCATTGGTTTTATTGTCAATAGTAGATCATATGGAGCATGTATTCAATACTACTACATTACATGAAGATCTATGTTATAATCTGATTACAGATTGGAAAAGTTCACAACTTACAACACTTCTGGAACATATTGATGATGATATATCTACTTTTAGTAATGATCCAATGATGTTATTTGAAGTAGATGATGGTAATAGTGATAATAGTAATGATGATGTATTTGATGATTCTGAGGATAAGATTACTCCTGATCTAATAGAAGATACTATTACAGATGATATGCGGCGCATCTTTTTCCTCTCTATACATAAGCTAATCAATATAGTAGAGAAGATGGCATCTATTGAAGATAATAGATATAGATCACTATTACCAAACATACCATATATAGCATACTATACTATTGTAATAGCAATGTTGGTTAGTAACAGTTTATAACATATATATGTGCTAATATATGAGAGATAGTTATATATGAAAGGAGTTAGTATATCAAATATGGCAGAAGCCACTAAAAAGAAAAAAGTTGTTAATAATGAGACAGAACTAGAAACGTCTCTTAATGCGCTCCTTAATGAAGCTGATGATGAAGATAAGGTGCCTGAGGTAGATGGAGATCTCGATGATCTAATGAAAGATAGTAGTGGTAGTAAAGATGATGATAAAGGATCTGATGATTTAGATAAGATTCCAGATCTTACTACTAATGATAATGATGATGCGCCTAAAGATGATGATACATTATCTAATGACAAAGAGGTAGATAATAAGGAAGATTTAGCTAATAAGGATAAGGATAATTTTGAAGCAAGCGCTGATGATTTAACTGCTACTATTCAGAAGTTGGCACAAAGCGGTCACACTGTTAAGATTCTTATTACTAAAGAGGGCGCCGAGCCAAATTTTACATTGGATGGTAAGGATGATAAAGTATATAGCATTAAGGAGGTCAATGCACTTCTTGAAGCAGAGACTAAAGGTGGATCAGAGTCGATGAAAGATACTATTAACAATAAGGTTCTTGATGAGAAGTATGATAAGATTCTAGAGAATATGGATGCACTTATTAAGATTATGGCTAAGAGAGAAACATCAAATACTACTCCCACTACAGAAGCAACATCATCAACCAATAATATTAATGATGTTGAAGGTGTTGTAGAGAGTACTACTCCATCTATCAAGACCCCAAAGATTGTTAAGGATAATGGGAAGTATGTAGTTATTGGTAAAGAGGATTATGCTAATTTTATCAATGAGTCGCAGGAGATGCATTTTCAGTTAGAGAAGGCCAATATTGATAAACTTGCGTATTCTTTTGATGCGCTCGATGAGGATGAAATGCATACAACTGAGGAGCTTACCAAGGCGTTTAATGAAGTGGATAGTCAGTTTGCTAAACTTGATGAATCTAATAAGGCATTTGTTAGTAGTACTGCTAATAAGAGATTTGCTAGTGGTGGAGTTAATGCGCTGAGTATTCTATCTGAAGATATTATGCCACATCTAAATGACCTATTAGGTGTTAAGAATCTTTATCTTAATGATATCGAAAATCATGATATTTTAGCAGATGCTTCTAAGTCTATTAGAGAGGCTAATGATCTAAAGGTTAAGTACAAGGCACTACTCAATGAAAATTATGGCGGCAACTCTTTCAATTATGATAGGTTTATGGAGGAGAGCATCAATAGTCTTAACATTATGAATAAGACTGATATGATTACAATGTCTCTAGAAACACTAATTGAATCTTCAGATAGTGATATGATCTCAAAGGGGGCATTAATTGGATTGCTACAGGAAGCTGCATCACAAGACATCTCTGTAATGGATAACGATAAAGGATACGATACCAACTATCCCACTTATGAGATTTTCTCTAAGAGTGTTATGGATAGAATGAAGAAGATTAATATGTCTTCAGATAAATCCGATATTGCGGATGTGAGAGATGATGATAAACTTGTTAAAGGTAATGAAGTTACTAAATATGAGTTACCTGTATTGGCACCAGAAAAGTATAACGCTAATATTACTATTAAGAGTGCTATTGCCAATCTAGTTGAAGGATTGGTTGATGATGATGGTAATACTGATCTAAATCTTTGCGAGCAGGCTTATCTATATAAGAAGGTGCGCAATCCTCAAAGTATCAAAGACTTTGCTATGCCTATTGCTATTGTTGAGGGAGTTGGCGCCGATAAGAAACTTATGGCGCATCCTAAGCTTATCGAGAATGTGGCCCATATCCTTAAGAACGAAAGTTGTATGAAGGTATATGATATTGCTACCAGAGATGATCTATATTCTCTAAGGGAGAATCTACTTCCATATCTAGAGAGAATTGGTATGGATGCACCCTGGCTTCCTAAAACTGATAAGAAGAATGTAGCTACTCCAAATGCAATGAATGTTATTAGTGAGTAGAGAGATATTTATATTATCTACTACTAATATCATTACATCAATTGTATATAAGGGGTGCGTTAGCTAATGAGTGTAAAGCGTAGAGTCTATATTGCTGATCATGGCCAATTCACCTTGTTTGATATGAATATTTCTCTTCCAGCTATCATTGAGCTAACAGAAGAGCAGATCAATTATATTAATACAAGTGGCCTATATAAATTAGAAGAACTAAGTGGTGCACAAACTGTTAAGGCTACACCTACTCTACTATCAATAGTAGATGGTGATAGGTTTGAAAGAGCGCGCACTATTAGTGTAAATGAACTTTCATTTAAAGCTCCTATTATGGGAAGCGCATATGCTAGTAAAGCTAAAGATGCTATTATTGTTAATAAGAATAGCATCTATGCTAGAGCTGCTATTGCGCAGAATAAAGATAATCCTGTTAACTATACTGGTATGGTTGATGAGTCATCTGTTAATGTAGGTAAGACTGATAATGATAAAACGTCGGCGCCCTCTTCCATAAGGGTCAATAATGAAACTCGTGATCTTACTAGAGCTACTATTTCTAAGAATAAGAAGAATGGCGCAGCAGAGCCATTTAATAGTACAGAAGATACAACATCTTCTAATAGTACTACTATTGATTCATCTGCGCCCAATAGTTAACATATCTTTACATAATAAGAATCATATTATATATATGAAAAGGGTTGATAAAGTAGATGGCATTGATTGTTGAAATCAATAAGGCTGTTGATGTAATGAAGTACATCAATAATAATCAGGAGAGTAAAGCGGCTCAAATTCTTGGGATTACTTGTAAAGGCGCCGTCACTGGTGACGCTAATGATACTCCTTGTATTCTCTCAAGGGTTTGTGATATTGCGAAGAAGAATCTACCATTACATACCAATAGTAGTGTACTAGTAGATGCTTCTAGTAAGACTATTAATAGTAGGGATATTGTAGATAGTGCAATGGATCTTATGTATACTCTTACTGAGTCAGTATCTCTGTGTGTTGCTAATACCATTAATACTCTATCCATTCTATCAGAGGAAGATAATGAGGAAGTTAGAGCAGCACTCATTATGCAATCTGATAAGGATGGTAGTGATACTGTTCACGGCGCAATTATTGATGCTGATAAGGGTATCGATAATCTTAAGGGCGCCTATAAGGATGGCATTATTACATCTAAGGATGCATTGATTGATCTCTTTGCTGAAACTACTAAACTGCACCTTACTATTAAAGATAAGGTTAGGGATCGTATTGGTGGAGATGGTAGCAAGATTGCATATGTTGATCTGATTAGTAATGCTATTAGTGGCGCCGGTATCCTATATGCACTATTCAAATTACAGAACTTTAATGATGCATCCAAGAATGATATCAATGAGTGCATTAATAGCTCTAATGTAATCAATAGGGCCGATGATATCATGTATAGTGCTCTATCTCTACAGGAGAATATAATCAAGCTATATAGAGATCTTAAGGGTCTTAATAGTACAGTAGTTAGAATTTTAGAGGCTGCTGAACCTATTCAAGATCTTGGTAATTCTGGAGATCCTATTATTGATGGTTGTTCTTTCTTAACCACCGCTATTAATACTTGCGCAAGAGAGTTATCTAATCTTTCTAGTAGTAATATGATTGAAAAGTATAATCTTGCTATGAGTGCAATTGCGGCGCTCTATGATGAGTATCTATTGGATTTCTGTGAGGGTGGAGAAGTAGAAACTCTAACTACTGATACTACTCCGTCTGATGTAGAGGAGGCATAGTATACTATATGGCTGATAAGATTATAACTGCTAATCGCGAGCATCCTGAACCAGTTAAGCCTATTAGTGAAGATATCGATAAGCTTAATGAGTTTGTTACTAAGAGAGTAGATTCAATGCGTACTGATTCTACTGTATATAAGTATTATGTAAATACTCCACTTAACGAGCTAAAGAGTAAAGAAGAGAAGGCTCTTAAGAGAGAGATTACTCGTAGGCAAATGGAAGCTCTTAATGAGGCAGATTATCCTTCTACTAAACCAGTAGGATTGAAACCCAATCTTATTAATTATGTCCCCAATTATAATGTTAATAATTCTACTAAAGAAACAATACCAGATGAGTTTATCATTAAAGATGGTAATAAAGTATCTGATCATGAAGGTGGCGACCCTAATACGCCAAAGCCAGATCCTAATAAAGTTGAGGAAGCTGGCCTCTTTGATAGCATTATGGAGTTTATCACTAGTATACCAAAAACGTTCGCATCATTCTTTGGAGAAGGATCTACTTTATATAAAGCCTATAGTAGTATTGTAGATTATGTACATAGTTTAACTACTAAGGTTATGGGCGATGATGTATCTAAGGAAGATGTTGCTAGTGGTGTTAAGTATACCTTTGCTACAGCTGCTGCTATTCTTGGATTAATCGCGGCGTGGAAGTTAATCAAGAGATTTGTTAATAAGGATGGTACAGTACAATCTACAAATCCTTCTAATGCTTCTGTTGCGGCATCAGAAGCAGTATCATATTTTACAATCAATAATGAATCTCTTGCTACTCTATCTGTATGTAACGAGTCTACTGATACCCCAACAAATGATATGAGTTCTTATATTAAGAAGCACGCAGATAGAATGCTATCAGATCTTCTTAATGATGATCATTTTATCAAGTATATGGAGAAGAACAATTCTACGCTGCTTAAGTCTCTAAAGACATATAAGATGAAAGATGCGCCAGTATCAGAGAATGTATCTTATTTTGTACAAAATCTTAATGAGGCAGATTATCCTTCTACTAAACCAGTAGGATTGAAACCCAATCTTATTAATTATATTCCAAATTATTCTGTAGATCATCCTACAATTGGTGATACATTTAAGGGAATCGCTAATGCTGTTAAAAATGTCATTGGGGTAAATTCTCTTCCAGCAGATGAATTTATCATTAAAGATGGTAATAAAGTATCTGATCATGAAGGTGGCGATCCATGTCCTCCTAAAGTAGTAGATGCTCTTTCTTCTATATCTGATAAAATTTCAACTGTTGCCAATAAGATCTATAAAGCATTTGATGTTACTAGCGATGGCTTTAAAAGTGCTATTCAACATGCCAAGGATAAAGTAAAAACTCTTACTCATAAGGTTGAATCAAGCGATGTTAATTCAATAGCTAAGACGGCTGGATATGGCGCATTGTTGATTCTTGCAGTTGCTTCTGTTTGGTACTTTTATAAGAAGTATCAGAAAAAGAAGGAAGCAAATAGTAAAGATGTTATTGCATCTGAATCTAATATGATGTATATGGATAAGTTGATCTCTATCTATAGTATCCTAGAAGAGAATGCGCCAATCAAATCTACTACTAATGCTGATAAGGATATCAAACTTTCAGTGATTAGAGGTAAGGATAATGTACTAATCAATAACCTATGTAATAGGGCTAAGTTTGTATCGTCTTCTCTAATTAGTGATAAGGATTTTGTATCATTTGCTAAGAAGGCAAATCCTGAAGTTCTTAGCTATATGAAGGCAATTAACAAAGTTAATAATAAAGAAAAGGAGAAGAATTAACTATGTCTACTCCATTCGATAATGCAGTTAAGTCGCAAAAGGCTGGTACTGGATATGGTAGTGATCTTTATAATGCTACATTGCCTAATTCTAATCCATATGTATCTACTTTACCTAATGGACCATTAGATAAACTGGCTAATCCTAATGTACCATATAAAGCAGATGTGCCAGATAATCCAAATCTTGATAACTCTGTATTCGGTGGTCAACCAGTTAGAACTGATCTTGAAATCATGTGGAGTAATTTCCTAAGGCATTATCCTAATATTGGTGCTGCATTGGAAGCTATGGGTGAACATCCAATTGCTACTGCTGCTGGTGCAACTCTTGTTGGTCTTGGTATGTATGCTGCTGCTAAAAAGTGGCGTGATTATGTAAATTCTAATAAATCTGAAGATGCTACTACCACTGTTAGAGAGTGTAATACATATAACAGTAAGTTGAATTCATACTTTGCAGACTATCTAACTGAAGATAGCGGCGCCTATAAAATCATCTCTAAGAAGAACGCACACAGAAGCAAAAGAGAAGCAGTTCTTGCATCTATTAATGAAGATTCTATTTACTTTATTAATGATACTATTGGATTGCTTAATGAGGAAGGTGTTATTAGCGACGCACTATCCAATGTATGGAATAGTGTAAAGGGTTTATGGCCAGCATTTACTAAATTTGTAAGTGGGTATGATGTAGCACTTCCAACTATTCAAGGCAAGGTAGAGGCATTATCAAAGTGGATGAAGGATAATCCTAATGCTACTGCTGCTGGATTAGCCGGCGCCGGTCTACTTGGCACTTACTATCTCTTTAAGAAGTTTCTAGGGAAGAAGAAGTTCGATAATAACGATATTGCAATGTCTCAGAAGATCGATAAGATGGATCCTAAAAAGGTATCCTCTATCTCTATCTAATTAAGCATATACAACAACAGTGGATGTATCTATATTGCATATAGGTACATCCACACTCTTTTTGTATTTAAATGTGTGGTGATATTTTAATGCATATATTTTCATATGATGATTTTGTTCATCCATCAACTAGACAACTTCGATATATTAATAATATAGCAAAGTCATATATAAATTATATTG